>OIFQ01000004.1_pt1 | contig 348396 bp, 329 predicted proteins | sample 1582051 | NCBI WGS metagenome assembly OIFQ01 (sample SAMN07501058, study PRJEB24779) | human gut metagenome | isolation source: stool | host: human infant | place: USA: Pittsburgh, PA | reverse complement strand
TATTCAAACATTATGATGCTTCTCCTTCTTTGATTATTGCAAAGTGATTAGGATCTAATATTCCCCAACCTAGAAATGTTTCGCATCTTAAATATACTTGGTTGTAACCTTTAAGGTCTTTACCAGCGTTATCTGGATCACCGTATTGAATTACTTCAAACGGAATTTGTTTTGCATATCCCCATTTAAACATATTAGAGAAATCTCCAACAATTGCCTTGTCTTTTGTACCTTTACCAACAGTAGCATTTACATCAACTTTTAATCCGTTTACAGAACCAGGATTTGCACCCCATCTTAATTCTGGGAATAATCTTGGTGAATTTGGTTGACCATCTACTGTTTGTTTTGCCATAGAAGTTGCGAATGCAGAATCAAAAGCAGCTCCTGTTACATCTCCTTCAGAACCTCTAATTAAACCAACTGCACTCTCCATATTATCATCTGGATTTTTTTCATTAAATACAACCGTTTGAGTTACTTTTTTATCAAAACAATTATCTCCAATTATTGTAGATGCCTGACCTGTTCTTGGGTTTACTCCGTGAAAAGCCATAAGATCTAAACCTTTAGCAACTTTTTTAGAATATCCATCATTAAAACCCTTTAAAATATTGATTTTGTATTCTTCAGACCCATATATAAATTCATCACTTACTCTCGCACCATATTCTATTTTCAATGGCATCATGATAACATCATCAACACTAGCTCCACCTTCACTTTTCTTTCCACCTTCTGCAACAATGTCTACTTCGTTATCCATTGAGAAAACAAATTCCTTATTTCCATTAAAAGAAATTGGAGTTTGTTGGGACAAAACTGCTAAAGATGATCTGCCTTTAACCTTACTAATCAAATCATTTACTATGATTTCTGGGAACAAGTTCCCTCTACTTAATACCATATTTATTCTCCTTCCATATCAAGACCATCAAGAAGATTTTTCAAAGCTTGGTCTTTTTCATCAACCTTATTTTCATAAGACTTTAGTGGTGGCTCATAAGATTTTTTAGATTCTGAAAAATATTTTGCCATACCTTCAGCATCTTTTTTCATAGAATCTTCATCATCTCCAGAAATTTTTTCAGCAAGCTTTAAAGGTAGACCATATTCCAAGGCTATATTTCTTTTAACCTCAGCTCTTTCAAAAGCAGAAATCTTTTCATTAAGCCCCTTTATGGTTTCATTTTTAACCTTTACATCTTCTAAACTTTCCTTGTATCCTGCCACTTCATTTTTAAGACTAGCATTTTCGCTTTTTAGGCTATTTATTGATTCAACAAATTCTTCCTTTGCTTCCTCTTTTGCCTTTTTGATTGCTCTTTCTAATCTTGGTTTGATGATCGCATCAAATTCTTCTTGACTTTCAATTACTTTAAATTCGCTCATTTCCTCTACTCCATTTCCCCGTGTCCGGTATTTTTATATTAAAAAAGTGGATATAAACTAATAGTTTAAATCCACTTTAATAATCAATATATAATTTTTTGCTTGTTTGTTGACTTTATTTCTTTCACTGCCCAATGGGCAAGTAAGCACGCATCCATTAGACATATATCCATATCATCAAATTGGCTTTTATATCCAAAACCACCAGATGAACCGATATTTCTTTTTTCACAATTAGTAACAACCTGAGATAAAGACGGCTGGTCTAAATGTCCAATACTTTTATCAAAAATCCCTTGTTCCCAAAGAGAATTAGCATTTATAATCTCTTTTACAGTAGGTAAGATTATATTTTTAACCTTAGCCTCTTTTAATTCATCCTGCAAAATAAATTGCCTACTAGCTCCGTCTATTACAACAGCTTTAGGCTTAGTTTTTACTAAAAAATTAATTATCCAATTATCGCCATTTCTAACATTCTGACAATCAATAGCTTCAACAAAAACCATTTTTGATAAAGTCTTACAAGCGACAGCCAAAGATACATTAGTTCCATCATTTCCAAATTTTATTCCAACGTGCATTTCTCCAGTAAGAATTGGCAAAGACTTTAATTTTAACCTTTGCCATTCTTTTTCAGTTATAGCTGATTTTTGGTTATATGAGATCCACAACCCCAATCTTTGTATATTAAAATCTGTTTCGTCAGAACCAATTTCATCTTCGATAGACCTTTCTGTAAAAATAGTCCCCAAAGATGGGTTAGTTTGATACCACAACTCTCTGTCGTGAATATCTGACATTTCTGGCACAGACCATTCTGCCCAATAAACATTATTAGGCTTAGAAGTTAAACATTGTTTCCTAAAATTAACAAAAACCATACCTGAAGATATAGGAGTTGGTGGAGTTCCACACATTATCGTTTGAGGATTTTTTGAAGATGTTACCGTATATTTAAGAGCTGATTCTTGGTCGTCAGTATATTCTTGTGCCTCATCAATTATTAAAAGGTCAAAGCCTTCCCCAAGTCCACCAGTAGAAGTTCTCGTCCTAAACTCTACCCTTCCACCAGTTTCAGGAATCTCCACACGTTCACGACCTGTAGCCCTCAAAGATTCATACTCAATGTTCGCATCATCTAAAACCCTACATAACTTTTCCCAAGAAGCATGAGAAGTATTAGTCCTATGAGCAGTATGGTTTACTACTTCCCCATTTAAAAGAGCATAAAGCTCTCTCATAACTAAAATTTCAGACTTACCATTTCTTCTTGGTAAAGAATAACCACACTTAGTATGGGTCCATAGCCCATCTTTATTTATGGCTAAGATATCTTTTAATAATAATCTTTGCCACTCCATGGTTTTTCTTTTAGATCCTTCATAAAGTTCTACACATTTTTTAAAATCAGATTTCTTATATCCTTGACTTATCTTTTGGGTAGGAGTCTGCTTACCTAATCTATTCAATACAAACCCCTTTCAAAATTACAATAAAAAATAGCAGTTTTATGACTTGCTCAGGTCAAAATCTCCAACAAAAAAGCACCTCTAAAATCTTACACCTGTAAGTTTAGTTGTGCTTAATCTATTATTCTATAATCATTGTTTTGTTCTAAATTATCTTTTAAATATTCTTCATAACTTTTTTTTATGAAATCAGGAGCGTCTTTTTTTATCGTATATCTCTTATCAATATAACCTATTTCATTTTTAAACTCTTCATTTTCAATATACCATTCTGGATACTTTAAAAACTCTGGCATTTTTTTCATATTAATAACCTCTTTTCTTTAACCATTCGCTCATAGCATCTCCTAGCTCGTTAGGTTCTCCTAGTTGTGAATTAGCAAAAACTTCAGCAAAAAATTCTGAATAATTAGTATTTCCGTATTGTGATAAATTGTTTTTTATTAAATGGTAGGGGTCTGACGATTTATCAGTAGCAATTTTTCTAATTTCCTCAAAATGTCTTCTTTTTATTTTTTCTTGTAACTTTTCATAAGACTTTATTTTACCCTTAAAAGTTTTCGCTCTAGTTTTAAATTTTTCAAATCCACCCAATTCTTCCAATTCTTCATATATTATTGAATTTTGCAAAATATGACCGTATTCATGAGTGATAGTATATACTCCGTAATTTTCTAATTTTGCAGGCATAGACCACTTATCTTTTATAGCATTAGTGGTTTCGTTTATAATTTTATTTTTATCAGAATAATAATCAATGTTTAAAACTAAATCTTGCTTACTAGGATCACTGAGTAATCTAGATACATACGCTATAGAATCACGAGTTTTTTTAGAACTAATACTTCCCTTTGATTTATGAATAGCTCCGAATTTTTCCTCAAGATTTTTAATTTGTTCCGTATTATCTTTCAATAGAGTTTCGTCAATAAAGTATATACTATTATCAACAGAGTTAAACCCAACATCTGTTTTCAAAATCTTTTTAATCTTATCTTTTGATATTTTTTCTTCGTTTAATCTAATTCTTTTTTCTTTTTCTGTACCATTATCAACTGGTTTATGAGTATTAACGTTTGTTCTTTTAGAACCATTTTTAGGGTCATATATTACTAAACAATCACAATGTCTATGTCTTCTAAAAACTTCATTACCTGTATTCTTTACATCTTCATAATTATATATACCCGCTAATTTATCACACCAATCACAACATTTACCATTTGTGTATCTTTCTATCTTAGGACTTAAACCAGCCTTTGAATGTAAATCAGCATTTTTTCTAATAGTTTCATCAACCACAGCTTGACTAAAATTTATTATTGGTTCATTTAATAACCATTTGCCATCTTCATAAGAATCATATTTAGTAATTTTATCTACAAGCTTATCAATCCTATCTTGGTTTAAGTTTGCTTTTTGTGCCTTTATTGATATTTTAGCTTGTTTATTTAATATGCTTTGAACTTCCTTTGAATATTCAGAAACTAAATCATGATTTCTTACCATATTGGGTTCGATTAATCTTTTAGCTATATTATAATACATCTTCCCATCTGGTAAATCCTTAGTTTTTATTTTATCCTGAAAAGTATTAGCAAGAATTTTCCCAACTTCAAGTGCAAATTCATTAGCATCTTTGTAGTCTGCCTTTTTATTTTTTAAGACCTTTAATTTATCCTTGATTATATGAGATTCTTTAGCTTTTAATTTAAAAGTTTTGTCAATTTTATCAAATAATTCAGGAACAATATCCTTAACTTCTTCATTCTTCATCTTTACCCTCTATTACTGGAGGTTCTTTGCTTGCATTAAATCCAGTCAAATCTGAAAGATTGTCTTTTCCGAAAAATCCTGGTATAGCTTGATTGATTTTTATAGATGCATCTCCAATTCCTGAAAGTGTACTTACATCTGGTTCAAATACTGGATACCAGCTAGGCCTTATTTCATAAAATTGATTTCTTAAGTAAGGATAACCATCCGCCAAGCACCTTGCCACATATCCAACATTTAAAAATCCAGATCCGAAACACCTTTGAGCCTTTCTTGCAGTTATTCTCAATGTTTCGTGACTTGCCTTTATCGCTTCAGCAGATGATGGATTATCGGTTATAAATCCCAAATCATCTAAAGTTAATCCGGTTTCTCCAGCAAAACCTGATGCCAAAGTTCTCAACTGTTCTGTGAATGGACTCATAGATGGTTGGGAAAATTGTCCAAGCTTCGGGCTATCCCCCTCATCATCTTTTGTAAATTGTAGCATAGATGAAACAGTAGCCTTCCACTTGTCTAATGGTTCAGCATCTTGGCTTAATCCAACAACATATTTTTGAGGGAAAGAATAAAATTCCGCTGTTACATCCGCCCTTTCGAGTGTTCTTTTAGCGTGAGCTTGAAAATACATAGAAGCTCTTGTTATTCTACTTCTACCGAAAGGTCTTACTGCATCTGGGCGGTAAATAATAGGCACTAACAAAGGTATACCAGCAAGATTTTTCACACTAGAATAAAGTTTACCTTCCAAATAATATTCAGTCCTATCTGGTAAAAATATAACTTCCGTCTTTGGATTTCCATTATCCGTCTTATCAAGAACTGCATATCCAACCTTCAAAAGTCCAGTAATAGGATCTATAACTCCAGTAGCTTCGCTTCCCTCAATTATCTGTAATCTAGGATACCCTTCATTGCCCATAGATATATAAATAAAACAACAAGAAGAAATAAGAGCAGATAGAATTGCCGAATCAAAGAATATATCTGGATTATTCAGGTTAAATATTTCATTCAAATCAAATAAATCATTTGAAAATTCTTTAAAAACCAACCTATCAGCCAAACTATCAACAGCCTTAGCACACCAGCCAAGAGAAGATCTATACATTTGCCTAATATGTGGAGGGATAGTTATACCAAAATCATTCTCCCTAAACTTAGAATCATAATATAAGTATCTTTTCCTAACCATAGGCTCAAAACTATTCAATTTTCGCCTTAAAAACTCTAAATCATATTCCATCTTTATATTCCTTGATAAATTTATATATCCTAATCTCTCTTAATGGGTTATAAACATCACTACCCTTGTACCATTCATCAAATGTCTTATCACTCTTTTTAGAATTACAACTCCTGCATGTAGGAACAATATTTCCAAAACTATAACTACCACCTCGATTTAATGGAATTAGGTGGTCTTGATTAAGTACTTCATTGAATCTTTTCATATGTTCATCTATAGTCATTCCACAATAAGCACACTTATTATCAAAATAATTAATAGTATAAACCCATTGGTCTTTAGTTAAATTATTATTATCACATGTTTTTGACCTATTTTTCCCATTTATTATTCTTCTTTGAATAGGATTTTCATTTCTCCAACTTTTTTCTAACCCTTTATAGTATTCCTTGTGATTATTATAATAATTTATCTGATAATCTATCCTTTTATTCTTGTTTTTTATATAATACTGTTTACTTTTGGACTTTAATTTTTCCTTATTTTTTTCATATCTCTTTTTATCGTATTTTCTCTTACATTCTTTGCATATAGAGTCAAATCCAAATTTATCACTCTTTCTTCTTGGAAAATTATCCGTATTTAATGCTTTTTCTTTCTTACATTTCTTACAAATTCTATTCAAACTCAACTCCTTTCTTTCACGCAAGATTTTAAATGTACAGTGGACGGCTGAACTCCAATCGAACGGCTGGGGCGGGTGGTATCCCCCCTATAAACCTTTAAATTTTTTCGGTTTATATTTTGTCCAATCAGTCGACCAAGGAAGATTTCTATTTCCTATCACTTCAGGCTCCATATTTACTTTATTTTTAAATAACTTGTCTGACTTTGCTCTGTTACAACAGCAATGAGCAATCTGCAAGTTTTTAATGTCACTTGGATGTCCACCCTTTGATACTGGGATAATATGATCTATACAAGGAGCCAAAGGATTAGGTGGTTTCAAACTTAAATCAACAGGCTTACCACATATGCCACAAACATTCTGAGTCTTAAGTATTATCTTCTTGTTCCTTTCAAATGTTGCTCTATGAGGTCCAGTCCTATCCAGTCTTTCCTTGGCCATACCTATAATAATCCTTTCTCTATGTAAACTAAAAACTACCAACACAAAGGTGGTGGTAGCTTTCAAAAATAATATATAAACTAGGAGACTCTAATGAGAATGTATGTTACTAGAAAGTAAGCAAAAATAACTAATCATGGAGGATTTTCCCGCTCACTTTCACACTACCATTATACACCCTATTTCCGTATAAAGTGTCCACTAATAGTCCAATTCTTAGATATTTTTATCAAACTACTTTACTATATTAATAATTACCGAATAAAGTTAAAGCAATGTGAACCAAACCATCATTTGCCAGATTATATAAATGAGCTTTCTCATAATGGTATTTATCTTTCAAATTCTGTATCTTATTGTACTTATAAGGTCTACCATAAATCTCCAAGGTAATATCCTTTTGAATTTCGCTCATACTTTTAAAAGCAAAATCAATCTCTTCAATAATCTTTTTATTTTCTCTAATATTGGTTTGTAATAAATCAATCTCTGCCAAAATATTTAATAACTTATCATTATCAACAGTGCCACCCAAAGGTGGCTTATTACCATAAGAAACAACAGTCTTACCTTCCTTTAAATTATTTAATTCATCTATTTTCTTTTCAGCTCTATCAATAAAATCTCTAGCATAAAAATATTTTTTTAACTTATCTTTTACTAAATTTGCGTAAATATCTTGCATCTTTTCTCCTTACTACCTACCAGAAGAACCAAAACCATTAACACCTCTATGAGTATTAGTGTTAATCTCCCAAATTTTTACTAAGGGTACAATACTTTCCTTCCTAAATACCAGTTGACCTATTCTATCGCCTTTTTTTATTTCATAATCATTACCAGTTAAGTTAGTAATAGAAGCCTTAATTTCTCCCCTATAAGAAGTATCAATAAGACCTAAATTGCAAATTAAACCCTTGCTAGTATTACCAGACCTTGGTCTTAAATCAGCATAATATCCATCATCTAATTCCAAGAAAACACCAGTAGAAATAGTAGCAGTTTCCATTGGTTCTAATATCCTATCTTCCATAGCTCTTACATCATAACCAATATCTCCATCTTTCTTACTTAATATGTAAGGTGCTTTGTACTTAATCATTAAAAACCTCCTCAAAATTATCATCAATTTTCATTTCAATTTCACAAATAAAATTTTCAATATCCTTATCCGAAAAATCAAACTTATTTTTCAAAATATAAACAACAATCTCCAAAAATAAAGAACAATCATTAATATTTAAAAACTTACTCATACTTATAATCCAAAAATCTAACCCCTTGCCTAAAAATAACCTCATATCGGAATAGATCATCAGCCTTAACATACTTTCTACCAAATATTTCTTTCATATTAGACCAGACCTGCCAAGGAATAAAAAAATACCTGTCCTTAATCCCAACACAAACTCCAGCAAGACCACCTAGCTTACTTTTAATCTCCAAAACTTCAGCTTGCTTATCCGAAACCACACTTTGTTTCATTCTGTCTGTCCTAGTGTACTTTGCCTCAAAGCAAATCGACCTACCACCATCAAGAGTTCCCTCAAAATCAGGATTAGCATTTTTAGTAAACTGCCCTTCAAATCGACCAGCCTTTTTAAGCCTAATAACCCTAAAAGGCTCATCAATCTTAGAAATATCAGCCTTACCCTCATTCCTATAATACTTACAAGCCAAATCAATTAATTTCTCAAAATTTTTACCAAAACCATTAGCCTGTAACGATTTAAAACTTTGGAGATTAGTCATCCTCAACCTCATCTAAATCAATTTCAATTAGCTTATAATCATCAATACAATCCCCAAATAATACATCTTTAGCAACAACTTTAGCAAAAGCTTTTGTCTTATATTTAGATAATATCTTTATACACTCGCTTGGCCAATCATAGATCATATATATTTTTAACTTTTCTTCTTCCCTTTCATCAATTGGTGTTTTTGCATATTCAATAATTAGGTCAAACAGTTTATCTTGGTTTTCCCATTCAACATCTACAAAACAGAAAGATTTAATAACATACATTCGTTTAGTAGATACTGTAGCAACGGTAAGTCCTTGATTCATAATCTCTATTTGTGAATAAACTTTACGAACCTTATATCCTAACTCCTCAACTCTTTTAATAAATTCCTTAGTTTTCATTCTCCACCTCCACAACTTCCACCTTGTAACCTCTAATATTTAAACCTTTCTTTTGACTTCTCATCTTAGAGTAAATATTCATTTCAGACTTGCCAGAATCCATAGCCAATTCCTTAATAGTCCTACCAACAGCAATAGGCCGTTCCAATTCATCTGCCGTAACCATAAAATATAATTTTTCCATAACTTACCTAAAAAGGAATATTATCATCCTCAATCTCCACAAAATCATCACTAAAATAATCATCAATATTGGTTATATTGTTATAAGCCTTATTATTATCTCCACTAGACTTTGTATTCAAAAACCTAACCCTATCAGCTCTTACATCAGTTGTATAAACCATCTTTCCGTCTCTGTCCTTGTATGAACCAGTTTGAATTTTCCCAACAATAGCACACAAAGAGCCTTTTTGGAGATACTTAGAACAAACTTCTCCCATATTGCCCCATACAACTATTCTTGGAAAATCTGCCGTAGGATAATTATTCGCAATAGCTTCTTCTCTTTTTTCTTTGCTCATTTCCCTATCTACTGCAAGGGTAAAAGAACAAACAGCCATACTAGATTTTGTATATCTAAGCTCTGGATCTCTTGTAAGCCTACCTACTAGAGTTAAATTATTAATCATCTATTCCCCCACTTCATAAAGGCTGTCTAATTTTTCTACAGCCTTATCAAATTTCCCAAGACAAGTCTTTCCCGTTAGTGCAATTAATGGTAAATTAATCGAATCATCACTATCTCCAAATTTTTCTATTGCCTTTGCTAAATAAATATCAATACTAGCTTGTATAAATCCAATTTCTATAGGATTAAAATCTATACTAACAATAACATCTTCAATTTTATTCACTTTCTTTTTCATTTATTTCCTCCACTTCTTTAACACAAAGCCCTATTTCTCTCAAATCAAACTGATAATCTCCAAAAGAAATTATTGACCTTTTCTCATCTTGCCTTATACTTACATAAATCTTTTTAGGTCTACCAAAACCCTTAAATAAGTTATTTAAAAATCTCTTAGTTTTAATCTTTAACAAAATATCTCCTCTTTCAAAACCTATAAACTATAATTCCAACAAAAGCCAAAGCTGACAATTTCCCAAAGACTAATCCAAAATCAAACTTAGAAAAATCTAGCTTTATTTTTCCAAGTCTTTTAAAGCCAAAATAGCACAGGTCACAAATAACCAGCATAATAATTAATCTTTTAATAAGTAAAGGCACTATAAACCCTCCACGTAATTTTTAAAATCTCCAGAATATTCAATATCATCAAATATTTCTTCTTCCCCATTCCTATTTATAATCTCCAAATGTGCATATCCATCTACGACTTCAACTCTACAAACCCTAAAAAAGTCAGTGTTCAAATATATAGTTGAATCATCTATACTTTTAATTTTTATAAACATTTCTTCCCCCTAATCAAAAAAATCCAATTGTCCATCATCAATCTTTCCAATTTTTATACACTTATCTGAAAGCTCTATAGCCATATTATCTGTATCACTAGCTCCCTTATCAGAAAAAGACTTTTTAAAGTTTGATTTAACGCTAAAATTAATAATAGGTTTTACAAAAGGTTTTATCTCAAAATCATTACCTTCTCTTGGTATCTTTATCTCATCTTCAACAGCAGATAGGGAAATTTTTATATCTATATCTCCAGATCCAAATTCCCCCTTTAAAATTTTTAACATAACCGCATTTAAATGGCTGTCACAAGTTGCAAGAAACTCCTCAAATAAATTTGGATTTAAAATACTAAATCTTTCCATCTTTTTCTCCTAACATAATCTTTTTCTCAATTTCAAATATATAGACCACCCTGTAAAATCATTATAATTAGCCACTATTCCATTATCTTTATCGGTAATCTTGTAACCCTTATATATTTTCTCCCACCTATTCACATCATATGGATCTAGGGCATACTCTATTAATCTTTTCCTGGAATATTTGTGGTCATTAGTCCTTATATATGGTCTTTCTAAATTTTTACTACAAGACCACCTTCTCCTATAGGTGCAATGCCTAGCCAAATAATTTGCCAAACCCAAAATACCTGTATTCACATCCTCTTGTATTCTTTTACTATTAGCATAACCAATAGTATCTCCAATCTTTTCTCCCTTTTTTCTTTTTCTCCTCCATAAATTTTCTATCTCATCTCTTCCCAAGGAACTTTTAATAAGCAAGTGATGATGAAACCTAATAGATTCATCCTTACTTTTCTTTTCAGAAGTAACTACTATATATTTAAACTCAGGATCTAGTCCCAAAGTTTTTATCCTTCTTCTAATTCTTAGAAAAAAATTAGTCATCTCCTTAGTAGCCTCATCATAAGACTTGGGTAAATATTTATCCTTATAGGTAAGAGTTAAAAATATATCCCCTTCTCCAAAATTTGATTCAGCAAGCCAAATAAATTTTCTTCTAGCATTTTTATCATTAAGCTTATCTTGTTTTGGTAGAGATACTTTTTTCTTTTTGCTCCTCTTAGATTTTTTTCTATCAAGTTGATTTTCATTTAAAGCATATAGATCAACTTCCATATATTTTTTTCCACAAACTATTTTCTTTTCTCTAATAAAATTTCTCATATATAATTCCTCATGTATGTCGCAAAAGATAATACCCATTACAAGCACCTAAAGGAAGTAAAAACTTCCTTGAAAAATAGGCGATTTCCCTTGCAAAAAGAAATTCCAGAGGTATATTATATATGGAGATATACACACTGGATGAGGTCAATCGACCTCATTCTTTTTTGCACAAAATTAACAACTAGTATTTAAATGAATTTTAAATAAATCTTTCAATATCTCCCTTAAAGATTCCCCTTCTTTTTAATTCACATAAGACTAAAAAGTGCATATCAAAACAATCTTCATTACAACCATTCTTTCTAGGATAAATACCAGAGCCAACCCCATTGAAATATTCTCCAAGAGAAATAACATCCTCATCATCTACATCGATTAAATTTTTCATAAACATAACTTGATTTTCTATTTTCATAAACAATCTCCAATTTATAATTCTTTAATATTTTTTACATACATATCTATAGTCTTATCTATCAATTTCTTTAGATTTTCCTGATTACTCTCCAGCATATAATCAAAATTAATTCCATGTATGCCTTTAATTTGTGGATTAAATTTAGCATTAAGAAGTCCATTTTCATCTCTACAACACGTTGAAATACACATATAATTATTTAAAACTTTGTTAGTATATCCATTTTTAAACCACAATTCAGGAATTGTATTTTTCCCATAAACTTCACAAAAATATACTTCAATAATAAATTCCTTATCATCTCTTACTGGTTCTACAAATATGTGAAATCTTCTATCAGCAAATCCCTTTATTTTAATTATTTTTTTATTATCTAAACCATCTATCCATTTTTTATATTCCATTTTTACTCCAAATAGTGTATAATTTATCTATAAGTTGTTTTAAATTAGCCGATTGCCGTCGGCTTGTTTTTATGCCAAAAACGCAGTCAAAGATGTAATAAACATCAACACTATTCCTACAACCCTAATAACTTCATTAGGACCCGCAAGAGCTAAAGTCATACACAAGCCAACAAGAAAAATACCTAAAACCTTATCTCTTATTCTTTCCTTTTCTGGTTTTGCTGTAAATTTTACACAAACATCATCAATCTTTCTTCCATCTAACATTTCAAAGACTTGGCTTCTCTTTCTAATTTTTCTAGTTTTTTTATTTTCCATTTTTCCTCCTAATTTAAAATCCACCTAATATTTTTTGATATCCTTTTATAATTTCCTTATAGTTCTCATTTTCAAATTTTAATTTTCTATTTTCTTCTTTTAAATGTCTTATATTATCTAAAGTGGGGCTGGTTTTTTTATATTCTTCTAATTTATGAACTTGATCTACTGGATATGTTGCACGTCCAACCTTTGTTCTTGTTAGTAGTCCGTTAGATTCTAATGTTGCAATATGTGAAATGCTTACACCCCATCTTTTAGATAATTCAGTTGCTGAATATAAAGTTTTTTCCATATATTTTCCTTATCCCAAAAACTTATTAACAAAATAAATCAAAACCACTTAGATTAAGAAAATGGGATATACTCTACTTTGTAATTTTTATCGCTTATCTCACTATTAGAATTAATAGAAACTATTAACCTATTTTTATTATCAGAGATTATAATTTCCTTAACCTTTTTATCTCCAATAATAATAGGCAAAGGTTCAAGCAAATCTTCAATATCAATTCCATAACCTTTAATCAAATTCTTTAACTTATTTTGAGTTTTTCTCCCACAAGCTATTTCCTTTTTCATCATTCCATCAAAATGTGACCTAGAAATATTAAGCTCTCTACAAAATTCAGCTACAGAATTGAAATTATCTTCAATTAATTTATCAATCTCTATCTTTTCCAAGAATCTTTTCATTCATTCTTCCTCCTTCACAATTAATATAGGTTTAAATTTGATTGTATATTATTTAAAACACGTTTTAATTGTATTTTTATTTAAAAAAATATCGTCTAAACCGACGCCGAAATAATCAGCGATTTTCTTTGCAGTCTTTAAATTCATATTGTCAGAATTTTCAACCTTGCTTAATGTTTGTTGGCTAATACCGATTGCATCAGCCACTTCTTTTTGACTTACACCCTTATAAGCCCTTAATAATTTAATATTGTTCACAATAACAACCACCCCCCTTAAATTTTCTCAATCTCCAATGGTATAATATAAATAAAACACAAGGAGAACACAATACTTACAATACAAACATATAAACTACTAAAAGACATCAAAAAATTAAATAAACCAGTAATTGCTTCAATAGATAAAATAAACAATGAAGTCAGTATCTATGAACTGAAAAATGCATCTTCAATTTATCTTGGATTTCCTTCCCCACCAAAAGATAAGAAATTAATACACATATATAAATTTGACGAATATAAATATCTATTAGAAAAACATTACATAGCTATTTATACAAATCCCTATATATCATTCACTCATCTTGGGTATAGGATAAAGCAAATAAACGCTATAAACCTTTGCTGGCAATTATTTTTTTCAGTCATAATTCCATTTATAGTTGCCTACTACACAAGCAAATAACTATAAATTAAATTTCCTAGTTAAAATGCTTACACTAAAACTCAAAACAATAATAAAAATCAAACGAAAAACTTGAAATTCCAAAGTGTTTTGATTATATAAAAACCATGATGAAAAATCAGGACAATCTCCATAAGGTGTATACTTATCCCAATCAATAATCTGACTTAAATAGAAAAGAACTATAAAAATCAAAATAATCAGTCCTAACATCACAAACTTAGAAAAACTCCCCATTCCCCCTCCTTTCTTTTTCTTTAACTTTTCTACAGAACCAATCTCCAATCTGCTATAATAAAATCAGAAAGGAGAGAATAATATGAATAATTCAATAAAAGTTAAAGTTTCCGACTTGTACGAAATAGTTAAACAACTAAAAGACGATAATATGGATACCGTAGATCTAACTATTTTAGGCGAAGATTTAGAAGATGAAGAATATGATGATGAAGATGCCTACCTATATGCTCCTGCACTATCATTTCAAGCCTTTTCTAAATCATCTGAATTTGCTATTGACTACGACCCAATAGATTCAGTCGATTAACTAATATAGCTCTGGATTAACTAGAGCTATTTACTTTTTAATACAGAAAACTCCCTATTATCCCTATTCAAAAATACAATATTAAATTTAATATCTTTCCCAGTTCTTTTTCTTAAAATTCTCTTAAAATTTATAAATTCCTTTTGAATATCAAATTCCTCTTCCTTACTTTCTACAAAAACATTACATTCTAAATCAATAACGTTTGAATCAAATTTCATAAAACCTCCTTTTTTACACCGCCAAAAGAAATCCCCATCCTCCCCAATCTGCTATAATAAAACCAGAAAGGAGGTGATTATATGCCAAATACTACATTCTATGAACAAGCAGAATACTTAACACGACTTCTACTTGAATCAAAAGACTTATCTGAACAAACACCAGAAACATTAGTAAAACTCTATAAAGAAACATACGAACAAATTCAAAACTCTTTAAGAAATTACACAAAAAACAATTAATTATTAATATTAATATTGATAGGAGTGCAATCAATTTTGTACTCCTTTTCTAAATACTCAATCTTTTTAAATACATCATCCAAAAATTTAAGATCTTCATATTTAAAAGCTACAAAATTAATATCTATACCTACGTTCTTTCTTGTATTTTTATTACCTTCAGCCTTTATAACCTCTCCCATTCCCCCTCCTTTCTTTTTCTTTAACTTTTCTACAGAACCAATCTCCAAATTTGATATAATAAAACAAAAAGGAGAAAATAATGCAGCTAACCAAACTAAATTTAACTTTTAACAATAGACTAAACTCAGTAACCGCTCCCTTAACTTGCCCTTACTGTGGCAAAGTTGTAGAACTAACCGAAAGAAACTCAACTATGATGGCTTTTTCCAAAAACCAAGAAATATATCTGAAGATTCTTCACGCTAAATGTTGTTCAAAAAATTTAGCAGCTACCTACCTATTAGAAAAAAACCAAAATGAAGAAATAAAAATAGAATTTATTTCATCATATCCGATGTCATCAGATACTTACTTCTATCCATCAATCCAAGACTTATCCCCAAACTGTATCAGACTATATAAAGACTCATCATTTGCCTATGATCACAATATGTATGACCTTGCAGCTATGGGTTATAGAAAATCCTTAGAATATCTAATAAAAGACTATGCTATAAAAGAATTAAATAAGCCCAAAGAAGAAGTAGTAAAAAAATCCTTATATGATTCCATTAGCTCCTACATGCCACTACAACAACTAATCAATACAGCAGATGTCGTAAGACTATTAGCTAACGATAAAACACATTATCAGGAAAAATATAAAGAATATGACATAGAAGTCTTAAAAAAATACCTAGATATATTTCTAAAACTTATTGACACTGATTATTCAATAAATCATCCTCCTGTTTCTCGCCAAAATTAATGTCTATGCTCATTGATGAAATCTCTTTAATAAGAGAATTAACATCATTGAGCTTTTTTTCTAACTCATTAAGTTTCTCCAAACATATCTCTATACCTTCAACATTTATCTTTACATTAGAATTAATAAAATTAGCCATTCTCTCCCCCTTTCTTGTTTTGTTAATTATATAATACACGTTTTAATTGTATTTGTCAAATATTTTTTTAATTTATACTTGTATTTTTTTATATAAAACACGTTTTAATTGTTGTATAATACCATTTTTAATTGTAAAATACAGTAAAGAGGTGATTATAATGCAAATAAAAGATAAATTAAAACAATTAAGAAAAGACAGAGGACTTAAACAAGAAGATGTTGCCTTTAAATTAAATATGTCTACAAGTGCGTATGGTTACTATGAACAAGGAAAAACTACTCCACCTTTACATAACTTGAAAAAACTAGCAAGTCTTTACAATATTTCAATATCAGAATTAACAGGAGAAAAAAACGACACAGTAGAAATGCTAGGTCAAGCAGTAACAATGAATAAGTACCCTTACATAGACGATTACGTATCAGCAGGATCACCAGTAAATATAGAAGGTATGAAAGACGTCCCGAATATCTACGTACCAGACGAACTCCTTGGATCTTATGCAGGAAGCAAAAGATTATTTTTCCTTAAAGTAAATGGCGAATCAATGAATAAAATAATTCCCAACGGTTCAACTATAGGAGTAATAAGCTACGACAGCATTAACGATATAAAAAACGGCGATATAGTAGTCTACTCAACCGAAGACCACTCATTCGCCGTAAAATATTTCTACAAAGAAGAAAACAAACTAATCTTCAAACCCTCCTCCACCTACCACTACTACTACGACAAAGTTTTCGACATAAACGACAACATAAGAATAATAGGAAAAGTTGTAATTTATTCAGTTATGCTTTAGAAAGGATATTAAAATGAAAGACATTTTTGAATGTGAAGTAATCAAAATATTAGATCACAAAAATATATTAATAAGCTACGGAAGAGCTAACGGAGCTTCTTCAAAAGATTTAGTTAGAGTTATAGAAAAAGGAGAAACTATAGAATATAAAGGCGAAGATTATGGATCATTAGATAATATAAAGGCTGAACTATATATTAAAGAAATATACGAAAGATTTTCATTGTGTCAAAGCGTAAAGAAAACTAGTAATATTACCAACGAATTTTCTAAATCTATTCTTTCTCTATACAATTATCAGTCAGCTACTCTAAATGTAAACGAAGATCAAATAGACAATATAGAAATTCCTAATAATAGAACAATAAGTTTAGGCGATACAGTTGAAGTAATAAAATTCTAGTTGACAATTTAGCCTACACGTACTATAGTAGTGATATATAGATGACTTAGTTGCGAGAGAAATCTCGAACTGCAAAGCCCTATCACTGTTATAGTGATAGGGTTTTTTGCTTTATAAGGAAATAGTGATGACTAACAATATAAAACCAGATAAACCATTCAAGACATTAGATGAGCAGATTCAAATATTAAAAGATAGGAAACTTTTAATAGAAGATAATAAGTTTGCTAAACATGCACTTTTGACTTTTTCTTATTATAACTTAATTAACGGATATAAAGAATGTTTTATGATAAACGACGAATTCAGACCAAATGTTTCAATTGAATATCTTTACCAGTTCACATTATTCGACCACAATATTCAAAATTTAATTTTTCCATACACTATTGATATTGAAACAAAATTTAAAACAGCTCTAGCATATATAATATCAAAAAAATACGGAGTTTTTCAAGAAGAGTACTTATCAAAAAATAATTATATGCGTGGTTCAAAAAATCAAAGTGACGTTAATAAAATATTAAATGATATTAAGAAAACTTATAACAAAAAAGAAATAAAGTTTATAGATCAACCAACAAGGCATTATTTTCTTAATAAAAATCATATACCACCTTGGATTTTATTTAAAAATATATCCTTTAATAATGCAATAAACTTATATTCAATTCTACAACCAAATGATAAAAAAGAAGTTTGTAATATGATTTTAGATATAGATATTGATATAGAGCAAAAAAAACAATTATTTAAAAACTGTCTTAGTATAATAAGAAAATTCAGAAACAAAATAGCTCATAACTTAAAATTTATAACTTACAAAACTCCCGAAATTACTTTATCTAAGAAAGTACTTAAAAACACTCAGTATAAAATTCTTTTTGATAAAAAAACTTATAACAAGGTTTATTCCCTTATAATTGCTATCAACATTATGTTAAATGATATGTACACAATATTTGACTTTAATAACTCATTGATTGAAATTTTCAATTTTTATAATGAATACAATAAAGACATAGTAATTGATTACTGTAAAATAACTGAAATCCCATTAGATATTGAGGATAAACTTTCTAATTATCTAAAAAATATATCTTAGTTTTATTTTATCAAAATCAATTTACAAGCCCTTGTTAAAGGGCTTACTTACATATTGAAAGGAGATTTAAAAATGAAAAATGTATCTCTAACAGTAAGAAAAAGAACCGACAGTGGTAATTGGCAAGCAATAATAAGACAAAAACAAGGAAATACTTGGAGACAGGTAGAAAGTAAAGGTGGATTTAATAAAAAAATTTTAGCTCAAAATTGGGGAAATAGTAAATTAAAGTACTGGCAAAGTAAAACTATTACAGAATATGATAAATATACAATAGGAAAATTGAAAGAACTATATTTGCAATTTAAGAAAAATGAAATTAAAGAAACTACTTTATTAACAAAGATATCTTGCTTAAATAGTTCGAAAATTATAGATGATTGGTACCCATGTGATTTAACTAAAGAGAAAGCTCTTGAACTTTCAAACAAAATTTCTAATGCTGGTATGATAGAACTGAGAACATTTTATAATTTTTTGATAAAAGAACTTGATATGGAGCTTAAAAATCCAATAAAAAGTACAGTTAAAAAACAAGAAGAAAAAAGAGCATTAATAACAGAAGAATTTTTAGAACTCAGGAGCTTTTTCACAAGAGAAGACCACCTTTTAGCTCTGGATATATGTTATTACCATGGGCTAAGAGGTGGTGAATTAGCAGGACTGACAAGTTTTGGCGATATTACAGATAAATATATAAATATAAATAAACAATGGAGTGGAAAAATAAAACAATTTGACACACCAAAAAGTAGCAACGGATATAGAAAGGTTCCAACAAGGACGAGTGTTTATAAAGAATATTTAGAATATTTAAGTAATATGAAAACTATTCCTATAGATGGTAGATTATTTCCATTTAACAATTTTCACGCATGCTTAACTTATGCTATGTCAAAAAATTTAAAAAATACTCCATACAAAGAAATAAGACTACACCATTTACGCCATAGCTTCATAACCAATCTAATCCAACAAGGTTTAGATATACAAACTGTAGCTTATGTTGCAGGAGACAAAGTCGACACGATATTGAAAAACTATAGTCACATAAATAAAAATACAGATAAAATTTTAAGAAAAGCTATCTCAGAAATCTAATTTCAAAAAAAATTGTGACTGGTTTGTGACGCAATGGTTGACGTTATTGTAAAATCAAAGTTTAAAACAATTTCAATACATCTAATGTTATTAATCAACTTAAAATGATAGTTTCTGAACCAGTTGAACCAAAGTTATTTCAATACATCAAATGTTATTAATCAACCAATATAAAATACACATTTTAAATATATATCCCATCAATATATTACCCATTTTATGAGATTTTTTGATTTTTTACCAGCTATTTCTATTTTTTGCTTTTCTTTATTTTTTCAAATTATTTTATTTTCGCTGGTAATTATAGGATTAGATCTTCTTCAAATGATTTGTATTTTCCTATAGTTTCTTCTTCAAAGGATTCTTTGCTATACATTTTTATTATTGTTACAAAGTCCTCTTCTTTTTTTATTATTTTTTTAATTTCTCTTTTGAGAGCAATTATTTTTGATGGGCTTATTTCTCCTCTAAATACTGAATTTTGATGATGATTTAAATATTTTTTGCAGACTTTAAAGACTTTGTTTACTCTTTTTTCTCCAACATCGTAGAATAGAAATACATAATTATAATTTTTCCCCATCAATATTTCCTTTCTAATAAATAAGGTTCGAATTCTTTGTCTTCTAGTATATATTTTATTAATTTATAGCAATCTAGTTTTATTTGTGTTTGATAACTTACATTTCTTTTTAATTTTTCATTTTTAAATTTTGTTTCTATTCTTTTTTCAAAAGCTGCTATAAATATTTTCTTACCTTCATCATTTAAAATACAATAATTTTGCTCTTTTAAAAAATGATCTTCTACTCTAATTTTTCTATTATTTACCAAATCAAATATTGTTTTAAATACTATTATAGGCTTGAAAGCTTCACTCATATCTAGGGAAAGAGAAAATCTTGATTCACTTGGTTCGTGTAAATAACTTATGGCTTGATTTAAGTGAGTTCTATAGATTGCTGTTATAGTTTTTGTGTACAAAAGTGAATTTCCAAATGATATTAGGGCATTTATCGGATTATCTGGTGGTCTTCTTACCCTTTTGTTTAAAATAAAGTCTTCATTTAGAAAATATTTGAAAGAATCGTAAAATCCTTGCCAAATTTTTCCTTCTATATATAGAATTTGTTTAATGTCATTTGATTTTTCAAGCTCATTCGGAATTTCATTTTTTAGATAATCAAGGAAAGTTTTAACTTCTTTTTTGTCATGTTTATAGTAATGATATAGAACTTGATAAATATTTTTCCATATCGCTTCTACAATTTTTTTAGCTATTTCTATTCTTTTTTCATTATAGGCTTCCACTTGTTTAACCAAAAGTTTTCCGCTTATGTATTTTTCTCTTGGATAAAATGTTCCAGAATAGTTTCCATAATAATTAAAAAAATGTAGGACTATATGCTTACTTGCAAGAAAATCTAATAATTTTGTATTTATTGTCGTCTCGCTTAGTATGTAAAGCTCTCTTATGCTTTCTATTGGTATATAAACATTTTTACCATTTACCTTATAAACTAAGGAATTGTCTTTTCTTTTTATTTGTCCATCTGTTAAAAGATATTTTGTTTTTCCCATATTCCCACCTAGATCTTGCAATATTCATAATAAGCACATTTGGTACATCCCTTAATTTTTTTGAATTTTGGGATTTTTTCTTTTGAAATAAATACTTCTATTTCTTTAATTAATTTTTCTAGTTCTTTTTCTTTTTTATCATCTAAGTTTAAATATTCTGTTTTTTTGCCTTGATTGTTTTCAACAAATTCTAATTTTCCTTTTTTGACTATTCCTTTTTTCTTTAAAATATAAAGATAATAATAAAGCTGCCATCTAGCAGCTTCTTTGTCTGCATCTGACTTTTTTATTTCTACCAAATATTTATCTGTAATTTTATCAACCACTATATTATCTATTTTTATCTCAGAATTTTTCTTGTTTTCGCTTTTATTTAGGTGGATTTCTTTTCCTATTTTTACAAGTTCACTGTTATCTTCGAAATTCAATTTATTTGCAAATAAATAACACTGCCTTTTGCAATGAAAATAATAATTAATTATTGTGCCATTCATATTATGTCCTCAAATTCATCATTTTCATCTTTATAATTTAATCTTTCATTGTAAATATATTTTTCCCCATCTTCTATATAAACGATGTTTCCTATTATGTCGTTTGCTGTTTGTATATATTTTAAAAAATCTCTTTTTGAAATTCTGTAGATAAAGTCTGACATTTGAGCTTTCTTTTCTGAAAGTTTTACAATTTTTTCACTATAATTCATATCTTTATTTTCAATAAGATTTGTGTATTGATTCCAAATTTCAGATCCCTTTATTTCTTTTCCATTTATCCTTAAATTTCTATTTAAAAATAATTCAATCATTTGTCTGTTATCGTTAATTAATTCCATGTGTTTGGATATTTTTTCAAAATTTAATTTAACAAGGTCTTTTTCAAAATTTATATAGGCATATTCGTCCCTATCATTTTTTGCTTTTTGTAATTTTAAGGCAAAATATCTGAAAAAATCTTTTGTTTCAAGATTTTTTCTTCTATCTTTATTTCTTAGAGTCAAAATATCTTGGGCATTTTTATAAATTTTCTTTTCATCTGCCATATCAAAAAAATATGCTACAGCATCGTTTTTACTTGCCGATCTTCCAATTCTTCCCAAAAATTGTTCTTCATTTTCAAGCATAGATATATCTTTGTAACCAATATCCATGTCAATATCAATACCTGCTTCTACAACTTGGCTTGCAATTAATATGGTTTTTTTAATAACTTCTCCACTTATCTGTCTGATAACTTGAGACTTTCTTCTCAAATTATCATCGCCTGTTAAAATCAAAATATTATATTGGTTAAAAAATTCCTCCTCATTTAAAATTTTAAAGAAATTTTCCGCATCTTTTTTTCTAATAAATTCTACCAATATTTTTTTGTGATTTCCTATATTTTCTTTCATATGATTTAAAAGATGATCATAGTCAATCTTTCCCAAATCTAACAAATCATAGTTTATTTTGACCCTATTTTTAAATAAAGGCTCATCAAAAATTTCTCTTGGATTTTTAATTAATTTTCCTATATTTTTCTTTTTATCCCCATCTAATAGGGCTGATAAATCAGGAAGGGTTGCTGACATAATAATTATTTTTAAATTAAAAATCTTGGCATAAATTTCCAACATTTCTATAATTTCATTCCACAAATCTTCCCTGTAAGCTTGGATTTCATCTAAAACAATGACAGAATTTGTAATTTGATAAAGACCAAATATATTTTTTCTTTTGTTTGAAAAAAGCGTATTAAACAGCCCTACATTAGATGTGATTATAAAGGGAGAATGAAGAAACTGTCTATCCAATAAAGATTTTATATAATAATCCCAATCTTTCATAAAATCATCATTGTCACTTTTTCCAATTGGAGTTATTGAATTTATAATTGAAATTTTTTCTTCTATGCTGGTTTTTTTATAATATTTTAAAAGAGTATTTTTATTTTGTTCCACCAAGGTATTAAAGGGATATGCATAGATTATTTTATTAATTTGATCATTTAATAATTTAAAAGATAAATTCATAGCAGTATTAGATTTGCCCGATCCTGTAGGAGCTTCTAGGAAAAAAATATTCTTATCCTTTTCTTCTTCTAAATTTTTTTCCGCATTTAGAAAAATTTTTGTCCTAAGGTCATTTATATCTTCTTTTTTCTCATAAGACTTATCCTTTTCACTTTTTCTAATACTTTTTATAAGTTTTGAATTATTGTATATTTTTATAAGGTCATTTTGGTCGATTCTTGGAAGTTTTGTCTTATATCCATTCATATAATCGGTTGTAGCATAAAAGTCAGATGCAACTAAAATAGAGTAAATAAGTCTTGTGTATATGTATATTTCTTTGGACTTTGATTTTTTGAAATCTTTATAAGAAGAATCCATATCAAAATCATAAACAAGATCCATAATATCATTTGAAATTTCTTCAAAATCATCAAAAAATTCTTCTTTTATATTCTTATCTTTACTTAAATAATTTAAAGTTTTATAAAATTTACTTCTTTCATCAATAAATAAATCAAAAAAATTATGAATTGAATATGAGAAGTCTGATAAATCACTATGATGTCTAGAAATTACAAAGGCATTAAAAAAAATAATATAATAAAATTTTTCTTTTAGTTCATCATCAATTTTTAAGTTTTTAATTTTTCCAACAAAAATATAAACATAAATAAATGAAGAAAGTATAGAATGTTGGCTTTCTATTCCCAAATCTATAAGGTCTATTTCAAAATTTTTTAATTTATTTCTTTGAAATCTCGAATTTATCTTTCCCAAATCATGAAACAAAATTACTGAATCTATTAGATCTTTAAAATAAGTATATCCATCTTTTTCATCAAAAATACTTAGGAAAAATCTTTCAAAGACTTTTCCCAAGTTTTTTTCATCTAGAATCTTTTGGTAATATGCAAAAGTTTTATTAATATGATCTTCTAATTTTTCTTTATTATTTCCTACTCCTTCTATGTGACCTAGGTATTTATCTGGATTTTTAACTATAAAATCAAGTTTCATAAATTCCTTCTTCGCTGTAAAAGACAAGTTTTAAATTATTATCTAAATCTTTAAATATGACATTTTTATCTGATTTTTTTCTAACTTCTCCATTACTTGCTAATGTTTTTTTTCTTATATATCTTTCAGTATCTTCTTCTAAGAAAAACGGAAGATTTTCTTCATATTTATACATCTTACTTTTTAACCTAAGTTTAAAATCCTCATCCCAAAATAAAGAATCTATAATATTTTCATCACTTTTTTCTAAATCAACTATTTTACAATTACTAATATTTGCCATGTGATCATTTGTTCCAAGATAAGGAGTAAAAATTGTTTTTTTATTTAAAATATATTCTTTTATCAATTCACTTTGGTCATTGTCTAAGAAAACATAAATTAGCCATGAAGGATTTTCTAGCCAAACTTGTTTTACTATTAGATTTCCACCTTCTTCATTCGATGCAAAAGCTGTAGAATTATTAAATATTTGCAACTTTTTATCAAAAATCCCATCATTTCCCTCTGAAACTATAGAAATTTTAAGATCTTTTAATTTTTTATAAAACTCAGGATATTTTTCCCTGCCTTTTTCGTTATATCCTTTGTACCCAACAATTGCTCCCAAAAGTCCTAGAAGGGCAACTCTGTGAATTTGTCCATAAGTATAATATAGATAAGTATTTACATCTGGCTGTTTGAAAAAACCTGTTTTCCCACTTAATCTAAATCTCAAAGCTTTCATATTAAGCCTCGATTTTTTCTCTTGTGTATATATTATAAACTTCTATATTATCTGGAAAACCAACCAAGTCTATTTTTTCATTGTCGTAATAAATTTGGATTTTTTCTATATCATCTCTTTTTTCTAGAATAGTTTTTCCTGTAAAAATTATCTTATCTTTTAAGTTTTCTTCAAAATTTTTTTCAAATTTAATATAATTTGCAAGACTTGGAAGATAAGTATCTAATTTTGTTTCAACAAACATAGAAAATTCATTATTTGCTCCTTCTTTTGCATTTGTAGCATAGGAAGTTGCACAATCAATTGCAGCTAGTTTGAATTTTTCATAATCTTTTTCGCTATAGCCTTCTGTTACTCCTAATTTTTTATAATCATCATAAGCCTTTGGATTTATTACAAAAGAATAAAAATAATGAGCTTCATCTGATACAATTTTATTTCCCAAGGTAGAATTTTGAGCATCTTCTCCTGATTTACTTTTTTCTTTTGCATTAGGATCTCTAAAAGGAGATAAGATTTGTTGAACTTGAGCCCTGCTATCTTCATATTTGTTCATTCCTTGTGAAATTTGCACTGCTCCAGTTATTGAAATATTATTTCCTTTTTCTGCAAAGGTAGCTCCAAAATTTTTTACATCTGTTGCCATAAATAAATTGGTCAGAATTTTTTCGGATTCACCAGATTTTATTTCTGTATCAAAAACTTGTTCATATCTTTCTTTTAAGGTTCTAGGCATCAAATTTCCCTTATCTCCTATAGTATAACTTTTTATATAAATTACCTTCTCTCCTTGTTCAGACCATTTTTTCTTCATAGTATATTTTAAAGCCTTATCTGATCCAAAAATTTCACCAGAAGACAAAGATTTTGGAAATCCTGAGAAATCTGCATTCCAATTTGCCATTTTTGATTCTATACCAATAATTCCATAAACTCTTTTGTTAAGCTCTGTCATTTTCTTCTCCTTCACTTAGTTTTTTTCCATAAAGATATGATTCTTCTAAAAATCCCGCTATTATCCACCTATCTTCTGCCTTTTTATTATCAAATTTATGAACAAGAATTTGGCTTACAGCCCTATTAAGTCTTACATCCTTAGCGCTAATATTGTGGGCATAAGTTACAAGTAAGTGTTCCAAATTTTCAATTATCCTAGAAGTTTTTTGTCCTCCTAAGAAATTTCTAATAAAGGTTAAATTTTTATCTCCAATATTTGAATAATTAAGCAATTTTCTCAAAACCTGTCCTACAGCAAAGAAGATTTCCTTGTCTCCTTCAAGAGAAATTTCTCCAGCTGATTCCAACTTTCTTTTCATATTTTCTTGAAAATCCATATAATTTTCCTCCTTTTTTTCAAAATATTCTTTCAAAGATAAATAATAATTAAATTGGGTTATAGCCTTGGTCTTGTAACCATTTACAAGAGAATATTTAATAGAATCTTCTAAAAGCTTATCTAAAATCCTAACTATTTCTTTATTTTTATTATTTACTATGGCAAATTCCAAGCTCTTCCCATAGTTTAAAATTATCATTTTAAAATTCAATTCTTTTATATTCAAATTCTCCAAATTATACTTATTTCTTTGGTAGTAATTATAGAAAAAAACTGAATCTATTTTATTTAATAGCGTCTTCTTTTCGGTAATAAGTCCATATTTATCTTCTCTTTTAGAAATATCTTCGGCTTTAGCATTTTCTTGCAAGTACTCTTCAATGAATTGGTTAATTTTAATTTCTATATCATCAAAATCTTTTGAATAAATATTATAATCTAAGATAGCCGCCTCATTTTTTTCAGGATACAAAAACAATTCAAAACCTATAAAATTTTTATTTTTTTCAAAACTTATTTCTTTATTTCCTGTATTAAAATATATTTTATTATTTCCTCTTTTTACAGATGATGAAAGATAGGAAAAAAATAAATTTTGTAACTTTGCCATATCTGCACTTATTAAATAAGGTTGTTTTACCTTTCTTGATAAATTTTCCAAATAAGGCTTTTTATCATTTATTCCTAAATTATCATCAGAAACTCCGTAAGTTTTGCCATTTACTTCTATATTATATTTATTCTTATTAAATAAATTGGTAAGCAAATACCTGTCTTGCTCCCTTTGATAGGCTTTTTTTGTTTTTTCTTCATCTTCATAAACAAAAAATATTTTGAAATAATCTTTTGAGCTTGTATCAATATCAAAGATATTTTTATTATCAATATTTTCAATAAGCCACTTTTCGATTTTCTCAGCCTCACCTACATTGACGCCACCCAGTTTTTCTTCATTCTCCAAATAAAGATTTTTTGCATTTTTATCCTTATATTTTTTGAGTGGATTTTTTAAAATTGAAAAATATCTCTCTATTGCATCTTTATTAATCTTATCTTCATAAATATTTTCCTTGAAGAAAAAACTATAATAATTAGAACTATGGATCGCTTTTTTATTGTCTATGCTTTTGTTCATGTTTAAGAGATTGGAATTAAAATCCAAATCTCTAATAAAAGAATAATTTAATGGTTGATTTTCAATTTTCTTTTCTTTTTTGTCATATTTAATCTTAAAACTTGGACTTATTTCCCAAGGACCTTTTTCTTTCATAGTAACAAGATAATATTTACCATCTTTGGGAATATATCCTCTCAAAACCATGTCAGGATCTTCGTCCAAATTTTTCTTAAAAATCTCCAAACACTCTTCTAGCACATAATCACCTCCTAAATTAAATATTTGTAGCTCAAAAATCCTGCCCCATAAGCTGAATTTTCGCTAAATGTCACACCAAGTGCAAAATAAGCTAAATCTTGGCTTCTTTTATCCATATTGATTTCCAGCTCAAGCTTATCGCCCAAAAGTTTTATATTTTTAAATTTAAAAGCAATTGGCATTTCATTTAAAAATTTAAGACTTGTATAAAATTTCCCCTCTTCTATATTTTCATCAACGAAAAATTTGTATTTTTTAATTAAATTGTCTGTAATTCTCTTTTCAAATTCTTCTAGAGTCAAATTATCTTTCCAATATCCAAAATCATTTTTGATAATTATAGGATTTAGGGTAAATAATTTTGAAATAGGGGAATTTGGAATTATCCTAACGTCAACGGTTAAATTTTTGAAAACCTTATCCTTATAATCAGAAAAACCATGCATAATATAATTTACAAATCCTTCATCAAAAGACCTAATTCTGTACTGATAGACCATATTTTTTTTGTAGAACTTCTTTATTGGATATAAATTATCGTGGCAGTAGGATTTATAATTTTTGGATTTGTGAAGGTCTAAAAATTTTTCATTTTCTGACAAATAAGAAATTATTGCCTTAGAAATAAATCCCAAAGAATCTGACGAATCAATATCTTCTAACAAAAATGTTCTTATTTTTAACTCATATACTTTCATTTTTTATCTCCTTTCTTTTTTATGATATATTGAATCAAATTACTAAAATAATAATTACAAATTTTATATCCCATATTAATAATTAAGCTGATATTTTTATTTTTCATCTCAAAATATATTAAATTAGTAATTAAATTCTTTAATATATTACCCATTCTATAATTGAAAAATCTTCATTAAATTTTTAATTTATCTTTTATTGTTAAATTCAAAATAAAACAATATAATACCCCTAGAGATAGTATTTAAGTTTTAAAACTATACTCTTTTACACCATTATATTTAAATTTTAAAAAAATGAGCTTATATATTTAGTGAGACTCAAAATATTTTGTTACTTGTGCAAGGTTTTTGTCTGTTTATTAAATATAAACTGCTTTTACCTTGCTTTTTTTAAGGAGATTTTATGGAAATTGAAATGTTAAAAGGAAAAATTCATAGGGCTACTGTGACTCAGGCTGAACTTAACTATGTTGGTTCTATTACTGTTGATGAGGCTTTGCTTGGTGCAGCTGGAATTAGAGAGTATCAGAAAGTGCAAGTAGTTAATATTAACAATGGAAATCGAATTGAAACTTATACGATTGCTGGCGAGAAAGACAGCGGTGTTATTTGTTTAAATGGTGCTGCTGCAAGACATTTTTCGCCTAATGATTTGGTTATTATAATGGCTTATGCCTCTTATAATGAAAAAGATTTAGAAAATTATAGTCCGAAGGTTGTTTTTGTTGATGATGAAAATAAAATCAAAAAAATTTCATCTTACGAAAAGCACGGGACTTTAGTGTAAATAAATTTTAGTGGTGTAATAGGCTATCTCTAAATATTTTTAGAGGAGAAGAAAATGAAAGTTATCAAAAAAATTGATGAATTGAAAGAAGTTTTGAAAGATTTTAAAAAAGAGGGAAAATCTATCGGTCTTGTTCCTACAATGGGATTTTTGCACAAGGGACATGCAAGCCTAATTAAAAAAGCTGTCGAAGAAAATGACATCGTAGTTGTTTCTGATTTTGTAAATCCAATCCAATTTGGACCAAATGAGGATTTGGAGGCTTATCCTAGAGATATAAATGCTGACAGCAAATTGTGCGAAGACTTGGGTGCTGATTTTATTTTTAATCCTGAAGTTTCAGAAATGTACCACGACAAAAAAGCCTTTGTAGATATTGATGGACTTTCTGATAATTTGTGTGGTGCAAGAAGAGAGGGACATTTTAGAGGAGTTTGTACTGTTTGTACAAAATTATTTAATATAGTTGGCCCTAACAGAGCTTATTTTGGACAAAAAGATGCCCAACAGCTTTCAATTATTAAAAAATTAGTTTTTGATTTAAATATTCCTGTTGAAATTGTTGCCTGCCCAATTGTAAGAGAAGACGACGGACTTGCTATGTCCTCAAGAAATACTTATCTTTCAACTGAAGAGAGAAAAGCTGCTCTTTGCCTTTCAAAGTCAATTTTTGAAGGAGAAAAAATGGCAAAAGAAGGAGCAAGCGTAAAAGAAGTTTTGGCAAAAATGGAGGAAATAATTTCATCAGAAAAACTTGCAAAAATCGACTACATCAGCGCCGTTGACCTTGAAACAATAAAAGATGTAGATAATTTCAACAAAAATACCTTGGTTGCCATTGCCGTATATATTGGAAAAACCAGATTAATTGACAATTTTATTTATGAGGTGTAGACGTGGAAAAATTTTCAAGAATTTCAGATAAAATAACTCAAAATATCGGTTTAATTATTGTAATATTTTCTGTAGTAGCCTATTTTGTCCCAGATTATTTTTCTTGGATGACAAATTACACCACCATTTTTCTTGCCCTTGCCATGTTTGGAATGGGAACTTCAATCGAATCCGATGCTTTTAAGAAAATATTAAAAAATCCTAGGGATATTTTTATAGGAGCCTTGGCACAATTTACAATTATGCCCTTACTTGCTTGGATTTTAGCTCTAACTTTTAAGGTAAACAAAGATATTGCCTTGGGAATTATCCTTGTAGGATCATGTCCTGGAGGAACTGCATCAAATGTAATAACTCACATAGCCGGCGGAAATGTTTCAATGTCAGTTTCTATGACAATTTTATCAACACTTCTTGCTCCAATTGTTACACCATTTTTGGTCTATCTTTTGGCAGGACGATGGGTTGAAGTTTCAATTTTAGCCATGTTTAAATCAGTTGTTACAGTCGTTTTAATACCAGTTTTGATGGGAATTTTTGCAAAAAAATTAAGTCCAGAAAAAATGGAAAAATCAAAATCAATTTTCCCATTAATTTCATCTCTTGCAATTATTTTAATAATTTCAGGAATAATAGGAGCAAATGCAGAAAAAATCGCCAAATCCGGATTAATCGTTTTATTAATAGTAATGATTCATAATGCACTAGGACTTTTATTAGGACTTGGTGTTGCAAAAATTTTCAAAATGGATTACGACAAGCAAACAGCCCTATCAATCGAAGTTGGAATGCAAAATTCCGGTCTTGCCATCCAACTTGCAACAGCAAATTTTGCCCTAAACCCACTAGCAACACTTCCAGGAGCAATATTTTCAATCTGGCACAATATTTCAGGTTCAATTTTCGCATCACTTAGAAGAAAAGATGAAAAAGATCTTGCCTTTGCTAGGGAAAAATAATTATAAAAAAAGATGAGGAAATTAATCCTCAGCTCAGAATGTAGGCAAATTCAGTTTAGTAATTCATTAATAATTAAAAAATAAAATCACGCTAAAACCCATCTCGACTAGATGATTGTGCCTTGATTTGGCACAATCATCCCTAAAACTAAGTGCGAAAGCACGAAGAATTTTTTAAAGCAAATGAGTTTTAGTGTGAGTGAAACTAACTCATGGAGAGATCTCATGAGATTTCTCGACTCACTACGTTCGCTCGAAATGGGTGAAAATTTAGTTAGTCAATAGTCTAAGATGAGGAAATTAATCCTCAGCTTTTTGCTTTATATTTCTTGCCTTTGTGAATTTCCTCTTATATCAACTTCTCTTATTTTTTTAAGCTCATCATTTCTGTAGCCGTAAAAATAATAGTTAGCTTTGCTGTTGAGCATGAGCGGGATGAAATTATTTGTATTTTTTACCAAACTATAAATCACTTTTATATTAATTTATTAAATAGTTAAGATTTAAAATAAAAAGGATTTTTTCTATTTCATCCTAGCCTTATCCCAAGTATCAAGATAGGATTTGTAAAAAGAAAGATCTTGGACAGTTTCCAAAACTCCTAAATAATTTCCGTTCTTATCCCTAACTGCATAGTAGGTCACAGCGTGGTCATTGCCCCTTATGTTTTTTATGATTTGAAATTTATCCTTGCTACCTTTTTTAAATTCACCGATAAGCTTTCTTACAATTGGCTCAACTTGGGGTGGGTGACATGAATAAACTTCTCTTCCCAAAGATGTCTTAGCCCTTTTAAAAATTTTATCAGCTTTTGTGTCATTATAATAAGAATTTATATCATTTTTATCTATAAAAGTTATCTCAATTTCCAAAGTATCAAGAAGGGCCTCAAGCTCACCAACTTTCATCTTTCCTTTAGAAAAATTAATATATCCATCCATAGAATCTTTCTCATTATTTGTATTTTCTCCCTCATCCCAAACTTCTTTTTTGATTATATCATCAGGATAATCTTTCAAATCCTCATAAAGACCCAAAAAATCTTCATTTGAAATCACATCTTCCATCAAAGGATACAAGATATTTTCTTCCTTATAAGTCATCTCCCTTGCTCTTTCAAATACTTTTTTGACATCATCAAAATCAGATTTTTTGAAAGCTTTTTTGAAATTTTTAGAAATTTCTATATCCACGCCCCACATAATTTCAGATGGACCTGGCTTATTGTAATTTTCCTTTAGCAAAGGATATATCAAGTCCCCCTTTTTCCTATAATGTGAAGTGATTTTATTAGAAATATCTTTAATTTTTTCCAAATCTTGACTGTCTTCTCCTAAATCGATAAGTTCTTTAATTTTTTCATTTTCCAAAAAGAAAAACCTAAGAGGATGACCAGAAATATTTATTAATTTCAAATCCTTTCCTCCTTCACTTTCCGTTTTCCCATGAAAAAGTGAGGAATGAACATCACAAAGCCTTTGAACATCAGCCCTATCAACTCCCCCTTCAAGAAGAGCTTCCTCAGCATCCATAATTTCAGAAGATGAAACATTTTCGAAATTTTTTACAAAATCTTCTCTAACACTTTGAAGATCTTCTCCTTCTGACAATCTTTTTACATAAGATTTAATAAGATTTCTTCTATTTTTAACCTCTAGATCATCATAAGAGTTAATAATTTCATAACCCAAATCTTCTAACTTTTTGTCAACATTATCAATTCCAACCATCTTTGCCCCGCGTCTAATAGACATTTTTTTGCCCATAGTTTTAAGCATAAGAGGATTGGAAAGATTTTTAAAACCAAGACCTATAAGATCTTTTTTTAATTTATCATCACGATTAACTAAATCATAAATCGCCTTATTAATATCAATTTTTTTAGCCATAATATCCTCCAATATTATTATACTCTTCAATTGATAATGTCTATTATTTAAATAAAAAAAGCAAGAATTCTCTTGCTTTTTAGTCTTTTAACTTATTATATTTTTTAAAACACCAATATTTTCAATTTCCATTTCAATTTTATCGTCTTTTTTCAAAAATCTAGGAGGATCAAAGGCCATTCCAACTCCTGATGGAGTTCCTGTTGCTATAATAGTTCCTTTTTTTAATGTCATGGACTTAGACAAGTCTTCAATCATTTTGCTAACAGATATAATCATATTTTTTGTAGAATTTTCTTGTCTGATTTCTCCATTTATTTTTGTAATCAGCTTCAAATTGTCATAATCAATATCTTTATCATTAAGTAAAATACAAGGTCCCATTACAGATGACCCATCAAAACTTTTCCCGTAATACCATTGTTTATACTTGGTTTGAAGATCCCTTGCTGAAAGATCGTTAAAAATAGTAAATCCAAATATATAATTTGTCGCCTCATCTGATTTTATATTTTTACAATCTTTACCAATTATCACTCCTAATTCTATTTCGTAATCCAGACATGACGTTATTTTTTCATTTAAAGGAATATTTTCTTCATTTCCAATAATTCTATTTGCTCTCTTAGAAAAATAAATTGTATCAACGTCTTTTGTAAAATCTTTTTTGGAAACAAGCTCTACCTCGTCTTTGTGGTCTGTATAATTCATGCCCACACAAATTATATCTTGCTTTGGATATTCTATTGGGCTTAAAATTTTATAGGTTTTTTTGACCTCTTTTGCCTTTGATAGATCAAGTTTTAATAAATCAATTCCAGATATTATAAGATCATTTATGTCTTTAAATTTATATCCCAAACTTTCTAACAAATATACTTTTTCTTTTTCTTCAATTAAAATTTTTTTATGATTTTCTATTTCTACATAAAAAACTTTCACTATAGTCCCCTATCTGCAAAATCTAAATTCAAATTTTGAATTTTTATTATATCTTCTAAAATTTCTTTTTGTTCCAAAAGAACTTTCGCTATTTCTTTTTCTGTTTTTTCTGTCTTTCTAAACATAGGATAAGTAGCTGACATAGCTGCCTTTATTTTTCCACTTTCTCTAATTGGTACAGCTACGCAAGATGTATTCATTGTAAATTCTTGATTTTCAACTGCGTATCCAAGCTGTCTTACTTTATGTATGTCTTTTAGTAACTCATCTACATTGCCTATAGAATTTTCCGTATATTTTACAAAATCATAATCTTTGTATTTTTCAATTATTTCTTGATCGCTAAAACCTGACAACAAAGCTTTGCCCAAAGCGGTATAGATAGCTGGTATTTTTTTGCCTACTGAACTTACAATTTCTATATTATCGCTAGCATTGACTTTTCCTAAATAAAAAACCATGTATTCATCCAAAACACCAAATTGTACAATTTCTCCTATCCTATCAACAACTATTTCCATTTGTTTTATAATTGTAGATAAGCAATCAAGTTGTCCAGAATATGATAAACCTAATTGAAAAAGTTTAAAGGATGCTACATAGCATCCTTTATCATTTTTTTCTAGAAAATTAGTTTTTTCCAAGGTTTTTAAAATTGGACTTAATGTGCTTTTTGGTATAGCTAGTTTTTTTGATATATCTATTAATGAAATTCCATTCTCATAATTATTTACTAACTCAAGAATTCTTACAACTCTTAATGTGGGATTGTGTAATTTTTCAACCATGATGACTTCACCTCTCATGGTCTATTATAACACAACTATTTTATTTGTTCGTATTCTTGAACTACATCTTCTAAAATTTTTCTACCTTTTTCATATACTTCTTCTGATAGTTCATTATATGGAAAAATTGATTTTGATGAAATATCCACTCCTCTTACTCCCATCAATCTTTTAAATAAGTGTGAAAAATTACTATCAAGGTCATATAAAGGCATCAATTTGTGAATTAAAGTTGATAATTCATAAACTTTATCAAAATTTTTATCTTTTGTAGCTTTAATTAAATCAGCCCATAAATCAGGAACTAGATTAGCTAATGCACCAATACAACCAGCTCCGCCTGTAGTTAAATTGTACAAAAATTGATCATCAAAGCCTGAATAGACTTTGGTTTTTTTACCTTCTGTACTTCTTAAAAGCCTATTTGTATGGAGAGGATCCATAACAGAATCTTTCAAACCAACAATATTATTATTTTCATTTACTAATTTAGCATAGGCTTCTCCAGAAATTGAATATCCACTTCTTGCTGGGAAATTATAAATATAAATATCTCCATCAACTTTTTTAGCCAATTCATTATAATAAATGAACATTTTCTCATCATCAGTTCCAAAATAATATGGCCCAATAACCATAACTCCTTTATAGCCGATTTTTATAGCCTCATTACTAAGCTTAACGGTATCCTCAAATGATGGGCAATTACTACCTAAATACAAATCCACTCTACCATTTGTATAATCATAATAATCTTTTGCAAATTGCAACTTATCTTCATAATCAAGTACGGTAAATTCCCCAGTACTACCAAGTACAAGAATACCATCAACTCCACCATTAACAAGAAAATCAATAACTTTTTTATTCTCTTCAAAATTAGGCTTCTCATTTTCGTCAAAAACCGTAACAACTGGCACTATTATTTCACACATAAAAACCTCCTAAAATATATTCTAATCTTCTAAAATTATTTTTTTAAACGAAATTAGCTCCCCTTTGAATAGCAAGTTCAGTATATCCCAAAGTTTCTGCTTTAGTCAATTTACCATTACAGAAATCAATCATTTCATCAAAATATTCATCCGCCAATTCTTCCATTGTTTTTTCTCCGTATATAGTTGGACTTGCATCCCAATCCAAGTTATCTGACATAGTCTTTGCAGTTTCTCTATTTCCAGTTATTTTTACGACTGGAGCTATAGGATTTCCTGTAGGAGTTCCTCTACCTGTAGAAAATACAACAATTTGACATCCACCTGCAATCATTCCAGCAACAGATGATGGATCATTTCCTGGAGTATCCATTATTACTAAACCTTCTTTTGTTTCTAATTGTTTTGAATAATCATAAACAGCATTAACGGTTGTAGTACCACCTTTATGGATACAGCCTAGTGATTTTTCCTCTAAAGTTGTCAATCCACCCTCTTTATTTCCAGGAGATGGATTTCCTTCTCTTACTTCTTCTCCCGTATTTTTTATTATGTGGTCTTCAAATCTATGAACTATATCATAAATTCTTTTTTTAACTTCATCATTTTTAGCTCTTCTTGCCAAAATATGCTCAGCTCCAATAAATTCTGTTGTTTCACTTAAAACAGTTGTACCGCCATTTTCAACCATTTTGTCTGATAAATTTCCAATTAAAACATTTGATGCCAAACCACTTGTAGGATCTGATCCTCCACATTCTGTTCCCATAATAAGCTCAGAAATTGGAACTTCTTCTCTTCTTAGCATAGAAGCTTCTGCTGCAAATTCTTTTGCATATCTTGTAGCCTTTTCTATCGCTTTTAATGTTCCACCTTCTTCTTGGATTATTACAGATTCCATTGGTTTATTCGTTCTTTTTTCAATTTCTTTTTTAACCAAATTTAATTGAGCATTCTCACAACCCAAAGAAACCAAAACTGTAGCATAAATATTAGGATTTGCTGCAAATCCTGCCAATGTATCAAGGGTATACTCAAAATCTTTACCTAATTGAGAACAGCCCAATTGCATATTAAAAGTAACAGCTTCTTTGACTTGACTTGCAATTATTCTAGTTGTATCAGATGCACATACTGAACATGGTAAAACTAAAATATGATTTCTAATCCCAACTCTTCCATCGCTTCTTTTATATCCCCAAAAAGTTTTTGTCATTTTATTTCTCCTTTTATTCTATAGCCTCAAGATCTTCACGACGACCTTCAGTATTATGATCATGAACGTGTTCGCCTATTTTTATTTCTTTTATAGCAAATCCTATATGCTCTCCATATTTTATTACAGGTTGTTCAATTTCTATATTTTTAATTGCTATTTTATGATAAATTTTAATATCATCTAAAGCCTTTAAACTTTTTATTTCTCCATCCAAATCTTTATACTCAACAACTTCATCTTTTTTTATAGGTTCAATTGCTACGATTACATTATCTTTATCATTTATAATTACAGAATTTATCATATCATTCTCCTAATCTTATTTTGCTTTCCAATCTTTTTTGCTAAAGTCTTGTCCTTGTAGTGGATATTTAGGGCATCCGTATTTTTTTGCCCACCAAGCTGTTATTATAGGTATTAATATAGCTGTCATAACTGTAGATGCTGCAACTTGAGTTGTTGCTGCTGTAACATATGGTGCCCAACTTGCATCAATTGATGCTACTACTGCAGGTACAGCAATAGCATTTCCTGCAGTTGATGAAACAGCCCAACCTGCATATCCAGGTCTTTTATTGAAAATTCTATCACACAAAACCACAAATGGACCACTAATACAGACAGTGATTATACCCAATAGTATTCCAGGAGCTCCTCCAGCAACTATTCCCTTTACATCGATACCAGCACCCAAAGTAATACCAACAAATGGTAAAAGTAATCCTATACCCGGTTCTAAAAATTCACTCATTTTCTTATCTATATTTCCAATTATCATTCCAAAAATTATAGGAACTATTACCGCTATTAAAGATGTTATAGGAATTTGTGCTAAGCCACTAGCTCCTAAGGTAACCAATGTTAAAAATGGACCATCATTAATTGCTAATAAACTCATTGCTGTTTGATCAACTTCATCCCCATATTCTACATTTAATGCCAAATACATCGAACCATTAGAATTTGTTATTGCACTTATTATTGCAAGAGTTGTAAGTCCAAATATACCTACCATACCAAAAACTTTTCCTACAATTATTCCTATTATAGCTCCAATAGCATATTTAGATAAAAGTAACACTCCACCTCTTCTTACTACTTCAGCTAATTCTTTAACCCTTAATTGGGCTCCCATACAAACTAATTGAACACCCAAAACAGCTGCTGTTCCTGCACTAGTAAAAACAGCCGTAGTAAATGATCCTATTTGTAACATATCTGGGAAAAATGTATTTATAAGAGCTGATAGAAACATTGGCACTATCATCATTCCCGCTGGAACTTTCTTTAAAAATTTTAAAATCATAATTATCTCCTATTGTTATATTAATTTTACATAAAGACAAGCATTTTATTACTTAGTAAAATTTTTCAAATTTTCTGTTCAATAAATATTGATCCTTGTTTACTTATATAGAAATATTTTTACATTTCTTAGTAATTTAAATGTTTTTTAATTCATATATAAGTACCGCTACTTTTCTAACTTCCTATATTATAAATTTTTGGTAATTCATAATATTTTAAGCAAATATGCTCAGCATCTCCCTCCATCTTAAATTTAAATTGGCCTTTTTAAATTTATTCGTATTTACGTTTGTATATGTATATACGTCTTATGCTTATAATATAACTCACTTTGAAATCGATGTCAAGGATTTTAATTCATTTTTTCTGTCTTATTTTGTCTTATTAATTTTTTTTATTTAAATTTCAAATTTAAATTTATCAAATTTTGTTTATTCAACTAAAAAAACAAGCGATGTCTTCGCTTGTTTTACTTTTTACTATTCATAATCTACAACACTTACAAGTATTGATTTTGGTCCTAAATGGACTCCGAATACTGGGGGTACTGTCATTTCTTTATATATTTTTGCATTTTTTATTTCTTCTTTTAGCAATTCTTTTATTATTTTTATTTCTTCAAAGCTTGCTCCGCCGCCTATTGCTAGACCATATTCTTTTTTATCTTTTATTTTTTTCTTTATGATTTTTGCTATTTCTTGGAATGATTTTTTTCTTCCTATAACTTTTTTTGCTATTTTTATTTCTCCGTCTTTCATTGTAAAAATCGGCGTGAAATTTATTAAATTTGCAACTTTTCCTATTGATTTTGGCAATCTACCTCCTTTTACAAGGTAGTCAAGACTTTCTGCTCTTACGTATATATTTGCTTTTTCTACATCTTTGATTGCTCTTTTATAAATTTCTTCGTATTTTTTTCCTTTTATAGCTGATTTTGCTGCTTTTGTTGCTATAAAATATAGGGGAAGTGATGCTATTTTTGTATCTATTATATCGATTGTTACATTTTTATTTTCTATATGATCTTTTGCTAAATTCATCATATTGTTCATTCCTGAAAGATGGGATGATATTGAAAAACATAGGATTTTATTGTATCCTTCTTCTATATATTTTTCTAGACTTTCTACAAATTCTCCTACTCCTGGTATTGATGTGCTAACTTTTTCTTCTGTGCTTTTTAATTTTTCAAAAAATTCTTCGCTTTCTAAATCTATTTGGTCCGTGTAGCTTGTATCTCCAAAATGTATTTTGAATGGGACTATGCCTATGTTATATTTTTTTGCTTCTTCTAAGTTGATCGAGTTTCCTGAATCTACTATTATTTTTATTTTCTCCATTTTTTCCTCTTTTAATTATTTTTTCTAAAAAAAATAGCCTCAAAACAAAAAGTTTTGAGGCCTTATGTCTTTTTTTATAGATAATATTTTTCTACTACGTTTAATTGGTCGTCTAATTCGTAAACTAATGGTTGTCCTGTTGGGATTTCTAAATCCATTATGTCATCATCTGAAATTTTTTCTAGGTGTTTTGCCATAGCTCTTAAAGAATTTCCGTGTGCTGCTACTAAAACTGTTTTTCCATCTATTAAATCTTTTGCTATATTGTCTATATAGAATGGAAGACATCTTTCTAGTGTTACTTTTAAATTTTCTGCAACTGGTATTATATCTTTTGGATATTCTTTAAATCTATCTTCGCTTGCTTGTGCTTTTGCTTCTTCGTCTGTTAAAGCTGGTGGAAGTGTATCGTATGATCTTCTCCAAATATGCACTTGTTCATCTCCGTATTTTTCTGCTGTTTCTTTTTTGTTTAATCCTTGTAATGCTCCATAGTGACGTTCGTTTAATCTCCAAGATTTTACAACTGGCACATATAATTGATCTGAATATTCTAGGGCAAAATTACAAGTTTTGATTGCTCTTTTTAAAATTGATGTATAAGCTATATCAAATTTAATTCCTGCTTCTTTGATTTTTCTTCCAGCTTCTTTTGCTTCTTCTACTCCCTTGTCTGATAAATTCACATCTACCCAACCTGTAAATTTATTGGCAAGATTCCATTCACTTTGTCCATGTCTTACGAAAACTAATTTTTTTGTCATTATCTTCTCCTCATTTTTTCCTTTTTTTCAAGCTGTTTTTGCTTGGCTTTCATTGACTCATTCTTTTCTTCATCAATATTGTCAATCCATGTTAGGGCGTTTGCTGTTCCTTTTATTACACATTCTCTTGGATCTTGGGCAATTTTTACATCAATTTGAAGTCTTTCATTGATTCTTTTTGCAAGTCCCAAGGTTAATGCACCGCCACCTGTTAAAAATATACCTCTTTCATACAAATCTGCAGCTAATTCTGGAGGTGTTTGCTCTAATACATTTTTTACTCCATTTATTATTTTATCAATTGATGGGAGTAAGCAAGAATAAATTTCTCCAACTGGAAGATAGATTCTTGATGGAAGTCCATCTTCTATAAGTCGTCCTACAACTTCAATTGAATCTGTATAGTCTGCTTCTTGAGCTTTTATTTTTATCATTTCTGCACTTGATTCGCCAATAAGCATCCTATATCTGTTTCTTATATGATCTTTTATATCATTGTCGAAAGTATCTCCAGAAATTTCTATAGAATCGCTTGTTACGATTTGTCCCATAGAAACTACTGCAATGTCTGAAGTTCCTCCTCCAATATCTATAACCATATTTCCTTTTTCATCTGTGATATCTATATCTGCACCAATCGCTGCTGCGAGAGGTTCGTCTATCAAATAAACTCTATGAGCTCCTGCGTTTTCTGCTGCTTGAAGAACTGCTCTTTTTTCAATTTGAGTTGCCTTGCTTGGAACACAAATCAATAAATCAGGTTTAAATAAAGATTTATTCAAGGATTTTTTCAAAAAATATTTAAGCATTTCTTCTGTTGCGTTAAAATCTGCAATTACTCCGTCTTTTAAAGGCTTTAATGCAATTACATTTCCAGGAGTTCTTCCCAAAATTTTTTTTGCATCTTTTCCAACTGAAAGAATTTTTCCTGTGAGTGTATCTTTTGCTATAACTGAAGGCTCTTCTAAGCAAATCCCCTTATCTTCAACGTATACAAGGACTGAGGCTGTTCCCAAATCTATTGCCACACTTTTTCTTAACCTTGACATGGCCTCTCCTATTTATTTTTTAATTTATCAACTTGGTCTAATTTTTCCCAAGTAAAATCTTCATCATTTCTTCCAAAGTGTCCGTAAGCTGCGGTTTTTTTGAAAATTGGTCTTTGTAAATCTAATTTATCAATTATTGCTTGAGGTCTAAAATCAAAAACTTCTTTTACAATTTCTGTAAGTTTTTCATCTTCATATTTTCCAGTTCCGAAACTATCTACATAAATTGATAAAGGTTTTGCAACTCCAATTGCATAAGCTACACCAATCTCACATTTTTTGCAAAGACCTGCTGCAACCATATTTTTTGCTGCATATCTTGCCATATAAGCTGCTGATCTGTCAACTTTTGTTGCATCTTTTCCAGAAAATGCTCCGCCACCAGATTTTGAATATCCACCGTAAGCGTCAACGATTATTTTTCTTCCTGTAAGTCCAGAATCTCCTTTTGGTCCACCAATTACAAATTTTCCTGTTGGATTTATATAAAATTTTGTATCATCGTCGATGTATTTTGGATCAATGACTTCCTTGATTACTTTTTCTATTACATCTTTTTTGATTTGTTCAAGGCTTACTTCTTCTGAATGTTGAGTTGAAATTACTATAGAATCTACTCTTTTTAATATGTCATCATCATATTCTACTGTAACTTGGCTTTTGCCATCAGGTCTTAAATAATCAAGAATTCCTTCTTTTCTAACTTGAGCAAGTCTTTTAGAAAGTTTTTGTGCATAAACAACTGACAATGGAAGATATTCTTCTGTTTCATCATCTGCATAACCAAAAACCATTCCTTGATCGCCCGCTCCAATTTTGTCGTATTTATCATTTGTAGATTTAAAATCCATTGAATCATTTACGCCTTGGGCAATGTCAGGAGATTGCTCTATAAGTGATGTAAGAACTGCTACGTTTTGATAATCAAATCCTAATTTTGGATCATCATATCCTATTTCTTTGATTGTATCTCTTGCTATATTTTCTATTGGAGCGTAAGCATTTGTCGAAATTTCTCCAACAACCAAAACAAGACCAGTTGTTGTTACACATTCACAAGCCACTCTCGAATTTTTATCTTGCTTTAAACATTCATCTAAAATCGCATCAGAAATTTGATCGCAGACTTTATCTGGATGTCCTTCTGTTACTGATTCTGAAGTAATTAATTTTTTCATATTAAGTCCTTTCTTTTAAGGATAATTATACCTTAAATTATTTCGATTTGTTATATTTTAATCAATTTTTTCTAACAAAACTACAGCTCTTGCCTCAATTCCTTCTCCACGTCCTGTAAAAGATAATTTTTCTGAAGTTGATGCTTTGATTGATACATTTTCTATATCAGTTTTTAAATGTTTTGCCAATTTTTTTTGAATTTCTTCTCTTTTCGGAGAAATTTTTGGCATTTCACAAATTATAACTGTATCTAAATTTCCAATTTTGTAGGATTTTTCTTCCATTAATTTTACAACCCTATCGAGAAGTTTTATTGAATAAATATCTTTGTACTCATCGTCAGTATCTGGAAATAAATTTCCAATATCTGGAAGATTTAAGGCTCCCAAAATTGCATCCATTATGGCATGAACCAAAACATCTGCATCTGAGTGACCCAAAAGTCCTTTTTCATATTGAAATTCTACTCCACCCAAAATTAATTTTCTATTTTCAACTAATTTGTGAACGTCATATCCTATTCCGATTCTCATACTAATCCTCTAAAAACGCCTTGGCAAATATCAAATCTTCTGGTGTAGTCATTTTTATATTTGAATATTCGCCTTCAACTACTTTTATTTTTTCATCACTATAAATTTCAAAAAGCTGGCTATCATCTGTTATTGTAAAATTACTTTGTGTATATTTTTCGTAAAAATCCAAAATCATTTCCTTATCAAAGGCTTGAGGAGTTTGAACATTGTAAACTTCTTTTCTAAGTGGAGTTGTTTTTACCAAAGAATTTTCATCTACAATTTTTACCGTATCTTTTGATTTTACTGCGCTTATTATAGCCTTATACTCTTTTAAATTTTCTAGCACTTTTTCAAATAATTCTTTACTTGCAAAAGGTCTTACCCCATCGTGGGTTAAGACCAATTTTGAATTTTTATCTACAGCTTTTAAGCCCTCATAAGTTGAAAGCTCTCTTGTTTCTTTCCCAAAAACATAGGAAATTTTCTTGTCATATTTTTTTAAAATATCCTTCAAATAATTTTCATCATCTTTTCTAATTACTACAATTATTTGGTCAATTTGGTCAAGTTTTACAATGGTATCAAGGCTAATTTCTAGAATTTTCCTACCCATAATTTCTATGTAGGGTTTTGCCTTGTTGGATTTCATCCTAAGTCCATTTCCTGCAGCTGTAATTACCGCTGAAATTTTTTTGCCGTTTATCATATTATTCCTTTGCTCTTACAAATATCATTTTTCCAGCCGATGTTTGTAAAACACTGGTTACTGTTGTATTTATTTTCTTTCCAATTAAATCTTTTCCATCTTCAACTACAACCATCGTTCCATCTTCAAGATAACCTACTCCTTGGTTTCTAGATTTTCCTTCTTTGATAACTTCAATTTCCATTATCTCTCCAGGCAAAACCTTGGTTTTCATTGCATTTGCCAAATCATTTATATTTAAAACTGTAATTCCTTGCACATCTGCAACCTTGTTTAAATTGTAGTCATTGGTAAAAATTTTTGCTCCTGTATCTTGGGCAAATTTTAAAAGTTTTGAGTCTACTTCTTTTATTTCTGGATAATCTTTTGAACTTATTTCAAGATTTATATCCTTATTTTTTTTGATTTCTTTTACAACGTCAAGCCCGCGTCTGCCTCTTTCTCTTTTTAAATCGTCGGGACTGTCGGCTATGTGTTGAAGTTCTTCTAGGACAAATTCTGGAATTATTAGTTTTCCTTCAATGAAATTTATTTTTATAATATCCAAAATTCTTCCATCAATTAAAACTGATGTATCAATTAATTTTAAGGATGTATCCTTTGAAATTTCTTTTTTATTTTCTCTTCTATTTGATATTTTTACATTTTTTACTTTTTGGAATGTTTGAGGGTATTTGTCTGGATATTTTGATGCAATTCTCCAACCCAAAAGTCCAAAGCCCAAATAAATAATAATAGATAATAGCACAAAAATTGAATTACCAACTACTGGTAACGACAAAGAGCTTAATGGTTTGGTTGCAAGAAAGGCTAAAATTAAACCTACAATTACTCCGCTTATTCCAACTGCCACACTAAGTGGCGGTAAATCTTCTAAGTATTTTTCTAACTTCATAAATACATCTTCCATCATTTTGTAAATAAAACCTGATAGAAAATAAAATATGCCTGCAAATAATAAAGCCACTAAAACATTTACTGCAATGAAAAAAACAGAACTACCTATTGTAAAATCCACAACAGATAGTACCAATTTTAATACAGATATGCCTAGAATAGCTCCAATTACAGAAAACATAATTCGAAATATTCTATTTAACATTATCTTCTCCTAATTTTTTATAATCCGATTGATTCATCAATCATTTTTTCTGCCTCATCTCTTTCGAGAGAGCCTGACATGACTAATTCGCTAGCCATAATTCTTCTTGCCCTATTTAAAAGCTTTTTTTCCGTTGTTGAAAGTCCCTTATCATCGTCTAAGGCAACAAGGTCTCTTACCATATTTGCAATTTTGAAAATATCTCCAGTTTTTAAAATTTCTTGATTTTCTCTATATCTTAGATTCCAATTAGAATTTAAATCTTTAGGATCTTGTTCAAGAATTGCAAGTATTTCTTCTCCTTCTTTTTTGGATATAACATCTCTAATATTCATTTTGTTGATATTTGCTTTTGGAATTGATATATCCATGTTACCTATAGGCATTTTGAGTATAAAATATTCTTTTTCCTCGCCTAAAAACTCTTTGGTTTCTACAGAATCAATTATCCCAGCTCCATGCATAGGATAAACTATTTTATCACCGATTTTAAACATTTTGACCTCCTAGGTTCTCTCTTTTATTATAACCTTTTTTGCCAAAATAGTAAAATCAAATAATTTTACAGTATACTACCACTATATTCTTTTGTCAATACTTTTTTTCCTATTCGAAATCAACTCCTTACTATCTTTTGAAAAGCCCGTTCTCATTTTTACAGCTCTGTTTAAAACTTTGACTTCACTTTTTTTATAAGAGCCTCCAAAATCGCCGTCCAAAGTCCAATCAATTTTTTCTTCGCTTTCAACTTTAAAAACAGAACCAGACCTAAAAATCACATTATCATTTTCTTTTTTGCTCCTAAGCCCATCGATAATTTGATTTAGTTCTATTAATCCTTTTGGTTTTTTAATTAAAACAGCTTCAAAAATTCCATCATCAAGACCAATATTTTTATTGTAAAAATTATTAAAGCCTCCAACCGAAACAGAATTTGTTGCCATAAAATGAATAAATTCTCCTTCAAAAATTTCTTCATCAATTTTTATTTTTGCCTTATAAGATTTTAAATTTGAAACAGTTTTTACTCCCTCCAAAATATAAGCAAATCGTCCAAAAATATTTTTCATTGATTGGTCAGTTTCGTAAGAAACTTGGGCGATTGAACCAAATGCTGCAACGTAGGTAAAAAATTTAGAATTAAATTTTCCAACATCCACATCCATAACTTCGCCTTTTATAGCATATTTGCTAGATTTTTTTATGTCAGAAGGAATTTTTAATGACCTTGAAAAATCATTTGTTGAACCTGTTGGAATGTATCCGATTATAGAATTTGCATCAGCTTTTAAAACACCAGAAACAACTTCATCCAAGGTTCCGTCACCACCGCTTACCAAAATCTCATCATATTCTTTGGCAAATTCCTTTACTTTTTCTCTCGCATCATCCGCTCTTTGCGTTGCATAAACCGTCGGAAAATAAGAATTTTTGCTAAAATATTCAACAATTGAGCTTAAATAATTTCCTATAGTTCTTTGCCCGCTCATCGGATTATATATATATAATAATTTTTTCATTTTATCCCTCAAATTTGTAAATAATATATTTATATTTTACTTACATTTGCTAAGTTTTAAAGTATTAGCTAATTTTAATTCCAATTTATCAACTAACATGATATACTTAAAATTGTTATTATATAAAATATAACAGAAAAAAAGGAGTAAAATATGGAGAAAAATAATACAAGATTTATAGTCGAAGGAGGAGTGTCAATCGCCCTTTCTTTTGTACTTTCTTTTGTAGTTTTGTTTAAAATGCCTCTAGGAGGTTCAGTAACTCTTGCATCTAGACTTCCAATTGTAATTCTTGCAATAAGGTGGGGAGCTAAAAAAGGACTTTTAGCTGCAGCAGTTTTGGGATTGTTGAATATGGTTTTTGGAGGATATGTAATTCATCCTGCCCAAGCAATTCTTGATTATATTCTATCATTTTCAGCAATTGCCCTTGCAGGTATATCATTTAGCAAAAATAAAAGCAAATATTCATACATTCCATCAATAATAATTTCATATTTAGTAAGTGGAGCTTTTAATGTGATTAGTGCTTTTATATTCTTTAACGATATGGCAACAGCAAAAGCAGCCGGCTTTAATAACTTTACCCTATACGCTTTTGCATATAATTATTCTTTCTTAGCAGCTGATGCTTTGATTTTAATAATTGTATTTTTGCTTATTTTTGATAGGGTAAAAAAATTTCTAGATAAACAAAATTAAAAATAAGAATTCAAAAAGACCATCTTCCGATGGTCTTTTATTTTGAAGATGATTCTACGATTTCTAGATTTCCTTTAAAAGAATAGGATTTGGCATAATTTGTTATTATAAAAAAATCTCCTTTTTTTATTGGATATGTTTCATCATCTATTATAATTTCTCCACATCCTTTTATTATGCTTTCTAAAATATATGGCTCTTTTCTTTCAAACGAAATTTCTTTTTCTACATTTATTTTTTTTACTGTAAAATACTCATTATCATACAAAATTTCTATATTTTTTTCTAAATTTTCGTGAATTTTTTCCGTATCTAGGCACTTTAAGGCTTTTTTTGATTTTTCTAGGTGCAAAGCTCTTTTGTTTCCATTTTTATCAACTCTATCGTAATCGTAAAGTCTGTAAGTTATATCTGATGCTTGTTGGATTTCCAAAATCAAGGAATCTTTTTTTATGGCGTGAACCATGCCGGCTGGCACTTTAAAAAAATCTCCTTTTTTTGAATTTTCTTCTTTTAATAAATCTTCCCATTTTTCTTTGTCTATTAGGTCAATGGCTTCTTTTTTATCATTTATTTTTAAGCCATAGATTATTTTTGCTGGATTTTCATTTAAAATATACCAACACTCACTTTTGCCGTAGGAATTTTCTTTTTTTGCCATTTCATCGTCTGGATGGACTTGAATTGATAGGTCATCATTTGCATCTATTAATTTTATCAAAAGAGGAAAATTTTCTTTTTTTTCATTTCCAAAAAGTTCTTTGTGGTTTTGGTATAAAAAATCTAAATTTTCTCCCCTATATTTTCCATTTGAAATTTTTGATGGAAATTCTTTCATAGCAGAAATCGCCCAATATTCCCCAATATTTTTTGATTCAAATTGGTAGGGAAATTCTTTTTTAAGCCTTTCTCCTCCCCAAATTTTTTCTACAAATTTTCCTTCTAAAAATAATATTTTTTCCATAAGTCACCTCCTTTTTATTATACTAAGAAAAAAATAAAGCCCAAGGTTAATCCTTGAGCCTATTTTTATGCTACTGTTAGTTTGTTTTTGTGGAAGAAGTTTGTAAGATAAATTTGTACAGATGATACTACTATGTTTAAAATACTACCTAATCCCATTATCCTCGTCAATTCTTCTACAGTTTCAATATTGCTTAAATATAATCCATTTTGTGTTTGTGTTGAACTTTCTGATACTTTTACTGCAAATGTTTCTAAAAATTTCACTCCAAAGGTCAGTCCTAAAATTGAAATTACTATTGTTATTAAAATAAAGACTAAAACCGGTCCAAATTTTCCCATATCTTTGAAAGTTTTACTTGAGCCAATGCTTATTGACGCTAAAATTCTTGTAAGCGTTGCAAGGAGGGAAATTAAAACTGTAATTATAAACACAATTATAGTTTTTGATGGAACTTGGCCTAAAAGCACTTTTATTTGCTCAAATATTTGGCTTATATCCTCTCCTCTTGCTCCTATTGTAACTAAAAGGAATCCAAAAAATTCTATAAAAAATATAAATCCTGCAAGTAAGGCAATAATCGTAATATTTAAAACTCTTGATGTAGTTATATCTTTTGATTTTACTGGGAGGACATCATAAAAGGCTGCCTCTTCTCCATAAAATTTTTTGTAATCATTTAAAATTACAATTATCATTGAAACTGCAAAAGATGAATACATAACCACCATTGAAATAACTGTTATAAAATCCAAAAACGCTGAATCAAAATATAAATTTATGTAATTTAATACAACTGACAAAATTAAAGGAATTACCATCCAAGGAATTATGTCCCTAATATTTTCTTTTAATTGGTGTTTTAATAATTTAGCCATTGAAAACCTCCTCGAAGTATTCTTCAACTCCCATCTTGTGATTTTGTCTTAAATCATCAATATTTTCTTCCAAAATAATTTTTCCATCAGAAATAAATACAACCTTATCCAAAAGTCTTTCGATTTGACTAATCAAATGAGTTGAAATAATCATAAGACCTTCCGAATCAAAATTATCAATTATTACATCCATAATTTTTCTCCTACTTGCAGGATCAATCCCACTCATTGGCTCATCCAAAAGATATAAATCGGACTTTCTTGAAAGAGAAAGAGCAATTTGCACCTTGTCTTTCATACCCTTTGACATATTTTTTATCTTCATTTTCATATCAAGTTTAAAATCTCTAATTATTTTTTCAAATTTTTCCTTGGAAAAATCTTCAAAAAATTCGTCATATAAATTTGAAATTTGAATCAAATTATATGATTTGTCCAAAGGAAGATGGTCTGGTTGGTAGGATACAAATGATTTTGTAAGATAGTCTGGATTTTCTCCACCAATTTTAACCTCGCCCTTATAATTTTTTTCAAGACCTGCAAGAATTCTAAGCAAAGTTGTTTTTCCCGATCCATTAGGTCCCAAAAGCCCAACAATTTCTCCTTTTTTAAAATATAAATTTAGCTTATCTAAAACAAGTTTATTTTTGTATGCAATAGATAAATTTTTAATCTCTAACATTAGTCCACCTCCCAAAATTTATCAAGACCATCAAGAGCATCTTCTTTTGAAATTTTTAAATTTTTTGCATTGTTAATAAAATCTTCGCAAATTATTTCAAAAGCATTTTTTGACAAAGATTTTATCAAATCCCCATCATCCGTTACAAATCTTCCACTTGTCCTTTGGCTTTTGCAAAGTCCATCTCGCTCAAGCTCAGCCAAAGCTCTTTGGACAGTATTTGGATTTACTTCATAATCCTTGGCAAGATTTCTAACAGAATCAATTTTATCGCCAGCTTTCCACACGCCACTTGAAATTTTCGACTTAAAATCTTCTAAAATTTGAAGATAAATGGGTCTATCATTATCAAATTCCATTTAAGCCTCCTTTTTTTCTATCACTTGCCCAACAACCAAACCAATCAACATTCCAATCGGAAGAAAAGTTCCAATATTATCGTACAAAGAACCAAAAATTATACCAAAACTCATTCCAATAGTCATACCTTCTGCCAAATAATTTTGCTTGTTTTTGTAATTTTGATTTTTGCCTTTAATTTTTTCGCTTTTTTCGAGTTTTTTTACAATAAATACAAACAAAAAACCCAAAAGCCCCATAGGCAAAATTATTTTTAAAATATTCATTCACTTTCCTTTTTGTATTTTTGTATTATTGTATCACTCTCTTAATACAATAATATTATATCCCCGATTTTTATTTTTGTAAAGTCTTTTTTAAAATTTTTAAAATTAAAAAATAAAATACACTAAATGCCTAATTTAAAAGCTTTTGCTAATTATTTTTTTAAAATTTGATTTTGTTTTTTAAAAATTTTCAAAATATTTACTCAAATTTTACAAAAATTTTTACATTTCCTAATAAATATAATTTAATATCTAAATTGAAAGAAAATTTGAAAATAATCCCTCAAAATTTACCCTCTTTTCTAATAATTTCATTTTTTCTTTTGCAAATATTTGTTGGTAATTGCCTCAAAAATTTTAGCCAAAAAAGGCTAAATTTTTTAAACAAATATACTAAACTAAATAAGTGATTTTAAAACCTATTTTTTCTAAAATCTCCAAACAAAAAAGGCCCTAGGATTTCTCCTAAGACCTTTTTGTTTTGTTTTCAATTTTATCTAATGCTTACTCTACCAAAAGCTGATTTTATATCCAAATCTAAATCTGATTCCTCTGGATTAGTTGAAACTTGGTAGCCATCTTTTGTTTGCAATTTATTTTTAAATTTATCCGCAATTGAATAAGATGATGATTTAATCAAAGCCTTTATATTTTTATTAAATTCATTTGTATCAATTACAACTGATCCAAATTGTGTTCCTATATTAACTTCTTTTGCATCAACGATTTTAAAAATTTTAATTGAACCAGCTCTTGATGAAAGATCTACATTTTCCATATTTAAGCCATCAATTCTTATAGATCCATTTACAAGATCTACATTTGCGTTTTCTCCAGAAATATTTGAAAGATAAACTGATCCATTTACATTAGAAACTTCAAGATTTCCATTTGTATTTCTAATTTCAATTTTTCCATTAGTATTTTTCAAATCAATATTCCCAGCAGAATTTATAATAGTAAATCTTGCATTAGTTGATTCAATATTATTTTCCTTAAAATCAACATCACAAAGTTCAACTTGACCATTTACAATATTTATATCAAGACTATCATAAATATTTTTGCCCAAATATAATTTTACATTCGCACTTGCATCCAAAGACTTATAATTTTCATTTACACTAACAATTAATTTGTCCTCAACAACTTCAATATTTAAATAATCATTTACTTGGTCTTCTTTGTTTTTAAAATAAACTTTCTCATCAACCATAATATGATTTTCTTGAGCTCTTTCAATATCCAAAGAACCATTTATAAGATCAATTTCAATAGCATTAACATCATCATCGATTTTTGTTTGATTTTCAGTTTTTTGAGAATTTATATGGTAAATATTAGGAATATTTACACTATCAAGATCAATATCAAAATCAAAATTTGAAATAGTTTCACTTGTCTTTTTCATAATTTTTTCAAAAGAAGTTGATAATTTATCAACAAAACTTTCTTCATTATTTTTAGACTTGTCTTTGCCAACTGCCTCCAAAAGATCGCTAGCTTGTTCAACTGTAATTTTTCCTTCTTTTAACATATCTAAAATCATTTTCTTTTCTTCATTCATCTTTAAGCTCCTTTAAAAGTTCACTTGCTTGGTCAGGAGTAATCTCTCCGCTGTTGACCATATTCAAAATATCTATTCTAGATTCTTGTTTATTTATTTTTCCACCAAGTTTTTTTACAATCTTGTCAATTCTATTTCTAACAGTCGGGTAAGAAATTCCCAAACTCTCTCCAACATCTTTTATACTGCCACGCTTTTGCAAAAAAAGCTCAATAAATTCCAAATCCTCAATATCAAGTCTTTGAAATTTACCCATTTCAAATTCTCCACTAACTTCAGTAAAACATGAATTACATTTATAAGAAGTGATAACCAAGTCACCACCACAATTAGGACATTTATTAATCAAAACCCGCCTCCTTTATAAAATAAGTATACCACCATTTTAATTTTTGTAAAGTTTGTTTTTAATTTTTTTAATATTTTGATAGTATATCTTAATTAATTTAATATTTTGTTTTAATTAAATCGCTTCAAAAATTAATTTTCAAAATTTTCAAAAAAAAAAGACAAAAGATAAAACTTTTGTCTCAAACTATTAAAAAAAATATATAACTATAACTGATAAACAAGTTACCATTTCTCTTATTTATAATTTATCATGCTTTAAAGTAAATTTTTTGCCCAGTAACTTTTCAAGCTTCTTAGTATCCAAACAATTGTATTTACTACAAGTGCTAGATTGAAAGTGAAATTTAATAATACTAATATCCCATAAATTTCTTGATTTTTTATGAATTTGAATGGATTTAAATATGAAATTAGGGAAAAAATTAAAAATACTCCTATCCATTTTATTGAAGTTTTTAAATTTTCTTTGTAATCTGGGAAAATAAAATGTCTATTTTTGTATCTTTTTATAAAATCATCTCTTTTTTGCTTGTAATTTTTTCTATCATCTCTCTCATTTTTTATAAGGGCTGAATAATAAAAAATCATATCGTCGTAGGTTGATGTGAATTTTTTAAGGTTTTCGCATTCTTCTTTTGAATAGGAGATCTCTATTATTCTTTTTGTTATATTTGCTTTTGATTTGTATGAAATTTTTTCATTTCTTAATTTTTTTAATTTTTCTATATTTTTTTCGTTTTCAATTTCTTTTTTCGTTTTATCTTCGTATTTTTTTGTATTTTTTCTAATTAGAAAATAAAAACTTAATAATATTAGAAAAACTAAAATTTGTCCTAAAAAAATTAACATAAAATTACTTGTATCAAGGCTTGTCACAAATAGCATGACAAAACTTGGTAGTAAAATAATCAAAAGGGCATAGCTTATAAATTTTATTACACTTCTCATTTTTCTTCTCTTTCTAATAGGTCTTGGTAATATTTTTTTAGTTTCAAGCCTATATTTTCTATGGATTTTTCTTGGGCGAGCTTATATCCTTCTTCTTTTAGTGAAGGATATTTTCTTTCCAAAATCAATTTTATTTTTTTGTAAAATTCTTTTTTGTCTTTCGCTTTATAAATTTCTTTTCCGTCTTTGAGATTTTTATAAATTTCTATATCTCTAATTATTGTGTCGGCTTTTGTTGCAAGGGCCTCTAGCAAAACTATTCCTTCGGTTTCTTCAAATGTTGGAAATATATAAAGGTCTGAGCCTGAGTAGGCTTCTCGCAATAATTCTTGGCTAACATAGCCTGGAAAATGTAAATTTTTTAAATCTGTTTTGACAGCTTTTTTGATTTTTTCTGGCACTAAACTCAATTTCAATTCTCCAAACCACACAAATTCGTATTGGGGAAGTTTTTTTGCAAGGTCTACGAAATCCAAAATTCCTTTTCTTTCTATAAATAGACCGACTGAAATGATTGATTTTTTATTTTTATCAAGCTTATATCTTTGGTAAAAATTTTCCCTGTCATTTTCTTTTTTCTTCCAAAAATCTAGGTCGACTCCGTTTGATACGACTTTAATTTCTTTTCCAATCTTATATGAATCCAAAATATTTTTGGAATATTGTGTTGGAGTTAAAATTAAATCTCCTTTTTTGTAACAATGTATAAGCCATTTTTTGAAAAATGGTGCAAGCTCATTTGATAGGATAAAAGAATTTTTAAAATCTTCCTTGGTGGAATGCCCATGATAGACAACTTTTTTGCCAGATTTTCTCGCCTTATTTGCAAAAAAAGCAGACTTTGGAAAAACTGTATTTATGTGGCAAATATCATAATCGTCATCTGGATTTAAGGTATATGAAACTCCAACCAAATCCAAAGCCTTTTTTTGATGGTCTATTGCTTTTCCAACGCCAGATTCTTTTACAGTTTGATAATCTTCATTATAAATAAGAATTTTCATGTGTCCTACCTTTTTTGATTGCTTCTTTATATAATCTTTCGCAATTTTCGCCAAAAGAATCTATAGAAAAATTTTCCAAAGCATATTTTCTTGCGTTTCTAGAAAGTTTATCCCTTTTTTCTTTATCAAGAAAAATCATTTCCAAATATTTTTTAAAATCAGAAAAATTTTCATATTGGTAGCCATTAAAATCATCAATTATTACCTTATCAAGGCAGTAATCTTTTCTACAAATCGCAGGAGTGCCGTTGCTCATAGCCTCATAATAAGTAAGTCCTTGAGTTTCGGACTTACTTGCAGAAACAAAAGCATCTGCCATTCTATAATAATTATTTACTTCAAAAGGCTTAACCATGCCAGCAAAATATATTTTTTTATCAATATTTTCTGCATAAGATTTCAAATCTTTTAAATAAGGTCCGCCCCCAACAAGAATAAATTTTAATTTTTCTATATCAAGCCTTTCGTAATAATCAATTAATTCCTCAATATTTTTTTCTTCGGCAAGCCTACCCAAATAAAGAATTATTTTATCGCTTGCATCAAATCCGTAATAATCTCTAATTTTATTTTTATCTTCCAATTTTTCTGGCATTTCTATGCCAGTAGGAATTATTTTTATTTTCTCATCTTCAATATCATAAGATTTTAAAATTTCTCTAGTTTTTTCGCTTGGAACAATAATCATTTCAACCCTATCGGCAATTGCTTTTGAAAAAACCGAAATCATTTTTTTGCCCACCTTTTTTGATGGAGAAAAATAGTGAGTATAGTCTTCATAAATTGTATGATAGGTGTGAACTAAGGGACAAGATGATTTCTTGGCAATTTTTGTCGCCATCATAAAAGTAGAAAATTCGCATTGTGAGTGAACAATATCTGGTTTCCAATCTTTTATTTCCTTAATGAATTTATTTCTCAAAGTTGCAGAAATCCTTGCCTCTGGATAAATTTTCCCTGCACCAAGACTTCCTATATAATAAACATTTCCTTTTTTATAACTTTCAGTTGAATTTGAGAGGGTTAAAACTTTTACATCAAATTCCCTATCTTCTAGATAGGATTTTAAATTTAAAATTGATCTTACTACACCATTGACGACAGGATCGTACCAATCAGATGTAATTAAAATTTTCATCGAATCACCTCTTTAACTAACTTAACATTTCTTCATTATAAACTTATAAAGTCTATTAATATTGTATGCAAAAAGTAAATATTTTTCAATTTATATCAATTGGGGTATATTTTATCTAGTATTAATTCAAAGAAAGGGTGATAATTTGGGAAATTTAATAGTTGGCGATGTGCTTTTATTATTCTTTTCAATTTATGTAGGAATATTTTTCAAAAAATTTCACACAGACTATCCAAAAATGAGAGTTGGTTTTCATATTTGGGAAGTTTGTTACAATAAAGAATGTTGGGAATACGGAAATAATTTTGCAGGAAATCTTTCAATAATAATCGGCATAATTTTATTTGGAATAATTTATCCAATAATTTTGTATTTCAAAGTAAAAAGAAATATATGCGTAATCCTTCTAATTCTTTTTACAATCCTATATTTTATCCTTTTACTTTTAATTTTAAGATACCACATGAGAAAAAAATTTAATTTAAAAGATGAAAAAGATGATGAAGATGATAAAAAATAAAGCTATTTTACTTTTTGTAAAATAGCTTTATTTTTTTCTTTGAGATTTTTATTTAAAAATTTTAGTCTTCTTCTTTGTCTATATATTTTCTTTTTAGTCTTATAGCTGATGGGCAAGCTGCAACTCCGCCTTCGCCTGTTTCTCTTAGGCTTGCTGGAAGGGCGTCGCCTACTTCTTTTAAGGCATCTACTGTTTCATCAAATGTTACCAAAACTTTTACTCCAGCAATTGCCATATCAGCTGCAGAAAGTGCATTTATAACTCCTGATGCGTTTCTAATATTGCAAGGAAATTCTACCATTCCTCCTATCGGATCGCACACAAGTCCCATTATTGATAAAAGTGCAATTGATGCCGCATCTTCCATAACGTCAATGTCACAACCTCTCAAATAACAAATTGCAGCTGCACACATGGCTGCTGCAGAGCCACACTCAGCTTGACATCCGCCCTCAGCTCCCGCAAATGTTGCATTGTCAGCAATAATTTGTCCGAATTCTGTTGCAACGAGAATCGCTTTTATCAATTCTTCATCAGAATATCCATATTTTTCACGCATTGCCATTAAACTTGCTGGAACAATTCCTGCAGATCCTGCTGTTGGGCTTGCTACGATTTTTCCCATTGAAGCATTAACTTCTGATGTTGAAAAAGCCATAGCCATTGCCTTTGTTGGCAAATCTCCCATTATTGTATCTTCTGATAGAAAATAATTGTTCATTGATTTTGCATTTCCACCAGTCATTTTTGTCATTGACATTAATTTTTTGTCGAGTGCTTTTTGTGAAGATTCTTTCATAACATCAAGAGATTTTTGTAATAATTCAAAAACTTCTTCTTTTGATTTTCCTGTTAGCTCCATTTCATCTTCAAGCGCAATCTCCCAAACTTCCTTGTTTTCTTCTTTTAATCTATTTTTAATATATTCCATTGTTGTTTTCATAAATTACCCCAAATATTTTATAAATTCAAAATTCTTGCCGGCTTCAATTTCTTTGTAAACTTCTTCTTCCAAATCTTGGTCTAATTCTACAATTAGCATAATTGTGTTGCCTTTGTTTATAGTTTTCATATTTTTAATATTATAATTGTGGTCAAACAAAACATTTGAAATGAAAGCTATCATTCCTTTTTGTTCAGGATAGGTACAAATAATTGTAGGATTTTTTCCATTATATTCTACTTCATTATCCATTATTTGATTTATCATAATATTTCCGCCACCAATTGATGAGCCTCTCAATTTAAATTCATGGCCGTCTGGGTAGTGAAGAACAATTTTTACTGTGTTTGGATGAACTTCCCCCATATCTTGTGGAATAAAATTATAAGTAATTCCTGCGTCATCTGCTATTTTAAATGAATCTCTTAATCTTTCATCTTCTGGTCCAAAGCCCAAAACTCCTCCAACCAAAGCCCTATCTGTTCCGTGACCTTGGTAAGTTTTTTCAAATGATCCGTGTAAATAAAAATCAACTTTTGTAAATCCTTCTCCTCCCAAATCTCTTGCGATTTTTGCAATTCTGTTTGCTCCCGCAGTATGGGATGATGATGGGCCAATCATTACAGGTCCAATAATATCAAATACTGATAAATTTGCCATTATACTCTCCTTATTTTTGAAATTTCTTTTGGACTATCTATTATAAGATTTGGCTTTAAATTTTCCAAAATTTTTCTTTCTCTAAAACCCCAAGCACATCCTACAGTAAATACTCCAGCATTTTTTCCACACTCCATGTCGACTTCGCTATCTCCAAAATAAAAAATATCTGAATAGTCAACTCCGAATCTTTCTTTTATTATATACATACCCTCAGGAGACGGTTTTCTTTTTATATCTTCTCTATATCCTAAAATAAAATCAAAATAGCCTTCTCCAAAAATTTCCCCTATAACTTTTTTACAAGTAGAATCTGGCTTGTTAGAAAAAGCAACCAAAATTTCGCCCATTTTTTTTATTTTTTCAAGCTCTTCTACGATTCCCTCATAAGGCTTTGTAAGATAGGTTGGATTATCATCATATCTTTTGTTATAAGCGTTTAAAATTTTTTCTCTTTTTTCAGATTTTTCAAAGCCAATATAATCAAGAGTTTTTTCAATCAAAACCCTCGGGCCATTTCCTACAAACTCCTCAATTTTTTCTTTCGGTACTTGACTTAAAGAAAAATTTTTTAAAGTTTGGTTTATATTATATGAAATAGAATCAATCGTATTTAAAAGTGTTCCATCTATATCAAAAATATACATTTATGTATCTCCTTTTGTTTGCCAATTTGTGCCAAACTATTATTACTATACCACTCATTAGTGGTATAATAAAAACAATATGTGAAACGAAAAAATAATAAGGAAGGAAAATATGCAAACAAGAAGAAATTTATCTATGCTCAGTGATTTTTATGAATTTACTATGGCTTATGGATATTTTGAAAGTGGAATGAAAGATACGATTGCAGTTTTTGATGCATTTTACAGAAAAAATCCTGACGGCGGAGGATTTTCAATTTTTTCTGGCTTAGATGATATTATTGATTATGTAGAAAATATTCATTTTGATGAAGCAGACATTGAATATTTTAGAAAAAATACAAAATTTTCGGAAGAGTTTTTAACTTATTTGAAAAATTTTAAATTCACAGGAGATATTTGGGCATTTCCAGAAGGATCCGCAATGTTTCCATCTGAACCGATTGTAACTGTAAGAGCCCCAATAATTGAAGCGCAAATTTTAGAAACTTATTTGCTTTTATCTTTAAATTACGGCTCCCTAGTTGCTACAAAAACAAATAGAATCGTAAGAGCTGCAAAGGGAAGAACTGTTATGGAATTTGGGGCAAGACGTGCTCAAGGTCCTGACGCTTCTGTAAAAGGCGCAAGGTCTGCTTTTATCGCTGGAGCTCCAATCACATCAAATACTCTTTCAAGTCAAATGTATGCTTATCCTGCTGGCGGAACTATGGCTCACTCTTGGGTTCAATCATTTGATTCAGAATACGAAGCATTTTTGGCTTATGCAAAATTATATCCAGATAACTGTATTTTATTAATTGACACCTACGATGTTTTAAAACAAGGTTTGCCAAATGCTATGAAAATTTTCAAAGAAGTTTTAGAGCCTTTGGGACTTACTGGCGGTGTAAGAATTGATTCTGGCGATCTTGCCTATCTTTCAAAAGAATGCAGAAAAATTTTAGATGAAAATGGCTACAAGGATGCAAAAATTGTTGCAAGCAATTCTCTTGACGAATACAAAATAGAATCTCTACTCCAACAAGGCGCAGAAATTGATTCATTTGGAATCGGCGAAAGATTAATAACAGCAAAATCTGATCCAGTTTTTGGTGGGGTTTATAAACTTGTTCAAGTTGAAGATGAAAAAGGAAAAACTGCAAAAATAAAAGTATCAGAAAATGTAGAAAAAATTACAACACCAGGGCTTAAAGAAGTTTATAGATTATATGACAAAAAAACTGGCAAGGCAGAAGCTGATTATATAACCTTAAAAGAAGAAAAAGTCGATGAAACTAAACCACTTGTAATTTTTGATCCACACTTTACATGGAAGATGAAAAGAATGGAAAATTACGAAATTCGAAAAATGCAAATTCCAATTTTTCAAAACGGAAAAAAAGTTTATGAATCTCCAAAAATTGAAGAAATAAACGAATATTGCAAGTCTGAAGTAAAATCCTTGTGGGATGAGGTAAAAAGATTTGACCAACCTCACAATTATTATGTTGACCTTTCCCACGATTTGTGGAATTTAAAACAAAACCTAATAATGAAGGCTATGAGCAAATAATGATAGCCATAATTACTGGAGCAAGTTCAGGCATAGGCTATGAATTTGCAAGGCAAATTGACAAAAAAAATTATGAAGAAATTTGGCTAATCGCAAGAAGAACTGAAAGACTTCATGATTTATCAGAAAAATTACAAACAAGGGCAAGGATTTTTGCCCTTGATTTGTGTGAGGAAAAATCTTTTGAAATTTTAAAAAATGAATTAGAAAGTTCAAATAAAAAAATTGGACTTTTGATAAATTCTGCAGGCATGGGAGAAAATGATTATTTTAAAAACACAAGTTTTGATAATGATATGAAAACTTTGGACTTAAATATAAAAGCTCTCACAGCAATGACAAAAATTTCTCTAGATTTTTTCCAAAAAGACGGAATAATTTTAAATATAGCCTCATCAGCAGCCTTTATCCCACAGGCAAAATTTGCCCTTTACGCTGCAAGCAAGTCCTATGTCTTATCATTTTCAAGAGCTGTAAGGAGAGAGTTTAAGGATATAAAAATTTCAGTTTTATGCCCAAACAGAGTTGAAACAGAATTTTTAAAAAAATCAAACAATAATTCGAGTGGAATAAAAAATTTAGGAAATGAAAATCTAGAAAAAATGGTAGGAAAAGCCATAAGAAAAATGGGCAAAAAAGATTTGATAACAACCCACCCAAGTGCAAAAATTTTATTAATAATTTCAAAAATTTTCCCTCACTCTTTTATAATGTGGATTGAGAAAAAACTTTCTATGTATTAATTTTTTATTTCAAATTAAAAAGAAGGCAAGTGTGCCTTCTATTTTTTTGTAACTTTTAGTGCATCCAATCTTTTTTTCATGTATTTTTTATTTTCTTCGACGTTATCATACATCAAAGATATTAAAAGTATATCCATAACTGTTAGGTAAAGAATTCTTGCATTTAAGGATTCTGTTCCGTGTTCTGATTCTATTGATGGCAAAATCATAGCTTCATCTGAGATTTTTACCATTTCAGATTTTGGATTTCCTGTAAGGGCAATAATTTTTGCCTTATTTTTTTTTGCAACTTTTGAAACTTCTATTACCTCTAGCGTTCTTCCTGAATGTGAAAATACAAAAATACAGTCGTTTTGGTCCATTTTTGTGCAAGCACTTAGTTGCATGTGAGAATCCGAAATATAATTTACCATATATTTTGTTCTCAAAAATTTATGATATGAATCGTAAGCTATTGTTGCTGATCCTCCCATGCCAAAAAAGTGAATTTTTTTGGATTTTTTTATCAAATTCAAACAAGATTCAAATGGAATATTTTTAATATCTTCTTTTAGCGTATACATTGATTGGATATTAAACGCCATAATTTTGTTGGCTATTTCATCAGGGCTGTCATTTTCATTTACACTTGTTATAGCTGTAAGTAGCGAATCGTCAGAATTTTTATTTATATTTGTAGCTAAGTTTAATTGAAAATCTTTGTAGCCTTTAAAGCCAAGTTTTTTTATAAATTTAAAAATTGACGCTGTGGAGCTTTCTGTTTCTTCAGCAACATTTGATATAGTTTTATTTAATATTTCATCATCTAATTTTAAAAAATATTCTGCATAAAAATTTTCCGTTTTTGTAAAGGTACTTTTTTTAGACAAAATAATTCTTTCTAAATATCGGTTCAAAACATCCTCCAATCTATTCTTACTAATATTATACATAAATTTGTAAAAATGAATAGAAATTTTTGATTGCAAAATTTTTTTGTTTTTTTACTGTTTGACAAGTAAAAATTTTTTTCGTATAATTTACTTAAATAATGCACTACAGATAGCCTTACAATTTTTTAAAAATATTTTTTTAAATTATTTGAAAAGGTTATCAAAAAAAGAAAGGAGTTTATATGAAAATAGGTTTTTTGGGCCTTGGAAAAATGGGCTACAACATAGCCTTAAATGCCACCGACAATAATTTTGAAGTAATTGGCTATGATGTAGATGAAAATGTAAGAAAAAAAGCAAGCAAAGATTTTAAAATCGCAAATTCTATCGATGAACTTATAGAAAAATTAGATGATGTAAAATTTATTTTATTGAGTTTGCCTGCAGGAAAAATCACTGATGACATGATTTTTCTTTTAAAAGAAAAACTTAGTAAAGACGACATTGTAATTGATACTGGAAATACTAATTACAAAAAAACTTTAGAGCATTATGAAATTTTAAAAGAAAAAAATATTGGTTTTCTTGATTGTGGAACTTCTGGCGGAATGAGTGGTGCTAGAAACGGCGCTTGTCTTATGGTTGGAGGAGAAAAAAAATATTATGATCAAGTAAAAGATTTTTTTGAAGCAATTTCTTGTGAAGATGGACTTTTATATACAGGACGTGCTGGTTCTGGTCATTATTTAAAAATGATTCACAATGGAATTGAATATGGAATGATGCAAGCTATCGGCGAAGGCTTTGCTGTTTTGGAAGCTAGCGAATTTGATTATGATTACGAAGATGTTTCAAAAGTTTGGAATCACGGATCTGTAATTAGGTCTTGGCTAATTGAACTTGCCCAAGAAGGTTTTGCCAAAGATCCAAAACTTGATTCTCATTCTGGCGTTATAAATGCAAATGGAGAATGTAAATGGACAGTTGAAGAAGCACTAAGACTTGACGTTCCTGTTCCAGTTATTTCTAATTCTTTGTTTGTAAGAAATACAAGTAAAATAGATGTTGACGATAATTTTTCTAATAAAGTTGTTGCTCAACTAAGAAATGGTTTTGGCGGTCACGATCTTGTAAAAAAGGATAAATAAAATGAAAATTGCTATTGTAAATTCTAGTAGTTTTGGAAAAATTTTTCCAGACCATATAAAAAAACTAGAAAAAATTGGACAAGTAGATCGCTTTGAAGTCTACCAAAATATAGATGGAAAATCTCTAGGTCAAATGCTAAAAGGCTACCAATATATAATAGCGAGCGTTACACCATTTTTTGATAAAGAATTTTTTGAAAATGTAGATGATTTAAGACTTATCTCAAGGCATGGAATTGGCTACAACAATGTAGATTTAACTTGTGCAAAAGAAAAAGGAGTAATTGTTTCTATTGTTCCTTCTTTAGTAGAAAGAGATTCAGTTGCAGAAAATAATATTACAAATTTATTGGCTTTGATGAGAATGACTATAAATTCTTCCAAAAAAGTAAGAGATGATAAGTGGGAAATGAGAGCAAATTTTGTAGGAAATTCTCTCTACCACAAAATTGTTGGCGTAATCGGCATTGGGAATACTGGAAGCCAAGTTGCAAGAACACTCAGAGAAGGTTTTCAATGTAGAGTATTAGGCTATGACCCTTACAAAGACAAATTAGAACTAGAACAATTTGGCGTAGAAAAAGTTGATTTTGAAATTTTATTAGAAAAATCTGACGTGATTTGCTTGTGTGCAAATTTGACAAAAGAAAATTATCACATGATAAATAAAAATACAATATCAAAAATGAAAAATGGAGTTTATATATCAAATACCGCAAGAGGTGCTCTAATTGATGAAAAAGATATGGTTGATGCTTTAAAAAATAAAAAAGTTAAAGCTCTTGCAACAGACGTTATGGAAGTTGAGCCTGCAAGAAGTAATCATCCCTACTTGCAATTTGATAATGTAATAATTACACCTCACACATCAGCCTACACAAAAGAATGTTTGTATGCAATGGGAGAAAGTTGTGTAAATGATGTTTATAATGTACACAATAAAAAACTTCCAAAAAGATGTGTGCAAAAAGAAAGTCCCTTTGTGGAATAAAAATTTTTAAAAAAATTTAGGAGGAAAAAATGGAGACCTTATCTGTAGCAAAAAGTTTATTAATAGCTTTGTGGGTTGCAGGCGTTATGTCACGTTGGCTATTGGGTGGCGCATCCTTAACATTAAGATTTTCGCCATTAATGACAGGCCTTGTTGTAGGAATTGTTATGGGAAGAGTTGCTGATGCAATGATTGTAACAGCAAGTTTGCAATTAATATATATGGGAGTATTTTCTCCAGGTGGCTCAATGCCATCAGAGCCAGCCGTTGCAGCCGCAATAGCAGTTCCAGTTGCCCTATTAGGAAATTTAACACCAGAAGCATCAATTGCCATTGCCGTTCCAGTTGGATTTTTAGGATCATATCTTTACCAATTTAGATTTTTCCTAAATACCTTTATAGGCAAAAAAACTGACGTCGCAATTGAAAAAATGGATGAAAAAGCAATCAAAAGATCAATAATAACATATCCAACTATAGCATCTTTTGTTTTATTTGTTCCATTAATCTTTGTAGCTTTATATTTTGGCGCACCAGTAATCGCTGATGTTGTAGCAAAACTTGAAGGAACAGTATTTTTACACATACTAGATGTAGTCGGCGGAGGACTTGCAGCAATCGGTATTGCGACAACAATTTATGTAATAGGCAGGAAAGATTATTTGTTATTTTTCCTATTAGCATATTTTTTAAGCGTAATCTTAAAAGATATGAATGTAAATATGTTAGTTTATGCAATTTTAGGAACAATAATTTCAATTTTGGCAGTAGGAAATAAAAATCAAGCCAAAGAAGATAAAGAAGTACAAACAGAAACTTCAAGCGAACGTGAAATGACATTTGAAGAAGAAGATGACTTTTAGTAGGAGGTTTTAAAATGCAAGATATAAAAAAAGACGAAATGGCTCCAGAAGAATTAGAGCTAAAAGATGTTAGAAAAGCATATTTAAGATGGCATTTCGCAAACGAAATTCCTCACACTTTTGAAAGATATTTGGCACCTTCCCTCTTATATGCAATGATGCCAGTTTTGAAAAAATTATATAAAAATAAAGAAGATTTGAAAAAAGCTTACAAAAGACAATTGTTATTCTTCAATACACAACTTACTTGGGGCGGTGGAATAATCACAGGGCTTATGTCATCAATGGAACAAGAAAGAGCCCGTCAAGAATACAACAACGAAGAAATAACAATGACCGATGATTTGATGTATAATACAAAAGCAGGACTAATGGGAGCTCTTGCAGGAATTGGCGATGCAATTGATTCAGGAACAATCCAATATATATTTATAGCAATAGCAATTTCTTGGGCACAAGCAGGATCCCCAATGGGAGCTTTGTTTCCATTCGTAGGATTTTCCTTATACCAAGTTTTTATCGGAAGATTTTTTGCAAAACAAGGATTTGTTTTAGGTAAAAACGCATCAAGTTTATTAAAAAGCACAGGAGTTCAAAACGCAATAAATATTTTATCAGCCTTGGGACTTTTTATGATGGGAATTTTGGCAGCAAACTATGTAAAAGTAAGCTCAGCATTAAAATTTACAATTTCAGGAAAAGAATTTGTTTTCCAAGAGCTTTTAGATAAAGTATTACCAGGAGCTTTGCCATTAGTAACAGTTCTTGGCGTATATGTTTTTTATTTGAAAAAAGGTTTAAAAGTTACTCAAGCTTTATTAGGCTTAACAATAATTTTAGCAGTATTAGCAGGAATAGGAATATTATAAAATGGGAAAAGTAGTATTAGGTAGAGTTGACGAAAGATTAATTCACGGACAAGTAATGATTACCCTATCGCAAAAAGACGGAGTAAATTCAATTTTTGTAGTAGATGATGTCGTTTACAACGAAACTTTTATGAAAGATTTATACAAAAGTGCTGGAAATAGAACAGGAAAGAAAACAATAGTTTTAAATGAGCAAAGAGCATTCTACTATTGGGACAAATACAAATTTAAAGATTATAATTGTATCCTAGTTGCAAAAAGCATAGATGTATTTTATAAATTAATCAAACACGGCGTTGAAGTTTGCGAATTAAACGTTGGAGGCATAGCAAAAAAAGACGAAAATGATTTGTTTGTTACAAAATCAGTTTATCTTAACAAAGAAGATGCCAAAAAATTAAAAGAGTTAAGAGAAGATTATAAAATAAATAATATTTATTTTCAAGCAACCCCATCAGCACCAAAATCAAGTTTAGACGAAGTTTTAAAAAATTTTGATTTATAAATCATTTAAGCTCCCCTTGAATTAAGAAAGGATAAAAAATGATAGGAATACTAATTGTAAGTCACGGAAAGCTTGCACAAGCTTTTAAAAGTTCAGCAGAAATTATTTTTGGACAAGCAGAAAACATAGATTATCTAGGTTTATATCCAGAAGATGACATAAATAATTTCAACGAAAAAATAAAAGAAAAAATAATAAATTTAGACAAAGGCGGTGGAGTAATTGTCTTTACAGATTTAATTTCAGCATCCCCTTACACCCAAAGCCAAATTGCCATATCAAAATTAGAAAATAATGAAAAAATATCATTAATAGGAAATTTAAATTTCCAAATGCTAATTCAAGCAATAAATGGCCAAGTCTTAGAAGAAAACATAGACCAAGTTGTAAAAAACATCCTAGAAATCACAAAACAAGAAGTCTTAGAATGGAAATATGAAAAAACCCAAACAGAAAACACAGATGAAGAAGATGATGATGATTTTTAGATAAAAATTTTTTTCCCTTACAAATCGTGCTAGAAAATATATCTAGCACGATTTTTTTATTTTAAAATTATATTTAAAAAATACCAAGGCTAATATTTTTAACCTTGGTATTTTAATTTAATATTTTCTGATAGTTAGTAATTAATTTTAGGCTTATTATTGGGAATTTGTTTTATTTGATTAATTCTAGTGGTGAATCTACTTTTTCTTCTACTTTTTCACCTTTTAAATATTTAATTGCTGTTTCTAAAGCAATTTTTCCCATTTCCTTTGGTTTTTGAGCAACTGTTGCTGACATTGAGCCTTCTTTTACGGCATTTATTGCATCTTCATTTCCATCAAATCCAACTACAACAATTTCTTTTCCGCTAGCTTTTATTGCTTCTATTGCTCCCAATGCCATTTCATCATTTTGACAAAATACTGCTTTTACATCTGGTTGAGCTTGTAGTAAATTTTCCATTACTGTCATTCCTTCTGCTCTATCAAAGTTTGCAGTTTGGCTTGCCAATAGATTTATTTTTCCATCTGTGGCTTTTTTAAATCCTTCTCCTCTTTCACGTGTTGAACTTGCTCCAGGAATTCCTTCTAGTTGAATAACTTCTGCGTTTTCTCCAATTTTTTCAAGAATAAATTCGCCCGCAAGCTTACCACCTTCTACGTTATTACTTGCTATTAAACTTACAATTTCTCCCTCATCAGAATTTCTATCAACGCATATTACAGGTATATTTGCTTCGTTAGCTTTTTTTACTGATGTTGAAATTGCTGTTGAATCTACTGGATTAATTATAATCAAGTCAACTTTTTGTGTAATAAGATCTTCTACTTGGTTGTTTTGTGTTGAAGAATCATTTTGTGCATCTGTTATAATTGTTTTTGCGTTTACATCCTTTGCTGCCTCTTCAACGCCTTCTCTTATTGATACAAAAAATGGATTGTTTAAAGTTGATAAAGAAACTCCAATTTTATATTCGCCATCTTTAGCTTTTGTTTCCTCTTTTGCATTGCTAGATGCATTATCATTTTTATCTTGTCCTTCAACGCTACAAGCTGTGAATGTAAACATAGCTATAGCTAAAACTGCCAATATTCTTCTAAATTTTTTCATATTTTTCTCCTATTTATTTCTCTTTCTGTCTATTAGAACTGCTATTAATATTACAATTCCTTTTACTATTTGTTGATAGAAACTTGAAACTCCCAATAAATTTAGTCCGTTGTTAAGGACTCCTAAAATTAAAATTCCTATTAATGTTCCTGTTAATGAGCCACTTCCACCTGTCATACTTGTTCCGCCCAAAACTACTGCTGCTATAGCATCCATTTCATAGGCTGAGCCTGCTGTTGGTTGTGCAGAATTTAATCTTGATGTAAGTACAAGACCAGATATAACTGCCATCAAGGCACTTATTACATATACAAATGTTTTTGATTTTGCTATATTAATTCCTGAAATAAAACTTGCTTTTTCATTTCCTCCAACGGCAAATATTTTTCTACCATAAGAAGTTTTATTTAAAATCATCCAAAGTATTATATAAACAATTATAAATAAAATAACTTGAAAAGGAATTCCAAAAACTTGTCCTTTTCCTAAAAATTGGAAAGCAAAGTCATCTCTAGGTCCTGCTATTGGTCTACCATCCATAAAAACTAAAGTAAGGCCTCTAAATATTGTCATAGTTGCAAGTGTTACTATAAATGGTGCAAGTTTTCCTTTTGTAATCAGCAAACCATTTATTAGTCCTAAGACAATTGCCAATAAAATAGCTACAAATATAGCAAGAATTGTGTTTGTCCCATTTTGTAAAAGTCCTGCAAAAATTGCTGAGCTTAAGGCAAGAGTTGAACCAACTGAAAGATCAATTCCTCCTGTTAAAATTACAAAAGTCATTCCTAATGCCACAAAACCATTTATGATTAATTGACGCATCAAATTTAACAAGTTGCTAACTTGCAAAAATGCTGGATTAAGTACGCTCACAAAACATATCAAAATAAGCAAGGCAACTATTGTCCCTAAATTTTGATTTTCTTTAAATCGATTTTTTATATTACTCATAACCTTCCTCCTGTTGCAAGGGTCATTATTTTTTCTTGGCTAGCATCTTTCTTTAAAAGTTCTCCTTGTATTTTTCCTTCATGAATTACATAAATTCTATTTGATAAACTTATAAGCTCTGGCAAATCGCTTGATATAAGTATGATTGAAACCGCCTTTTTAGTAAGGTCTTTTATTAAATCATAAATTTCTCTTTTTGCTCCTACATCAACGCCCTTGGTTGGCTCATCAAGGATTAATATTTCTGGACCAATCGCATACCATTTTGCAAAAACTACTTTTTGTTGATTACCTCCAGATAAGTCGCTAATTTTGCTTTCTGATGATTGGGTCTTAACTTTAAAACTATCTACCAAATTATCTGAAAGATTTTTTTCTTTTGCTTTATCTATAAAAGAATTTTTTGAAAATTTGTCAAAATTTAACAGAGAAATATTTTCTCTAATTGATTCATCAAGAATCAATCCTTCTTCTTGCCTATTTTCTGTTACAAAGCCAATTTTATTTTTTATTGCATCTGCTGGATTTTTTATTTCTATTTTTTTACCATCTATAAATACTTCTCCACTATCTTTAGGATCAAGTCCAAATACCGATCTCATAATCTCTGTTCTTCCTGCTCCCATAAGCCCAGAAATACCAAGGACTTCTCCTTTTTTTGCTTCTATATTTATATCTTTAAAAAATCCTTCTCTATTAAAATTTTTAAGCTCTATCTTTACATCAGAAATTTCGGCATCCATTTCAGGATAAAAATCTCCAATATCACGACCTACCATATAAGAAACAACTTCTCTTTCATCAGTCTTATTAGTATCCATTACTGATACGGATTTTCCATCTCTCATTACTGTAATCTTATTAGTTAATGAAAAAATTTCTTCCATTCTATGAGAAATATATATCATAGAAACATTTTTATCTCTTAGTCTTTTTATTAGCTTAAATAATTTGTCAATTTCATTATTTGTAAGTGCAGATGTTGGTTCATCAAGAATTAGAACATTTACTTTATTTAAGTTAGCCTTTGCTATTTCCATCATCTGTCTTTGCCCAACTGAAAGTTCAGAAACTTTTGTTTTTGGATTTATATCTAAATCAAATCTTTCAAGAAGTTCTATACATTTTTTTCTCATTTTTGCCTTATCAAGAAAAATTCCATTTTTTATTTCATTATTCATAAAGATATTATCCATAACAGTAAGCTCTGGCCAATCAGATAATTCTTGATGGATAAAACTTATTCCATATTTTTTGGCTACATTTGTATCACTTATGTCAACTTCTTTGCCATCAATTAAAATTTCTCCCCTATCTTTAGAAAGAACTCCTGACAAAATATTCATCAAAGTAGATTTTCCTGCTCCATTTTCTCCTACCAAAGCATGAATTTCTCCATCATTTAAGGTAAAATCCACTCCTTTTAAAACATCATTTTTACCAAAAGACTTGTAAATATCTTTCATTTCAATTTTCATAAAATCCTCCTAAAAGATATTCTTTGACCTTAAAATTATATTTGAATAAGGTGTATTTTCTCCAGTCCTTATAACAAATTTAACGTCTTTTAATTTTTTCTTAAATGCTTCATGAGATATATATTCGCATTCAATATCTGGCAAAAGTTTTTTAATATTTTCTTCTTGACTTGGATTTTTTTCTTTGATTTCTTTTGCCAAATAATAATATTCGCAACCAAAATCACTAAGCAGAATTTCTAAAACATCTATAAACTTAGGTTCGCCAAGTTTAAGTGCTAAGTCAATCTTTTTGTCAGAATCAATTGGAAGACCACAATCTCCGACGGCTATTAGGTCTGTGTGTCCCAAATCAGAAAGTCTTTTTGAAATTTCGCTATTTAATATTCCTTTTTCTTTCATACATTCTTCCTTTCAAATTCTTTTACATCACAAAGGCTTGGAATAGATATGCTAGCCCCGCTTTTTGTTACAGAAAGAGCTGACGCTAGGCTTGCAAACTTCAAAGAATCTCTTACACTTTTTCCCTGATAAAAATATGATACGAAAAATCCTGTAAAAGTATCTCCGGCTCCTGTGCTGTCAACAGATTCAACTTTTATCCCTTCTTGTTTAATTTTTTCATTTTTATTTACAAAAATTGATCCTTTACTTCCAACAGTTACAATCAAATTTATATTTTTATAAGTTGATGTAAAATAATCAATGCTCTCATCCACACTATTTTTATTTGCTATATTCTTTGCCTCTATTTCATTTACCAAAAGCAAATCTATTTTATTAAAATCAAATTCTTTTATCTCATCTGTTATTGGAGAAGGATTTAAAACTATTTTCATTCCCTTTTCATAAGCATTATCTATCAAATATTTCATAGAGCTTATTTCATTTTGCAAAAGCAAAATATCATCTTTAGAAAAATCATTTAAAACTTCATCTATAAATTTTTTGTCATTATCAAAATTTGCTCCCTTGTAGAGAACTATGGAATTTTCTCCCTTATCATCTACTTGGATAATCGCATTTCCTGTTAATTTATCAGATTTTTTTATATACTTTGTATTTATATTCTCACTTTTTAAATAATCAATAAGAAAAACACCATCATCTCCTACGCTTCCTGCGTGATATACATTTTCAAAACTTTTGCTAAGAGCAACAGATTGATTAAGTCCCTTTCCACCTGGTCTTTTTTCAATGCTTTTTGCACTTATAGTTTCTCCTGGCTTTACAATATTTTCTACTCTAAAAAATATATCAATATTTAAAGAACCAAAATTTAGTATTTTCATTATTTTTTACCTACACTTTCTCCACAAGCCACAAAAGGCTCTACCATAACTTTTCTATTATTTTTTCTTCCATTTATCAAATCATCCGCCATTTCAATAGAAGATTTTGCTATCATTTCCAAATTTTGGTCAATTGATGTTAATTTGGGACTAATTAAATTATTTAAAAATAAATTATCATAACTTATCAAAGAAATATCTCTTGGAACTTTTATTTTGTTTTCATCAAAATATTTCAAAAGTCCGTATGAAGACATATCAGCAAAAGAAAAAATAGCATCAACTTTTTTTTCTAAAAAAATTTTTCCAGCCTTGTAACCACCTTCATAAGAATAATCCCCATGAATTATATTTGAAGAATCAATATAAATATCATTATTCATAGCAGCTTTTATAGCACCTGATAATCTTCTTGAAGAATTTGCAGTAGACCTTGGACCTATTAAAAGCCCAATATTCCTAAATCCCCTATCAATTAAATATTGCATACCCAAAAATCCACCTTTTTCATTATTGCCAGTAACTATGTGAGTTTTTCTATCATCAAAATCAACCTCATCCAAAAAAATAATATTATTTTTTCTTACAAGCTCGTCGTCTAAATCTTTCATATTTCTATCAACTAGCAAAGAGGCCCCAATAACATTGCTAGTAATCATATTAATAAATTCTTGCTTTTTAATATTTTTATTATTAGTATTGTGAATATACAAAAAATAAGAATATTTTTCTGCATAATAAGTAAGATTTTTAACTAACAAAGAAAAAAATGGATTGGAAATATCTGGAATAAGAGCCATAATCACATTGCTTTTTTTACTAGCTAAAGCTTTGGCAAAATTATTTGGATTATAGCTAAGAGTATTTGCCGCTTCAATTACTTTTTTTCTAGTTGAATCCGATATTTTGTTGTTAGTATTATTCAAAACCATAGAAACTGTTGTAATAGATACTCCAGCAAGTTTTGCTACATCTTTTATATTCGCCATATCGACCTCATTAAAACGTTTTAATTAACTATAATATATTCTTTTATTAAGGCTTTGTCAATAGATTTTTTCTACTTATTAAAAAAATATGAAAATATTTAGCAAATTATTCTATAAGTATTTTTATAAGTAAACAAAAATTTTTTCGATTGTTTTTGAAATTTTTTAGCTTTAATCCTTTTAAAAAAATTATTTTTCAATTAAAAAATCGCACTGAAAATATTTTATTTTTATCAATGCGATTTTTATAAATAATTTTTATTTGGAAAAAACATCAAAAATTACTTCTTTTATATTTTTCATCTCTTTTATTTCTAAATTTTTGTATTCTTTTTTATCTATTGAACATTTTCCTATATAGGCTTTTTTGTAGCCTAGTCTTTCTAGCTCTTTTAGTCTGGATTTTATTTGTGGAACTTTTTTAAGCTCTCCTGTAAGTCCTACTTCTGCTATAAAAACTGTTTTGTTATCGACTGGTTTTTTTAAATATGATGAAGCGATTGAAATCATTATGGCAAGATTTACTGATTGCTCTCTAATTTTTAGTCCGCCTGTTGCTTTTATTATTACATTTTCGTCAAATAAATTTATGCCTGCTCTTTCTTGTAAAATTGAAATTAAAGTATTTAAGTCATCTTTTCTTAAACTATCGCCGATTCTTTGGGGATAGGACATAAATGATTTTGAAACCAAGGATTCTATTTCAATTTCCAAAAGCCTACTTCCTTCTTTCATCACAGAAATCGCAGAGCCTTCAATTCCTGAATCTCTTTCTGTAATAAAATATTCTGATGGATTTGTAATTTCGATTAGGCCTTCTTCTTGCATAGAAAATAATCCGACTTCGCCCGTTGGTCCAAATCTATTTTTTGTACTTGTCAAAAGTCTTAAATCGTCTTCGCTTTCTCCATCTAAAACTAAAACCGTATCAACCAAATGCTCCAAGGTTCTAAGCCCTGCCATTTCTCCAGATTTATTCATGTGACCAACCATGATAAAAGCTCTTTTTTTCTCAGGATTTTTTGCAAGGTCAACGCATTTATTTGCACATTCAATAGTTTGGGTAGGAGAACCTTGCTTGTTGTCAAATTCGTTTAGAAAAAATGTTTGAATTGAATCTAAAATTACAATATCAGCATCTTTTTTCTTTATTTCGATTTCTGCAAGATCCATTGAATTTGTTGATAAAATCCAAATATTTTTTGAAATTTCTCCAATAATTCTATCAGCTCTTGCTTTTATTTGAGATTCACTTTCTTCTCCAGAAACATACATTACCTTAAAACCATCTTTCGCATAAGACGAAGACAATTGCAAAAGCAAAGTAGATTTTCCAGCTCCAGGTCTTGCTGTCAAAATTGAAACAGAATCTCTTACAAGCCCTCCGCCAATCGCCCTATCAAATTCGTCAAAAGAAGATTTTATTCTTTCAGACTCATCAAGTTTGACTTCTTTTAATAGCCTTGCCTCATTTTCAAAATCAAGGGAATTTTCTTTTGATGATGTCCTTTCGTTTTTTATAGTTTTTTCAATCAAAGTTCCCCATTTGCCACAATCTGGGCATTGACCTGCCCAAACATTTTGAATATGGCCACAATTTTTACATTCAAAAGCTCTTTTAAGCTTTGCCATTAATATCTCCTAAAACATAATTTACAGAAAATTGCTCGCAAGCTTTTTTTGGATCTTCCTTATAAATTTTTTCAAATTTATCTCTCAAAGTTTCCTTTTCATCAATTAATTTTTCAATACAAGAAAGATAAGTTTTCTCCTCACAGCTAAGTCCAGCTTTTGCCAAAGAAATAAAATATTTTATCCATTCACAAATAGATTTTCCCTCATATTTTGCATCAAAGCCGTGCTCTTTTGCATCCATTTTTAATTTTTGACAAGAATCATAAGTCATATTTTTAAAATCTTCTCTCAATTTATTTAGATTTTCTTCATTATAAAATAAACCCTTGATTAAGGCTGGAAAAGAAATATTGTATGGATAAGAAACTGCATCAGGCATCCTAATTTCTATATATTTTTTAACCCTAACATCAGGAAAAACAATAGAAAGAGCGTGAAAAATTATCTCATCAGAAAAATCTTTATCCATTATTTTTTCAAATTTTGTATTCCCCTTATAAACATCTTGTCCATCTTCATGAACAAAAATTATATCAGTGTTTAAAATTTTTTCTGCATATTTTTCATAAGACATATCATCATCAAATGCAAAATCATAAACGCCCGTCCTATTTTTGTCACAAGCTTCCCAAATTTCTTGGCGAAGATTTTTATTTTCATAAGGTTTTCCTTGGAAAATATAGGCATTATCATAAAGTGTGTACATAAAAGGTGCAAGAGCATTTGCCACAAAAAATTTCTTTTTAAAATCTTCTTCATCAGAAAAATCTATGGCAGATTGAACACTTGCAGTTCCTCTCATCATATTTAAAGCATATTTTCCACCAAATTCGGTGAAATATTTTTGCATATATTTATACCTATCTTTTGGAATAATATTCAAATCCATTATTTTTGATTTTGGATGATAGCCCAAAGTTTCAAGATATTGATTTTTTTCATCAAAAATTGGAACAATTTCTCCCATAATTTTTTTATAAGACTTATCCAAATCATTTATATTTTTTTTAGCATCAATTGCAAGTTCAAATTGACCAGCAGGTTCAAGATTTACAGCTATATCTTCTTTTCTAAGTCCAAGAATATATCCATCTTCCTCATTTGTAACAGAAAAACCCATATCCTTTAAATCTTTCAAAGTGCTGCCCACGCCCTTTTCTCCAAAATAATCATAAGAAAAAAGCTCATCTTTATCTATAACAAAATGCTCCATTTCTAGACCAATTTTAAAATTTTCCTTTTGGCTTTCGCCAGATTTTATATATTCAACAATTTTATCTTTTTTTTCTTGATAATTCACAACATCCTCCACTTTCTAGACATTTTTCTATTCTTAATATACCCTTTTTACTTTAATAATAAATTTGCTTATATTTAATTTAATAATCTTATCAAAAGCAAAATAATTTTAAATATTTTATCTTTTTCTTTTAAATGTATATAATATAATTAAGAAAAAACCAAAAATTTTTACGTAATTATATTTAATAAAAATATAATTTAAATAGTAAAAAAGGAGGAGATATGAAAAAGAAATTAGCACTAATTTTTACTATGGTTTTAATCTTTTCATCTTGTAGCGGAAAAATTATAAAAAATAATCAAAAAGAACCTGAAACAAAGAGCCGAACAAAAGAAACTCAAAAATTAGAAGAAGATAATTCAAACGAAAAAGTTTCTCAAAAAAAAGAAAAAGACAAAGTAGATAAAAAAATCGCAAAAGATAAGACAGATCAAAACGAAAATCAAAAAATAAATACTACCAATAATCAAAATAATTCAGAAAACAAAACTCAAACTGTACCAACTCCTAGCCAAAAAAAATCTTATGTAACATTTACAAATCCCGACCTATCAGACAATTCTAATAATTATCCTGAAGTTTTAAACGATTTAAATGGAAAGGAATTTTTATTTTCATCTGGAGCTGGCGGTTGGTGGACTATATTGAATTTTTCAGAAAATGGCAATTTTACAGGTGTCTATAAAGATTATGATGCTGAGAGTGTAGTTGTTTGTGAATTTAATGGAAAATTCTCAATTGATTCAAAAGTAGATGAAACTTCCTATACTTTAAGACTTGATAGAGCAGAAATAAATAGTCCAATAAATACTGAAGAAATTCAAAATATTGATGGACAAGATATGACAGTAAGATATGTTGATATTCCTTACGGATTTGAAGCAAGTGATGAAAAAAATCATTCTTTCCAAGATAAATTTACCTTATATCTTCCCTTAAGAAAAAGATCAGAAATGAGTGATGATGTAAACTACTGGTTAGATATAACTATTAATCCATTTATAGAAAAAGACATAAGCAGAGTTTACATACTTGTAAACGAAATAAATCAATTTCCTTTCAGGGAACAAGTAAAATAATGAAAGCGTATTATAAAAAAAATAAATTTATTTTTGAAATTGAATATAATGAAAAAATCGAGAAAATTGCTTTGGTTGATGAAGAAAAGACTGGCAAAAAATCTTTTGTTTCAAATTTTGCTTTTGAAGAAATTTCTTCCTTTCTTGATGGGAATTTAAAAAAATTTTCATTTGAAATAAATCCTCAAGGAACAGATTTTCAAAAAAAAGTTTGGAGAGAAATTGAGAAAATTCCTTATGGAAAGACTATAACATACAAAGAAATTGGCGAAAAAATACATTCTAAGGCTTACCAAGCTATTGGCTCTGCTTGTGGGAAAAATCCAATTTTGTTGAGAATTCCCTGCCATAGGGTTGTAGGAAAAAATAATTTGGGTGGATTTTTTTATGGACTTGATTTAAAAAAATATTTATTGGAGCTTGAAAAAAATAAAATATAAATGAATTGTAATAGGAATTTTTCTTAGGAAATCTTAATAGCTTAGGCTTTTTAAAATTTCCTAAGATTTTTTTCTTTTAATATTTCTATAATTTTTTCCAAAAAATTTACTTTGAACTTGGCTCTATCATATTGTAACAATCTCTGATTTTCCCAATTTTTTTCAATTTTTCAAACATTTCCAAAACATCTTTTGACTCAAAAAGTCGTTTTTCAAAAGAATTGTAATCTTTATTTTCAAAAATTTTCTTAAAATATTCAAATTCATAAAAATACAAATCTTTTTCTTTTTTTATATCAATAATTTCAAGCTTTCCATCTGAAAAACATTCAATTTTTTCTGCCTCTTGAATATTTCCCAAAACTTTTATATATCCTTCTTCTCCTTGGATTATTATATAATTTTCACTTTTACTGTCTTTGGCATTGGTAAATGATACAGAAAAATCTCCATAAGAGATCAAACCTTCTCCTGCAATATCAACGCCGTATGGATTTATATTTCCAAAATATGAATAATCTTTTCCTTTTCCAAAAAGTTCATAAATCAAATGCAAATTATAAATTCCAAGATCTGCCAAAGCTCCTGCAGAAAATTCGCTTTTAAAAATATTTTCAACAATTCCTTCTTTATATTTATCAAATCTTGATGAATATTGGGAATAATTAATCATACAAGTGGAAATTTTTCCGATTTTTCCCAAAAGATTTTTTAAAAGTTCAAGGCTTGACAAATATTTTATGGAAATCGCCTCAAATAAAAACAAATTTCTTTCTTTTGAAATTTTTATTAAATCATCAAGCTCTTTTGTATTGGTAAAAAATGGCTTTTCACAAATCATATTTTTATTTGCCAAAAGACACATTTTCGCCTGCTTATAATGCAAAGAATTTGGGCTTGCTATATAAACAAAATCGATTTTTGGATCTTCAAGCATTTTTTTAAGATCATCAAAAGATTTTTCCGCCCCAAATTTTTCTTTCAAATAATTCGCCTTTTCAATAGACCTAGAATAGGCTCCATAATAATTATATCCGTCCATTTTTACCACAGTTTTCAAAACATTTTCAACTATAAAATTTGAACCTATGCTTACAAAATTAATCATATAACCCCCTATTTTTTACCCTAATATAAAAAATAATTATAGAAATAAAATAACTAAAAATAAATAAATATATCAATGAAAGTCTTTTAAAGACTAAACTTATTAATAAATCAATAAAAAAAGATGGAAGAATTGATTTGATATAGCTTTTGCCTATATATTTATCTCCAATCATTGATTTTGGATGTTCAGTAAATATAGGCTTATTATAAAATAACAAAACTATATTCTCACTTGCCAATGTAGCAAGAATTAAAATTATAATATCAAAAAAATCTTTGATACCTACTAATTTATATTTTAACAAAAAACTAAGCAGAAAAACTAAAATTACCAGCATACTTGTAAGAAAAATTGCAAATAAATTTTTACTTAAAATATATGATAGGATATTATTTTTATTAAGCTTTTTCTTATCCTCAAAATAAATTTCGTCCGAAAGACAAGATTCTCTAAAAATAAGAGAGGTCAAAAGTGAAATTGAAAAATAAAATAAAAATATTAGTCCTACCCCATTTATCAACAATTTCAAAGATAGATATGCCATAGCTAAAATTGTAAAAATAATAAAAATTAATTTTTCATCAAAATATTTTTTGAATGTATCTTTTAAAAACATAAAGCCTCCCAATAAATTTCTACCCAAAATTTGGGTAGATAAATACAAGGAGGTACTATGAAATATTATTTATTGATTGGCTTATTAGTATGGATTATCTTTATCAAATCCATACAAAATAAAATAATTACTAAGACCATGTTTTTACCAATATATTATTTTATTTGCCTAGGACTTTTTTTGATTTTATTTTTGATAATTTACAAATTTTCTTTTACTTTTCTAGATTTTTCCATAATTTTCTTGATAAGCTTTGGATTTTTCTTATCCTTAAAAAGTCAAGGAGTTACAAAAAATTCTATTATTATTTTTGAAAAAATTCCTGTTTTCTCAAAATTTATAAAGTTTAAAGACATAAAAAATATAGAAACTATAGAAAATTCAAAATATCCAAAGTGTAGAATTTGAGCTTATGGAAATTTTTATGATTTTTACTTTAAAGATTACAAATATATAGTGATTTTTAAAAATATTTTTGAAAATTACATAGATCATAAACTTTAACCTAGTATATGATTAAAAATCTTAAATTTAAAGCCTAGGTAAAATAAATTAGCATTATACAAAATATAATTTTATTTTACATAAGATATAAATATCTAATAAAATTTATAAATTTCAACTATGTAAAATAAAAAGATTAGTTCAAATTTTAAAATTTTTCTATTATTGCCTCGACATTATCAACTCAAATAAAACAAATTTATGTGATCAGAATTCTTATATTTAAATGAATAATTTTTTACAACAGACATTTATTTTTACATTTTACACTAATCAGTTAATAAAAAACTTTTATAATTTTTAGTTTTAAACTTAAGCTCAACATTTATTTTCATAATGATTTTACAAGTTTCATTTTTCCAAATATCAAATTTAAAATATAAGTTTTAAAAATTTAATAATAGAAAAAATTTTTATAGCTTAGATTTTAAAGTTTATCCCTATTCATATTGATTTCATTGGTTTTTTTATATTTTCGTAGAGAAGTTTCTTCATCCATTTATTTTAAATTTTTAGAAAATTTTAAACGATAATGCAAATCATTCTTGACATTTGTTTTTTTTATTGTTATCATTTATTTGTCGATAGTTAATTAACTAAAAATACAAATTTATAAATTAAATAATAAGGAGAATGAAATGAAAAATAAAAAATCACTTAGTTTAGTTGCCCTTTTATCTTTGGGACTTATGTTGACAGCTTGTCAAAAGGATCCAAAAAATGATGAGCCTTCTAGTACAAATGTTTCTCAAGAAATGAAAAAAGATGATGCTTCTAATAAAAGCAATGATTCTTCTGATGCTGATAAGGAAAAATCTAGCGAAGTAAGCCTTGCTGATTGGGAAGGTGAATGGAATAATATGGGCGGATATCTTGACAAAGATGAAGTTCAAAGTGCTTTTAAAACCTTAGCTGAAAAAGAAAAAGTTGATGAAAAAGAAGCTAAGGAAAATTATTTAAAGAAAAGAAAATGTGATTTTGGTGGTCTTGAAATAAAAGATAATAAAATAAAATTCTTAAAAGATTTTCCAGATAAAAAAGGTGACGTTATCAGTGAGAGCGAATATAAATATGTTGGAAAACAAGAAGTTGAACATGGTGGCCATAAATTAGAATGGGATATTTTTGAAGCTAAAAATGATGATGCACCTTATAAATTTATTCTTATGATGCCAATTCATGGAGAAGAAAGTCTAACACATTTCCACATGAGATATGGTGATGACAAGGATAAATTATTAAAAGATGAAAGTTGGTTCCCTACTTTTGTAAAACCAAACACAACTGATGCACAAATAATTGATGAAATTACTGAATAATTTATGTGGGTTGAAATTTTTCAACCCTCTTTCTAAGGAGGAAGAATGAAAAAAAGATATATAAGTTTTTTTGTTTTCTTGCTTTTTCTTTTTAGCTCTTGTGCAAACAAGAATGAACACTCTTCCGATAAACCTTTGGTCTATACTTCCTTTTATCCTGTTTATGAAATGACAAAAATGATTGGTGATGACACGATAGATGTAGAATCTTTTATGCCCCTTGATAAGCAACCTCACCTTTGGGAGCCAAGTCCTAAGGATATGAAAAAGCTAGCAAAGTGTGATCTTTTGGTTGTAAATGGCGCTAATATGGAACCTTGGCTTGATAAGGTTAAGGAAAATTTACCAAATCTCGATATTTTAAAATTATCTGATTCTGTTGATCTTATTACTTATAAGGGAGCAGCAGCTATTGGTGATTTTCAATATATGTCTAAAGTAAATTTGAAAAAAGGAAAAAATAAATTTGATTTTGGCCACACTCACGAAGATATGATGAGGGTTGCCTTTATAAAAGATGATGGTACTCGTGGAGAAAATTTGGTAAAAAAATGTAAAGATATAATGAGCCAAAAGGGAGAGCTAATTCATCAAAAAGAAACTTTCGATCTTGAAGAAGGAAAGGTTTATGGCCTTGAGATGGGACATGAGTCTGGAGAAATTTTCTTTAATATTCCAAAAGATGGAGATTATATTTTTATAAGCGACAGGATAAGTGAAGATCTTCTTCCATATAATTTGGTTGGAAGTGATGGTAAATTTTTAAAAGATGAAAAAAAGGAAGAACCTTTGATGGAAGGTTCATCTTCTGGATTTGATAAAATAACTTATGATCCCCACTCATGGTTATCCATTACCAATGCAAAAAAATATTTGAATGCTATCAATGAAAAATTAACCGAAAAATATCCGAAAAATGAAAGAATTTATAAGAAAAATAAATTAAAGTATGTTGATAAACTTACTGATATTGATGCAAAATATAAAGAAAAATTTTCAAAAATCGATAAAAATAAGAGAAATTTCTTAGTAGTTCATTATGCCTATGCTTATGTTGCAAGAGATTTTGATTTGTTTCAATATCCACTTCAAGGTCTAACAAGTTTAGAAAATCCTAGCCTTAAAACTATAAAAAAAGCCATAGACTTTTCTGAAAGCAAAAATATTTCCACAGTTTTTTATGAATATGGACAAAATCCAAAACAAGCTCAGGCTTTAGCTGAAGAAATTGGTGGGAAAATCTCTCCTCTTGCTTCTATGGAATATGTTAATAAGGAACAGGAGAAAGGTAAACTTAATTATATTGATCTTATGGAAATGAATCTTGAAAATCTCTACAAATCTATGACCGAGGAGGAAAATAATGAAAGCAGTGTCAATAAATAATTTGAATTTTTCTTATTCACAAATTCCTGTTTTAAAAAATTGCAATTTGAATGTTGATGTTGGTGAATTTACGGTAATTCTTGGTGGAAATGGTTCAGGTAAATCAACTTTAATAAAGCTTATGCTTGGAGAATTAAAAACTAATAGTGGAGAAATTAAAATTCTTGGCAAAAATATTGAAGATTATGTTTCTTTTAAAGACATTGGCTATGTCCCACAAATAAATATAGTAAATAAAATTGCCTTTCCTATAACTTGCCTTGAACTAGTTTCATTAAATCTTTATGAAGAATTTGGTCTTATTAAAATCCCCAAGAAAAATCATTACCAAAAAGCAAAAGATATACTAAAAAAAATGGGTATGGAATCTTATATCAACACTCCTGTAAATGAATTGTCGGGAGGTCTCGCTCAAAGAGCAATGATTTCAAAAGCTATGATAAATGATCCAAAAATTTTAATTCTTGATGAACCAACAGCAGGCGTTGATAAGTATTCTAAGGACCATTTTTTTGAAACAATAGATTTTCTTTCAAAAAAATTTAATGTAACTATAATTATGGTTACTCACGAATTAAAAGAAATGGAGTCTTTAAATATTAAGATGACAAAATACGAAATGATAGAAGGGAGTTTGAAAAAATGCTAGAATTTGCTTTTATGAGAAAGGCGCTTATTTTGGGATTTTTACTTTCTATTATGATTCCTATAATAGGAATTGTAATGGTAAATAGAAAAACTTCCATGATAGGTGATGCCCTATCTCACACAGCTCTTGCTGGAGTTGGAATGGGATTAATATTAGGTTTTGATCCTCTTTTGGGATCATCAATTGTTTGTATTGTAGCTGCCTTTTTGATAGAACTTATAAGAAAAAAACTTCCCCAATATGGAGACATGGCAACAGCAGTTATTATGAGTACTGGTCTAGGAATTGCAGCCATTCTTTCAGATTTTGCTCCAGGTGGAAATTCTTTTGAATCTTACCTTTTCGGATCAATTTCATCAGTTACAGATAGAGATATAGTAAATACAAGTATTGCCTTTATTTTGGTTTTAATATTATCAATTTCAAGATATTCATCTCTTTTAGCTATAGCGATAGATCCAAATACAGCTAGGCTTTCTGGAGTAAAAGTAAAAAGACTTGATGCATCTTTTACTCTCCTTGCAGCCATAACTATAGCCTTGTCTGTAAAAATAATTGGAGCTTTAATGGTTACAAGCTTAATAGTTTTACCAGTAGCAACAGCCTTAATTATTGCTAAAAGTTATAAACAAACATTTTTTATAACAATTACACTCGGCGTAATCTATATGATGCTTGGTATTATTCTAAGTTATCAATTCGATATAAAACCTGGTGGAGCAATTGTTGTAAATGCAATAATAGGAATGTTAATATTTGTTTTATATAAAAAGTTAAGAAAAAATAAAGTATAAAAATTGGGCTTTTACAGAATCTTATATTTTGTAAAGCCCATTTTAAATTTAAAAATTTCACTTAAATTCAATGTAATTTTATAACTTTACTAAAATTAATATTTCAAATATAGATTAAATTGATTTATAAATGTTTTTTTGATAAAATACCTATATATTGTGCAAATGTTTTCTAAAGGAGCTTATCTTATGAAAAATTTAATAAAAAAATACTCTTATCAATCATATTTGTCCTAATTATTCTTTTTATTATCGGCATTATTACTTATTATTCTCTTAAATAATCACAAGGAGCTTTAATGAAAATAAAAATCAAATTATTACTTCTTATAAGTCTATTTTCTATATTTGTAGGATGTAATATCATAAAAAATGGAAAAAAATTTTCTGACGAAGAAATAAAAAAAGACGCTTTTATTATGTATAATCCTAAAAAAGAAAATGCAAAAAGCATTGAAACTTACAAGCCTTCTATGGCCGATGAGCTTTTTGAAGATACTTATGCTTACAAAATTTATGAAAAAAATAAGGAAAATCTTGGCAAAACTCGTGATATTCTTATGGAAGAATGCATCGATTACGCAAATAATTTGTATTTTATTTTTAGCTCTGATCTTGAAAAAATCAAAAAAAATAAGGGAAGTCTTAGGGCTAATTTGACTAATGAAAACGGCGAAGAATCTATCGAAAAAAGTTTATACGAAACTCAGCTTTTGGCAATTTGTGACACTTCTTCCAAACTTTATTATGCAATAAATGATTTAAAACTTGTAAATGATTTGATGGGAAATTCCTCTGATGATTTAAAAATTTATACAAAAGATTTTGTTGAAAAAAACGGGGAAAGTTTGCTTGATGACCAAATGAAAAATTTTGGTTTTGCTTATAATGATAAGGCTAAAGAAACTATAGAAAATCTTATAATTTCCTATCTGAATGAATTTAAAAAAGATCTCCCTCACAAAGACGGAGATAAGACAAATATAAAAATCGAAAAAGAAGTTAAGCTCAGCATGGAAAAGCTTGAAATTTTAGAATATTTTGATGATTTAGAAAAAGCTTTGAGAAAAACTTATAAGGAAAATTAAAAAATTAATAATTTCAATCAAAAAGGCTCAAAATGAATTTTCATTTTAAGCCTTATTTTTTATCCCAAAACTTCTGATTTTTCTTTTATTTTTTCTTTTTTGTTGGCAAAATTTATTTTTCCTTCTTTTACTGTAAGGTTAATTTTCATATCTTTTGATAATTTTCCTTCCAATATTTCTTCTGCCAATTGGTCGTCAATCTTATTTGTGATATGACGTTCAAGTGGTCTTGCTCCGTATTCTTTTGAAAATCCACCTTCTGATAATAAATCTACAACTCTCTTGTTGTAATTTATTTCTATTCCAAGATTTTTAAGTCTTTCTTTTGTTTCTTCAAGTAAAATTTTTGTAATTTCTTTGATGGCGTTTTTATCAAGTGATTTGAACATTATTATATCGTCAAGTCTATTTAAAAATTCTGGAGCAAAGGCGTTTTTTATTGCCTTATTTATTATTTCCTTATTTGAATCGTCAATTTCTTTTTCCACATCTCCGATTCCAAATCCAATTTTCGGATTTTGATTTAAAGAAGAAACTCCAACGTTACTTGTCATAATTATAATTGTATTTTTAAAATCTACAGTTCTTCCTTGACCATCTGTCAAACGTCCATCATCAAGAATTTGTAAAAGCAAATTGAAAATATCTGGATGGGCTTTTTCAATTTCGTCAAATAAAATTACAGAATATGGATTTTTTCTTACAGCTTCTGTAAGTTGACCGCCTTCTTCGTAACCAACATATCCTGGAGGAGATCCAACAAGTCTTGACACGGCGAATTTTTCCATATATTCACTCATGTCCATCCTGATTAGATTATCCATATCTCCAAATAAATTTTTTGCCAAAGATTTTGCAAGATATGTTTTTCCAACTCCTGTTGGCCCTACAAAAATAAATGAACCTATTGGTTTTTTGGGATCTTTTAGGCCAACTCTTGCTCTTTTTATAGCATGAGAAATTTTATCAATCGCCTTATCTTGACCTATAACTTCTTTTTTAAGGTCAATATCAAGATCCATATATTTTTGTTTTTCGTCTTCTGTTAATTTTGTTATCGGAACTTTTGACCAAGATGAAACAATTTTTGCAACTTCATCAAAAGAAATTTTTAAATCTGTTTTGTTTTCTTCTTTTTCTTTTTCAAGTTTTTCTCTTGTTTCATTTATTTGATCTCTTAGGCTTGCGGCTTTTTCAAAATTTTGCTCATTTATAGCCATATTTTTTTCTTCAATGAGCTTATCTAAAATTTCTTTATTTGAAACTTGATTTTTATTTTCCTTATAATTTTTAATTCTTTCTTTTGAACAAGCCTCATCAATTACGTCAATCGCCTTATCTGGCAAAAATCTGTCTTGAATATATCTTTGTGATAAATCTACAGCAGCTTTTATGGCCTCATCTGTAATTTCTACTTTGTGGTGGTCTTCGTATTTGTCCTTTAAGCCTTCAATTATTTTTATTGTGTCATTTTTATTTGGCTCTTCAACATGGACTGGTTGCATCCTTCTAGTTAAGGCTTGGTCTTTTTCTACGTGCTTTCTATATTCATCAATTGTTGTCGCACCAATAATTTGAATATCGCCTTTGGCAAGAATTGGTTTTAAAATGTTTGCTGCATCCATAGAGCCTTCACTTGCTCCAGCTCCCAAAACCATGTGAAATTCGTCAATAAATAAAACTACATCTTCTCTTTGTTCCAGTTCTCCAAATAATTTTTTTAGCCTATCTTCAAAATCCCCACGATATTTTGTTCCTGCAATCATACTTGCAAGATCAAGTGAGACAATTGTTTTTTCCTTCATAACAAAAGGAACTTTTCCATCAACAATTCTTTGAGCAAGTCCTTCGATTATGGCAGTTTTTCCAACTCCTGGATCTCCAATCAAAATCGGATTGTTTTTTGTTCTTCTTAAAAGAATTTGAATAACTCTTTCAACTTCATCTTCCCTTCCAATAACTGGGTCAATTTTTCCAGCCTCTGCCATTTCATTTAAATTTTTGGCAAATTTTTTCAAATTTTCGCTCAAATTATTAGATGTGTTTGAAGATTTTTCTTCTTTTTGCAAACGAATCAAATTATCTCTGATAATTTTTTTATCAAGACCTGACAACATAAACATAAGGTTTGTAAATGAATCGTCGTCATTTAATATTGCAAGAAGGACATCTTCCTCGCTTGCAGAAACTTTTTTTCTTTTTTGAGCAAAAAGTCTTGCCCTATCAAAAATTTGTCTTACTTTATTAGAATATTCCTTAGCTGGCCTTACCGCAGAGCCTTTGCCAATATTATTTATTACAATCGACCTTAAAAGTTCGTAATTTGCACCGGCTTCTTCCAAAGCTTTTGTTGCAAGAGAACCTGTTTTCATAAGAGCCAAAAGCAAATGTTCAACCCCTATATAATCGTGGCTAAGAGAATAAGATTCCCTTCTAGCCTGACCTGTTAGCCTATTTAATTTGTTGTTTTCCATTATCTAGCCTCCATGTACGAATTTAAAAATTCATATCTTTCATTGTCACGGTTGCCCTTGTACTTATCCTTTGTAATATTGAAAATCAAATATTCAATTTCTTGATTTGATAATTTTGTTTTAAAACCCAAAATATTATATTTTTTTAAATCATAAAGACAATTTATCATAGATGTTAAAGTCTTTAAATTTTTGCTTTCCAAATTATCTTCCAAAATTTTTATAGAATCTTTTATATCTTCATCATTTAATCCATTTAAAGATTGGAAATCTCTCCTAAATCTTCTCTCATTTCTAACGACTGTATCTAAAATATTTTCAAAATTTTCCAAATATTCGTCAATTTTTTTCCTATAATTTCCGAAATTTTTCAAAATATAAATATCATCGTCATAGGATTTAAAATATTCTGGAACATATCTTGTAAGATAAATTCCATCATGAGCAAGACTTGATTTTAAAGTTAGATATGCTTGGGTATTATCCAAAAGTCCAAACAAAAATAATTTAAACCTTATTTCAATTCCATTTCCACAATCTCTACCAAAACTTGTCAAATATCCATATTGAGGAGAAAAAGAAAAATCAAATTTTTTATCCAAATCTTCTTCAATTTCCATCGCCCTTTCATAAGCAAGCTTGATTTCTTCTCCAAAATTTGAAATATTTATAGAAATATGGTCTTTATCATTTATAACAAGAATATAATCATCCTTAAAAACAAAACCAATCACAGCTTCTTTATTTTTTGAATCTTCTGTAATTATTCCTGCATTAATAAGTTTATTTAAAGTATTTTCATCTATCTCATCTAAAAGTATCAATTCATCCCCATAAATTTCCCTAAATTTTTCAATAATTTCTAGAGAATCTTTTTCCGAAAGACTTATGGGAAAATTACATCCTTCAATATTTCTTTTCAAAGATAAGTTGTTTTCAAGTATTATGTCCTTATAATAATCTATCAATTTCTCACCTTCATATTCAATTCATCTATTTTTTCTTTAAGATCTTGAGCCTTTTCAAAATCTTCAATCTCAACTGATTTTTGCAACTGTTCTTGCAAATTTTTAATTTTTATTGCCACTTCTCTGAAATCTCTGTGTTTTTTTGGAAATTTTCCGTCATATTTTTTCAAATTATTTACAGCCTTCAAAATTTCTACCGTAAGTTTTTTGTCGATTTCATAGCAATGAGGGCATCCAAAAACTCCACTTTTTATATTTGTCAAAGAATTTCCACACTTTGGACAAGTTTCTTCTTTTAATGATGAAAAATAATCATAAGAAAAATTATTTTTGGAAATTTTATAATCATAATAAGAATCGATAATTTGGTCAAGGCTTGGAACAAATTTATCTACCAAGCTTTTCCAATCAAAATTATTTATATCAATATCTTTTTCATTTCCATCAAAAAGAAAATTTCCTTCGCCTTTGGATAATTTTTCCATACAATCATTGCACAAGTGGAAATCATGTTCTATGCCATTTATAATTGCTTTTACAGTTACATTTGCTTCGTTGTCGCATCTGTCACACTTCATAATTAACTCCTTATTAGAAAGCTCAGTAAAATATTTTTTACTATATCATGCCTTACTAAATTTCTCTTATTTTTTTCTACATTCATAAGGGACTTATCAAGGATAGCGTAAACTGCAATTCCCAATTCATTTTCGTCCATATATCCCTTGTTAAAAAGTTCCGTAAAAAAACTTTTTGCCCTTTCCTCAGTTAATTCTTTATCTAAATTTTTAATAATATATTTTATATAATCATCTTCATCTTCAACTATAGTAATAATTCTTATAAAGCCGTTGCCGCCTCTTTTGCTTTCAATTAAATATCCATTGTATGGAGTAAATCTTGTAGAAAGCACATAATTAATTTGACTTGGAGAGCACTCAAATCTTGTTGCCAAATCATTTCTTCCAATTTCTACAAAACCATCTTGAGTATCTTCCAAAAGAGCTTTCAAGAATTTTTCTATATCAGACGTTAGTCCTGCCATAGATTTACCTCGATTTCTTTGACTTTCTCTGACCTTTCAAATAATAAATAAAGATTCAATTCGAATCTTATTCTTATTGTACACTAAAATAGTAGAGATTCAAGAATATTGATATGCAATAAAAACATAAAAAAACAAGGCCAAATATTTTAAAATATTTTAGCCTTGTTAATTTTTTTAATCATCTCGCCTATTGCCAAACAAAATCCAAAGTCTTAAAAATTGTAAGGCAGTAGAAATTGTAGCCGCCACATAAGTTAAAGCTGCAGCTTTTAGCATATCTTTTGCATAATCATTTTCAACACCAACAAGCATACCAGATTCATCCAAAACTTTCAAAGCCCTTCTTGATGCATCAAATTCTACAGGAAGAGTAATAATTTGAAAAATTAAAACAAAAGAAAATAAAAATATTCCAATGCTAATTAATTTTCCCATAGAAAGAAAAATTCCCAACAAAATCATAGGAAAAGATAATTTTGATCCAAGATTTACTGCTGGAACTATATAAGATTTTATTTTTAAAGGAATATAACCTTTTTTATATTGGATAACGTGACCGCACTCATGAGCTGCAACTGCAAGAGATGCAATTGAAGTGTCAGTCATAGAAGTTTCTGATAAGGCAATTTCCTTGTTGACAGGATTAAAATAATCAGACAAGGATCCCCTAACCTTTTTAATGGAAATATCATTATAAGAATTTGTAGACAAAATATATCTAGCAGCATCAAAACCTGTTATAGATTTTTGAGTTTTTATTTTTTTGTACTTATCAAATTTTCTTTGAATATTAGCTTGAGCCAGACTACTAATAAGAAGTCCAATCAAAACTAAAACATAAGTTCTGTCGAAATAAAACATAATTTTCTCCTTTTATTTTTTTCAATATACTACAGGGATTTTTTATTTCAATTGTAAAAAAATAAAACACAAGGAAATTAGAATTTTAAAATATAAATATAATAAAGATAGCTCTTGATTAAAATATGCAAAAAATAAAATAAAATCTTTGAAAATATTTCCAAAATAAAAAGACCCCTTTGGGCCTTTTTATAATATAGAAAAGAATAAGTTAGTCCTAGTTTTCTATAGGGAAAACTATAAGGAATTAATAATGAAAAACCTAGCTATTTACTAGCTAATATTATTATAGCATGATTTGATAAAAATGCAAACTTTTTTTTATAAATTTTATATCCTTTTAATTTCAATGTTTATGCGTTAAATTTTCGTTTTCCTGAAATTATTTTATTTGTATTTGTCTACTTCTTTTTGAAGTTTTTCTGCATGCTCGCTGTCTCCCAATAAAACTAGGGTATCATCTTTTTTTATTTTCCAATTTGCATCTGGATTTATAACCATTTCTCCATCTCTTTTATAAGCTATTACCATCATTTTATATTTTTTTCTAAAATCTACTTCTATCAAATTTTTTCCAATTATTTCTTTGAAAGCTTTTAATTCTAGCATAGAATAATCATCTGAAAAATGGAAAAATTGTAGAAGATTTGATCCTGCAATGCTTCTTGCAAGCTTTTCTCCCATATCAATTTCTGGAAAAATTATTTGATCTGCTCCAATTTTTTTCAAAATTCTTGCATGATTTGTTGATGTTGCTTTGGCTATAATCTTTTCTACATTATGGTCTTTTGCAAAAAGTGTTGCAGCCATTGATGCCTCAAGACTTTCTCCTGTTGCTATTACTGCCACATCAAAATTTCCCATTCCTAATTCTTCTAGCGCTTTGTCATTTGAAATATCGCATTGGACAGCACTTGTTACTTTGTCTGAAATATTTTGAACTAAATCATAATCTTTGTCCACCGCCATAACTTCTAATCCGTCTTCAAAAAGTTTTGTTGCAACTCTTTCTCCAAATCTTCCGATTCCTAAAACTATTACACTTTTTATCATTTTTTTCTCCTAACCTATACTAATATTTGCTTCTGGAAATCTTATATATTTTGTTTTTGATTTTAATCCTAATGAATAAGCCATAGTCATTGGACCAATTCTTCCTAGATACATACTTATTGTTATCAAAATTTTTCCAAGTGTTGACAAGTCCCCTGTGATTCCTCTGCTTGCTCCAACTGTTGCAAAGGCTGATGAAACTTCGTAAGAAATATCAATCACTTTAAAATTTTCGCTCAATGACAAAATAAAAATAACTATAAATATAAGTCCCAAATAAACCATTATAATCGCAAGGGCCTTTCTAATGATTTTGGGTTCTATATGTTTTTTAAAAATTGTAACTTCATCTTCTTGTTTAAAAATCGAAATTGTTGATAAAATCAAAACTCCAAAAGTTGTTGTTTTTAATCCTCCAGCAGTTGATCCTGGAGAACCCCCTATTACCATCAAAATTATCAAAAGCAAAACACTTGTATCGTGCATTTGATTTAATTTTACAGAATAAAATCCCGCAGTTCTTGCAGAAACTGATTGAAAAGCTGATTGCATTATGGAATTTTTAAATCCTTCTTTGTACAAAACTCCACCAGCTTGGCTTTCGATTAAATAAAAAGCAAGCGTTCCTATAACAATAAGACTTGCGCTTATTATCAAAACTAATTTGGCGTGAGTTGATAATTTTTCGAAAGATTTTTTTCTAAAAATTTCTGCTGTAACCATAAAACCAAGTCCACCGATTACGACCAAACTCATAAGAGTTATATTTATTAAATTATCATTTCTGTATGGATAAATTGAATCCCCCAAAAGGTCAAAGCCTGCATTACAAAAAGCAGAAACCGAATGGAAAATAGAATACCACAAGCCCTTTGCCATTCCAAAAATCGGCACAAAGCGAAGGGATAATAAAATTGCTCCCAAAATTTCTACCAAAAAAGTAAAAACCAAAACATATCTAAATAATTTCATAATACCTTGGAGGGTGTCGATATTTAATTGTTCTTTCAAAATTTGCCTAGATTTTAAACCGATTTTTTTTCTCAAAAGTAGTGGAAAAAGTGTAGCCAAAGTCATTACACCAAGTCCTCCAATTTGAATTAAAATCAAAATTAAAATATGACCGTAGGTATTCCAATGTTCAGCCGTATTTACAGTTGTAAGTCCCGTAACGCAAGATGCAGATGAGGCAACAAAAATCGAATCAACTAAATTTGTAGCCTTGCCACTTCTTGTAAAAATCGGCAAAGATAAAATACATCCTCCAATAATAATCAAAATCGCAAAACCCAAAGTTAAATACAAGGGTGGATTTGATGTAATTTCATCTGATAATTTTTCCAAAAAATTTTGTTTATTTTTACTAATATTTCTCATTTTCTTTCCTTATATAAAAACTAATAAAATTTAAAGCCTAATTCAAAGGCGTATCTTATCTAATTTTATACCCTAGATTATAAATGTCAACACAAAGACAAAAGACTTTACAAATAATTTATTTTTTTGTTTTATTATATTTTTGAGGGTATAAATTAAAAAAGCAGATTGGAGTTTTTTATGAAAAAATATTATTTTAAGGAAAAATTTTTTAAAATTACAGATAAGTATCCGATTTTAGATGAAAATGGAAAGGAAGTTTTCTTTTTTGACCAAGATTTTAAATTCGTAGGTTATGAGGCGAAATTAAAAGATATGAATGGAAATATTTTATTTAATATTTCCAAAAAAATTCTTTCTTTTCTCCAAACTTATTATGTTGATTTTTGTGATGGAAGTCGTATGGAAATAAATCAAAAATTATCTTTTTTAAAAAGGAGAGTCGATGCTTTTTACGATGGAAAAGAATTAAATTTAAAGGGATCTTTTATGGACCATGATTTTGAAGTTTATTACCAAAATAATTTGATTGCTGATATGAATAAGAAATTTTTTGCTTTTAGCGACCAATATGAGCTTACGGTTTATGACGAAAATTTTACTTTGGTTTTGATTGCCCTTTGTCTTTGCATAAATGAAATGAAAAATAGAGATGATGCTGCAGCTAACGCTTCAAATTAAAATTGATTTTTAAAATATTTAACATATAATTATATCAACAAGAGGGAGTAGCTTAATTATTCAATCGTCATTACGGTTTAACCCGGTTGAATAAACCACTTGGTAGCAAGACTTTTGGCGATTTGCCAGAAGTCTTTTCTTTTTGTAAAGAAAAAAAATTAAAATAAAAAAATTTAAGGAGGTAGGAATGGACTATTTAGGTCAAAAAAATGAAATTGTAAAAAAACTTGACTCAGATAGCGCAAGAGGCTTGTCAAGCGAACTTGCAGCAAAACGTCTTGAAGAAAACGGCCCAAATAAAATTGAATCCAAGAAGAAAAAATCTCTTGGCAAAAAAATTGCCGAGCAAATTATTGATCCTATGGTAATTTTGTTGATAGTTGCATCAATCGTATCAGCTTTTACAGGCGATAAAGTTGAATGTTTTATAATTATTGCTATCGTTATTATCAATGCAATTATGTCAATTATTCAAGAAGGAAAAGCTGAAGATTCTGTTGAGGCCTTGCAAAAAATGTCATCACCCGAAGCAAGCGTAATTCGTGATGGCAAAAAAATAAAAGTAAAAGCAGAAGAATTGGTTGTAGGCGATGTAGTTGTAATTGAAACTGGCGATATTGTTCCAGCTGATATGCGTTTATTGGAATCATCAAATTTAAAAATCGACGAGTCTTCTCTTACTGGAGAATCTGTTGCAACAGAAAAAAATTCTGAGGCTGTTTATGATAGCGAAGTAGGAATTGGCGATAGGGAAAATTTTGCTTTCTCATCAACAATTGTAACTTACGGACACGCAAGAGGAATTGTTACTCAAACTGGTTCTGACACAGAAATGGGAAAAATCGCATCAAGCCTTCATCAAGTTGAAGATAAGGATACGCCATTACAAAGACAATTAAATAAATTATCAAAACTTTTGGCAATTCTTGTAGTTGTTGTTTGTATAATTGTATTTGTTGTTGGATATTTTAGAACTGGCGATTCGCTTTTAGACAATTTAATGGTGGCAGTCTCTCTTGCAGTTGCAGCAATTCCTGAAGGACTTACAGCAGTTGTAACAATAGTTTTATCAATTGGAATGAACAGAATGGCAGAAAGAAAAGCCATTGTAAAATCTCTAGTTTCTGTAGAAACTCTTGGAGCAACAACAGCAATTTGTTCAGATAAAACTGGAACCTTAACTCAAAACGAGATGACCATTACAAAAATTTGGACAAATGAAAAAGAATATGAAGTTGAAGGAAGTGGATACGAACCAAAAGGCCACATAAAACTTGACGATGAAAAAATAGAAGATGAAGAAAATATAAAACTTCTAATGAAAATTTCGACTTTATGTAACGATGCTGATTTGGTTTTGGAAAATGACCAATATAAAATTATTGGAGATCCAACAGAAGGCGCTATGCTTACATTTTCTGAAAAATGGGGAATAGTTCAAGAAGATTTAGAAAAAAAACATCCAAGAATTGAAGAAATTCCTTTTGATTCTGACAGAAAAATGATGACAACCTTCCACAACGTCGAAGAAAATTATAAGGCAATGACAAAAGGCGCTCCGGATATAATAATTTCAAATTCTTCAAAAATTTTATTAAATGGAGAAATTGTAGATTTCACACAAGATTTAAAGCAAAAGGCAATGGATGAAAATAAAAATCTTGCCAAACAAGCTCTTCGTGTAATGGCTTACGCCTTTAGAGAATTTGATTCAATAAAAAATGAAGATTTAACAAGCGAAAATATAGAAAGAGATATGGTATTTGTTGGACTTACTGGAATGATAGATCCACCAAGACCAGAAGCAAAAAAAGCAGTAGCAGAATGCCACTCATCAGGAATTGATGTTGTTATGATTACTGGAGATTATCTAGAAACAGCCTTCGCAATCGCAAGAGATTTGGGAATTGCAGATTCCAAAGACCAAGCAATTGAAGGTAAAGAATTAAATAATATGACAGATGAAGAAATCAGAAAAATTGCCAAAGAAAAAAGAGTTTTTGCAAGAGTATCTCCACAAAATAAAGTACAACTTGTAAACGCCCTTCAAGAAAACGGCGAAATAGTTGCCATGACAGGAGATGGAGTAAACGATGCTCCAGCCATTAAAAATGCTGACATAGGAATTTCTATGGGAATTACAGGAACTGACGTTGCAAAAGATACTGCAAATATGATTTTGGTTGACGATAATTTTGCAACAATTGTAAATGCAGTCGAAGAAGGAAGAATAATTTTTGCAAATATTAGAAAATTTGTTTCATTCTTACTTTCATGTAACATCGCAGAAGTTTTGATTGTATTTTTGTCAATTTTATTTGGACTTCCTTCCCCACTTACACCAATCCAATTGCTTTGGTTAAACCTAATAACAGATGCTTTCCCAGCACTTGCCCTTGGAGTTGAACCAGGAGAAAAAGATATAATGCAAAGAGAACCAAGAGATCCAAAAGAATCAATAATTTCTGGAGATTTAAGAAATTCACTAATCGTTCAATCCCTAGCAATCACATTTGCAGTTTTAATTTCTTATATAATTGGATTAAAATTAATTTTCCCAGGAAATATCGAAGGAGCTCACACAATGGTTTTTGCAACTTTAATTACAAGCGAGCTTTTGAGAGCATTTTCTGTAAGAAGTACAAAATATACTTTAAAAGAATTAGGAATTGGTTCAAATAAACAATTAATAAAAGCAAACATCCTATCATTTGCCCTACTTTTAATAGTAATGTACGTAGGACCATTAAGATATTTATTTGAATTAGAATTAATAACCTGGCAATGGATAATAATTTTAGTACTTGCCTTTATTCCATTAATTTTAGGAGAAGTTCACAAAATTAGTGCGAGAAAAAAATAAAACATTTTAAAAAGCAAGAGTTTAATTCTTGCTTTTTTCTTATCATATTGTTTGATATAATTAAAGTGTTTAAAGATATCAATAAATCAATTATCCTAACTATTATCATATAGGTTAACGATAAAAAAATTAAAATTTAGTAATTTTACAGTTTTTCAGTTAATTTGATTAAAATACTCTATTGATTTTTTATATCTAATGAGTATAATATTTTTGAGTAAAGAATATAGATTCATGGAATCAAAAAAAGCAGGAGGGGCAACTCCTGCTTTTTTTTTAGGCTAGTTATCATTTTTGTAATATCTATCTAACCATTTGCTAATGTAATGAGTAGTTACGCCAGCCAAAATAGATATTAGAAAAGAATATAAACATTTCATGGAATCCCTCCCTTCTGTTATCAGAATGGAAATGATAACACAATAATTATATCAAATTTAAAATTTAGAGGTAGATTTATGAGAAAAAAAGAAAAACAAAAATTTTTTATGGAAAAACTTCATGAAATTTACAATGATAAAAATTTAAAATTAAGCAAATCTTGTAGAAAAGAAATTTTAGACCAATATAAAGACTTATCAAATAATAAGACAAATATAAACTACGCATCATATAAGCTCTATCCATATTTAAGAGATGCCCTTTATGACAATAAGGATTCAAAACTTTTAGGTGATTTTATGAAAATAATTTTAAAATATAGGTGGAAGGCGTATTTTGCAACGATTTTACCTACAAAATTTTAATTTCAAAAAAGCAGGAGTATAAATTCCTGCCTTTTACAATTTAAAAATAACACCAAAAACTGCACCCATCCCTATTATTAATAGTGGATGAATTTTTTTGTATTTTCTTAATAAAAATAAAAATCCTAGGAACAAAATAAGCTGAATTAATTGAAATAAATCTAGAAAATTCCCTGTTTTTTCATACAATTTTACATTAAATAAAGAAATTATCATTACATTTAACATCGCTCCCAAAATAAGTCCTGCTGTTGATGGTCTTATATATTCAAAAGCATTTTTTACTATAAGAGATGTTTTAAATTTATCCAAAGATTTTGCTATTATTAAAATTATAATTATTGCAGGACTTATTAAAGAAATACTTGCAAGGATTGCTCCAACAATTCCGTAGGCTCTATATCCTGCAAAGCTTGCAACATTTATTCCTATTGCTCCGGGCGTTGATTCTGAAACGGCAATCATATCTAATAATTCTTCGCTTGTAAACCAATCGTAATTTTCTGCCATTTTTTGCAAAAATGGAAAAGTTGCCATTCCTCCCCCAATTGCAAAAAGTCCAGTTTTAAAAAATTCCCACATCAACCTAAGCATATTTGCCTCCAAAAATAATTCCAAAAATTCCACAAGCTATAACAATAATTATTGGCGAAATAGAAAAAATTCCTATCGCAATAAAAGTTAATAAAAAAATTAAAATTTTTATTTTTGTATCAGCAGTTTTTTTTACCATATTTATTACAGTATTTAAAACTAGAGCTGAAACTGCAATTCTAATTCCAGCAAAGGCGTGTTTAATTAAAATTATATGAGAAAATGCTTTTAAGAAATTTGCAATTATTGTAATCATTATTATTGATGGAGTAATAAAACCTAGTGATGCAACAATTCCTCCAAGATTTCCTTTTCTTTTTCTCCCACAAAAAGTCGAAGTATTTACAGCAATTATTCCTGGAGTTGTTTGACCTATTGCGTAATAATCTAAAATTTCTTCTTGGCTAATCCATTTTCTTTTGTCAACCAATTCTCTTTGTAAGAGCGGAAGCATAGCGTAGCCTCCCCCAAAGGTAAAAGCGCCTATTTTAAAAAAAGTTATGTAAAGCTCAAATAATATTTTCATTTTAATTTCTCCTTTGTATTTTATTATAGCACAAGGCAAAGGTCAGGCTAAATCTCTTGATTTTAAGCTTTCTTGCAGTATGATTATTTAATATATGTAAAGAAAAACGAAAGGGACTTTATGAATTTAACTTTATCAAATTCTTATTTAGAACACTTAGAAGAAATTAAAAATTTATATATAGAAGCTTTCCCAAAAGCTGAAAGAAAACCTCTAGACCAAATTATAAAAGTTTGCGAAAATTCTTTGGGAAGAATTATTCCAATTTTGCTTGACGATGAATTTGTAGGAATGTTTATCACCTTGGATTCGGATTGCGACGATACGCTTTTGATTGATTATTTTGCCATAAAGAGCGATTATAGGGGGTTAAGTCTTGGTTCAAAATCTATAGAACTTTTGAATGAAAGAGAAAATAAAACAATAATAATTGAAATTGAACCTTGCGTTGAAGATGCTTGTAATCTTGTTCAAAGGCAAAAAAGAAAGAATTTTTACAAAAATTTGGGCTTTAGGCAAACTGACATAAACATTTCATGGTTTGGAGTTGATCTTGAGCTAATGAGTTTAAATAAAACAATAAATTTTGAACATTATATGAATCTATTAACTTCAATTTTTCCAAAATCTTACATTGAAGATAATATAAAGCTTGCATAAGAAAATTTTAAGGAGTTTTTATGAAATTATTTTTTGATTGCGATGGAACAATCCTTGATTCCATGCACATTTGGCTAGAACCAATAGCTAAACTTTTAAAAGAATATAATTACAAACTTACAACTGAAGAGAAAGGAAAAATTGAAGCCTTATCATTTTTGGATACAGTAAAATGGTTAAAAGAAAATGTCTGCACAGACAAAAGCGAAAAAGAAATTTTAGATTATTTTTCTTCTACAATAACAGATGCCTACAAAAATCATTTGTTAGCAAAAGACGGAGCTGTTGAAATTTTACAAAAATTAAAAAACGATGGCTATGATATGTGCATTTGTTCATCAACTGACAAAATTCATCTAGAAAATGCCCTAAGAAGACTTGGCATAATAAATTTATTTGATTTTATCCTGACTCCAGATAAATTTCCTTACAAAAAAAGCGACAAGGAATATTGGCAAAAGGCACTCGATAATTATAAAATTGATGGCAAAGATGCAGTTTTATTTGACGATGCCCTTTATGCAGTAAAATCCGCCAAAAAATTAGGAATAAAAACCGTAGGCATAAAAGATTTCCCATACAACAAAAACGAATGGGACAAAATAAAAAAACAAGCAGATATGGTAATTGATAATATCAAAGATATTGATATGGAAAAAATTAAAAATCTATAAAATAAAACCACCAAAAGGCTCATTGAATTAGGGATTTTAGAAAACTGAATTAGAGAGCCTTTATGTGGCAAGATGAAAGGTTAAGAGCAGAGATGTTCTTAGCCTTTTTAATTTAATTAATTGTAGAATGATAGCTTTCAATTGGCTTGACTTATCTTTTATAGTACGGGAATATGTGTATAGTAAAAAAGGAGATTTAAGCATGAAACAAAAAATTTTGGAAAGAGTAAAAGCAGAAGTTAATGCTAGCAAAATATACACAGAAAACTGAGTTAAGAAAGCAAAAAAGGAAAAGTTGGATCAGCCATTAACTTTTTAGATATTGCAGTAACAGCAAAAAATGTACTGATAGACTTCTTGATGAATTTTGGAAAGTATTAGACGGAAAACTAACGGAGGAAGAATTCAAGATTTTTTGCGAAGCCGAAACATTGAGCCAAGAAAAAAAATAAAGTTTATATTGAGTTAAACATGGAAATAAATAAGCAATTAAGCATTTAACACTTTCAAATTTCAACAATAATACCTTTTATTCTATTTGCCAACCCGCTACATCCGTTAAAATTTGCATAGTAAATAATTGGTATCTTAAAAGCAGAAGAAAAGCACCAATCATTTCTGATTGATGCTTATGATTGTTATTTAATTATTATCGGTAAACCGAAAATTGTGCGAGAACGCACAGAGGTCTTAATGACCTCGATGCTTCTCTTTTTTCTTTTTTTGTTTCAGTTCAAACTTTCGCTGTGCTTTTGCCAGATTACGTTCACGGTTTTCCACCTTGCGTTGCTGTTTGTTCTGCTCCTGTTGCAGTTTTAGAGCCTGCTGTGATTTAGTACCAATGCTAGTTTTCTTCATTTCCTTTCTTACTTCACGTTGCGCTCTCTTTGGATTCTTTTTGGTTTCCTTTACAACAGTTGCCACAGCGGGGCTGAATTGTAAATCATAATAGTGTTTAAGGACAAAATCCAGAATCTCGCAATCTTTTGGTTCTGCTCCAAAAGTTACTTTAGCCACAGATAATTTTCCATCCTCGTTTCTTTCAAATACACCTACCCAAAATGGCTCTTCAAAAAACACCGTACATTTAACTTTGCTCATGGCAATCCCTCCTTAAAGATTTAGATGAGCAAAGAATGGACAACCCGGAGGGGCAGGTTACTTACCCTGACAAGCAGGACGGCCGGGCTACCTACCGGATCTAGTACATTGTTGGATGTACATTGCGTTTTTATCTTTGCCTTATTTATAATCAAGCCTAAACGACTAGATTGACAAATTTTGATTTTGCACTACTCTTCGTATTTCGTGTATTTATCAAGCTGAACATCAATATCACGACCACCATACATCACTCGCATGATGGAAACTGTCATATTACCATTATCTACAATATAAAGAACGCAGTAATTATCTACCGAAACAATATGAAGCCCACGGCTTTTCCACGGTTCCCTGTCATAAAAACGATATCGTTCCGGCATATAGTCAAGACTCATAATACACTTTTCTATTCTGTCCAGCTGTCCACTAGCATTCTCCGGCGACTGCAGTTCGTATGCAATATATTCATAAATGTTACGGATATCATTATCTGCCTGATCTGTAATTTTGATAGTGTAAATCATAGATTGTAATCTTTACGAATATCTGCAAAAACTGCATTCGCTTCTCTTGTTCTTCCCGCTTTGATATCTGCATATCCTTTCTCAAGTTCTACATTCAGTTCTGCTTCTGATAAAAATGACATATCTACAGGACGAGATGATGGAATTTTTACATCAAACGGAAGTCCTCTCTGAAGAATAATCTGTTTATAAAACATATTGATAGCATTGGAAGCAGGGATGCCCAGTGCTGATAAAATGCTTTCTGCCTGTTCTTTCACTTCCGGCTCAATGCGAGCATAGAGATTCGCTGATTTTGCTGCCATATAAAGCACCACCTTTCAGATATTTTCTTAATCTTATCATACACGTATGTGAGTACAATAGCAATACAAATAACATATCTTTTTCAGCTTCTTCATCAGAACTTATTAAAATTCTTAAAAAATATCCCTCTTGAATATTGCTCGATACTAACGAGGCACTGTTGCATAAAAGCAAAATACCACATCTTTATATCCTATTCAGTTTTACAAGATTAGCTCCTCTTGAATCTGCAGCCAAAGAAAGTTTTTTCGTACTCGGTTCAATGCTATCTTCCTTGGTTTACGATTCAATAGACGGATTGGATTAAGAGCGGTTAAGAATCAATCTATCTGTTTGAAGCTTTTCTATTTTCCCTCTTTACATATCATTAGTATACTTAAAATTCATATAAAAAATGATGAACTAATATGAAATTAAAAATCGGAAATTTTTTTCATAATCTCCTGCATTCTATCTTCAAAAAGCCCTGCCGGTATTAATGCGATCCCTATTTCATCGCTTAGCACTATCATTCGGTCGCCGGTTTTAATAGAAAAATGATCTCTTGTTGTTTTTGGAATGACTATCTGTCCTCGATCACCAATTGTGACTATGCCCCAAATATTCTTTCCCTTCTGTGCAGGTGGTATGATGCCAATGTCTGAAACCTCTTCGGTTTTTATTAGTCCATCAATTGTTACCCCATATAGTTCAGCCAAAGATAGAGCCTTATCTATGTTTGGAGTAGTAGTGCCGCTTTCCCATTTTGCATAAGCTTGACGGGAAATACCTATTTTTTCTGCTATTTCTTCCTGAGAATAGCCATTTATTTTTCTAAGCATGATTAGATTATCTTTAAGCATACAACTCTCCTATAAATCAATTTTTTCAAAATCTATGGCGGCTTTCCTGAATGCAAGATATGTCATAAAATAAAATACGATTATTCCGGAAAGCAAAAGAATAATCTGTAGAAAAATCTCATCGAATCCAAAAGCGTTTAGTGCCTCAAGCCCAGGAATGTGATGAAGTGTCTCTGCAACACCAATAGTTATAAAAGCTACAACCATATATAAGATAAAAGGCTTGCCAATTTTATATCCGGTCTTAAAAAATCCTCCAACAAATATAACATTAAAAAGACCAAATAGAATAAGAACTGTCCCCAAAAAGAAAAAATTCGCATTCATCAATGCATTATTCCTATATACTTGTGAATCGCATAAAATAGTCATGCGAACAAGAGTACATATTGTAATGACGATAAATCCACAAAGCTCAATAAAAATTACAAACTGAAACTTTCCCTTTACCACATCACTTTTTGCAACTGGTAATAAAGCGGTGTAAACTATGTCGTTTGCTTCTCTTGCGCTTTGAAAACTCTGATAAATTCCAAGCGTAATAAAAAATACTCCGCAAAGAATTGGATATCCCGGCAAAAGGGCCATAAAACCAAATGCAATAAATAAATAGGTAAGTATTAGTGCACTTAGTCGCATTTCTTTTCTTAATAATGCATTCATAATCTTACCCCCTTCTCTAGCCTTAGGAATATTTCTTCAAGGGATTCTCCTGGCAAGCCGTAGTTTTTAATAAAGTCCTCTCTTCTAGATTCAACCTTGATTTCACCTTTTTTTATATAGATAATATTATCAGCACATTTCTCCAAATCGGATGTGATATGAGTTGAAAAAAGAATCGTAACTCCATGCTCTTTCAAGTTAATAAAAAGATCCAAAAGCTCGTCACGTGAAAATGGATCTAGACCGCTTGTTGGTTCGTCAAGGATCAAAATTTCTGCCTGATGTGAAAGAGCAAGAAGAAGATTAAACTTTACTTTCATTCCTTGCGACAATTCAATTGGCTTCTTGTTTTCGTCCAAAGAAAACATGGTCATGTATTTTCTATATGCATTTTCATCCCATGTGCTATAAAAAGTTTTACTGACACCGATGATTTCTTTTATTCTCTTTCTTGGATACCAGCTGATACTTCCAGTGGAGTAGCCTATCTTCTGTTTAATCTCTGTTTCGTGCTCATTTAGTGGTATGTCAAAATACTTAATTTCACCGCTTTTTGGATGAATAAGATTTAGCATCGCCTTAATAGTCGTGGTCTTTCCCGCACCATTTCTGCCTATAAATCCAGTAATCTTTTTGCTCTCGAGCGAAAATGTAACATTATTTAAGCAAAATGAGGGGTAGGTCTTTGAGACATTTCTAATTTCTACAACATTCATAAATTCCTCCAAATGTATGATTCTTATGAATATTGTAATTAAAAGTTGCTTTTGAATCAACCAACTGGAATTTACATCTATTGTTATGATTTGTTGCTACAATAGAATCGCGATGAACAATTCTTAACAGAAAATTAGGCTTGTATCCTCTTGTTATATTTCTTCCTTGAAAATAGATAAAGTTACTAAGCTGTTTATTTGATCTATCAGCTACATTATATCTAAGAGTTTATATTTAAAATGCCAATTTGTTCATTTTCTAATCTTAGTTCTAAAAGTTCTAAATGTTGCTACTGTATTTATATGGATAAATTTATAAATTTCCAAAGTTCCCGCAAAAAATTACCTCCACAACTTAAATTTTAAATATCTCTATTATACTATCCCTATAGATTACCATTTAAAAATCGGCACAAAGGTTAATACATTCATGCCGATTAAATTCTAAGGAAATAAATCCATAATTAAGAACCACTAACGGTGGTTATTTTTTTGAATATTTTCTTATTTTAAAAAATCATCTAAAATCTATAACTTTCAAATTCTTTTTCATTTTCTTTTTCAAAAGAAAAAGTGAAAGAAGTCCTTTTATAATTGATGTTATTGTCATTGATAGCCAGATTCCCAAAACGCCAAAATATGGCATTAATAAAATTGATATTGGAATTCTTGCTGCGTTAAATATTATAGAAATTGCTGATGGCGTTCTTGTATCTGACAAGCCTTGGAAAATCCCTGTAGAGCCTATTTCTAATGCCATCATAAGTTGGCTTGCTGAAAGAATTGCCAAATATTTTGCGCCCAAATTTATTGTTTCCAAATCGCCTGGCACAAAAATTTCAAATAAATAATTTCTAAATGCAAACAAAATAATTGTAGCAATAATTCCAATTGCCCCAACAAGTTTTAGACTTTCTTTGACGCCTTTTTTTACCCTATCCATTAAGCCTGCTCCGTAATTTTGTGCTATTAATGATTGCACTACTACTTGGCATCCTTCTGTTGTTTTCCAAGAAATTGATTCGAGCTGACTTCCTATCGAATAAACTGCAACTGGTTTTGGTCCAAAATTTGCCATTAATTTATTTAAAATCATAGTTATTAGAGCGTGAATTCCGCTGATAAAAGCAACTGGAAGTCCTAGTTTAAAAATTCTCACTTGCCATTTTGTTGAAAGTGTAAAATTTTCAAGAGAATCTTTTATTACGCCAACTTTTCTTTTCATAACAAATAAAAATATAAAAAATACAGTTGCTTGTCCCGTAACAGTTGCTATTGCCGCACCCCTTATTCCTAATTGAGGAATTGGTCCAAGACCAAAAATAAAAATTGGATCAAGAACTATGTTTAAAACCAAACCAATTGTATTTATTTTAAAAGGAGTAATACTTTCTCCAATAGAATAAAATGATTGGGAAAAAATCGGATTTAAAAATACAAATATATAACCCAAAGCTGTTATAGAAAGATAAGCATTTGCAAAATTTGAAACCTCTGCTCCTAGTTTATAAAAATCTATAATATAAGTTTTGAAAGTAAATATTAAAATTATGTAGATTATTGAAGTAATACTTCCTTGCAAATATCCATTTTGTAAAATCAAAGACGTAAGTTTTTTATCTTTTCTTCCATAGGCTTGAGCCGCATAAACTCCTCCGCCAATTTTCGCAATCAAAGACAAGGCCTCAGCAATCCAAGCCAAAAAATAAGAAACTCCAACAGCAGCGACAGCATTAGAGCCAAGTCTACCAATCCAAATCATATCTACCAAAGTATAGGCGATTTGGACAAAAGCTGTAAGAGTTAAAGGAATGGATAATTTTATTAAAGATTTTCCAATATTTTCCTTTGTAAGATCAATATTTTTTCTTTTCTCCATAGGCATCTCCTTTATATTTTTCAAAATTTTTTATCAAATCTATTAGACTAATTAAAAATAATTATTTAAATCTCTATAATCTCCTAAATTTTACAAAAAAGGAATTTAATTGTCAATATTTATCAATATCAAAAACAGATTTTTTGAAATTTTTAAAAATTTATAATTTATTTAAAAATACTTCCTTTGACTTTTAAAATTTTAAAGAAAAAACTCCTAATCATTTTGATTAGAAGTTTTAAAAAAATATTTACCAGTATTTATTCAATTATAAGAGAAGTTTCTGGATCAAAGAGGTAGGTCTTTTCCATATCAAAAGCAAATTTTACTTCTTGTCCAACTTTTGCTTTTGTTGATGGATTTACTCTTGCTGTTATTTGATCTTCGCCTAAATCAAAATACAAATAAACTTCTGCTCCCATTAGCTCAAATACTCTAATTTTTGCATTTATTATTGAGCCATCGCTTGCTTTTTCTAAAAAGTCTTCTTCGTCATAAATTGATTCAGGTCTTATTCCAAATACAACTTTTTTTCCTATATAATCCTTATCGATTAATATGTCTGCTTTTTCTTTTGGAAGTCTTAATTTTAAATAATCATTTTCTACGAATACTTCTTCGCCTTCTTTTACCGCTTTAACATCTATCAAATTGATTTGTGGTGAGCCTATAAAACTTGCAACAAATAAATTTTTTGGATGATCGTAAAGATTTTGTGGTGTATCAATTTGTTGAACAACTCCATCTTTCATTACAACTATTCTTGTTCCAAGAGTCATTGCTTCTGTTTGATCGTGAGTTACATAGATCATTGTTGTTCCCAATTTTTGATATAATTTTGAAATTTCAATTCTCATTTGAACTCTAAGTTTTGCATCAAGGTTACTTAATGGCTCATCCATCAAAAATACTTTTGGATTTCTAACTATAGCACGTCCCATAGCAACTCTTTGTCTTTGTCCACCTGATAATTGTTTTGGTTTTCTTTTTAATAGATTTTCTATATCCAAAATCTTTGCTGCTTCTTTTACTTTTTTGTCAATTTCATCTTTTGGCACCTTATTTATTTTTAATGAAAATGCCATATTATCATAAACTGTCATGTGTGGATATAGAGCATAATTTTGGAAAACCATAGCTATATCTCTATCTTTTGGTAGGACGTCGTTTACAACTTTTCCATCAATTTTTAGCTCTCCAGAGCTTATATCTTCAAGCCCTGCTATCATTCTAAGAGTCGTAGATTTTCCACAGCCTGATGGTCCTACAAAGATTATAAACTCCTTGTCCTCTATTTCCATATTAAAATCTTTTACAGCATGAAAGCCGTTGTCATAAATTTTATTTATATTTTTTAAACTTAAATTTGCCATTTTTTCTCCTTTAATATTAAAATTTACAGGGTAAATCCAGACTGTTGATAAAGTATACAAATCCTCATGCTAAGAATATCATACGTAAAAAATTGGTTTGATTTCAAATTTTAAAATTCGTCAAAAATCGCACTGTTTGAGCGTTAGTGAGTTTGCGATTTTAGAATTTCGAAATTTAGAAATCAACAATTTTTGGAGTTCGATATTCGTGCTTGAGGGTTTGTCTACGCTCTGATTTTACAGGGTAAATCTATAATATTATGAATTTATTTCCTATTTTTTTCTATAATTTCTTTCAAAAATTCTTCTTTTTCTTTTAATTTTTCCATTGATTTGAATTTATAAGACCAATTTTTTTCATCCAAAGTGGCTGGTGTATTTATTCTTGCTTCTTTGCCCAAGCCCAAAATATCTTGTAGAGGAATTATTACATATTCGCTATCGCACCTCATTGCAAATTCAAAAAAATTATCGTAAATATTTTCGTTTCTTATGCCGATTTTTTGGAAAAGTTTGTTTATATTTTCTTTCTCTTCTTCGTTTAAATCTTCAAACCAATCCATAATCGTTTTGTTATCATGGGTTCCTGTATAACAAATCGAATTTTCTGGTGCGTATATATAATTTTTTTCAGTTGCTCTTATATCTGTTTGAATTATTACCATTCCTTTTAGGTTAAAATAATCTCTAAGCTCAAAAACTTCTGGTCTTATTTCGCCTAAATCTTCTGCAATAAATTCTACATCTTTCAAATCTTTTTTTATTTTTTCAAACAATTCATAGCCAGGTGCAAAAAGCCATTCGCCTTCTATAGCTGTTTCATTTTTTGAATCTATTACCCAATAAGTATCAAAGGCTCTAAAATGGTCAAGCCTTACTATATCGTAAAGTTTTCCGTTATAGGCAAGTCTATTTATCCAAAAAGAAAAATCATCTTCTTTTATTTTTTCCCAATTATAAATAGGATTGCCCCATCTTTGTCCTGTAGCTGAAAAATTATCTGGTGGAACGCCTGCAATTAATTTTGGATTGCCATCTTTTGTTATTTCAAAATATTGTTGATTTTCCCAAACATCAAGGCTATCAAGTCCTACATAAAAAGGAATGTCTCCAACAATTTTTATATTATTTTCGTTGGCATAAGCCTTTAATTTCATCCATTGTTTGTAAAAAATATATTGAACAAAAATTTCATAATTGATTTTGTCTTCATAAGGTGTTAAATCAAATTTTTTATCTACAATCCAATTTTTCATCTCATCTGGCCATTCATTCCAGCTTCTTAAATCATTTTCTTTTTTTAAAGTTATAAAAACGCCATAATTATACACAAAATCAAATTTCAAAAAATCTTCGTAGGCTTTTGTTTGATTTTCTTTGGTCTTTTTAAAATTTTCGTAGGCAATTTTTAAATATTTTTCTTTAAATTTTCTTACAAAATTATAGTCAATTCTTTCTTTTTGCTCTATTTTTTCAGCCCTTTTTTCAAGCAGTCCGTCTTCATATAGCAAGTCTAAACTTATATAAATTTCATCTCCAGCAAATGAGGAATATGGCTGGTAGGGAGAATTTCCATATCCTAGGGGATTTAATGGCAAAATTTGCCACATATCGAATCCTGATTTTTTGATTATATCTATAAAATCAAATGCAGCTTTTCCAAAATCTCCAATCCCATTTTCTCCATTTAGACTTTGAAGGGGTAATAAAATACCTGCTTTTTTCATTCTAACTCCTTACTAACAATTGGTGCTGTTGTTTTTCCTACAAACAATTCAGCATCAAATTCCATTATCTTTTCATACGGTTTTTTCTTTATTATTTTAAATAAATCTTTTACTGACTCATAGGCAATTTCTGATGCTGGTTGGACTATGGTTGTGATTGGTTTTAATAAATATTTATTTATTTCCAATCCATCAAATCCTGCAACCGAATAGTCTTCTGGAACTTTTTTCCCAAAATCATCTATCGCCTTAATTGCTCCCATGGCAACTGCATCAGATATTGCAAAAATTGCTGTGCATGGAATATTTTTTTTCACAATTTTTTTGCCTACTTCATATCCGTGTTCCATGGAATAGGGATTTGTTCCCTTTTTTGGATAAAAAATTAATTTTTCATCAAATTCTATCCCATTTTCTTCTAGGGCTTTTTGGTAGCCCATAAGCCTTAACTTTCCTATACTTTGATCTTCAATTCTTGGCGCTATAAAAGCAATTTTTTTATGCCCAATGCTTATCAAATAATTTACTATTTTTTTGCTTTGAACAAAATCATCAACGCCCAGACAAGCTGATTTTTTTATTTTTAAATCTTTGTTTATTATTGTCGTCATTGTAAAAGGAATTCCCAAAGAATTTAATTTTTTTCTATCTTCTACAAAATATCCACCCAAAAATATTATTCCTTCAGGCTTTAAATTTTTTACAACTTTATAAGCTATATCAATCTCACTTAAATGTTCTTCTACTTTTTGTAGGGCAAAAGTGTAACCAGCTTTTGTTATTTGTTCTTCGAGAACCTTTAACATTGGTGTAAAAAATGGATTTGTAATTCCTTTTATGAGAACTGCTATTGTTTTTGTTTTTGTAATTTTTAAATTTCTTGCATTTTGATTTGGCACATAGCCTAAATCATCAATGGTTTTAAGAATTTTTTGCTTGGTAGCATTACTTATTTCTCCACCATTATTTATAGCTCTTGAAACAGTGCTCACACTTACCCCACACATAGATGCTATGTCTTTTATGGTTACTCTTTTCAATTTTTTATCCTTTAATTGCTCCTGCCGCAACTCCTTTAACTATGTGTTTTTGCATAGTCAAATAAAATACTATAACTGGCAACATACTAAGAACAAGCATAGCCATCATAGCTCCCAAGTCTTTGTTTCCATTACTTCCTACAAGCATTTGGATTACAACTGGAATTGTTTTGTATGGAGTACTTACTCCTATTACAAGATATGGAAGAAGATAATCATTCCAAATCCACATTGTATTTAAAATCGCAACTGTAATCGCTGTTGGTTTTAAAATCGGAAGAATTATATAAAAGAAATGTTTTATTGGCGAACATCCATCTATCATTGATGCTTCTTCGATTTCTATTGGGATTGATTTTATAAATCCTGAAAACATAAATACTGAAAGCCCACTTCCAAATCCTAAATATAAAACAACCATACCGATTGGATTATTTAAATGTAGAAAGTCTGCAACTTTTATTGTTGGAAACATAACCATTTGGAAAGGTACTATCATTGAAAATACAAACAAGTAATAAATCACTTGTGTAAATTTATTTTTTACTCTTGTTAAATAATAAGCAGTCATTGCTGATAAAAGTACAACTACAAAAACTGAAATTATTGTTATAAAAAATGACCAACCTGCAGCTTGGAAAAATCCTGTTCTTGCAAGTCCAGAAACATAATTTTCAAGCCCTGCAAAAGTATCTCCTGTTGGAAGTGTAAAAGGAGAATCGCTTATGAAAAATTTTCCTTTAAAGGAATTCATAAGGATAAAGGCAATAGGAAATAGGAAAATCCCAAGTAGAAATAACATTATTACAAACAAAATTGCATTTATGGTTTTTTCTTTCATTATTGTTCCACCTCTTTTTCTCTGGTAAGTCTGATTTGAAGATAGGCAATGGCTGCTACTATAATAAAGAAAATAACCGCTTTTGCTTGTCCAACTCCTTCAAATCCATTTCTTGAAAACATAGTATCTACTATATTCAAAGCTAACATTTCCGTCTTATACAATGGCGCACCTGCTGTTAAGGCAAGGTTTTGATCGTATAATTTGAAACTATTTGTTAGTGTTAAAAATGTACAAATTGTAATTGATGGCATAACCATTGGAATTGTTATAGATTTTAAAGTTTGCCACTTACTTGCTCCGTCAATTTCTGCCGCTTCTATAAGTGATGGTGGGACATTTTGAAGACCTGCTATATAAATTACCATCATATAACCAATCAATTGCCAATTCATAAGTATTACCAAGCCCCAAAATCCATATTTTTGATTTGCTAAAAGCGTTTGTCCAAAATTTAATAAAAATGAATCAATCATAACTTGCCAAGTATAACCAAGGACTATTCCACCGATTAAGTTTGGCATAAAAAATACAGTTCTAAACAAATTTTTGCCTCTGATTTTTCTTGTAAGAACAACAGCTAGGGCAAAGGCTATAACATTTATAGAAATTACACAAACTATAGTAAATAAAACCGTAAAAACAAAAGCTCTACCAAATCTTTGTCCGCTTGATAAGGCTGTTACATAATTTTGAAAACCTACAAACTCAGAATTAAAAATTGTAGTGAATTTTGTAAAAGAAAGTCCGATTCCAAGTATAAAAGGAATAATAAAAACAATACAAAATACTAAAAAAGTAGGTAATACAAAAAATGGGAAATATTTTTTCAATATTTTTTCCATAAAAACCTCCTTTATGGATTTGTTTTAAAAAAAGTCTGAATGCAGAATTGATTTTTAATCAAGCTAACATACATTCAGACTATTTTTTTCTATCACAAAGATAGATTAATTTAACCTATAATCTTTTTTGGCTGCTAATTTTTTTATTTTGCAGCAGCTTTTTCATCTTTCCATGTTTTTACAAAAGAATCTTTAACTTCATCCCATTTCATTTCTCCAGATGCATATTGTCCTAGAGCTTGTCCAAAGAAATCTTTGAATGCTTGGCTTGGGAATGATGTGAAGTTCCAATCAATATTGTATAAGTCTTTGTCAGACATATATTTTACAACTTCTTTTGCAAGAGGATCTGATGGTTGATCTTTTTCTTCAAATGTATCGAAAGGTGAAATAAATCCTAAATCTTTTGTTACAAATTCTTTTCCTTTTTCAGAAGTAAATAACCAAGTTAAAAATTCTTCTGTAGCTTTTTGATCTTCTTTGCTAGCTTGTGAATTTACAGAGAAGAAGTTTTCTGTACCAACACAGATACCTTGTTTTTCTTCGCCTTTAACACCTGTATAGATTGGTAAGAATTTAATATTTTCTTCTTTAACTTTGTTTCCAGAAACTTCAGAAATTTGGCTCCAAGCCCAGTTACCATTTTGAACAAATGCAGCTTTTTCAAGAGCAAATTCAGCCATAGAATCAGTAACAGCTTTTCCAGTTAAAGCTTTTGGATCAACTGTAGAATTTTTAATATAAAGATCGAAGATATTTTTGTAATTATCAGCATATTTGAATCTAACTTCATCCATATCTTTTACTTTATTATCTTTATATTCATAATAAATTGGTAAGTTTGCTAAGTGAGTTTGCCATCTCCAATCTTCACCTGGTTTTAAAGATGTAGAAGCAAAAGCTCCGTCGATGCCAAGCTCTTCTTTTTTAGCTTGCATATCTTCAGCAACTTCTTTTAATTTTTCAAAGTTTTTAATTTCATCAACACTTTTAATCTTTGCACCGTCAAGGCCTATATATTTTTGTAAAATTGCATCGTTGTAGATAATTCCATATCCTTCAACTACATAAGGAATACCAAATACTCCTTCTCCATCCTTAACAGCAAGTTCTTTGTCGATAAGATGTTTGTAAAGTTCAGAATCTTTCAAATCTTTTGTGTAATCTTTCCAATTTTGGTAACCAACAGGACCGTTGATTTGGAAAAGAGTTGGTGCATCCTTTTTAGTAATTTCTGCTTTCAAAGTAGATTCATAAGTACCACTTGCAGCAGTAACAACTTTTACAGGAACACCAGTTTCATCAGTATAAGTTTTTGCGATTTTATTCCAAACTTCCTCAACTTCAGGTTTAAAGTTTAAATAATAAACAGAACCCTTTGCACTTTCTCCGCCTCCTGCATTAGAATTGCTGTTATCAGCATCATTTTTTTGTCCACAAGAAGTAAGAGCAAGAGAAGATGCAAGCACTAAAGCAGTTGTCAATAACGTTTTCTTCAATTTCATAAAAAATATTCCTCCATTTTATTTTCCAACTAACCAAAAACATTTATAAAAAGAAAACCCCAAAAATCCCTCTATTAATATTTTTTTAGAATTTTTCAATTTCTTTGCATTTTAAAAAATTTAAAGCAAACAGTTTTCGGTATCGTTTCCGTAAATTCACTATATCATATTCCAAAATAAAAATCAAGACTTTTTTTCAAAAAATTTAAAAAAATTAAAAAAATAAAATCCCACAATTCCAAAGACTAAAAAGAAAAATAAAATTTTTTAAAAATTTTTCCAAAAAATTATGAAATTTTTTATAAAAAATAAAAAATATTCATCAAAAAAATAATGATTTCCCTAAGACTTTTACTTCAAATTATTTTATCCAATAAAAAAAAGACCATAAGGTCTTTTTACAATTTATTAAAAATAATATCCAATACTCATAGTAATTGGAAAAGCTAGTATTAAAAAAATATTTAAAAACGATAATATGATATTTCTATTTTTTATAGAAAAAAGCATTCCAATTATCCCCAAAATCGGGCAAATAAATATAGTTGCAAGTCCTAATGGCCTTAATCCGTTTCCCAAAACAAATTCCAAACTATCAACTGGCAAAAATATCGCAACAACCCATATTACAATTCCCAAAATAAAAATTGGTACTTCAACTTGTCTTTTCATATCTCCTCCTAAATTAAATCGTGAAAACTTGTAAGCATTATTGCTCCAAAACCAAGTATGGTTAAAAATCTAAAAATAAATTCACTTTTTTTAAGTTTTTCTTTTTTTATAAAAGTTTTATAAGTCAATCCAAATAATATCATTGTCGAAAATATAGCGTTTGGTCCGCTGGTATTTAAATTTTTCGCCCATGATATTATCATGACAAGAATATAAGAAAGACTTGCTCCTATAATTTGAAAATTTCTTGTCCTATCTTCCATATTTCTCCTTATTATTTTTCAAACTCAAATAATGGCTAACTCTCCTTTTAATTTTTTACCCCAATAAAAAATATTAAACCCAGTTTTATAATATAAATTTTAAATGATAATTGTATTATTTTTTTTAATAAACTACAAAAAGCAACTAAATATCTTATTTTTGCAATAAAAAAGGAGCTTGTGCTCCTTTTCAATTTTTTCTATTTTTTTCTGGCAAATATTTCCAGTATTTTTTTGGCATATTTTCTATCATTATTTTTTTATTTTTTCTTTCTTTTATGGCTATAGCATCGTAAAATCCTATCCATAGATTTTGAAAAAATTCTTCCTTCTTACTTTCTTTTATATCAAGATTTAATATTTCTACCACTTCAAAATTTCCATAAATTGATACAAAAGCCTTGTTTCTATTTTTGTCGTATATTACAAATTTTTCCTTTGGCATTCTTTGTAAAAAATGTCTGGACAAATCTTCTAAAATATCGTTGTGGGATTCATATTTGGCAAACAAAAATCCTTCCTGGATTTCCTTAAATCTCAAAAGCCCCTTAAAGGTATGAGCCTCTCTGCTGTAATTTTTTACCATTTTATTAAAGGCTATGGAGTATTTGTTGGTTGATTTTGTAATTTTTTCTCCTTTTATAAAGGCAAGTTTTATAAGCCTTGCAATTATCGTGTCCTTGTTTTTATAATCTGATTTAAAGGCTATTTTTATATCATAATAAAATTCTTTGGAAATATTTTTCTTTATGGAATCTTCAACTCTTTTTGCTTTTTCAAAATCTGTTTTTATATATTTTTGGTCAAGAAAAGAAATTTGGTCTTTTTCACTTTCTATTTTTACTTTAAAAATTTCCTTATATGATGTAAAAATCACCGTCAAAAATCCTTCAAAAGTTCCGTCATAAACTATAATTTTCATATTTCACCCAAAAAATGATAATTGCTCAAAAGATTTTGGATCAGAAAGGCTCATCCTCTCTTTTAAATCTTTTTGGTCTTTGACTTTTAAACCTTGGTACTTGCCATTTACAGTTATAAAATTTCTGGCTTTTTTTACAGAAATATTTAAGGCTTTTAAATGCCAATATTCAAGTTTTCTGTATTTTCTTGCATTTACAATTTTTCTTGCAGAAATTATTCCAATTCCTGGAATTTTAATTAAATCATAAAAGCTCGCCTTGTTAATTTCCATTGGAAACTTCGAAATATTATTTATCGCCCAATCTGTTTTGGGAGCTATTCTTAAATCAAAATTTCTATTTTTCTCATTTAATAAATCAGAAGATTTAAAACCATAAAACCTCAAAAGCCAATCGGCTTGATAGAGTCTATGTTCTCTCAAAAGTGGAGCTTTTTTTATATCTTTTGTAAATTCACTTTTTACAACTGGAACAAAAGCTGAATAAAAAACCCTTTTTAATGAATAATTGTCATACAAATTTTCCGCCCTACTTACAATGTCAAAATCACTTTCCTCATCTGCTCCTATAATCATTTGGGTTGTTTGTCCTGCTGGAAGAAATTTTGGAGTATGCTTGTATAATTTAATCTCATTTTTCCTTTGGACAATTTTTTTATTGGCAAAATCCATAGAAGATTCAATTGCCTTTATAGATTTTTGGGGAGCTAGAATTTTTAGAGATTTTTCTAGAGGAAGTTCCACATTCACACTCATCCTATCAACCAAAAGTCCCATTTTTTTGACCAAATCAGAATCAGCGCCTGGTATTGATTTCATGTGAATATAGCCATTGTAATGATATTCATTTCTCAAAATATCAGCGGTTTTTATCAAAAGCTCCATTGTATAATTTGGATTTTTTATAACTCCAGATGATAAAAATAAACCCTCAATATAATTTCTCTTGTAAAAATTAATAGTCAAATCAGCAACTTCTCTTGGAGAAAATTCCGCTCTCTTTGTGACATTTGATGACCTATTAATACAATATTCACAATCGTAAATGCACTTATTAGTAAATAAAATTTTTAAAAGAGAAATACATCTTCCATCCTCACTCCACGAATGACAAATCCCAGCAATATGCCCATTGCCCAATCCTTTTGAAGAATTTTTCCTATTAGATCCCGAAGAAGAACAAGACACATCATACTTGGCAGCATCCGTCAAAATTTTCAATTTTTCTAAAGTATCCATAGCCCGCTCCTTTTAGACTTTTAATGTCTTATTATTATATAAGAATTTTTTAAAACTTTCAAGAAAAATAGATGCCATAAGCCTCTTTAATATTTTTATCTTAATTGAAATTTATAAAAGATTTAATTCCTTATTTATATAACAATACAAAATTTTACTTTCTATCAATTGACATAAAAGTAAAAGCAAGTCTATAACCTGCATTTATGGATAGGTTCATTGAATCTATATGGGAAAATTGACTTGCTGTAATTGGTAATATTTCTTTATTATTTTTTAAAATTTCATAGGTCATATTGTTTAGCATATAAGCCATAATTTTCTTATATTTTGGATCTTTGGAAAATTTTTGACAGGAAAATTCCCAAAAATATTTAGAGTTTTTGCTAAAAGATCCCAATCCTATTAATTTTTTATCATCATAATAGGCATAGGCAAATTTAGAGTTAAAATAGGGGTCATCAAAATCAAATACAAATTTATATTTTTTGTATTTTTCGGAATTTTTAAGGTCGATTTTTTCAAATTTAAAGGGACCTTCAATTTTTTTGAAATTTTTGTTAGGCTCAAATACTGGACCATAATTTATAATTTTTTGACCATATTTTTCAATAATTTTATCTATTTTATAAATATTCTCATATTCAAAAAACCATTCTGATGGAAAATCTCCCAGTTCATTTTTAAATTTTTCTAAAATTTCTTTATTATCCGATTTTACAAGAAGATTTTTTCCGCAGCCAATTATAGAAGTTGGATAAAGATTGTAGGTCAAGGATTCTTTTTTATATTTCATATTTAAAAAAATATTTTTATTTTCAACTAAATCATCATTTTCTAAATCAAAGTCGTAAAGAATTTGTTTTTTTGTTAAATTTCTCATCTTTTTTCTCTTTTCAGCTTATGTAATTGAATTTGACATCTTTTTTTATCTATAATATTCTATAAATAGAAAAAAAGAAAGGATTTTTTATGAAAACAAGTGTAATTTTTATAATAATTTTAATAATAACTGCAATAGTAAATTTCCTTTTATTGTCAAAATTCAGTTTTGGCGATGATAGGGATAGGAAAATTTTTAATAAAACCTGCTCTCACACCCTAATAGCCTTTATAATATATCTTTTACTTGATATGATTTTACCTTTTACAAATAATACTGATTCCTTTACAAATCTTTTTATAATTTCCTTTTTGTTCTTGGTAAACCAATTAATGTATAGGAAAAAAATCAAATAATTTAAAACGAATTAAAAGATTAAAAATAAACACAAAAAAATCGACTTTAAACTTTCTTTACAATTTAAAGTCGATTTATTTTATATGTCCACTAGCACAGGATTCTATTTTTGGTTCAATCACTCTTATGTCCTTTCTTTTTTCATATCTCTATATTTATATATTAAATATCTTAGCACATTGACAGTTTTTGTATATTTTTTTATTTTATGGGAAAACTTCCTCCTAACAAAATCTTTATCTATTCAATTGTTTGCTTGCTTTTTTTCTATTTATCCTATAAACAAATCTTTTAGAAAAATGTCAGATGGCTCTACTTTAACAATTAATTTCCACCACTTTTTCCACGAAAACCTATATTATTTTCTTTTTTTAAATAAAGCTTCACTATTATAAAGTTTTATAATATAAGATTCCAGATTTTAAATCCATTTAAATTTTTATAGTCTAAATACATTTATAGCTTTAAATCTCATATATCACTATAAACTTAAGCATTTTTATTATCCATGCTAGTGGACTATCAGAAGATTTTATCTTCTGTTATTATAATAATACCCAGTGAAATCGATTCTAAACATTTTTTTTAAAATTTTTTAATTTTTTTGAAATTTTTAAATAAAAATTTATTTTTTCCCCTTATTTTTTATCGATTCGCCTATTGCTTTTTGTAATAATTTTAAATATGCATCATTTGCCTCTTTTTCTCTGTAAAAATGAACTCCGTCTGTGCCTTTGTAATATTCTGGGTGGGCCATAGCTTCTTTTTCCCAATCCATTATTGTTATGAAATCATATTTTTTTCCTAATTCTTTCATGACTTTTGTTGTTTTGTGAGGGTGTTTGAAGCGATCGTCAAAACATGTTACTAATATTAGTTTATGGTTTTTTGGTAGTGTTTTTATTATTTCTTCAAGGCTTTCTTCAGGATCTTTTATTGAGTTTGTTCCAAGGGCTATTACAAGAGTTGAGCCGAGTGTTCCTTCTTTTTGCATCTGTTTTATAATTTTACTTGCTGAATCAAGGGATCTGTTTCCTTCTGCATCTACATATAAATTTTCTATATTTTCTTGTAAAAATTCCCTGTTTCCCAAAAGTACGCTGTCTGCTATTACTGTAATTGGAGCCGATTTTTTTGCTTCAATTTCTTTTTTTATTTGCCTATCTAGGCTTTCTTTGTCACGTTTTATCTTATCAATGTCCTGCCCTATTGATTTTTCATAGATCGTTTTTTCTATATCTATCATATTATCTGACTTTTGATCTATAAAATATCCCGAAAAAATTGTAAAGACTAAGATTATTCCTATAAGACTTTGGATAAATATTTTATATTTATCATAGGAAAATTTCTTCTTTCCAAAAACTTTAAGGTCAATTTCAAATTCATCTTTATTAAATAAAGTCTCAAATACGTAGTAATTAAATAAAACTAAAAGACTTGTTATAATTAAAATTATTAAAAAAGCCCACCATTTTTTTGTATAGCTTGTAACTATTACATAAACTGGCCAGTGAAAAAGGAATATGCTATATGAATAGGCTGATAAATTTTGTATTATTTTTCTTTCTTTTAAATCTTTGTTGGAATATGCAATAATTATTAAAATTATTGTAGTTAAATCAGAAAGCAAAAATCCCAAACAGTAGGTAAGTTTATTATTATATGAAAATAAAAATGAAATTATTATCAAAAATAATGAAAATCCTATGGTTGGTTTTAGGTATGGAATTTTTTTGTAAGAAAATCTTTTTACAAAACAAGCTAGAAATGATCCTAAAACAAAGGAACCCATTCGACTTAGGTCAAAAAAGTATACAAAGGATATTAATTTTTTATCTTTCAATACAAGAATTATCATCAACAAATATGAAAATAAATAAAGAATCAAAGATATTTTCATCAAGGCTGTTGAAAATCTTTTTTTGAAGTGATCTTTGTCCTTGTATTTTCTATAAAGAAATGATAAAAACAAGGGCAATAATATATAAAAATGGACTTCTATAGCCAATGACCATGTTGGCATAAACAAGCTTTTTATAAATTGTCCCTCGTATGATCCTCCCCTAATTATTTCAAAAATATTATAATTAAAGGAAAGGGCGGAAATAAATTGGTCAAAATATCCTACTGCAAAATCCTTGTTTATAAAAAATGCAGATATATTTGTTAAAAAAATCATCAAAAGAAGTGGTGGGAAAATTCTTACAAATCTTTTATAATAAAACTTTTTTAAATCAATATCATCTCCACCGTATATTTCGTCAAGCAAGTGAAAACTTATCAAAAATCCTGACAAGACAAAAAGAACATTTACTCCCAAGAATCCTCCTGGGATAAAACTTGTAAAAAGATGATAAAATACCACCAAAAATATTCCCAATAATCTTATGTAGTCCAATCCCTTAATTCTCATTATCTTCTACCATCTTCCAGGTTTTTCCTTCTTTTTTATATACGCTTCCATCTTTTAGCTTAATTTTAATATTCTTATTTCCCTTTTCTTTGTCAAAATCACAAATATAGGTATAATCTTGATTTACAAATTTACCCTTACCGTTAAATCTGCCTTCTTTAAAATTTCCAATATATTTTCCATCAGAAGTTTTGAGTTCTCCTTTTCCTTCAAATTTATTTTTTACAATTTTTCCCTCATAAAAAATTTCCTCATTCACCTTAAAATTTGAAACTTTTCTTGGTATTTTTAAAAATAAAATATATACAAATGAAATTAAAATTAAAAATCCAATAAATATTCCTAATTGTGAATTAAATTTTTTCCTATCCATTTTCTCTCCCTTATATTTTTAAATTCATTATATCAAATTATCTAATTTTTTAATATTTTTCTTAAAATTTATTGAATGTCGCTCAGTTCTGATAGTGAAATAAAGAAGAAAAACTATTTTTGGTAACGTTTGTCTATTTTTTTTAATTGATTTATAATATGAATTGGAGGTACACTATGAAAATGTTTAATAAATTATGTGTTTCAATATTGAGTGCAGTATTTTTATTTACTGCCTTAGCCTTACCTGCAAAAGCTTGTACAGGCGTTATAGTTGGTAGCGATTTAACTGAAGATGGTACTACAATTTTTGGTCGTACAGAGGATTTGGAAATAAATCACAACAAGGTTTATAAAATCAATGAAGCTGGCAAGTACAAAAAAGGAGAAAAACTTGTAGATGTTTCTTACGCAGAAAAAGGTGGATATGAATTTGAACTTCCACACGATTCTTACCGTTTTACTTCTATAAGCGATACTACTCCTGAATATGGTATGTTTGATGAAGCAGGCTACAATGAAAAAGGTCTTATGGCTGATATGACTGTTTCTGCATCTGCAAGCGAAGATGTTCAAAAGGTTGATCCATATCTTGATGGAGAAGAAGAAGGAAAGCCAATTGGAATAAGTGAGGCAATAATTACAACAGTTGTGTTATCAAGTGCTGACAATGCACTAGATGCTGTAAAATTAATAGCTAATGAAGTTGCTACAAAAGGAGCCGCTGAAGGAAATGCCCTTGTAGTTGCTGACAAAACAGATACTTGGTATGTAGAAATTTATTCAGGCCATGAATTTGTTGCAATGAAATATCCAAAAGATAAATTCTCAGTTTTCCCAAATACTTTCTGGCTAAATGAAGCAAAACTTACAAAAGGCGAAGAAAGTGACAATTATATAATGAGCGAAGACGAAAATTATCTTTATTCTAAAGGAATTTTTGAAACAGCAAAGAAAGCAAAAACTTTTGAAGGAAATGAAGATGATAGAATTATAAATTTGGCAAAATCTTATGCAGAAAAAGAATTCTCTCCATCAAACCGTTCAAGAGTTGCATCAGGAATCAAATTCTTAAATCCTGATTCTAAAGTTGATATGGAAACTGAAACTTATGAATTCCTACAAGATGCAAAAAAAGGTTCTATTTCTGTTAAAAATGTAATGGACTTTACAAGAAACAGACTAGAAAATTTTGATTTAGAAGCAAATGACAGGGGAAGGGATGAAACTTATCCAATAGGAAATAGAAATACTATGGAATCACACATCTTCCAAGTTTCAAAAGACGCAGAGGCAACAAATCCTGGAATAATGTGGCTAACACTTGGTTCCCCATTAGTTCAACCATACGTTGCATACTATCCAAACCAAGAAGATGCAATTGATGAAGTTAAAAACGAAACAAATGATCCAGACAAAGACAAGTCACATTATTGGATGGCAATGGATACCCTACACATGGTAGAGGCAAACAGAGATGACTTCATGAAAGACATCACTCCAGAAATTGACAAATTTGAAAAAGAACAAATAGCAAATACAAAAGTTTCAGGAGAAAAAGATCCAACAGAAAAAAATAAAGAAGAAGCTAAAAAAGCATTCGATTTATTAAAAGGATTCAACAAAGACTTAGAAGACAAATACAAAGATTATTTAAAGAAAAACGAATACGAATATACTTTCTACGGAAGAAGAGCTACTGAAAACTTCACAGATACAACAATGGAAGTTAAAAAAGATACAAGCGATAAAGCTTTAAATCTTCAAGTTACACCAGACGAAGACGAAAAAGGTGGAAAAATCGAAATAGTAGGCTCTTATGGAGAGCCTGTAGAAAAATTAAATAATCCAGTAAAAATCTCAGTTCCTAAAAAAGCCTTTGAAAAAGAAGTTGCATTCGGCTCAAAAGATGACAAAATTGATGTAAAAGAAGAAGATGACAAATACGTATTCGAAACAGACAAATCATCAGTAGAATACAAAACAGAAGGCAAAGAAGAAGAACCAAGCCAATCAAACGATGCATCATCAAAAGAAACATCACCACAATCATCAAGCAATGAACAAGAAACAAATAAAACAGAAAACAAATCAAACAAAACATTAATAATCATTGCAGTTGCAGTAGTAGCAGCCGTTGTAGCAATATTTTCAAGAAAAAAGAAAAACTAGAAAATAAAATAAACTAAAAGCAAAAAATCGTATTGGTAAACCCGATACGATTTTTTTGTAAGAAAAATTTTAAAATTTAGTTTAGAAATTAAATAATAATAACATGCTCATCTTAACTAAATGAGCATAGCAAATGCGTGGATAGATCTCATTATTTAAGTAAATTCAAATAAATATTGAAAAAAATCCAAGCCTACTTGTCTTGAGTAATTTACCTATTATATATTTTATTTTATTATTTAGCAAATTAAAAAATCTCCCCGCGGGGAGATTTTTCATATAATTTTTAGATTAGGTCTAAGGCTTGATTTAAGTCTTCTATTATTTCATCTGCATCTTCTAGACCTACTGATAATCTGATTAAGCCTGGTGCTATTCCTGCTTCTTTTAGGGCTTCTTCTGAGTAGGTTGAGTGGGTCATTGTTGCTGGATGTTCAATTAATGTTTCTGCATCGCCTAAGCTTACTGCTAATGAACATAATTTTACGTTATTCATGACTGTTCTTCCTGCTTCGATTCCGCCTTTTACTTCGAATGTTACCATTGCTCCGTAGTCTTTCATTTGTTTTTTGGCTACTTCGTGGTTTTTGAAATCTTCTAGGCCTGGATAGTATACTTTTTCTACGTTTTTGTGTTTTTGTAATGCTTCTACAACCTTTTTGGTGTTTGCTACGTGTTGTTTCATTCTTACTTCGAGTGTTTTCATTCCTCTAAAGATTAAAAATGCATCGTGAGCTGATAAAACTGATCCTGTGAAGTCTTTTTGACCTACGAGTCTTACTTGAGTCATTAATTCTTTTGAACCGCATGAGAATCCTGCTATTACGTCGCCGTGTCCGTTTAGGTATTTGGTTGCTGAATGTACTACTATATCTACGCCTAATTTTAATGGATTTTGTAGGTATGGTGTTGCAAATGTATTGTCTGCGATTACTAATGTATCTTTTGAGTTTGCTTTTGCAAGTTTTACTACTTCTTCTATATCTATTACATCTAGGGTTGGGTTTGCTGGTGTTTCTAGATATACTATTCTTGTGTTTTCTTTTAAATGTTTTTTAACTTCTTCTAGGTCTGTCATATCTATGAATTCTACGTCTACGTTAAATTTTGTTATTTCATTTAAAAATGCAAATGTACATCCGTAGAGTGTGCCGCATGCTAGGATATGATCTCCTGCTTTTATGAATGGCCAGATTGATGATGTGATTGCTCCCATTCCTGATGATGTTGATACTGCTGCTTCTGCTCCTTCAAGGGCTGCTAGTTTTTTCTCCAAAGCATCGTTGGTTGGGTTTCCTAGTCTTGAGTAGATAAATCCTTCTTCTTCTAGGGCAAATCTTCTTCCACCTTGTTCTGCATTGTCAAATATAAAGGTTGATGTTTGATATATTGGTAGTCCTAATGAACCGTATGTATCTTTTATTGCGCCTGCGTGTATTGTTTCTGTTGCAAATGATCTTTTTTTGTTTTCTGTCATTTTCTAATCCTTTCATTTCCATTGTTTCATTTTTACCAAATATTTAATATAATATATCCAAAGAGACTAAGGAGATATTATGAATTTAAACAAAATTATTTACGCTATAGAAGTTTCTAAAACAGGTTCTATTTCAAAGGCTGCAAAAAACCTCTACACATCCCAGCCTGCCATTTCCATGGCTATAAATGATCTTGAAAAAGAACTGGGTTTTAAAATTTTTGAGAGAAATCAAAGTGGAACTCAAACAACCGCCAAGGGACTTGAGTATCTCATAAAATGCCAAGATTTAATCAGCAAATATAAGGAAATCCAAAGACAATATGCTCCAGATAATAAGGATATTTCTGAGCTTAGAGTGTCAAGTCAGCACTTTAATTTTGCCGTTTCAGCTTTTATGAAATTAATTGACAAGTACAAGGACAATTCTTTCAAATTTTATTTAAAAGAAACCACATCCCTTGATGCCATTAACCACGTTGAAAACGATTATTCTGATCTTGCCTTTATTTACATAAATGAACCTTATAGGCAAGCTATTTTTAATTTATTTAAAGAAAAATCTTTATCTTATGTTACAATTGCCAAGGTCATTCCTCATGTTTTCATTAATAAAGACCATCCATTAGCGAATGAAAATTTGATTAAGATAGATGATCTTTATAATTATCCTATGATAATATATGAGCAAAATGACACTGAGATTTTACCAGAAGAATTTGTAAACTTACCTGATCACAAACAGGTTATTTATACCCAAGATAGGGGCACGACTTTAGGTCTTATTTCCAACACAAATTCTTTTAATGTAGGAACAGGTTGCCTTCATCCAAATAGTGGATTTCCTAATATCAAAACTGTTAAGCTTGAAAATCCGGAAAATTTATCCATGGATATAGGTTATGTTTACAAATCTTCCAAAAATCTTTCAAAACTTTGTAAGGAATATTTATCCCTAACTAAGCGTGAGCTTGTTCATTGTCTTCCAAATTTTTAACGTGACCTGCAACTTTTGATTCAGCCATATCATATTCAAAATTCCATTTATCTTTTGCAGCTGTAAATGGTACATAGATAGAAACTATGGAAACAACTCCCAAGATAAATTGATACCAGAAATATGGCATAATTTGGAATGGCGCTACAGCACCTTTTGTAAAGCTTGCAGCTATTAATACTTGAGCAGCATAAGGTACTATTCCTTGGAATACGCAAGAGAATGTATCAAGAAGTGATGCAGATCTTCTAGGGTCGATCTTATATTCTTTACACATTTTCTTTGCAATTGGACCTGAAATAATAATTGCAACAGTATTGTTTGCTACAGCAATATCAGCAAGAGAAACAAGAGCAGCTATACCAAGCTCGCCAGATTTTTCTCCCTTTGCAAATTTTTTGATTTTTGAAATAATCCAATTAATACCGCCCTCTTTGGTAACCATATTAGAAAGACCACCAATTAGCATTGAAAGTAAGAATATTTCAAACATTCCAGTAAATCCTTCCCACATAGTTTGAGAAAGAGCAAGTAAGTTAAATCCGTTGTTCATAAGAAGAACAATACCAGATAAAACAATACCACCAGTTAAAACTAAAAATACATTAACGCCCATAAGAGCAACTACCAATACGAAGATATAAGGAATAATCTTAATAATATCGTAAGATAAATCTTTTTGAGCTGGTTGAGTTTCAGGCGCACCTAAAATTAATAGCAAAATAAAAGTAATTATTCCAGCAGGAAGAGCCATTTTAATGTTCATCCTAAACTTATCTTTCATTTCACAGTTTTGAGTTCTAGTTGCAGCTATAGTTGTATCAGAAATAACAGATAAGTTATCTCCAAACATTGAGCCACCAACCAAAGCACCAAGCATCAAAGCAATATTGATACCACCGGAAGTAGCAAGACCAATTGCAATAGGTCCTAAAGCTGTAATTGTTCCAACAGAAGTACCAGTAGCTATAGAAATAAAACAAGCTATTAAAAATACACCTGCAGTTAAGAATTTAGCAGGAACAACAGAAAGTCCCAAGCCAACTACAGAATCAACTCCACCAGAGGCAGAAGCCAAAGCAGAGAAAGCGCCAGCCAATATGTAAATCAAACACATAATTATAATGTTTGAGTCGCCACAACCTTCAACTAAATTGTCAAATTTTTCATCAATACTTCCACCAAATAATAAAAATGCACTAATAATACCAACAAGAGCTGCAATAGGTGCAGGCAATTGATAAAATGCCATTTCTACTCCTCTTAAATGAAGTACGATACCTGTGGCAAGATAAATAACGATAAAAACCAAAAATGGAATTAACGCCTTTCCTGAAATTTTTTCATTTTCTTTCACAATATTCACCCCTTTTTTAAAAATGATTACGTTTTCACTATTATAATACATTAGATTAAAATCGTTGTAAAATACATATAAGTTATGGTGCATATAAGAAAAACTTATAAAAGCTTTTTCACATTTTTATTGATAAAGATTCTCATTCGTATTATAATAAAAAAAAAGATTATATGCTTGTTAATCTTTATTTGTAATTTTTTATTTATAAGGGGTAATTATGATTAAAATTTCAAATTTACATAAGTTTTATGGAAAAAATTCTAACAAGATAGAAGTTTTAAAGGGAATTGATTTATCTTTTGATGAGGGAAAAATAATTTGTATTTTAGGGCCTTCTGGTTCTGGAAAATCTACCTTGTTGAATATTATTGGTGGAATTGAAACAATTGACATAGGAAATGTTAATATTTTAGGTAAAAATCTAGGTGAATTAAATAAAAAAGATTTGGAAATTTTTAGGCGTAATAATTTGGGCTTTGTTTTTCAATTTTATAATTTAATTAGTGATTTAAATGTTATAGAAAATATTGAGCTTGGTAAATTTTTGTCTGATAATCCTCTTGATATTGATGATTTGATTGATAATCTTGGTTTATCTGACCAAAAATATAAATTCCCAAATGAAATTTCTGGAGGTCAAGCTCAAAGAACTTCTATTGCAAGGGCTATGGTAAAAAGTCCTAGAATTTTAATTTGTGATGAGCCAACTGGTGCTCTTGATTATGAAAGTGCTAAGGATGTTTTGAATTTAATTGAAAATTTAAATAAAATTTATAAATCTACGATTTTAATTGCAACTCACAATACTAATATAAGTAAAATGTGTGATATTATTTTAAATTTACATGATGGTAAAATAAAAAATCTTTTTGTAAATTCAAATAAAATATCTGCTAAGGAGGTTTCTTGGTAATGAAAAATCCTCTTAATAAAAGAATTTATAGGCAAATAAAATCTAATCCTTTTAAATTTTTTTCTATTTTTTTAACTTTAACCATTTTAATTATTTTTTCATCATCATTTTTTACTGCCCAACAGTCTATTAAACATTTGTATTACAAGCAAATTGATGATGGAAAAGTTGAGGATGGAGAATTTGTTTGTATTGATAAACTATCTAATAAAACAATCAAAGCCTTGGAAGATCTTTCTTTGAATGTTTATGAAAATTTTTATTTTGAAGAAAAATATAATGATGATAAGACTTTAAGAATTTTTAAAAATAGAAATCGTATCAATATTAGTCAAATTTTTGATGGAAGATTGGCAAATAATGACAATGAAATTGCTATTTCTGCTAATTATGCAAGGGCAAATAAAATAAATATAGGGGATTTTTTGAAAATTAAAAATAAAAAATATCTCGTAACAGGCCTTGTTTCTTTGCCTGACTATTCTACTCTTCTTAAAAATAGGGAAGATATTGTTATGGATACAGGATACTTTGGTGTTTGTCTTTTGTCTTCTAAAACTTTTGATAAGATAAAGGATAAAAAAATTGTTTATAATTATTCCTATCATGATAAATTTTCTAAAAATAGTAAAGTTGCAAATAAAAGGCTTAAAAATTTTGGAAAAATTATCAATAAAAATAATCTAATGATTGATGGTGTTACAAGATATGATAATAAATGCATAACTTATATTATGGATGATATGGATGGGGATGTGCCTACTATGATTTCGGCTAGTATTTTATTATTTATTTCTCTAGCCTTTATTAGTGCTGTGCAAATTAAAAATTTAATTGAAAATGAATCTCCAATAATTGGTTGTCTTTTAGCTTCTGGTTACAAAAAAAAGGAATTATTAAAAAATTATATGGCTATGCCTTTGTTTTTGGCAATTTTGGCATCTATTTGTGGAAATTTTATAGCCTTTACTTATTTTTATAAAAAATATGCTGATGTGTATTATCTTTCTTTTGAACTACCAAAATTTGAGCTAAATACAAACAATCTTACCTTTGCATTTACGACTATTTTGCCTATTTTTATATATTTGGTAATTAATTTTTTTGTTGTATATTTTTCTTTAAATCACAATCCTATTGACTTTTTGAGAAAAAATTTATATAAGAAAAATAAAATATCAAAACTTAAATTGAAAAATTTTTCTTTTATGCAAAAGGCAAAACTAAGATTGATATTAGACAACAAACTAAATTTTCTAGCCCTACTATTTGGAATTTTCTTAGCAAATTTGCTTTTGGTTTTCTCTCTTTGCCTTGAACCTTCTTTTGAAAATTATGCAAAAAAAATGAAAGATGAGATGAAATATGACCATATTTACTTTGTAAAGACAAAGGATGAAAAAATAAAATCAGATATGGCTAGCATTGTAAATGTAAATTTGGTAAATTTTGATGACAAAAAAATTCAATTTTATGGAGTTGATAAAAATAGCAAGTACGATAATAAAAATTTAAATGAGCTTAAAAAAGATGAAGTTGTTATATCATACGGTCTTGCACAAAGATTTAATCTAGGTAAAAAAGATACAATAAAAGTCTTAAACTCTTATAATAATAAAACTAATACCTTAAAGATAAAAAAAATTGACGATAAGATAAAAACTTTGCAAATTTTAACAAATAGAAAAAACTTAAATAAATTAATAGGAAAGGATTCTTCATATTTTAATAGTTACTTATCAGATAAAAAGTTAGATATTTCAAAAGAAAATTTAATTACAGAGATAAACAAAAAGGATATGACAAAATTTATGGACCATTTTTTTGACCACTTTAAATTTGTTTTTAAAATTGTCCTTATTGTTTCGCTCGCCTTTTATTTTATAATAACGAGCGTTATTTCAACAACTATTATTGATAAATCAAAAGAAAATATAAGCTACCTTAAAATATTTGGATTTAAAGATAGAGAAGTTATAAAAATTTACATCAATACCATACTCTTTTTACTAGTAATTTTTGAGATTGTTCTAATGCCACTACTGAATACAATACTAAAATTTTTAATAAAAATTTCTATGGAAAAACTCGATATTTTTGTGGATATATCTATCCCAAATAAAATATTTGCCTTTGCATTTTTCTTGAGTTTACTTACTTTTATAATTACACAAATTATTGAAAGCTATAAAATTTCAAAATTAGACATGGTAAAAGAGCTTAAAAATATCAATGGATAAATAAAAATCATACCTTGGTATCTGATACTTTTGCTTATTTTTTAACATCTCCTTTTATATTTGCTAATTTATTATGTCAATTTCTACAATAAAATTTAAAAAACCAAATTTTGGGTATATCAATATATATGAGATGAAAATATATATAAAAAAAGGAGCAAATAATGAAAATAAAAAATGTAACCGTAGCTGGTGGTGGCGTTTTGGGTGCTCAAATTGCCTACGTCGCAGCTTTTCATGGATTCAATGTAACGATTTGGGGAAGAAGTGAAGGTTCTATTGAAAGAATTAAGCCAAGAATTGAAAATTTACACAATATTTTTTCTAAGGAACTTATGGCTTGTCCTTCATATATTGGAGCTGAAAATCCAAATTATCCTAGGTCTTTTTTCAAGGATAAAAACGAAATTACTAATGAAAAAATAGAAGAATTAAAAAATGTAAATGAAAAAATTTTCAAAGAAATAAAATACACTACTGACTTAAATGAGGCTTTTTCTGGTGCTGATCTTGTTATTGAGGCAATTGCAGAAATTGTTGATGAGAAGAAAGATTTTTATGAAAAAATTTCTTCTTATTTAAAAGAAGATGCAATTATTGCAACAAATTCTTCAACTTTCTTGCCTTCAACTTTTAGAGAATATACTGGTAGACAAGACAAATTTTTAAGTCTTCACTTTGCAAACTCAATTTGGAGACAAAATCTTGCTGAGGTAATGAAGCATGACAAAACAAGTGATGAGGCTTTTGAAAGTGTTATTGAATTTGCAAAAAATATAGGAATGTATCCAGCTGTAATTAAAAAAGAGCAAGCAGGATATATTTTGAATTCTTTGCTTGTTCCTTTTATTAATGCTGGTCTAAATCTTTATGGAAATGATGTTGCTGATCCAAAAGATATAGATATGGATTGGAAAATCGGAACAGGCTCTCCAAGAGGACCTTTCGAAATAATTGATATAGTTGGTATTACAACTGTAATAAATATTTCAAAAACAAATCCTCAAGCAAATGATCCAAATTCTCCAATTGCAAAAGCTATTAAAAAATTGGAAGAAAGAGCTGCCAAAGGCTTAAAGGGTATTGAAACTGGGGAAGGATTTTATAAATATAAATAAAAATATAAGGCGATAAATTATTTTTATCGCCTCAGACTGTTAACAAAGTAGGTGCAAATGCACCTACTTTTTAAACTTCTAAAGGAATGTGTTTAAATTCATTTACATCAAACAATCCTTTGTCTGTCATCTTTATATCCGGTATAACCGGTAGAGCCATAAATCCAAGAGTCATAAATGGATCTATTCCATCTCCTACTCCAAGCTCTTTTGCTTTTTCTAATAATTTCTTGATCTCTTCATGTACTTCTGTCATTGATTTACTACTCATAATGCCTGCTATATCAAGTCTTAAAGACCCTTCTAATTTTCCATTTGAAGATATTGCCATTCCACCACTCATCTCATCTATTTTCTTTATTACGTTTAGCATATCTTCATCATTGTCCCCAATAACAACTAAATTATGGCTATCGTGTGCTATTGTAGTTCCAACAGCGGCATTTTTTATATCATATCCCTTTATCAATCCTATTGCTATTGCAGAATTTCCGGTGTGTCTTTCAATTACCACTATTTTTCTTATTCCGTCATCTGAGTATTCGAAGTAACCATCTTTTACATCTACATCACAGATAATTTTCTTAGTTAAAAGTGATTCTTTTTCCATTTCAATTACATGGACTCTGTTTGAATTCAATCTAAGTTTTAAATCTTCTAATTTAAAATCTCTTATATTCATTTTTGAAAGTACCTTTGGAGAAAGTTTTTGTGGAAAATCTACTATTACTTTTCCATCTTCTGCTACTTTCTTGCCTCCAATGAAAACTGCTTTTGCGTTTATGTTATTCAAATCATCGAATAAAAAGAAATCTGCAACATACCCCGGTGCAATTGCCCCTGAATTTTCCATTTTGTAACACTGAGCCGGATTTAAAGTTGCCATTTTAATTGCATATAAAGGTTCCATCCCCAATTTAATTGCTTTTCTCACATTGTTATCTACATTTCCATCTTTTAACAAGTCTTGCGGATGTCTATCATCTGTACAGAAGAAACAACGACTTATGTTATCTTTTGTAACTCCTTTTATCAGTGCTTCTAAATTTTTAGCAGCTGTACCTTCTCTTAATTGAATGTACATTCCTCGGCGAATCTTTTCTTTCATTTCATCTACAGCTGAACACTCATGGTCTGTTAAAATACCAGCTAGTACATAATCGTCCAACGCCTTTCCTGATAAAAGTGGGGCGTGTCCATCTACTACCTTATTGCTATTTTTAGCCAAGTCGATTTTTTCCAAGATGTCTTCTGATCGATTTACTGTTCCAACAAAATCCATCATTTCTCCTAACCCTAAAACTCTCGGATCATTTATCATTTCTTTATAATCGCAAGCTTTTAAAATAGCTCCACTTGTTTCAAATGGTGTACATGGAACGCATGATGGCAACATTACATATACATGTGCCGGTAGATCTTTTGTTTCATCTATTATGTATTCAAGCCCATCAAGCCCACACACATTTGCTATCTCATGTGGATCTGCTATTATAGTTGAAACTCCTCTTGCAACTAAACATTTTAAAAATTCAGCTGGAGATACCATAGAAGACTCTATGTGCACGTGTCCGTCAGTCATAGTTGGTGATAGGTAGGATCCTTTTGCATCTACAATCTCATCTGCATCTTCATAATCTCCAATGCCAATAATTTTTCCATTCTTCACTGCTACATTTCCCTTGTAAATTTCATTTTGAAACACATCTATTACTTTGACATCTTTTATTATCAAATCCGCTTTCATATCACTCTTTAACATTTCTCTCTCCTTATAAAAATAACATTTTAACTAAAGACAAAATTCCATAGCATACATTGGTAAAGATATTTGTTTAAATTTACCAGTTATAATATTTAATACTACATAAGATAAAATTCCTATCATAATACCATCCGCAATACTGTAAGTAAGAGGAATTATGATAAAGGTTAAAAATGCAGGTATAGCTTCTGTTATATTATCAAAATCTATAGCTTTTACTGCACTTGTCACTGCCATAAGTCCTGTTCGCCCTCCCTCTTCTATGACGGCTGAAGTTTCTAATGTTGTTCCCACAACACTTGTTCCTAAACACCCCGCTACAATTGTTCCTAAAGAATCTACTAGAAAAGATTTATTCATATCTTTTGCTTCATTCATTATTTTCATCTGTTAATCCCGCTTTTATTGAAATGCCCGTTACAGTCCCTGTATTGTTAAAAATAGACATGAAAATGAAAACGAATACACATATAGCCATGTCTGTAGTAAAAATTTAATGAGCAGTTAAACAGAAACAATCAGCCCAGATATTATAACATTCATTAAAAATTTAATAATATTAGAAAACCCAGGAGATTTTTCCTGGGTTTGTCTTCATTCTGAGGCGATAAATTATTTTTATCGCCTTTTAAATTTTTGTAAGCCCAGCTAATCCAAATAAATAATTTACAAATTATTTCTCAAAATCCTCCCTCAAAATACCATAAACACACGAATCAACAATCCCCTGATTATTATAATCAGCCTTTCTTAACCTACCCTCATAAACAAGACCACATTTTTCCATAACCTTGCCAGAATAAGGATTATTAGGATCATGTGAAGATTCGATCCTATCAAAACCAAGAGAAAATAAAAAAGAAATTATAGCAGAAAAAGCCTCAGAGGTATATCCCATATTCCAAAATTTTTTCCCAATACAATAACCAATATGACAAGAATTAACCCTTTTATCAATAGAAATCACACTAATGGTTCCAATCGGTTCAGCTAATTCTTTAAGTTCAATAATCCATTGAAAAAAATCATCATTTTTATAAGAATCAACCCAGTTTTTTATAACTTTTTCACTTTCAAGAACATTTTTATGAGCTTTCCATCTTAAAAACTTAGTAACTTCCTCATCATACATCCAATTCTTATAAGCCAAAGAGGCATCAGAAATCTTAGCCTTTCTTAAAATTAACCTATTAGTAAAAATTTTTTTAGTTAAATTCATAAAATTTATCCTCATTATTAAATATTTTTACATATATATTAACATACTAGATTTTCAAAAGTAAACTAAAACTTTAAATAAATTAAAACACAAAATGAGCTGTTGAAACAGCCCATTTTTTATTAATTTTTTAAATTTCTTTTATTATTTTTAGCTTATATGTTACTATTGTTTCATCTTTTTCTCTTTGCATTTTTAAATTATATTTTTCTCCACACAAAAGTTTTATCCTATTATTTACATTTTCCATGCCTATTCCTCCAAGTTTTGTTGGAATATTTTCTTTTTTTTCTTTTGGACCTAGTCCGTTATCTATTATTTTTATTATTAAATATTCTGGATTTTTTTCTACTATAATTTTAATGTAAGACTTGGATTTTTTTTCTCTTATTCCGTGATAAATTGCATTTTCAATTATTGGTTGGAGTATTAATTTTGGAACGTATAGACTGCTTGTCTCTATTTTTTTTATAAATTCGTAGGTAAATTTATTGTCATATCTTATTTTTTGTATATCTAGATAATTTTTTGCATGCTCTATTTCCTTATCAAGTTTTACGAAATCTTCGTCAATGTTTAGGCTGTTTCTTAGAAGCATTCCTAAATTTTTGGTTACTTTTATTGCTTTTTCATTTTCGCCAAATTCTACAAGCCACAAAATTGTATCCAAGGTATTGTATAAAAAATGTGGATTTATTTGGCTTTGTAGAGCTTTGACTTGGTAGGTTCTTTTTTGTTCTTCTTTTTTTTCTATATCTTCTGTTAGAACAAAAATCCTATCTATTAGGTTGTTGTATTCTTTTGTTAAGATTTGTATTTCGCTTGATGCTTGAGGGAGAGATTTTATTTTATATAATTTTTTGTCGGTTTTTTTGATTTCTCCAATCAAATAAATTATTGGTTTGCTTATTTTTTTTGACACAAATATTGACACTAACAAAGTCAAAACAAAAACGATTAGGGCAAGAATTAGGGAGCTTTCTATTAATTGTTTTTTTAAATTAGAAATTGCGTTTGAAAAGGAAATTCCTACTAGCTTCCATTGGGTATTTGGAATAAAAACATTTGATGAAACAAAGTCCATTTTTTCTGGTTTCATCCTCTTTTTTAAAAGTTTTTCGTAATCTTTTTTGCCAAAATCTTCCATATTTTTTGATTTAAAAAGGAGTTCTTCTTCTGAGGACAAAATAAAAACATAGCCATCTTTGCCAAAATTTATTGTCGAAAGAAAATCTTCCAAAAATTTATAGGAAAGATTTATAACCACAAAGCCCAATCTTTTATTATTTTTATCTTTAATTTCTTTGGAAATACTTATTATATTTTTTGATGAATCACTAGATATTTTTGAAAAATCAGCCTTGCTTGCGAATGCCATATTATTTGAATTTATAAGTTTTTTATACCAAGAAATATTTTTCATATCCTTATTTGTTTCTAAATTTACTTTTTCATTTGAAATAATATTTCCATTTTCAGAAACTAGGAAAATTTTTTTTATAAATTCATCGCTTTTTTCGCTAACTTTTATTATGTCCTTCAAATTTTTAAAATCCGTCTTATCATCCATTATATTTTGACTTTCGGCTGACATAGCCAAAAGAGAGGCAAGATTTTTGTTTTTTTCTAGATAACTTGCCACATAAATACTTGCATTTTTGACTTCTTGGCTTGTTTCTTCTTTTTCGTATGTCATAAGCTTTGAAGAACTTTGCTTGTACCAAGAAAAAAGCATTAGAGATATTATGAGAATAGAAATTACAAAAAAACAAGCACTTATTTTGAATTCTATTTTTTTAAAAATCTTTTTCATTTATTTTTTCCTAATTTGTTTTGGACTTTTGCCAAAATATTTTTTAAATTTATTAGAAAAATATGAAACATCATAGATACCAACGGCATCTGCTATCTCTTGATTTTTCATATCGCTTGTCAAAAGCAAAATCCTTGCCTTTTCCATTCTCAATTTATTGGATAAATCCTGGAAGGATAGTCCGTAAATTTCTTTTATCAAACTGCTTAAATAATTATTATTGTAACCAATGTCGCTTGCCATCTTATTTAAAGAAAAATCTTCACAAAATACATTTTTATCAATATATTTTTTTATATCCTCATAAGATTCTTTTGCCTTTAAATTCTCATCATTATACTCTTTCAAAGACTCATTTTTTCTGTTAATATTAAGCTTATTTACAGCAGTTTTTAACATATATTCTACATCTTTTTTGCTAACAGGTTTTAAAATATAATCGTCTACCTTTGCCCTAATAGCAGCTTGGGCATAATCAAAATAATTGTAGCCTGTAAGAATTAACAAGTAAGAATCTGGATTTTTTTCCTTTATTTTTTTGCTCGCACTAAGGCCATCAATTATAGGCATATTTATATCCATTATAACTATATCTATCTTGTTTTTTAAGGCCAAATCAACAGCCTCTTTCCCATTTTCCGCCTCAAAAACTTGATCAATTTCCAAACTCTCAAAATCTATTAAATTTTTTATGCCCTTTCTTATGATTGATTCATCATCTGCTATTAACAATTTATACATAATCCCCTACTTTACAAGATGTTTTAAATATCCATATCCCCTATCTTCCATATCTTTAAGTGGAATAAATTTAATCGAAGCTGAATTTATACAAAAACGAAGACCGCCAAGTTCTTTAGGGCCATCATTAAAAACATGTCCCAAATGAGAATCCCCAGACCTACTTCTCACTTCAGTTCTGTTCATATTATACGACTTATCTTCACGATATGTCACAACATCTTTGGCTATTGGCTTAGAAAAAGATGGCCAACCACAACCCGAATCAAATTTATCACTTGATGAAAACAAAGGCTCGCCTGTTGCTACATCAACATAAATACCTTTTTCCTTATTATCCCAATATTCATTAGAAAAAGAAGATTCAGTTTCATTTTTTTGAGTAACCCTATATTGAATATCCGTAAGTTTTCTCTTCAAATCATCATCCGATGGTTTTGGATATTTAGCAGGGTCAATCACAACTTCATTAGCCTTTGACAAGTCGATATGACAATATCCATTCGGATTTTTCCTCAAATAATCTTGATGATAATCTTCAGCCACAGTAAAATTTTTAAGTTTCATATTTTCAACCACAATTTTTTCGCTGTATTTTTTTGCCTGAAAATTCATAACCTTATCTATAACTTTCTTATCAGAATCATCCACATAATAAATCCCAGTCCTATATTGACTTCCCCTATCATTTCCTTGTTTATTAAGGCTAGTTGGATCAATTATTTTAAAATAATGATTAAGCAAGTCCTCAAGCTTTATTTTTTTACTATCATAAGTTACTTCCACAGTTTCTGCATAGCCACTTTTGCCACTACTTACCGTTTTATAAGTCGGATTATTAACCTTTCCGTTTGCATAACCACTTACAGCATCATAAACCCCATAAATTCTTTGCATATATTCCTCAACACCCCAAAAACAACCACCAGCTAGGTAGATTTTTTTAAGATCATCCTTAGAATAATTTTCCTTTTCCTTATCCATATCTTTTTGATTTTCCATTTCCTTTAAATTTTTCTTATTATTAGAGTCAATAATTTCATCAATTTTTTTGCCGATTTCCTCATTTGTGCTAGAAATATTTCCATTATCCTTAGACTTATTCTTAGATTTATTAGAACAAGCCACCAAAAAGATAGCACAAATCAAAAAAACAAAAATAAATTTACTTTTCATACAAAACTCCTATTTAATCTGTTTAAAAATTTCATTGATAGTATCCTTATCCAAAGCCCCTGGAGCAACCTTGACAAGCTTACCCTCAGAATCCAAAAATACATTTGTAGGAGTAGATTTAACATTAAATTTTTTAATAAAATCCCCACTCGTATCATACAAAGTATTAATATTTTTATATTCCAAACCGTCAAACCATTTTATAAAATCCTTCTTAGATTTTTCCCCCATTTGGTCAGGAGCAACCACACTTACAACCTGATAATCCCCATTACCATTAGACAATTCATCCAATTCGCCAAGACTAGACAAACAAATAGGACACCAAGAAGCCCAAAACTTAATATAAGTCTTCTTCCCCTTAAAAGAATCCAAAGAAACCTTGTTTCCGTCCCTATCCTCAAGATTCAAAGAATTATCACTATCTTTATTTTCCTTACTATTACTTGAAATATTTTTATCCTTCATATCATTCATATTTTTATCCACCGATTTTTCACTAGAGCATGCACTAAGAGCAAAAGCTATAACTAAAAACGGTATCGCTAAAGATTTTTTCATATATCCTCCTAAATAAATAAATTGTTAAAAAATGAAGTAAGATTAGGCAATTGATTAGTCATAAGAACAACGCCCATTACCATTATCAAAAATCCACCCAAACGTTTCATAAAAATAAGATGTTTTCTAAAAAAATCAAAATTTTTATTAAGAGTAGATGATAAAACAGCCATCAATAAAAACGGAACCATAAGGCCAAACGAATAAACTAGCATCATAAAAGCCCCATAAAATTCTTTACCACTGCTTGCAGAAGTAAGAAGAACCGCTCCAAGAATTGGACCAACACAAGGTGTCCAACCCAAAGAAAAAGAAAGCCCCATAAGATAAGTCCCCAAAGCCTTAGTTTTCTTATTTTTAAAATTAACAGTCTTAGTAACATTCAATTTTTCAATATTAATAATTTCCATTTGATGAAGACCTAACAAAAATACAATAAGTCCCCCAATAAAAATTACCCATCTATTATTAACAAATTTCCCAAAAAAACCTGCACCAAAACCCAAAATAACAAAACTAGTAGCAAGACCCAAAATAAAAGTCATAGTTTTAATAATAGCACCAATATTTATATAAATTTTTCCAAATTTGAAATTTTTATATTCTCCCCTTTGATCCGTAATGATACCAATATAAGCAGGCATCAAAGAAAAAGTACAAGGAGCAAAAAACGATAAAAAGCCAGCAATAAAAACCGAGCTTAAAAGTAATTGATTTTCAATCATAAATACCTCCTTTTTTTTATAATATAATTATAAAATCAAAGGAAAAATAATAGAATAGAAATATCTTATGTAAAATATAAAAATAATCAGATATTAAAAAATACAATAAATAAAAAATACAAGAAAAAAATAAATTTAAAATCAAAAAAATTATATTTATAGACAACAAAAAAGACTAGCTTATGCTAGTCTTGATTGTTTGGCAACTTCCTAGTCTCCCGGGAGGTCTCCCTCCGAGTACCATCGGCGTTAGAAGGCTTAACTTCTGTGTTCGGTATGGGAACAGGTGTATCCCTTCTGCTATCGTCACCAGATATTTAATATACTGTTTTTACCTTTTTAATTCAATAGCTATAAATATTTCCAGTCAAGATTTAAAGTTTAGTATCCATTAGCTTAATACATTACTGCACTTACACCTTGGACCTATCTAAGGTATTTTCTTTACCTACTCTGAGAAATCTTATCTTGAGGCATGCTTCGTACTTAGATGCTTTCAGTACTTATCATTCCCGCACTTAGCTACCGAGCCATGCTAGTGGCCTAACAACTCGTACACCATTGGTGCGTCCATCCCGGTCCTCTCGTACTAAGGACAGCTCCTCTCAAATTTCTTACGCCCACGCTGGATAGGGACCGAACTGTCTCACGACGTTCTGAACCCAGCTCGCGTGCCTCTTTAATGGGCGAACAGCCCAACCCTTGGGACCTACTCCAGCCCCAGGATGAGACGAGCCGACATCGAGGTGCCAAACCTCCCCGTCGATGTGGACTCTTGGGGGAGATAAGCCTGTTATCCCCGGGGTAGCTTTTATCCGTTGAGCGATGGCCCTTCCATGCGGTACCACCGGATCACTAAGTCCGTCTTTCGACTCTGCTTGAGTTGTAGCTCTCGCAGTTAAGCTCGCTTCTGCCTTTATACTCTACGAATGGTTTCCGTCCATTCTGAGCGAACCTTTGAACGCCTCCGTTACTTTTTAGGAGGCGACCGCCCCAGTCAAACTGCCCAACTGACAATGTCCCATGCCCTGATTCAAGGGCTATGGTTAGAACTTTGATATTAAAAGGTTGGTATCCCACCAGTGACTCCTCCTAGATTGGCATCCAGATATCTCAGTCTCCCAACTATCCTGTACATTTAATCTCAAAATCCAATATCAGCCTACAGTAAAGCTCCACGGGGTCTTTCCGTCCTAGCGTGGGTAAGTCGCATCTTCACGACTACTACAATTTCACCGGATCCTTTGTTGAGACAGTGCCCAAATCGTTACACCTTTCGTGCGGGTCGGAACTTACCCGACAAGGAATTTCGCTACCTTAGGACCGTTATAGTTACGGCCGCCGTTTACTGGGGCTTAAGTTCTAGCCTTCGATTGCTCTAAGCCTTCCCCTTAACCTTCCAGCACCGGGCAGGTGTCAGCTCCTATACTTCATCTTGCGATTTTGCAGAAACTTGTGTTTTTGGTAAACAGTCGCTTGGGCCTGGTTTCTGTGGCCTGATTGCTCAGGCTCCCCTTCTCCCGAAGTTACGGGGACATTTTGCCGAGTTCCTTAACAAAGGTTCTTCCGCGCGTCTTGGTATTCTCTACCTCCCTACCTGTGTCGGTTTTGGTACGGGCGCTTTGGTCTGGATAGTGACTTTTCTTGGCAACTTGGAATCGGCAACTTCTCTACTTATGTTTTCGATACCTATCGGCTTTTAGAATTTGTGAAAAGCGGATTTGCCTACTTTTCTTCCTACGGCTTTAGACCATCTTTTCCATCTGATGGCTTTGCTTATCCTTTTGCGTCATCACTTCTCTCTTAACGACTTCAAGCGGTACAGGAATATAAACCTGTTATCCATCGCCTACGCCTTTCGGCCTTGGCTTAGGTCCCGACTTTCCCTGAGGGGACGAGCCTTGCTCAGGAGTCCTTAGGGTTTCGACGGGGATGATTCTCACATCCCTTCTCGCTACTCATGCCAGCATTCTCTCTTGTATTAGATCCACTTTTGCTTTCGCCTTGGCTTCGTCTCTAATACAATGCTCCTCTACCACTAATAGAGGTATTAAGTTTAGCTATGAGTCCTAGTTTTTAACTCTTAACCAGTGATTGTTAGTTCATAATTTCTTATGTTACTCACTTTTGACTTTAGACTTGTGTTTTTTGAATATTTTTCTTTTTTAATATCCTATCTTTTATGTCTGCGTCTGAAATTTGTTTTTCTTTTTAATCTCTTCTGTTTTTGTTAAATATTTCCTAGTCTCATTTGTAAACTTAATCCCTCTATTAATCCGAAGCTTCGGTATTGAATTTGAGCCCCGTTCATTTTCGGCGCAAACCCACTTGACCAGTGAGCTATTACGCATTCTTTAAATGCATGGCTGCTTCTAAGCCAACGTCCTGGTTGTCTTAGTAGATTCACATCCTTTTCCACTTAATTCAAATTTTGGGACCTTAGCTGTCGGTCTGGGCTGTTTCCCTTTCGACTTAGAAGCTTATCCCCCTAAGTCTGACTCCCTGACTTGATTTTTTGGCATTCGGAGTTTGATAGGTTTTGGTACGGTAATCCGCCCTAGACCATTCAGTGCTCTACCTCCTAAAATCTTAGGTCAGAGGCTAGCCCTAAAGCTATTTCGAGGAGAACCAGCTATCTCCGGGTTCGTTTGGTTTTTCGCCCCTATCCACAGTTCATCCGATGCGTTTTAAACCGCACCCGGTTCGAGCCTCCATTGAATTTTACTTCAACTTCACTCTGACCATGGATAGATCACCCGGTTTCGGGTCTATTCTAACTTACTTTCGCCCTATTAAGACTCGCTTTCACTACGGCTTCTGATCTTAAATCATTAACCTTGCAATTTAGAATAACTCGCTGGCCCATTCTACAAAAGGTACGACATCACGTTCGCTCACGCTCTGTCTGCTTGTAGGCACTAGGTTTCAGGTTCTATTTCACTCCCCTTTCGGGGTTCTTTTCACCTTTCCCTCACGGTACTTGTTCACTATCGGTCACATGTTAGTATTTAGCCTTAGGGGATGGGCCCCCTATCTTCACACCGGGTTACTCGTGCCCGGTGATACTTTCCCTCTCGTTTAGTAATGCTTTCGTCTACAAGACTTTCACTTTCTTTGGTTTATCTTTTCAGATAATTTGACTAACATTACCAAATCGCTATTGAGTTAGGCTCTTTTCCTTTCGCTCGCCGCTACTTAGAAAATCGATGTTTCTTTCTTTTCCTCCTGCTACTTAGATGTTTCAGTTCGCAGGGTATCGCCTTACTAAGCTATGTATTCACTTAGTAATGATTGTGTCTTCCACAACCGGGTTGCCCCATTCGGAGACCTAGGGGTCAATGCTTTTTGTGAGCTCACCCTAGTTTTCGTTCACTTACGTCCTTTTTCGCCTTCATGTGCCAAGGCATCCACCTTGTGCCCTTGCTTTCTTGACTGGAAATATTTATAGCTATTTAATTTTATTAGGTACAATTTAATCCTCTTATATATAGAAAAGTAAATTACTTCTTTTAACTTAACGAAGTTAATTTTAAAATTTCTTTTGGGTAAAAGTCAGCGTACCGACTTTTTACTCTTAGAAAGGAGGTGATCCAGCCGCACCTTCCGATACGGCTACCTTGTTACGACTTCACCCCAGTTACTGACCCTACCTTCGACTGCTGCGTCCATAAAGGTTCGCTCACAGGCTTCGGGTATTGCCAACTCCCATGGTGTGACGGGCGGTGTGTACAAGACCCGGGAACGCATTCACCGCGACATTCTGATTCGCGATTACTAGCAACTCCAACTTCATGTACTCGAGTTGCAGAGTACAATCCGAACTGGGACAGACTTTGTGAGTTTCGCTTCAGATCGCTCTTTCGCTGCCCTCTGTATCTGCCATTGTAGCACGTGTGTAGCCCAAGTCATAAAGGGCATGATGATTTGACGTCGTCCCCACCTTCCTCCGGTTTATCACCGGCAGTATCGCTAGAGTCCCCAACTTAATGATGGTAACTAACGATAGGGGTTGCGCTCGTTATGGGACTTAACCCAACATCTCACGACACGAGCTGACGACAACCATGCACCACCTGTAATACAGTAGACCGAAGTCTTAAGAAACTATCTCTAATTCCCTCCGTATTATGTCAAGACTTGGTAAGGTTCTTCGCGTTGCGTCGAATTAAACCACATGCTCCGCTGCTTGTGCGGGTCCCCGTCAATTCCTTTGAGTTTCACACTTGCGTGCGTACTCCCCAGGCGGAGTGTTTAATGCGTTAGCTGCGGCTCCCAGATTATTCCAAGAACCTAACACTCATCGTTTACAGCGTGGACTACCAGGGTATCTAATCCTGTTTGCTACCCACGCTTTCGTACCTCAGCGTCAGATGATGACCAGAAAGTCGCCTTCGCCACCGGTATTCTTCCTAATATCTGCGCATTTCACCGCTACACTAGGAATTCCACTTTCCCTTTCATCTCTCAAGCCTAACAGTTTTAAAAGCTTTATATAGTTGAGCTATATTATTTCACTTCTAACTTACTAGGCCGCCTACGTACCCTTTACGCCCAATGATTCCGGACAACGCTCGGTCCATACGTATTACCGCGGCTGCTGGCACGTATTTAGCCGGACCTTATTCTTATGGTACTGTCATTTTCATCCCATAAAAAAGATTTTTACAACCCGAAGGCCTTCTAAATCACGCGGCGTCGCTGCATCAGGGTTTCCCCCATTGTGCAAAATTCCCCACTGCTGCCTCCCGTAGGAGTTTGGGCCGTGTCTCAGTCCCAATGTGGCCGTACACTCTCTCAAGCCGGCTACTGATCGTCGCCTTGGTGGGCTTTTATCTCACCAACTAGCTAATCAGACGCAAGTCCATCTTACACCGATAAATCTTTGGTCATTCTATCATGCGATAAATTGACGTCATAGGGTATTATTCTTCGTTTCCAAAGGCTATCCCCTTGTGTAAGGCAGGTTACTCACGTGTTACTCACCCGTTCGCCACTAATCCACTTAATTTCATTCCGAAGAAATCAGCTAAGTTTCATCGTTCGACTTGCATGTGTTATGCACGCCGCCAGCGTTTATCCTGAGCCAGGATCAAACTCTCAATTATTGTTTGATCTTGACTTTTGTCATTTTTCGTTTTGGTTTACTCAAAGTAATTCACTTTACTTTTATTGTAGTTTTCTATATATTTTTTGAGGTTCAATGCCGTTACTTTGTAACGACTATTATATAATACCACGTTCATTTTATCTTGTCAAGTATTTTTTTAATTTTTTTATTAAAATCTTACTTTTTAGATTGTTTGTTTGAAGTGATATTAAATTTATAATACACTATTTAAATTACTTTGTCAATTTTTATTTTTCTTTTTGACTTTGCTCTTTAACAGTGCCTTTATATAATACTAGGATTTTTTATCTTTGTCAAATTTTTTTATTTTTATTTTTTTGCATTTTAAAAGAGCCTTATTTCAAAGTATTTTTACTCTTTTATAAGGCTCTTTTTATTTTATTTTTCTAATGATTTTTTTAATTCTTCTAATTTTTCTTTGCAAGCATCCATTGCTTTTTGGAGTGAATCTTTTTTGGTCATATCTACTCCTGCATCTTTTAATACTTCTATTGGATATTTACTTTTTCCTGCTTTTAAGAAGTTAAGATATTTTTCTAAATCTTTTTCGTCTCCGTGAAGTATTTTTTCTGATAGGCTTACTGCTGATGAGAAGCCTGTTGCGTATTGGAAGACGTAGTAGAACATATAAAAGTGTGGGATTCTTGCCCATTCTGTTGATATATATTTGTCTACTTCTATATCTTCTCCAAAATAATCTACGTTTAGGTCGTGATAGATTTTATTTAATTTTTCTGCTGTTACTGGCATTGAATTTTCTACTAGCTTATTTGCCTCTAGTTCAAATTCTGCAAACATTGTTTGTCTAAATACTGTTGATTTGAATGAATTTACGTAATGGTTTAGTAAATATGCTTTTTCTTTTTCGTCTTTGGCATGGTCTATCATATAGTTTAATAATAGAAGTTCGTTGGTTGTTGATGCTATTTCTGCCAAAAATATTGAATAACTTCCATAAATATATGGTTGGGTTTTTCTTGTGTAGTATGAGTGCATAGAATGTCCAAGCTCATGAGCTGTTGTGAAAAGTGAGTCAAGGGAGTCGTTGTAGTTTAATAAAATGTATGGTTCTGTATCGTAGGATCCTGATGAGTATCCTCCTGATCTTTTTCCTTCATTTTCCATTACATCAAACCACCTATCGTCAAAGCCTTCTCTTGCTTTTTTAATGTAGTCTTCTCCAAGTGGAGCTAGGGCTTTTAGGATTAATTCTTTCGCTTCATCAAAAGTGTAGGTTTTGTTATAATCTTCTACTAATGGTAGGTAAATATCGTAAAATCCTAAATCATCTAAGCCTAAAACTTTTTTTCTCAAACTTGTGTAATCTCTGTGGATTTCTATGTTGTCATGGATTACTTCTACTAGGTTATCGTAAACTTTTTCGTCAATGTTATTTGCAAACAGACTCATTTTTCTTGCTGAATCGAATTTTTTTAATTTTGCTATGGTGTTATTTGCTGTTATTTCGCCATCAAGAAGGGAAGCTGCTGTATTTTCAAATTGCTTGTAAACTGTATAATATTTTTCGTAAACTTCTTTTCTAAATTCACGATTTGAATCTAGTTCTAGGTTTGTGAAGTTTGCGTCTGTAATTTGGATTTCTTCATCGCCTTTTTTTACTTTTGGAAATTTAAGGTCAGCGTTTGAAAAAATCATATAAGTGTTTTGTGGATTTTGGGATAATTTTGCAAATGAAGCTATTATTTTTTCTTCATTTTCGCCCAAGGTGTGGTCTTTATTTCTAAATAAATCTTCAAAATAATGAGCGTAAATTTTTAGCTCTTCTTTTTCTTCTATATATGTTTGTACTTTATTATAATCTTCTGACAAAATTTCTGGTATTATAAAAGAAAGTTCTTGGGCAAGATTTGCAAATAAATTATCTGCTATTTTTGACATTTCTTGATATTTTGCAACTCTTGTATCTTCGTCAGATTTTAATGAAGCATATACGCCAAGTTTTGAAAATTTTCTTTCTAATTTTTCATCTGTCTTTAAAAAATCGTAAAGACTGTCGGCTGATTGTAAAATCTTTCCTTTGTATGCCTTAGTTTTTTCAATTAAGTTTTTTACTTCTTCTACTTCTTTGTAGAAATCTTCGTCTGTTTTGTAAATTTTTTCTGTGTCCCATTTTAGAGACTTGTCTATATCTTTTCTATCCATTTTTTCTCCTTTTATTTTGTTTAATTTTTTATATGGCTTGTAACATTGATTTATTTCCTATAAATACAAAGCCTATTGCAATTAGCACAAAGGCTAGAAGGGAAATAATTCTTGTGCTTGTTGACAAAGTCATATTCATTATTGGGAAAAATCCTGCAAGAATAAATCCGCCCAAAAGCCCCCCAATATGTCCTGTAATTCCAATACCTGGAACCATAAATGAATATATTATATTTATAGCAACAATTCCTATAAAACTTGAGCCAAATTGTCTTAGAAATTCGTTGTCCCTGTAATTGAACATAATCCCCAAGGCAAGCCCAAATAAGCCGTACAAAGAAGTTGATGCCCCTGCTGATACACTTGTTACTTCTCCAAAAGCATAAGTAAATAAATTACCCATTATTCCACAAAGTAAATAAATTATCAGAAATTTTGTAGAGCCATAAAGACTTTCAAATACATCTCCAACATTATTTAAAAAATACATATTCATCAAAAGATGTATTATCCCAATATGTATGAAAATCGGGCAAAAAAGCCTCCACCATTCGCCATAATAAACATGGATTTTGCTCATAGCATTAAATCTCAAAAGATTTTCAATATTTTCACTGCCACCTGTAACAGTCATCAATATAAAAACTAGGATATTTATTCCCATTAAAATTCTTGTCATTTTTCCCTTAGCCATAACTCCTCTTTCTCAAATTTATTTTCCATCTGTGAAAGATTATCAGAAATAAAAGTCCTAGCAACAGACCTGATTTCTTTCTCATAATCTCCCCTTTCAAGATTAGATTTTATTTTAAATTTATAAATATCATCTATATAAGGATTATCCCTCATATTTGGATAATCTTCATCTTGCAAGAAAATAATTTTTATATTTTCATTATATCTTTTAGCAAATTTAGAAAGATTAATAGAATTTTCTCCATTAAATTCATCAACATTTTCCGTAATAATTAAAAGGTCTTTGTCCCTAACCAATTTTTGAAAATCAAGCAAAGACAAAACAAGTTCCATAGAATTAGAAATTTTTGCCCTAAAAAATATATAAAGAGCCCAAGAAACTCCGCCACCAGCACCAAGGTAAGGAAAATCTATTTCGCTTACACCCAAAGACTCACTAACTTTTTTAGAAAAATGCTTGCAGGCTTTTTCAAGTTGTAAAATTTCATCAGGACTTGCTCCCTTTCTAATAGGTCTTTTTTCCAAAAAAGAATTTCTTTGAAAAAGAGTAAGAGGTTGGCTTGTGGCAATCTCCAAATCAACATCCATTATTCTCCTATCAAGACCAGACATATCAATAGAATCAACCTTAATCATATTTTTAGCAACAGGATTTAAAGAATTAAGATTTTTATCAAAAAACCTAACCCCCAAAGCATAAAGCATGCCCATGCCCATATCATTAGTTGCAGTATCTCCAATGCCAATAAAAAATTTCTCACAGCCATTATTTAAACCATCAACAATCATCTCCCCAAGGCCAATTGAAGAAGATTCCATAACATCAAGCTTATCCTTATACAAAAGCCTAAGCCCACAAGCTTGAGCCATCTCCATCACGCACAAATTTTCCTTTATAATATATCTAGAAGTTACAGCCTCACTCAAAGGATTATGAACATTAACATAAGAAAAATCCCCACCAATAACTTCCTTCATAATTTCAACAGTCCCCATTCCCCCATCCAAAAATGGAAGAATATTAACCTCATTATTCACATTTTCACTTTCCAATTCTTCCTTGAAATAATTACCAATCTCAATAGAATTTTCAAAATCTTTAATAGAATCCAAAGCTAATAATATATTCATAATTCACCTCAATTAAATTATACCCAAACTATGTGGACAAATTATTAATTATCTTTACCAATTGTAAATTCAATGATATAATTAAATAGAAAGTTTAGAAAATAAACTTTTACTGTTTAACTCATGGAAATCTTTAAAAAAAGATTTCGCCCATCAAAGAGCCACTTAAATACTTATAAGTGGCTTTTTAAAATTGCCTTTCCATAAATTTTGGAAGGGCATTTTTTATTTTGAAATTTATGATATTGATTTTAGTTTTATAATGAGTATAATTATCATATACTTTGTTTCTTATTTAAAATAAAGTAATTTATTTAAAAATGGAGGATATTATGTCATTAATAGGAAAAAAATTACCTGAATTTAATTTGGATGCTTATGATCCAAAAACAAATGAATTTATCAAAATTAGCGATAAGGACCTTGAAGGTGAATGGAAAGTTTTAATGTTTTATCCAGCAGACTTTACTTTTGTATGTCCTACAGAGCTTGAAGATTTACAAGAAAAATATGTGCAATTAAAAGAAATGGGAGCAGAAGTTTATTCTGTAAGTGTTGATACACATTTTGTACACAAGGCTTGGCATGATGAAAGTGAAGCTATAGGAAAAATCCAATACAAAATGATTGGCGATTCTAACAAAGAACTCACAAAAGCTTTAGATATTTTAACAGAAGATGGAAAAGCTGACAGAGCAACTTTTGTTATAGACCCTGATAATGTTATTCAAGCATTAGAAATAAATGCAGGAGGAATCGGAAGAAAAGCAGAAAATAATATATATAAAGTTAAAGCTGGTCAATATGTAAGAAAACATCCAGACCAAGTATGTCCTGCTAAATGGAATTCTGAAAATGATGATACACTAACACCAGGACTTGACCTTGTTGGAAAAATCTGATGTTAGACAGTAAATTAAAAGATCAGCTAAAGGCTTATCTTAAAATGCTAAAGTCCAATGTAACAATTGGACTTTCGCTAAATGAAGATGAAAATTCAAAAAAACTAAAATCTTTTGTTGAAGATGTTGAGTCTTTATCTGACAAGATAAAAATAAAAGAAGAAAAATTAGATTTTACACCTGCTTTTAGTTTAAACGGAGAATTTGAACACGGAAAAATTGTTTTTGCAGGAATTCCTTTGGGACACGAGTTCGAATCATTTGTTCTTGCACTTTTGCAAGTTGGTGGAATCGAACCAAAAATATCCACTGAAGAAAAAGAAAGAATAAAATCTATAAAGGAAAAAAGAAATTTTGAAACAATAGTTTCACTTTCCTGCCACAACTGCCCAGAGGTTGTACAAGCTTTCAATATTATGGCAGTTTTAAACAAAAATATCTCACACACAATGATTGAAGGTTCAATAAACCAAGATATATGTGAACAAAGAGATGTTATGGCAGTACCAGCAATTTTTGAAAATGGAGAATTTCTTGACGGGGGCAAAAAAACTATGGCAAGTCTTTTAGACCTTGTTGCAGAAAAAGTCCAAAAAGATTTATCCAATTTCAAAGATTACGATATCTTGATAGTCGGAGCAGGACCAAGTAGTGCTACAGCTGCAATTTATGGAGCAAGAAAAGGCCTAAAAGTTGCAATAGTTGCAGACGAATTTGGTGGACAAGTAAACGAAACTCTCGATATAGAAAATATAACAGGAATCCTAAAAACAGAAGGACCTAAATATATGCTATCAGTCAAAAACCAAGTAGAAAATCTTGGCGTAGACATAATAGAGGGAGTAAAAGCTGTCGATTTCGAAAAAAAAGATGATGAATTTAATATAATCCTAGAAGATGGAGCAAAAATAAATAGTAAGAGTCTAATTTTTGCAACAGGAACAAGATGGAGACTTCTTGGAATAGATGGAGAAGAAAAATTCAAAAACAAGGGCGTAGCTTTTTGTACCCACTGCGACGGTCCCCTATTTAAAGGAAAAGACGTGGCAGTTGTAGGAGGAGGAAATTCAGGAATAGAAGCAGCAATAGACCTTGCATCAATAGCAAAAACCGTTACAGTTCTCGAATTTTTACCAGAATTAAAGGCAGATAAAATATTACAAACAAAATTAGAATCCTTTCAAAACGTAAAAGTTATAACATCTGCCCAAACAACAAAACTCCTAGGAGATAAAAAACTAACAGGTCTTGAATATATAGATAGAAATACAAAAGAAGAAAAAACAATAGATCTCGCTGGAGTTTTTATCCAAATCGGTCAAATTCCAAACACAGAATGGCTAGAAGGAAAGATAAAACTCACAGATAGGGGCGAAATCGAAGTAGAAAAAGACGGTTCAACAAATATAGAAGGAATATTTGCAGCAGGTGATGCAATAAATTCCGTTTATAAACAAATAATAATAGCAGCAGGCTCAGGAGCTACAGCAGCCCTATCAGCCTTTAACTATTTAATAAGAAAATAAAAAATATTGGAATGTTGCAAAATAAATAAATCATCCCAATTGTTAGAGGAAACTCTATGAAGATTTTGCCTCAATATAAGAGTGCTATTAAAAATCTTCTAGGAGACCCCTCTAAATATTGAATAATGATTATTCATATTTTTCAACAGCCCCATTATTTTTTCTTAAAATTACATAAACATCATAAAATTATCAGCTTTCATTTTTAAAAATATAATAAAAAACAATAAAGGGAGAAATTATAAAAATTATTGGCAAAACCAATTTCGAAAATGTGAAATAATCTATTTTTTCTAATTTTTCTCCCATATCTTTTATGGCTTGGGGGAAGGCTATTACTGATATGGCTAGAAAAATTGTTAGTATTAAAAATGGCATTTCTTTTGGGTTTTTGTTTAAGGCTCCTTCTACTATTCCAAAATAATAAATTAGGTAAAAGGCAAAGCCAATTATAGCGTATAGAAATGACCAAAAAATTTTTCTTATTTTTGATTCTTCTTCTTTTTCATTTTTAAAATATCCTATATCTACTCCAAAAATTTCTGACAATTTTACCAAATTTTCCATTGATGGCTCGCTTATTTCTTTTTCCCATTTGGATACGGCTTGTCTTGATATATTTAGTTCCTTTGCCAAATATTCTTGGGTAAGGTTCAATTCTTTTCTTTTGTTTTTGATTTTTTGTCCAATCATAAGTCCTCCTTAATATTATTTTAAGTAATGTTTTTCAAAAAAGCTAGCAACTATAGGGCAACTTTGGGGAAATTTTATGATTTTTTTATTTTTTTTATACAAATTATGATATAATTATAAAAAATAAGGAGAAATTTATGGGAGAAATTATAAAAATTGAAATTGATGATATAGTTGTAGGTCTTGATGATGGATCTGTTGTAAGGGTAAAACTTTCTGATGTGAATTTTATTCCTCAAATTGGGGATAAGGTCAAAGTTTTTAAGGCAGATGATGGATATTTGGTAAGTAAAATAAAAGAAAAAAATTTTGTTGAAAATCATAGCTTAAATGAAGATTTTGATGAAGATGATTTTAAGGTAAATAGGATTGAAGAAAAAAGTAATGTGACTAATAATTATTATATAAACTCTTACAATAGAAAAGCTGTAAATAAAGTTGCTTATGTACTTTTGGCATTTTTCTTGGGAGGAATCGGAGCTCACAAATTTTATTCTGGAAAAATCGGCACAGGTATAGTTTATTTGATTTTTTCATGGACTTTTATCCCATCAATAATAGCCTTTGTGGAATTTATAATAGCTCTTACTAAAACTTCTGATGAATATGGAAATATATATGTTTAAAGGACTCTTGCAAAATTATGCTTATTCATAGTTTTGCAAAAGTCCTTTTTTATTTGGATTTTTGTATTTTTTCTTTATAAAAATATATGTAAATTTCTCAATCTATATTCTTATTTTTTATTTTCTTCCAATTTTTTTAAGGCAAAAAATATTGCAACACACAAGTTTTCATCTTCATAAATTTCTAGGGTGTTTTTTGCAAAGTCAAAGTTTGCCAAAAATTCATCTTCTTTTATCAACGATAAATTTTCTCCGTTTTCTATTAATTTCATTTTCCTATTTATAATTTTCGCCTCATTTATTTTTTGGTCGTTCATTTTTTCAATTTTTAAATTTCCTATTACAGCTTGTTTTTTTCCTCTTAGGCTAAATAAGTTTTTTATTTTAAATCTTGCGACCAATTTCCCACTAGGACGCAATACATTGTACTTTCCTTCTAATTTATAGGTCATTCTGTCATTTTCAAAAATTTTTTCGTCTTTATATTGTAATTTTTTCATTTTTCCCTCACAAAAAAACCAGCAGGATTTCCCACTGGCTTAATTTTAATAATTTTCTTTTAGATATTCTATTATATCATCAGATTCGTACATTTTTTTATCACCAAAAACCATAAATGGAATTTGATCTTTGCCACCAAGCTCTATTAACTCTTTTGTGTTTTCTTCTCCACTTCTTCCATCTTTTACGTTGTAAGATGTGAAATCTACAATTTTATTTTCATGCATAAAGTTTAAAACTTTTAAACAATATGGACATTCTGGTTTAAAATATAAATCAAATTTACTCATAATACTTCCTTTCATATTCTTTTGTCATTTCTCTTTTAATTTATTACCCTTAAATTTATTTTGTAATCTTAAAAGAAAAATATTAAGGATGTAAAGAGTAGAAGTATTAATAAAACTGGCGGTAAAAAAACTTTCATAGCTGCCAAAAACATAGCGAGCCTATCGTCTTTTTCTAGATTATCTTTTTCTAAAAGCTCTTCTTTTTCATAGATTTCTTCTTTTGTTTTATTTTTGAAGGGATCTACTGGTCTTTTCATAGATTAGCTTCCTCGGCTAATTCATGTTCTTTTTTAAGTCTTTCTTCTTCATTTTTTTCGAAGGCTTTCATTTTTGTTTCTTCTGATACATCCATCAAATGGCAAGCTACAAAGTGGCCTTTTTCTACTTCTTTAAGCTCTGGCTCAAATTGTTTACAAATATCCATGCAATATTTACATCTTGTATGGAAACGACAACCCTTTGGTGGTCTTACAGCTGATGGAATATCTCCTTCGATTGTTTGAAGTTCTTGTCCCTTATCAACATCAGTTCTTGGTATTGCTTGCAAGAGTGCTTTAGTGTAAGGGTGTTGTGGATTTGCAAAAATTCTATCAGAATCTGAAAGTTCAACCATAACTCCCAAATACATTACTCCAATCCTATCAGAAATATATTTTACAACTGAAAGGTCGTGGGTTATAAATAAATATGTTAAATTTAAGTCAGTTTTTAAATCTTGTAATAAGTTTATAATTTGTGATTGGATTGAAACATCAAGGGCTGATACTGCCTCATCGCAAACTATAAATTTTGGATTTAAAGCAAGGGCTCTTGCAATTCCAATTCTTTGTCTTTGTCCACCAGAAAATTGGTGAGGATACCTGTGAATAAAATATGGAGCAAGTCCACATTGGTTCATTATATCTTGGATATATTCGTTGTAGCCTGCTTCACTTCTTGATTTAAAAAGTCCATGGCCCAAGACACCTTCTCCAATTATATTTCCAACTGTCATTTTTGTATCCAAAGAACCATAAGGATCTTGGAAAATTATTTGAAGGTCTTTTCTAAGCTCTCTCATTTCTTCGTTTGTAAGTCTTGAAAGATCAATTCCATCATCTACAAAACTTTCGAATTTTTCAAAAAGCTCTTTTGATTTTAATTCTTCTTTTTTAGCAGATATTTTTTGCTCTTTTTCCAAAACTTCCTTATCAAGTTTTTCTTTTTTATTCAAAAGTTCCTTGTATTTTGGATCATTTAGGATAGCATCTTTTAATTCTTTTTTATCTCTAATCCTCACTTCGTCTTTTTCTTCAATTTTTTTAATGTCTAGTAAAACTTTGGATCTTTCCTTGATTTTTTTGTAATAATCATCAAGAATAGAAGAAATTTCTGACAAATTGTCGCTTGCAAGAAGTCCTCCTGCTATTCTCATCATATTTTCATAATCTTCTTGGAGAAGTCTTCTTTGATGCATAGCAGCTTCGTTTAATTCAGCTTTTTTTTCTTCATCTTCAGTTTTTTCTAGTTCATCATAAATTGAATGAAGTTTTTCAACTTCCTTATCATAAGAAGGGAATTTTTTTGGAATTTCTTTAATATCTTTTCCCATATAAGCTGGGGCAAGTCTATCAAGAGTTGTTCCATAATAAAGAGTAGTTCCTTCAGTTTGTTCATAAATTTGAAGGATTGTCCTACCAAAAGTAGATTTTCCACAACCACTTTCTCCAACCAAACCAAAAGTTTCGCCTTCGAATATATCTATTGAAATATTTTCATTTGCATGGACATATTCGTTTGCTCCCCTAGAAAAGATAGATTTTTTCTTGATTGGAAAATATTTTTTAAGATTTCTTATTTTAAATAAGACTTTTTTATTATTTTTCTCCATCTTCTCTCTCCTTTCTATTTGGAAAGTGGCATCTTATTTTTTGATTTTCATTTACTGCCACAAGCTCTGGCATTTCTTTTCTACATTTTTCAGTAGCAAATTTACACCTATCTGCAAATTTACATCCATCAGGAAGGTTAAGTGGATGTGGAACAGAACCAGGTATAATATCGAGTCTTTCATTTCTATCACTTGTTATTGCAGGAATAGAATTTAAAAGAGCGATTGTGTAAGGATGGTTGTAATCTGTTATATCGTGTTTAAAAATATAATCTACTGGAGATTGTTCTACTATTTGTCCACAATACATTACAGCAACTTCATCAGCCATTTGATTTATTACTCCCAAATCGTGAGTTATAAATAAAATTGAAGTATTTTGTTTTTCCTTTAATTCGTTCATCAATTTTAGAATTTGAGCTTGGATTGTAACGTCAAGGGCTGTTGTTGGCTCATCTGCAATTAATAATTTTGGCTCACAAGCAAGGGCCATGGCAATCATAACCCTTTGGTTCATACCACCAGAAAGCTCAAATGGATATTGTTTTGCAACAACGTGAGGATTTGGAATCTTTACTTGAGCAAGTAATTCCTCCACTCTTTTTGCTGCTTCTTTTTTATTCATTTTTTTGTGAAGGATTAAAACTTCTGAAATTTGTTTTTCTACTGTAAAAACTGGGTTAAGTGAACTCATTGGCTCTTGGAAAATCATAGAAATATCATTTCCCCTTACCTTTTCCATTTGATTTCTATTAAAATCAGAAATCTTTTTACCATCAAAAATAATTTCTCCACTGTAGATTTTTTGGTTTGGCTCAAAAAGTTGCAAAATACTCATAGCAGTTTGACTTTTTCCAGAACCACTTTCTCCAACCAAACCCAAAGTTTTTCCTTCTTCAATTGTGCATGATACTCCATTTACTGCTTTTATAAGACCACGTCTTGTTTCAAAGTAGGTATGAAGTTTTTTTATTTCTAGTAAATTTTTCATTTTTACACCTATCTCTCATTTGATCTTGGGTCTATTGCATCTCTTAGGGCATCTCCAATCAAGTTTACTGAAAATGCTGCCAAAAATACTGCAAGCGCTGGAATTACCCATCTCCACCAATAAATATTAATTACATCTGATGATTGGGCACTTGTCATCATATTACCCCAAGATGGCATTGGCTCTTGAACACCAAATCCTAAAAATGATAGACCTGCTTCAGTAAGTAGGTTTCCTGCAAATCCAAGAGTTGCATTTACAATTATTATTGATAGGATATTTGGCAAAATATGTCTTACAAGAATTGATGAATTTGTAACACCAAGGGCTTTAGCTGCGATTACATAATCTCTTTCTCTTTCAGCAAGAATTTGTCCACGAACAAGTCTTGCAATTCCTGTCCATCCAATAACACCAAGTAAAACCATGATCATCATAAGTCTTGTATTTTGACTAGTATTTACAGGAAGTAGGGCAGAAAGTGTAATAATTAATGGATAGAATGGGAATGATTGAACAATTTCTGTAATTCTCATCAAAACATTGTCAACACGTCCGCCAGCATAACCTGAAACCATACCAATAATTACACCAAGAACTACTTGGATAAGAACTGATACAAAAGAAATTATTATGGTCATTTTTCCACCGTGAATTAATCTTGTAAAAATATCACGACCTTGGTCATCAGATCCAAATTTAAATCCTTTAAGTCCCCATGTATCAATTTTAGAATCCTTGCTTACAGCATAATTGTTAAAATAACCAGAAAATATTTTTTCATATTTTCCACTAGGAGCATCTGCTTCGCCATAATTATTATTTCCCCAAGAATACAATTTTCCATCTTCATCAAGGGCAGTAAAATGATTTGTTCCTGCAACTATATCTTTAATTTTGCCCTTAATTTTTGGAACATTATCTCCAGATAAACTATCTCTAGAAGGTCCCCAAACATAAAGTTTTCCATTTTCATCAAGTGCTGCCGCAGAATTTGAAGTTAAGGCAACCTTAGAAATTTTCACCTTATTATTTTTAATTTCATCTGGCGCTCCAACATCTACCTCAGCTCCTCTTACACCAAGAAGTTTTGTAGAGCCATCTTTTAATACAGCCAAAATATTTGAACCGCTTGTATCAAAATCAACAACTTTTCCTTGAACTTCTTTTGGAATAAGATCAAGTCTTGAGTTCATTGTAGAACCCCAAACATATATATTATTTTTTTCAGTTAAAACTACAGAATATTGAACTCCTCCACCAAGTTTTTTGATTCCTTCTTCTTTTATTTGGCTTTCTTGCATTGGTGGAAGTTTTGTTTGTTGGAATGAATCATTACCCCAACCATAAACTTCATTATCTTCAGTTGCAACAAGAATATGTCTATCCCCAGCTGCAACATCTTTTATTTTTTTACCATCAAGTTTTTCCTTTATATCATCAGGCATTTTCATAACATTATCTTCGTTATTTTTGCCCCAATAATAGAAATTTTTCTTTTTAGTAAGACCTACACCAAAAGTATTTCCTACAGAAATTCTTTCTACACCTTCTTTTTCCATTTCAGAAGGATATTTCATATAGCCTGAACCTGCTGAAACATTTATAAGAGTACCCTCAGATTGGTAAGGATTAAAAGGAATTAATGCTGATCCAACAAAAACTGCTAGAATAATTCCAAGCATCAAAAGAAGACCAATAACTCCCAAAGGATTTCTAAAATAATTTTTTACAGCCATTTTCCCAGGAGAAGTAATAGCATCTTCCTTCAAAGACTCATTTTCATTTTTAGGATTAACATCTCCAAGATTTACATCAGATTCTTCATTATTTGCCCTAGTTCCAAAAGTAAATAAAGAAAGAACTAATCTACCAAAAGATTTAAATGATTTATTTAATTCATCTTTCATATTAAGCCTCCAATTTTACTCTAGGATCTACAAGAGCATAAGCAATATCCATAATCAAGTTTCCAAGAAGAGTTAAAATTGCATAAAACATAGTTAAAGCAAGAATAACATTATAATCTTGAGCTAAAACAGATTTAATAAGAATATTTCCAATTCCCCTGTAAGCAAAAATAGTTTCAGTTATAGCAGAACCCGAAAACATTGATAAAACAGCCCAAGTCATAGCAGTTACAACTGGAATTAGGGCGTTTCTAAAAGCGTGAGAATAAATTACAGTTTTTTCCTTTAAACCCTTAGCCCTTGCAGTTCTAATATAATCCTCATTTAAAGAATCAAGCATAGAATTTCTTACATATCTAGAAATAGATGCCATAGAACCAAAAGTCAAAGTCAAAGTAGGTAGGATTAAATACTTAACCCATTCGCCAAAAGTATTATTTCTAGGCATACCATTAGCAGGGAACCATCCTAGCCTAAAAGCAAATAAGAATATCAAAAATAATCCTATAAAAAATGTAGGCAAAGAAATTCCAACAAGAGTAAACACCTGGAAGAACTTATCAAAAAATCCTCCCTTATGAACAGCCGATCTTATTCCAATAAGCACCGAAAGCACAAAAGAAACTAGAGTCGAACCTATATTTAATAAAATTGTATTTTTAAGTGGCTCAGAAAGATATTCCTTAACAGGTCTTTTAGCTTGAGTAGATTCACCAAAATCTCCCTTCAAACTTCTTCCCATCCACATAAAATATTGCTCTGGCAACGATTTATCATAACCATAACGTTTCTCAAGATTTTTATACATTTGTTCTTGTTGAGCCTTGGTCATTCTTCCATCCTTTGGCATCATAGCTAAAACAGGATCGCCAGGCATTGATTTAGAAAGTACAAAAACCAAAATAGATATAATTATGGCTACAGGAATCAAATTAATGATTCTTTTTACTATGTATTTTAACATATTCATCCCTTCCTTATGTTTTTCAAGCTTACCATCTAATACTTTACTCACATTGATTAATTAAAAATCCTTATAATTTTCAACAAAGATTTTGACTAAGAAAATATTACTTATAGAAATTTATAAATAAATATAAAAAAATTAGATAGAGTAAACTTATAATATCATAACCATTATATTAATATAAAAACCTATATTTGTCAACGAAAAATTTGTCATAAACTTATAAAGATTGACATTTATTTTTAAAAATTCATTATTCATGAGCAAAAACTTATCTCAATGCATATTAATTGAAAAATTATTCTACAATACGTTAATACTCTAATGATTTTAATTTATAAAGATGAATTTAGGAATTAATAAAAATAAAAAATATAAATTAATAAAAAATGATATTAAAAAAGGAAAATAAATTTGATTAGAAAGCAAAAAAATATTGTGGATTTTCTAGAAATAGATTTCTATTAGCTAAATTTATGAAATGTAAAAAAATCATAGCAAATAAAAAACTCCTTATAAAACAAGTTAATAATTTAAATTAATTACAGTTTTTTTACTATTTATATTTCTAAATTTCAAAAAATTTTGTAATCATATTCCTTTTCTAATTTTTATACTAAGCAAATAAAAAAGAAATTTTATACTCATCAATTAAATCAATTAAAAAGAAGCCAAATTTATGGCTTCTTTTTGTCTTTTATTTGATTAAATCTTATTTAAGACTCATTTGATTGATTTGGCAAGATACTGCCCATTCTGGTGTTAAACCATCAAATCCTTTAACTCTTGATGATGCTGATGAGTGGATATTGTTAGAATAAAGTGGAATTTCTGGAAGGTAATCATTGTACCATAATTGGAATTCTTCCCATTTATCTAAGTAAGCTTCTTTATCGCCAGGTTTTACTTGTCTTAATTCTTCAGTTATTTTATCAACTTTTGGATCATTTGTCTTTGTTTTGTTATCATTTCCTTTACTATTGTATTGGTAGTAAGGATCAAATGGTGATCCAAATCCAAGTCCCATGTTGAATGCTGTATATTCTGCTTTATCTCCTTCTTTTGGATTTTCTCTGTAGTTTAGAAGGGTATTAAAGTCACCTGCTTGAACGTTGTATTCAAGTCCTGCTTGTTTAGCATTGTCTGGTAATTGGTTTGAAAGAAGTGTTGTTATTTCTGATTCTTTTGCACCAAATTGGTTGATTTGTAATTTCTTTCCATTTTCATCGTATCTGTAGTAATCAAATTTGTCAGCATTATTTTTGTATTCTTCTGCTGCTTTTTTAACATCCCAAGGAGTTTTTCCATCTTTTTCAAATTTGTATGGAGAATTATCTAATCTCTTGTTAGCTTCATCAACATTTAATGTATATTTTGTAAGTTTAGCTTCTACGTCAGCTCCTCTTTCTTTATACATCCATTGGCTAGAACCATACATTCCGTTTGTTACTACTGCATATCCACCTGCAAAGTTTTGTACGAAATCATCTCTGTTCATTAAAAATGCTACTGCTTGTCTTACTTCTTTGTATTGAGTTGGTCCCCTATCATCTAAGAATGATAAACATCCATAACCATTTCTGTCGTAAGCTACATATTGCAATTTCTTTTCTTCAGCAGCTTTTCTAATTTGAGAAATTCTTGAACCATTCATTTCATCTTCGAATACATCTATGTCCCCATTTTTAACAAGGTCTACAGATATTTCTGGGTTTATTGCTTGAATGATTACATTTGGAATTGTAGCTTTGTGTCCTTCAAAATCTCCAGCATATTGGTCGTTAAGTTCCATTTTAACCATATTATTTTCAAATGAAACAAATTTATAAGGTCCACAAGTAACTTTTGGTGCTTTTCTGTAGTCATTTGCATCAAAAAGCATAGCTTGTTCAACAAGCATTTCTGTAGGGTCTATATCATTTCCGCTTTCAGCAGATTTTTTCTTATCTTCAAGAGTTTTTAATTTCTCTTCGTGTTCTTTTTTGTATTCTGGATCTTCTTCGCCAGCTTCTTTTACTTCTTCATCATAAGAAGATTTTTCTGTTTCAATTTGCTTATCAAGTGATTCAACAAAGGCTTTTTTATCATCGTCTGATAATTTATAACCATCTTTAAGAGCAAATTTAGATCCATCAATTGTTAAGTTTGGAGCTATATAATGAATTGGTCTTGGGTTCATTACCTTTAAAGATTCTTCTTCAAAGTATGGTAAGAATGATGAATCAAGTGTAATTTCAAAAGTATGATCATCAATTTTTTTAACACCTTCAAATTCTTTAGTTTTTCCTTCTCTAAAGTCATTGTAACCCTTTAATGAATCTCCACCTATTTCAGTAGATCCTGTTATTAGAGCATACTCTTGTGGTGAGTGTAAAAGAGCTTTAAATAAATAATCATCAGCTGTTACAGGCTTACCATCAGACCATTTTAAATCTTTTTTAATTTTAAAAGTAAAAGTTTTTGATCCATCTTCATTTTGTTTTTCTTGAGGATCTCCATCAAGAACTGTTTTATTAACTACATATTTTCCGCCCTTATCTTTAACGTAAGTATCATAACCAACAGAACCTTGGATTCCCATAAATTCTCTTGCTCTTACGTCATTTTGGCTGTTATTAAAACCTTGGATGAATTCTCCACCAAGTGAATCAACACCTACTACAAGTGTATCATCATTAGTTTGCTTTTTAAATTCTTCATCCTTAGCTTGTTCGTTACTTGCATTGTTGTCTCCAGCATTTGAGCCGTTATTGTCTTTGTTTCCGCTACCGCCACAAGCAGTAAGTGTTAAAACTAAGCCAAGCGCAAAAGCTTGTGAGAAAACTTTTTTTACATTCATCCTTCTCTCCTCTTTTCTTTTTATTTTTGATTTATATGAATACATTATAGTTTATATTTATGTTTTTGTCAAACTCCATTTGTTACTGATAATTTCAATAAATTTAAATAAAAAAAATATTTAAGAAATTTTATAATTTTATATTTATACAAAATTTTAAGTTTTTTTTGTAGAAAAATCAGAGGTTTTTTTCAATTTATTAAGCTAAACTATTGAAATGATAAGTTTCGCTTCATTTGCATATTAATAGACTAAATTGTAAATTATAAAATTTAAAAAAATATTTTTTAAAAATTTTTTTGAGAATTTTTTATATTTTTTAAAAAATTTCAAAAAAATAACTAGCAGATAAACTGCTAGTCATTATTGCATTTTTTGCATTTCTATTGTGAATTTTTGTAGAATTTTTTTCTCTATTCTTGATACTGTCATTTGGGAGATAGAAAGTTTATTTGCTATATCTACTTGGGTTCTGCCCTCATAGTATCTTAATTCTAAAATTTGTTTTTCCAAGTCGTTTAGTCTTTCGGTTGACTTATCTATTAAATCTTTTAGTTCTACTGAATCAAAATTTTTGTCGTCTTCTCCTATCATGTCGGATAAATCTACGGAATTTTCTCCTTTTTGGACTTGATATTTCATATCCAAACTTTGTGGAGAATAAACCTTGCTTGCCTCTATTGTTTCAAGAATTGTTTCTTCATCTTCTCCAAGATAAGCTGCAATGTCTTTTATGGTTGGGGTTCTTTGGAGTTCTTGTGGAAGAATTTTTTTTGCTACATTTATTTTTTTGTAGAGATTTTGAATTCTTCTTGGAACTCTTATTACCCAGCCTTTGTCCCTAAAATATCTTTTTAGCTCACCCATTATTGTTGGGGTTGCAAAGGATGAAAATTCGTATCCTTTTGATGGATCGTACCTATCAATGGCATAGATTAGACCAAGAGATGCTACTTGATAAAGGTCATCTTTTTCGATTCCTTTTCCTACGTATTTGTTGGAAAGGATGTCGACTATATACATATGATCTTCAATAAGTTCATTTCTTAGATCCTTATCCCTTGTTTTATAAAATTGTTCAAATTTTTCTTTGATCTCTTTTTTTCTTTCAAGAGATGCTTTTGTATCTGCCATAATTATTTCTCTTTTGTAAGTATTATCTTATCTTCAACAACTTCTACCTTGTCTGCTAATTGTTCAAGGATAATTTGTTTGATTTTTAGATTTTCCTCTTCAATTTCCCTATCTTTTCCTATTACTTCTACTTTCATTAAATTTTCTTTTGTATAGAAATTTATTTTTATATCTTCATCGCTCATTTTATAATTTATTGCTTCTGATACAACGACTCTTATATCTTCGACTTCTTCTATGTCAAAGCCAATGTCGCTTGCAAGGCTTGCTGCTAAAAGCCTCATTGATTTTAAATAAATGGTTTTTGGTGGAATTGTTAAACTTATTGTATCCATTATTCCTCCATCTCAAATAAATCACTTATGTCTGTTATTTTAAATAATTTTTTGATATTTTCTTTTGGATTAATTATTTTTACACTTTTATCTTTTTCTTTTTGGTCTTTGTATATATTTATAAACATACCAAGGCCTGTTGAATCTATATAATCCAATTTTTCAAGGTCAATTATAAAATCTGTATCAGTATTTTTTAAAGACTCATCGCAAAATTTAGAAAAATCTTCTTTTGAATAAACGTCTAAATCCCCAATAAGTTTTACTAATAAGTGATCGTTTTTCTCTTCAATATTTGCCTTAAACATTTCTAGTCCTCGCTGTTTTCTTCATAATATTTGGTTACAGAAACAATAAAGTCCTCAGTATTTTCTAAATTCTTTAATTTTACTCCTAGGGTATTTCTGCCTGTTGTTGATATGTCTCTTGCTGATATTCTAATCATATCTCCTTTTAAGGAAACCATCATTATGTCGTCATCCAAATTAGCAGGAAGAGTTGCTACCAAATCTCCAGTTTTTTCTGTGATTTTATGGCATCTTACACCTTTTCCTCCCCTATTTTGATTGTTAAAATTATTGAAGGATGTTTTTTTACCAAAACCATTTGCAGTTACAACTACCAAATAAACTTCATCCTCAACTATATTCATTGACACAACCTTATCATCATTTCCAAGTCTAATTGCCCTTACTCCTTGAGCATTTCTTCCCATAGACCTGATGTCTGATGATGCAAATTTTATTGCCATTCCTTTTTGAGTTGTTACAATTATATCACAAGGATGATCTATTTGCCTAATTGAAACAAGTCTATCATCATCTTCAAGTGAAATTGCTATGATTCCATTTCTTTGAATATTTGTAAATAATTGGGCATCAGTTTTTTTGATTTTTCCCTTTTCAGTTTGGAATACTAATTGGCTGTTGTCACTTAGCTCTGACAATTCCATTATGTCAGTTATTTTTTCATTTGTTGCAAGAGAAATTATATTTATTATAGCTTGACCTCTTGATTGCCTGCTTGCTTCTGGAATTTCATAGCATTTTAGTGAATAAACTCTTCCAAGATTTGTAAAACAAAGTAGGGATTCGTGAGTGTTTGTTGTAAGAATTTTTTGGATAAAGTCATTTTCCTTTGTATTTCCAGCAGAAATTCCCTTTCCTCCCCTGTTTTGTACCTTATAAGTATTTATTGGAAGTCTTTTTATATAACCATCATGAGTTAGAGAAATTAATACGTCTTCTTTTTCAATTAATTCTTCAATATCAAATTCTCCCTCATCTGGAACAATTTTTGTTCTTCTGTCATCGGCGTATTTCTCTTTTATTTCTAAAATTTCTTCTTCAATAACGCCAATTAATTTTTCTTCATCATTTAAAATTGATGTGAAATATTCAATTTTTTCAGCAAGTTCCTTATCTTCTGCTTGCAATTTTTCAATTTCAAGACCTGATAGCCTTTTTAATTGCATATCAAGGATAGCTTGAGATTGGGGATCTGTTAGGCCAAATCTTTCATTAAATATTTTTTTGATTTGGTCATTATCATAAGATGATCTTATTATTTTTATAATTTCATCGATATTATCGATGGCAATAATCAAACCTTCAACTATGTGTTTTCTCTTTTGAGCCTTGTCAAGGTCGAATCTTGTTCTTCTTCTTACTACATTTTTTTGATGTTTGATGTAGTATTTTATTAATTCTTTTAAGTCAAGAATTTTTGGAACCCCATCAACAAGGGCAAGATTTATAATTCCGAAAGTTGTTTCAAGTTGAGTTTGTTTGTAGAGATTATTTAGGACTATATTTGCATTTGCATCCCTTTTTACCTCAATTACAATTCTCATTCCCTTTCTGTCGGATTCATCTCTAATATCTGAAATTCCCTCAAGTTTTTTATCCTTAACATATTCAGCGATTTTTTTGATTAAATTCGCCTTGTTTACTTGGTAAGGAATTTCTGTAACAATTATTCTTTCCCTATTTTTTTTGAAAGGTTCAATTTTTGCAACAGCACGAAGTTTTAATTTTCCACGTCCTGTTTTGTAGGCTTTTTTGATTCCAGCTTTTCCAAGAATTTGTGCTCCAGTTGGAAAATCTGGTCCTTTTATAATTTCTGCCAATTCTTTTATAGAAATTTCTGGATTTTTCATATAAGCAATACAAGCATCAATAGAATCTCCCAAATTATGAGGAGCCATATTGGTTGCCATTCCTACTGCTATACCATTTGATCCATTTACCAAAAGATTTGGAAATCTTGATGGAAGAACTGTTGGTTCTTTTTCTTCTTCATCAAAGTTTGGCATAAAATCAACTGTATCTTTGTTTATATCTCTAAGCATTTCCTTGGCAATTTTGCTCATTTTAACTTCTGTATAACGCATAGCTGCTGCGTCATCGCCATCAATTGAACCAAAGTTTCCTTGACCGCTTGCCAAAGGATACCTAGTTGAAAAATCTTGAGCAAGTCTTACAAGGGCATCGTAGATTGCAGAGTCTCCATGAGGGTGGAATTTACCCATAACCTCTCCGACAACTCTGGCTGATTTTCTGGTTGGCTTATTTGGATCAAGTCCAAGGCCTTCCATTCCGTATAAAATTCTCCTATGAACTGGTTTTAATCCATCACGTACATCTGGTAGGGCTCTTGAAACAATTACTGACATGGAATATTCCAAGTAAGCACTTCTCATTTGCTTTTCGAGATCTACCTCTATGATATTTTTATAGCTTTCTTCTGTCATTTATCCTCCTAGACATCTAAGTTTTCAACATATTGGGCGTTTTCTTCTATAAATTCTCTTCTAGGTTCTACCTTTTCACCCATTAGCATTGAAAATGTTGCGTCTGTTGACATTTGTGAATCTTCTTTTTCATAAACTTGAAGTAAGACTCTGTTTTCTGGATCCATTGTTGTTTCCCACAATTGCTCTGCGTTCATCTCTCCAAGACCCTTGTATCTAGAAATTTTGTAATTATCTACTTTCCATTCTTTTACAATTTCATCTAACTCTTTATCTGTATAGCAATATCTTTCTTTTTTTCCACTTGAAATTTTATAAAGTGGTGGTTGAGCAATATAAATATGTCCTCCATCAACAAGTGGTTTCATGTATCTGTAGAAAAATGTCAAAAGTAAGGTTCTAATGTGAGCCCCGTCTACATCGGCATCTGTCATAATTATAATTTTTCCATAACGAAGTTTACTTATATCAAATTCCGAACCAATTCCTGTACCAAAAGCTGTAATCATTGATTTTATTTCTTCATAATTTAAAATCCTATCAAGATTTGCTTTTTCTACATTCATTATTTTTCCTCTTAGAGGAAGAATTGCTTGAATTCTATTGTCACGACCGCCTTTTGCAGATCCACCAGCTGAATTACCCTCGACTATAAAGATTTCATTTTCTCCTATATCTTGTGATTGGCAATCGGCAAGTTTTCCTGGAAGAGTTGTTGAATCAAGAATTGATCTTTTTCTTGTTAAATCTCTTGCCTTTCTTGCAGCCTCTCTTGCCCTTCTAGATGCTAGGGCTTTTTGGATTATACTTTTGGCGATTTTGGGATTTTCTTCTAAGAAATTTCCCATGTGCTCTGAGAAAAAGGCATCAACTGCTCCTCTTACTTCACTATTTCCAAGTTTTCCCTTTGTTTGCCCTTCAAATTGAGGATTTGAAATTTTTACTGAAATAATTGCAGTAATTCCTTCTCTTGCATCATCTCCTTGGAGGTTATCTTCATTTTCTTTCAATAAATTATATTTTCTAGCATAATCATTTACACTTCTTGTCAAAGCTGACCTAAATCCTGAAAGATGAGTTCCACCTTCTAGGGTGTAAATATTATTTGCAAATGTTAGGATATTTTCGCTATATCCATCTGTATATTGAAAAGAAATTTCTATTTCTGTAGATTCTTGACGTCCTTCAAAATATGGAACTTCTTTAAAAATTGGAGTTTTATTTCTATTTAAATATTCTACAAATTCTTTGATTCCACCGTCATATTTAAATTCAATTTCTGACTCATCTCTTTTATCTTCAAAAATAAGTCTTACTCCCTTATTTAAAAAGGCCATTTCCCTAAATCTATTTTCTAGGGTTTTTTTATCATAAACAGTTACATCAAAAATTTCTGGATCTGCTTTAAAAGTAATTTTTGTTCCACTTTCTTTTGTATCCCCAATTATTTCAAGATCACTTGTTGGTTTTCCTCTTTCAAAAGTCATTCTATGAATATGACCTTCTCTTTTTACTTCTGCAATCAAATATTCACTTAGAGCATTTACAACTGAAACTCCTACTCCGTGAAGTCCTCCTGAAACCTTGTAAGCCTTATCGTCAAATTTTCCTCCAGCGTGCAAAACTGTAAGAACTGTTTCTAGGGTTGATTTTCCAGTTTGTGGATGCTTTTCAATAGGTATTCCTGATCCATCATCTTCTACTGTTACAATATTATTTTCATCTATACTAATTTTTATGTAGTCACAACGACCTGCAAGAGCCTCATCAACAGAATTGTCTACAACTTCGTAAACTAAGTGATGAAGTCCCCTTTCGCTTGTTGAACCTATATACATTCCAGGTCTTAGTCTTACTGGCTCAAGTCCTTTTAAGACCCTAATGTTCGATGCATTATATTCTGAATTTTCCATAAGATTCCTTTCTATTATTTAATTCGACCATCTTTTATTTTTCTAATTTTACTCCTACTAACCCCATCCAAACTTTTGGTGTTTGTTGCTGTAATTATTGTTTGAAATTCTCCTAAATTTTCCAATAAAAAATTTGATCTTTTTTCATCAAGTTCTGAAAAAACATCGTCAAATAAGATTATCGCCTTATCTTGGCTAGTATTTTCTATTAAATTTACATTGGCAAGTTTAATATTTAAAATAGCAGATCTTTGTTGACCTTGAGATCCAAATTTTTTTGTATCTTTGCCATTTATTATTATATCAATTTCATCTCTTTGACTACCTGATGTAGTCCTATAATATTTTAAATCATCAGAAATATTTTCCATAAATATTCCACCATATTCTTCCATTGAATTTGCTTTGATGTTTGGCTTATAAATTATGGTTAAATTTTCCTTATTTTCTGTAAGATTCAAATGATTTTTATTGGCATAGGTATTTATTAGGGAAATATATTTTTCCCTAAACCTATAAATTTTATAATTTAGCCTAATTATTTGCTGGTCAAATGCCATAAGCTCAGTTTTAAAATATTTTGACCTTTGATTTTTTAATAATTTATTTCTTTGGCTTAAAATTTTATCAAAATCTTTTTTAACTGCCTTGTAGCTAAAATTAACACTAATTATTATATCATCAATCAAGTCTCTTCTAAAATTTGGTCCATCTTTTATTATATTTAAATCTTCTGGTGTAAATAAAACCAACTTGAAAAGAGATTTTAAATCCTTGTTTTTGTCATATTTTATTTCATTTACAAAAATATCTTTTTTATTTTCATTTACACTTATACGAACATTTTTAAATGATTGATTTTTTCTAATAATTCCATCAAGGGACATTTCTTTTTCATTGAACATAATAAGGTCCTTGTCCCTAAAGGATTTAAAACTTTTTGCATTTGCCAAATAATATATACTTTCAAGTAAATTTGTCTTACCTTGGGCATTATCTCCCAAAAATATATTTATATTTTCATTAAATTCTATATTTTGAGAAAGATAATTTCTAAATTTATTGAGTTTTAAATTTTGAATCCACATTATACAAGACTTATTAAAAATTGATTGTCAAATTCTATTTCATCGCCCTTATAAAGTTTTTTGCCAGCTTGGAAAAATTTTTCGCCATTTACCAAAATTCCATATTCTTTTATAAGATGTTTGGCTTCTCCTCCACTTTGGGCTATGTCCGTTGCCTTTAAAAGATCTTTTGCTAAAATCTCTTCGCATTCAAATTCTATCTTTTCCATAAAAACTCCTATTCTGCAAGTCTAACTGGAAGGGCAAGATAAGTAAATTCTTCATCATCATATTTTGATTCGTTTGGATAAATTAGGCATGGATTTAGAGATGATTTTAAATGCATTCTTATAGTTTGGGTATCACAAGCCTTAACTCCTTCTATCAAATATCTTGCATTAAAAGCAATTTTTACATCATCGCCTTCTTTTTGAATTTGTAAAACTTCTTTCAAATCTCCAATTTCAGAATTTGATTCGATTAGGCACTTATCATCTTCTATATTTATTTTTATAAGATTTGCTCTTTGGGTATTGTTTAATAATTGAGCTCTTTCCAAAGAATTAATAAGTTCTTGCCTATCAACAACAAGGCTTGTTGTAGAAATATCTGAAATTATATTTGTGTAATCAATATAATTTTTATCAATTACCTTGCAATACATTGTAGTATCTCCAGATTCAAAAATTATATCCTTGTCGTCCTTATAAATTTTTGTAATTTTTTCATCATCAATTATCCTTGTCCATTCAGAAATAGATTTTCTTGGAATAATAAGTCTAGCCTTATCCATTGATGATGGATATGATAATTTTAATTTTTTAAGGGCAACCCTATATCCATCAAGGGCTACAAAATTTAAATATCCATCTTTTAATTCAAACAAAATTCCTGTAAGGGCAAGTTTTGTTTCGTCCAAGCTTGTTGCAAATTCTGTTTGTGAAATTGATCTTTTCAATTTATCATTTTGAATTTCTAAATAATCAACGCTTGGTATAGAGAAATTTTTCTTTTCATAATAATCAAAAGCTAGGATATTAAAGTTTGAACCATTGCATTTGATTTTTATTTTTGAATCTTCTAGCTCAATTTTTATTAGCTCATCTGGAAGTTTTCTTACTATATTTGCAATTATATTTGCATTTATTGCCATTTCGCCTTCTTGTATTACCTTACAATTAGCTTTTGTTACGATAGATATTTCTCCATCTGAAGATGTTAGTGTTAAAGTATCATTTTTTGCTTCAAAGTATATTAATTCATGTATTTGTATATTGGTTTTTCTCGAAACAGCTTTCAAAGCTATGGAAATTTTATTTGATAAATCTTTTTGTTGAATTTCTATTTTCATATTTGCTCCTAACATATTATATAAACTTAGTAGTATTAGTATTAGGTAGTGTATATATGTGGATAAGTCTTACAAAGCTTTATTTATAAATTAAAAACTCACATAATAAGTTTTGGATAAGTTTTTATAAGTCATCCACTTTTCCACACAATCCACAGGCTAAAATAATTTTTTTAGAAAGTTAAGCTTATAAACAAGCTTATCCTCAAACTTATACACAATTTGTGGATAACTAAGCTTTTATTTCTTTAATAATTTCTTCTATTTCTTGCCTAAAATCTTGGTCTTCTTCCATTAAATCTTTAATTTTATCATGACCATGCATAACCGTTGTATGATCTCTATTAAATTCATTGGCAAGACTTACCAAAGAAATTGATAAAAGATCCCTGCAAAGATACATAGCAATTTGTCTTGGCATAACTATTTCTTTTTTCCTAGATTTTCCTCTAAGATCAGCAAGTTTTACATGGTATCTTTCAGCAACTTTTTTTTGAATATCTTCTGCATTTATTTTTTTTCTATCATTATGAACTCTTGAACTTACACCAAGTCTTGCATCCTCAAGGCTTACAAATGATCTGTTATTTGATTTTGCACAAGCAATTGAAGTTGCCAAGGCTCCTTCAAGATCCCTAATATTTGTTTCAATATTTTCTGCAATATATTCTAAAATTTTGTAATCAACAACAGCTCCAAGCTCATCTTGTTTTTTTTGTAAAATTGCAACCCTTGTTTCAAAATCAGGTTTTGAAATATCAACTATAATTCCCCAACCAAATCTTGATACAAGCCTATCTTCCAAATGTTTGATTTCTTTAGGTGGTCTATCTGATGAAATTACAATTTGTTTTCCTTGATTATATAAATCTTCAAAAGTATGGAAAAATTCCTCTTGTGTACCAGTTTTATTGGCAATAAATTGAATATCATCAATCAAAAGCATATCAACAGAACGATATTTTTTCCTAAATTCTTCATTAGTATTATTTCTAACAGCAGAAATCATTTCATTAGTAAATTTCTCACTAGAAAGATACATCACATAGCAATCATCTCTTTTTTCAAGGATTTCATGAGCAATAGCTTGCATAAGGTGAGTTTTTCCAAGTCCACTTGCCCCATAAATAAAAAGCGGATTGTAGACTCTTGAAACCTTATAATTAGCCATATTTTCAGCAACAGATTGGCTTGCTGCAAGAGCTAATTGATTTGATTTTCCTTGGACAAAATTTTTAAAAACATTATTTTTTTCAAGAAGAGGTTTAGGATACTTATTTACATTATTAAGTCTTAGTTGCCCATCATCATCAACATTTTTTCCAAGACTTAAAACTTCATCATAATTAGGTCCATCTTTGGCAACAATTTCAATTTTATATGTCGTATTTTCTCTCTTATTTATATCATTTAAAATAGACTGGAGTTGAGGAACCCAAATTTGGTCAAAAATAAACTTAGTATCATTTTTTGGAATTTCTAAATAAATAGTATCTTCATATTTATTTAGTGGCTTTAAAATTCCAATCCAAGTTTCGTATTGTTGAAGATCTGGAACATTCATTTTCATTTTTTCTTTTAATTCATTAGTTATGTATTCTAGATTCATCTTACAGCTCTCTTTCATAAAATATTATCCACACTTAACAAAATGGTAAATTGTAATAAGTTAATTATATTTTTCGACTTATCCCCAAATTTTGGATAAGTTGTGGATAACTTTAATGTGGATAGGATAAATCTTTATTTTTAGAGAAAATTTTTGCTTATTTTAAAAAAAATAAAATAATACAATTAATTTATCCACAAAAAATATAAGCAAATCAATAAAAAATAGACTTATCATCATCTTTTACACAAGAGATTATACACTAATATAGCCATCTTGTAAAGTTATCCACAAAATGTTGATAAGTTTTGGATAAGATAAATAAATTTAAATTTAGAAAAATTAAAACTATGTGGATAATGTGGATATCTTGATAAAATATAAAAATTTGTAAATATTTTTATGAGTAAATCTTTGATTATAGGAATTTATTAAAAAAATATTTCAAGAAATTTAAAAATTATTCAAATAAAGAACAAGCAAAATTGTCTGTGTATAAAATATAATTAAAAAAACTTATCCACATATAAATAATAATTTAAATTCGGTGGATATTTGCATAAAATTTATAAAACTGATATTAGCTTTAAAATTTTAGAAAAAATAGAAATTTACGCACAAAAATTTTAAATTTTTTAAAATTTAAAGAATTATTTTTTTATTTTCAAATAAAAATATAAACCTATAAAATTTAAGCATTAATTTTTAATTTAAATTTTTGTATTTTTATATTTAAAACCTTGACTTTCTACCATTATTTAAATATAATAAAAGACAGCGTAAAATAATAGGAGGTGATAATATGAAGAGAACTTATCAACCAAATAGAAGAAAAAGAAAAAAAGACCATGGCTTTAGAAAAAGAATGTCAACTCCCGCTGGTAGAAGAGTTTTAAAATCCAGAAGACAAAAGGGAAGAAAGAAATTATCTGCATAATAAAAAAGCTACGGCTTTTTTATATTGTAGATAAGTTAGAAGTTAGGTTTTATTCTTATGGAAAAACAATTTAGTTTAAGAAAGAATGTAGACTTTGAAAGAGTTTATAAAAAATCTAAGCACTACTACAATAGAGATTTTACCGTTTTTATAAAAAATAACGGTGTAAATAGGCCAAGGTTTGGCTTTTCTATTTCTAAAAAAATAGGCAAGGCAAATCAAAGAAATAAACTTAAAAGAAGACTTAGGGCAATTGTTTATGAAAATTATAGGAATATTAATAATGTAGATATAATTATTATTCCAAAAAAACATACCACAGATTTTACTTACCAAAAACTTAAATCTTCTTTGGGACACGTACTTAGTAAAGCCTTTAAGGACAAGAAAATTAGATATGTTAAATAAACTTTTTCTAATATTAATTAGATTTTATCAATTGTTTATTTCTCCACTATTAGGCTCTGGAAAATGTAAATATTATCCTACTTGTAGCCAATATGCTATTGACTGTTTTAAAAAGTACAATTTTTTTAAGGCCTTTTTTAAGGCTTGTTGGAGAATTCTAAGGTGCAATCCTTTTTCTAAAGGAGGATACGATCCGGCCTAGCAATTGATTTTTTATATTTACACTAGAGATTAGGAGAGATAATGTTAAGTTTTATAGCACAAATATTGGGTAGCTTAATGAAATTTATTTATGATTCTTTAGTAAATAATTTTACTGAACCATCTAATATAAGTTTTTATGCTATTTCAATAATTTTAATGACAGTTTTGGTATCATTAATTACTATACCAATGACTATGAATCAACAAAAACAAGCGGCAAAAAGTGGAGAGATTCAGCCAAAAGTTGAAGAAATTAAGAAAAAATATGCCTACGATCCTCAAATTATGCAACAAAAAATGCAACAGTTATATAAGGAAGAAGGTGTAGGACCAGGAATATCTTCATGTTTGGTTATGATTTTCCAATTATTAATACTTTTATCTTTATATAGGGTTATTCAAAATCCAAATAAATTTATATTTGCAGGTGATATGCACCAAGTTAAAGATAATTTTTTATGGGTACCAACCCTTTCTAAGGCAGATCCTTTATTTTATGGTTTGCCACTTTTAACAAGTATAAGCCAATTAGGTGTTCAACTTTTCACAATGAAAACATCACCTCAAGGTCAAGCTCAAAATACTCCTGGTATGGGTTCTATGAATAATATGCTTTTGGCTATGCCAGTAATTTATTATTTTGTATTTAGAAACCTTCCTGCAGGTTTGCCTTTATATTGGACAACAAGCTCACTTGCAAGACTTTTAATTCTTGGAGGACAATATTTAGTTGGCCTAAGCAAAAGAGATAAAGAGGAAAAAGATGAAAAGATCAATAGTAAAAACAGCAAAAACTAAAGATGAAGCTATTAATGAAGCTTTGAAAGAAATTAATAAATCAATAAATGAAGTTGATATTGAAGTTATAGAAGAAGAATCTACAGGATTTTTGGGTTTAATTGGACAAAAAGATGCTGTTGTTAAAATTTCTTATGATGAAGATATTAATGAGGGAATTGATTCATTAATGAAAGAAATTGAAGAAGATAGCAAAAAAGAGCTAGAAAAAGAATTTGATTTGGAAGATTTATCAGAAAAAATAGAAGAAGAAAATTCTTTTGAAGATGGATTGGATGAAAAAGAAAATTTTGATGAAATAAATGAATCTTTTGAAGACTTAATAGAAGAAGATTTTGAAGATGAATTAGAAGATTCTGACCAAAAAGAAGACGAAGTAAGTCTTTATTATAAGGCAAAAGATTTGTTAGAAGAAATTTTAATCCAAATGCACTTTGAAGATGTAAAAGTTATTGGAAATTTAGAAGATAACATCATTAAGCTTGATGCAAAAATTGATCCAAAAGATACAGGAATTGTAATTGGGAAAAATGGAAGAACCCTTGATTCAATTGAAACTGTAATAAGAAAAATTATAAAAGCAAGATCAAACAAGGTTAAGCTTAATATTGATATAAATAACTACAAAAAAAGACGTGATGATAAAATTGTAATGCTTGCTGATAAGGCGTGCAAAAAAGTTTTAAAAACAAGAAAAAGTTGGAACTTAAAATATATGAATTCCTATGAAAGACGACTTGCTCATGAGCAAATTTCAAAATATGATAAGCTTGATTCTCACTCAGAAGGAATTGAACCAAAAAGATATGTTGTAGTTGATTATAAATTAGATTAATATAAAGGATGTTTCACGTGAAACATCTTTTTTAATTGATAAAATTAATGTATAATATGGAAAGAATGAAAATTTTGTTTATGTCAAAGGTAAACAGTCATTTTAGAAAGGATGAATTATGAGTGAATCTACAATAGCAGCAATTTCTACGCCACAAGGTAGTGGTGGTATATCTATAGTTCGTATGAGTGGCGATAAATCTTTTGACATTATAAAAAAGATTTTTAAGCCAATAAATAAGAGGGCTTTAGATAAAGAAAAAGATAATAGGATGATGAGATACGGTCATATAGAAAAAGACGGCCGTATTTTTGATGAAGTTATGGTTAATTTTATGAAAGGACCAAATACCTACACAAGAGAAGATATTTGCGAGATAAATTGCCACGGTTCAATGATTTCTGTAAGAGATATTTTGAATTTATTATTGGATATGGGCTGTGAGCTTGCAGATAGGGGAGAATTTACCAAAAGAGCTTTTCTTAATGGAAGAATAGATTTATCCCAAGCTGAGGCGGTTCTTGATATTATAAATTCAACCAATGAATTATCACAAAAACAAGGCTTAAAACACTTATCAGGTTTGTTAAGAGAAAAAATTGAGGAAATTAGAAATATAGAACTTGAGGCCTTATCAAGAATAGAATATTCGATTAATTTTACCGAAGATGGAGAAGATTTGCCACTTGATAATATTATAGCTTTTATGCAAAAGGCCTATGATGAAATTTCAAAACTTCTAGCAACAGCAAATAAGGGAAAACTTGTAAAAGATGGGATCGAAACAACTATAATTGGCAAGCCAAATGTAGGAAAGTCCTCACTTTTAAATGTTTTATTAAATGAAAACAGGGCAATTGTTACAGATATTCCTGGAACAACAAGAGATTCTATAACTGAATATATAAATCTTGGAAATTTAACATTAAAAATAAATGATACGGCAGGAATTAGAGAAACTCATGATGAAGTTGAAAAAATTGGAGTGCAAAGATCAAAAGAATTAGCAGAAGATGCAGATCTTATTATAGCAATATTTGATAGGTCCAGAAAACTAGATCACGAAGATAAGATGATTTTGGATATGTTAAAGGGAAAAAATGCTATTATAATTTTAAATAAAATTGATTTGGATTCAAAAATTTCAAAGAGTGATTTTGATGATTCTTTCAAAATTATCGAAACATCTATGGTTTCACGAGATGGAGTTGATAAATTAGAAGGAGCTATTTTTGATATTTTTGATTCAAAAGAATTAAATAAGGAATCTTTGATGATAACAAATTTAAGACATGAAAGATTATTAAATTCTTCAAGAAAAAAATTGGAATCATCATTAAATGATATAAAAGCTTTTGTTCCTATTGATTGTGTAGAAGTTGATTTGAGATCTTCTTATGATGATTTGGGACTTATAATAGGAGAAACTGTTTCAGATGAAATAATGGATAAGGTATTTAGGGAGTTTTGTGTTGGAAAATAATAAGTTAGAAAATAAAAATCATAAATATATAGACGAAGCCTATGATGTAGTTGTTATAGGTGCAGGTCATGCTGGTTGTGAGGCAGGACTTGCTTCTGCTAGGCTTGGATTTAAAACTTTGGTTCTTACAACAAGTATGGAATCGGTGGCTGATATGCCATGTAATCCTAATATTGGAGGAACTGGAAAGGGACATATAGTAAGAGAAATTGATGCTTTGGGTGGAGAGATGGCAATAAATATTGACAAAACCTTTATCCAATCAAGGATGTTAAATACATCAAAAGGTCCTGCGGTTCATTCATTGAGAGTTCAAGCTGATAAAATCAAATACCATCAAGAGATGAAAAAAACTCTTGAAAATCAAGAAAATCTTGATTTGTTTGAACAAGAAGTAGATAAAATTAATATTGAAGATGGGAAAGTAAAAAGCGTTGAAACAATTCAAGGGGCAATTTTTCCTACAAAAGCTTGTGTAGTTTGTACAGGAACATATTTAAATGGAAAAATTTTGATGGGAGATTTTCAAAAAACATCAGGTCCACACGGTTTATCTGCAGCAACTCATTTATCCGATAGTTTAGAGCAATTAGGTTTTTCATTAAGACGTTTTAAAACTGGAACCCCAGCAAGAGTTGATAAAAAAAGTCTAGATCTAACAAAGACTGAAATTCAAAAAGGAGATGAAAATGTTGTTGCCTTTTCATTTTTAAATGAAGATAAAGATTTTTCAGATAAAAAACAAGAAGCCTGTTATTTGACTTATACAACAGAAAAAACTAAGGAAATTATTATGGAAAATTTGGATAGGTCACCAATGTATGCAGGCCTTGTAAAAGGAATTGGTCCAAGATATTGCCCATCAATTGAAGATAAAATGGTAAGATTTCCAGATAGGGATATTCATCAAGTTTTTATTGAACCAGAAAGTCTTTCAACAGATGAGATGTATATTCAAGGTGTATCATCAACTTTGCCACAAGAAGTTCAAAAAGAATTTTATAAAACTATAAAGGGCTTGGAAGAATGTAAGATAATTAGACCTGCTTACGGAATTGAATATGACTGCCTTGATTCTACAAATTTAAAAAGAAGTTTAGAGTCAAAAGAGATTGAAAACTTATTTTTTGCAGGACAAATAAATGGTTCAAGTGGATATGAAGAAGCCGCAGGGCAAGGTCTTATTGCAGGAATAAATGCAGCTTTAAAATTAAAGGGAGAAGATGCCTTAATTCTTGATAGGTCTGATGCTTATATTGGAGTTTTGATTGATGATTTAGTAACTAAGGGAACTAATGAACCATATAGGATGATGACTTCAAGGTGCGAATATAGACTTACAATGAGGCAAGATAATGCTGATTTTAGGCTTACAGAAAAAGGACATGAAATAGGACTTGTATCAGATGAACGTTATGAAAAAATGGTGATAAAAAGAGAAAATATTGAAAAAGAAATTTCTAGATTAAAAAATGTAATGATTAGTCCTAACGAAGAAAATAATGAAATTCTAGAAAAAATAGGTTCAAATCCTATAAAAACTGGATATAGTTTGTTTGATCTTATAAAAAGACCAGAATTAACCTATAAAAAATTGGAAGTTTTAGATCCTGATAGACCAGAATTGCCAAAATTCCAACAAATTCAAGTTCAAACAGAAATCAAATATCAAGGCTATATCAAAAAACAAATGGCAGATATAGGAAAATTCAAAAAACTTGAAAACAAAAAACTAGACCATGATATTGATTACAGTAAAATCAATGGATTAAAAAAAGAATCCGCAGAGAAATTAAATAAAATAAAGCCAGATTCAATTGGTCAAGCCTCAAGAATTTCAGGAGTTTCGCCAGCTGATATAAATGTACTTCTTATAAGACTTAAGGCAGGAGATTTAAATGGATAAGTTTAAAATATATGAACAAATGCTCATAGAAACAAATAAAAAATTTAATCTAACAAGCATTGATGATCCAAAAGAAATAAGGATAAAACATTTTGAAGACTCTCTTACTATAAAATCATATATAAATAAAGGTATGAAAGTTTTGGATATTGGATCAGGAGCTGGATTTCCAGGAATACCTCTAAGAATTGAAAAAGATTTTGATTTAACCTTGATAGATTCAGTAAATAAAAAAGTAAATTTTATGAATGAAGTTATAGAAGAATTAAAACTTGAAAAAGCTAAAGCTGTTCATGTCAGAGCAGAAGATTATGCAAAAGATCATAGAGAAGAATTTGATATGGTTATTTCAAGAGCAGTTGCAAACTTATCAACACTTTCAGAATATGCTCTTCCATTTTTAAAAGTTGGCGGAATTTTTATAGCTATGAAAGGTCCCAAAGCAGAAGAAGAATATGATGATGCACAAAATGCTTTGAAAATTTTGGGAGGAGAATTAATTAATATTGACACAATTGATCTTTACGGAAATACAAGAAAAAATATTTTGATAAAAAAAGTAAGGTCAACGAAAAAAAAATATCCTAGAGGAAAAAATCAACCAAAGAAAAATCCTTTATAAAAATAAAATAAATAAAAGAAAAAATGTTTCACGTGAAACATTTTTTTATTGAAAATATGTTATACTATTATAGAGAAAAGAGGATTTATGAAAGCACAAATTTTTTCTGTAGGAACAGAAATTTTATTAGGAAATATTACAGATACAAATTCGAAATTTATAGGGCAAAAACTTACAGAATATGGAATAGATGTCTATAAGATGGTAACTATTGGAGATAATTTTGATAGATTGTACCAAGCAATGAAAAATGCTTATGGAAAAGTTGATTATATTTTTGTAACAGGAGGGCTTGGACCAACTGAAGATGACATAAGCAAAGAAGTTGCCATAAAAGTTATTGGAAAAGAAGACCAAGTAGAAATTGATAAAAAATCAAAAGAAAGAATTGAAAGTTATTTTTCTAATAACAAAAAAGCTGTTAAGGTAAATTTAAAGCAAGCAAAATTTCCAAAAGGTGCAATCATTTTAGATAACGACAAAGGAACAGCTCCAGGTTGCATAATGGGAGATAAGACTAAGATAATTCTTCTTCCTGGACCACCAAGAGAAATGGAATATATGTTTGAAAATAAACTTTCAAGTTATTTAAAAAAAGATGCTATTATTAAATCAAAGAATTTAAGAATAGGACTTTTGGGAGAATGGGATATGGCAAATAGAATTGATTTGTCATCAACAAACCCTACAATTTCTCCTTATTTTGATAATGAAGGTGGATTTTTAAGAATTACTGCAAAGGCTAAAAGCGAAAAAGAAGCAGATTTTTTATTAAATGAAAAAGAAAAAGAAGTTAAAAATGTTTTTGGAAATTTGTTTATTTCCGATGATGGTTTGAGAAAAGAAGAAACTTTAATAAATTTATTAAAAGAAAGAAATGAAAAAGTTTCTACTTGTGAATCTATAACAGGTGGATTGATTGCTTCATCAATTATAGATATAAGTGGAGCAAGTGAGGTAATAGAAGAATCCTATATAACTTATTCAGATAAAATTAAAGAAAAGATTTTAAATGTTTCACGTGAAACATTAGAAAAATATAGTGCAGTAAGTGTTGAGTGTGCAAACGAAATGATCGAAGGCTTATACAAAATTACAAATTCAAGTCTTTGTATAGGATCAACTGGCTATGCCCACAAGGGAGAAGTAATTCTTGCAATAAAATATAAGAATCAAAAAGTTATAAAAAAATTTCAATTTTCAGCTGATAGGAATAAGGCAAGGCTTTTTGCGAAAAATCGAGCCTTGGATCTTGCTATAATTATTATGAGAGGTAAGTATGAAGACAATATCGATATTTAATCAAAAAGGTGGAGTAGGAAAAACTACAAGCGTTGTAAATCTTGCAGTATCCTTGTCAAAACTGGATAAAAAAGTATTGGTTATTGATTTTGATCCACAAGCCAATACGACAACAGGCCTTGGTTTTGATAAAAATGAACTTGAAAAATCAATATACAGGATGTTTTATGATGAAGGGGATAATTATAAGGATTATATTTTAAAAAGTGAGGAAGGTCCTTATCTAATAGCTAGCGAAAATTCCTTGTCAGGTCTTGAAGTAGAGCTTGTAAGTCTTGATCAAGAGGAAAGATTAAAAATGCTTAGCCAAATCATCGAAGAAATAAAAAAAGATTTTGACATTATTTTGATAGATTGCCCGCCATCTTTGGGACTTTTGTCTTTAAATGCTCTTGTAGCTAGTGATTCTATAATTATTCCTATTCAAACAGAATACTATGCTCTTGAGGGAGTGAGCGAGCTATTAAAAACTTATCAAACAATAAAAGAATCCATAAAAGAAGATTTAGAAATTGAGGGAGTTTTGCTTTGTATGTTTGATAAGGATACGGATTTATCTTATGAAGTAGTAGAAGAAGTAAAATCATTTTTTAAAGAGAAGGTATTTTCTACTATGATTCCAAGAAATATAAAACTCGCAGAGGCACCATCATTTGGAAAGTCTGTTATAACTTATGATGAAAAATCTAAGGGAGCTAGAGCTTACTTGTCTTTGGCAAAAGAGCTTGTAGAAAATATTTTTGGAAAAAAGGAAAACTTAGAAAAAAATTCAAAGATTGAAGAAAAAAATGATAATTTAAATAATGCTGAGATAAAAAATTCAGAAAAAACTAAAGAAATCCGTGATGAAAAATCTAAGGAAGATAAAAACATAGTTAAGAATGATAAAAAAGAAAATTCTGATGAGACAATAGTAAAGAAAAACAAATTTTCTTTTAATCAAAATAAACTAATAAATAATGAAAAGAGGGATTAGCTATGACGAAAAAAACATTGGGCAGAGGACTTGGATCCCTAATACCAGAAAATAACAAAAAAAATAAGGCCATAGTTAGGATTCCTCTGGAAAAAATTTATGCGAGGGAAGACCAACCTAGGAAAAATTTTGATGATAAATCACTTGAAGGTCTTAGTCAATCAATAGAAAAATATGGCTTATTAAACCCAATTGTTCTTAAAAAAAATGGGATAAGATATGAAATAATCGCTGGAGAACGTAGATTTAGGGCAAGTAAGCTTTTGGGTTTAAAAGAAATTGATGCAATTATAAAAAATGTAGATACAAAGGATATTGATATTTTATCTATTGTTGAAAATGTTCAAAGGGAAGATTTATCTGGTCTTGAAGAGGCTAATGCTTATAATGAGCTTTCAAAAAACTATGGTATGACTCAAGATGAAATAGCAAAAACTGTTGGTAAATCAAGATCTTACATTGCAAATACCCTAAGACTTTTAAAACTTGATGAAAATTCAAAAAAAGAGCTTGAAGAGGGAAATATTTCTTCATCACAAGCAAGAACACTTCTTTCTATAAAGGATGAAGAAGATAGAAAAAAAAGCCTTGATGATTTTAAAAATAAAAAAACAAATATAAGAAAAGTTGAAAAGATTAGTTCTAGAAATAACAAAAAAAATCAAAAGGAAGATAATTTAGATAGGATTTTATTTGAGGATTTTGAGGAAAAATTTATTGACCTACTTAATTCAAAGGTAGAAATTAAAAAAAATAATGAAACTTATAGGGTTACTATTGATTGTTTTTCTATTGAGGAGATAGAAAATTTATATTGGAGATTAAAAAATGGAAAAGAATAAAATGATAGATTTTTCTGTAGACCATCTTATAGAAAATACCAGAAAAAAAACAGCTAATCCAGGAGGAGGGGCTATAACAAGTCTTGTTGGAAACCTAGGCTTAAACCTTATTTTGATGATGGCAAAAAAAGATTATAAGGATGAAAAATTAAATAAAAAATCCAAAAAAATTGAAGATAAATTCAAAAAATACTCTGAAGAATTAAAAGAACTTATGCAAGAAGATATTGATAAGGTAAATCTTTTAATAAAAGCTTATAAAAATAAGGAAATAAAAAATTACGATGACTATATTATAGAGGCAAACAAGGCTCCAAAAAGAACTATAGAGCTTATGATAATTGTTATGCAAGATTGTGATTTTATTTTAAAATATGGAAATATTGATGCGATTTCTGATGGAGAAATAGGACTTAGACTTGTAAAAGAATCAATCCATTCTTCTTTTATAAACCTTATTTTGAATGAGGAAAATATTACTGATCCAAATCATGAAAAAACAAATTACAAATCTATTATAAATTTCTGTGATAAATTATATAAGGATAATATGAAAATCATCGAAGAAAGGGAAAAGAAATGGGACAAATAATAGCTATAGTAATCTTATTTATTCTTGTTATTTTTGAATATTCTATGATAAAAGCTAATAATAACAAACTAAAAAGACAAAAAAGAAGATACGATCATCTACTTAGGGGCAAAAATCCTGATGTAAATCTTGAAGAATTAATTTTACAATTAAATGACCAAATCGAACAATCAAATAGGGAAATCAAATCTCTTGACCAAAGATCATCAGATACAAAAAATACTACAATGGGAGCTGTTAGCAAAATGGCAGTTGTTCATTATGATGCTTTTGATAGCCAAAGAGGAAGAAATTCGTTTTCATTAACTCTCCTAGATTCATATCATAATGGAATAATTCTTACAAATTTATATTCACAAGATGGCTCAAATACTTACTTAAAAGAGATTACAAATGGAGAGTGTGACATAGAGCTTTCCGAAAGGGAAAAGGAATCTTTAGAAAAAGCAAAATTATAGAAGATAATTAAAATTATTGGGGTATAATATTAATGCTAAAATCGATTTATGATTAGGAGGTAATTATGGCAAACGATGGAGTTATGGAACTTGCTACTGAAAATATTAGGGGCAAAAATCGCAAAATAGTATTTCCAGAAGGCAATGACTCAAGAGTATTAAGAGCAGCTATTAGACATCAAAATGATGGTCTTATAGTACCAATACTTTTAGGAGATAAAGAAGAAATTCAAAAAGTAGCAGAAGAAGAAGGGGTAAAATTAGGAGATATTCAAATAATAAACCCTAGAGAAAGCGAACTACTTGATGAATTAGTAGATAAATACGTTGAACTTAGAAAAGGCAAAAACACCAGAGAAGATGGTGAATATATACTAAAGAAAGATAACAATTACTTTGGTACAATGCTAGTACAAACTGGCAAAGCTGATGGTATGGTTTCAGGAGCATCAAATCCTACAGGAGATACAGTAAGACCAGCTTTACAACTTATAAAAACAAGAAAAGGTGTAAATAGAGTATCCGGTGTTATGATTATGCTTGGACCTAATGGAGAAAAATTATTATTTGCAGATACAGCAATAAATATTACTCTTCAATCAAACGAACTTGCAGAAGTTGCAGTAGAAGCAGCAAAAACAGCAGAAGAATTTGGAATTGAACCAATAGTTGCTATGCTTTCATTCTCAACAAAAGGATCTGCAAAACACGAACTTGCAAGAAAAGTAGAAGAAGCTACAAAACTTGCAAAAGAAATGGATCCAAATCTTAAAGTTGATGGAGAAATGCAATTTGATGCAGCAATTTCACCACAAGTTGCAAGAAAGAAAATTCCTAATTCAGATGTGGCAGGAAAAGCAAAAGTATTTATTTTCCCAGACCTACAAGCTGCAAATATTGGATATAAAATTGGACAAAGACTTGGTGGATACGAAGCTTTAGGCCCAATACTTCAAGGATTAAACAAACCAGTTAACGACCTTTCAAGAGGATGTAACGAAGAAGACGTATATAAATTAACAATACTAACAGCAAATCAAGTTAGAGATTAATAAAAATTTCAAAAGAGACAGTCGCTAGATTGCCTCTTTTGTTATACAAAAAATTAATATATAAAATATAAAAATAATAAAACAAAAAGAGGTGATGATAATATTTAGAGAAGAAATAAAACAAAATTCCAAAGCTGTTGTTCCCATAGCAGTTTTAGTTTTAATTTTAAATTTATTTAGACCAGTAGAAAACAAAATTATTATAAAATTTTTAATAGGATGTATTGGGATAATTTTTGGTCTTTCTATTTTTCTTACTGGAATTAATCTTTCAATTTCAAAAATTGGAACATATATGGGAGATTTTATTGCAAAATCTGAAAGAATAATTAAAGTTATTATTTTTGGAATTTTTATAGGATTTATAATTTCAATTGCAGAACCAGATCTTTTAATTTTAGCAAATCAAGTAAGAAGTGCTATTGGTCTTTCTTCCTTATTAATAGTAGCCATAATTTCGATTGGGGTTGGATTTATGATTTCTCTTGGTCTTTTTAGGATATTTAAAGAAATAAAACTTTCAACGCTTATGATGTTAATTTATGGTGTGATTTTTATTCTAATGTTTATAGTAAATGATTTGGGTCATGCTATAGCTTTTGATGCATCGGGAGCAACTACGGGCGCAATGACAACTCCCTTTATTATTGCTCTAGGTCTTGGGGTAAGTAAATTAAAGGGAGAAAAAAAGGGAGAAGAAAATTCCTTTGGCCTTGTAGGAATTGCATCAACAGGACCAATTCTTGCGGGACTTTTGATGACTATGTCTATAAATTCAAAAAATATTTTGATAGAAGATCAAGCTCATCAACTAGCTTTGATTTCAGGATTTAAATCGGCAAGTTTTGCAATTTTGCCAATAACTTTGGTGTTTTTTATAATGGATAAGTTAGTTTTTAAAATTAAAAATAAAAAATCAATAAATCTTGGTTTGTTTTATACTTACCTAGGACTGATAATATTTTTGGCAAGTGTAGAAGGTGGATTTATGGAACTTGCAAGACTTATGGGGGAGAATTACTCTGATTATAGATTTGTACCTATCATTGGATTTATTTTGGGCCTATTGGTAGTTTTGGCAGAGCCTGCTGTCTTTGTTTTGGCAGAACAAGTTGAAGAAGTTACAGGAGGTTCAATCCATAAATCTTCAATAATGAAAGCTCTTTCTGTTGGAGTTGCTTTTGCAGTTATGCTTGCTATGCTTAGAATAAAAATAGAAGGCTTTAAATTATGGATGATAATTGTTCCAGGATTTTTAATAGCTCTAATTTTATCAAGAAATGTTTCCCAACTTTTTGTAGGAATTGCTTTTGATTCAGGGGCAGTTGCATCAGGGCCAATGACTGCGACTTTTATATTAGGTTTTTGTCAAGGAGTTGCAGGAAATATTGATGGTGGATTTGGAGTGATTGCCTTTGTAGCTTTAATGCCAGTGATTACAATTATGATAATGGGATCTTTTTATAAGGAGGCCATAGAAGGATAATGAAATATTTAAGAATAATAACACCAAGATCAAAAGGGTCAAAAATTATGAACCAATTAAAAGAAAAAGGTGCTAAGTCAATATCTTGCCTTTTGGCAGAAGGATCTGCCAATGCACATATTCTTGAAGTTTTAGAAATTGATAAGGAAAAAAAAGAAATAGTTTCGGCACTTGTAAATGATGATTTGGTAAATGATTTATTAGACCAAATAAAAGATAAATTTGATAAGAAAAACACATCTATAATGTTTACGACACCAGTAGATTACAAAGGAGAAATAGATATGGAATATGAAGCTTTGTATGTGATAGTTAATAAAGAAAATGCAGATAAGGTTATAGAAATATCCCAAAAAGAAGGAGCAAAAGGCGCAACTGTTGTTCATGGCAGAGGATCTGGAATTCAAAAAAAATCTGTGTTTTTAAATATGACTATAGAGCCTGAAAAAGATATTGTTATAATGCTTATAAAAAAGGAAATTTCAGAGAAAGTAAAATCAGCAATTTATGATGCAATGAATTTGGATGAAAATTCGAAGGGGATTTTATTTTCACTTCCTGTCACAGATGTGCGCGGGCTTGTTGAGCAAAATTAAGACGGTATAATTTAAAGAGAAAAAATGGAGGATATTATGAAAGAAATAAATACAAGTGAATTTGATACACACGTTTTAGAAAACGAAGGAATAGTTTTAGTAGATTTTTCAGCAACTTGGTGTGGACCTTGTAAAATGCAAAAACCAGTTCTTGAAGAAATGGAAGGCGAAGTTGATTTTGAAATATATTCAGTAGACGTAGATGAAAATCCAGACCTAGCAGGAAGATATAATGTAAATGCAGTTCCATCAATGATGTTATTTAAAGGTGGAGTTTTAAAAAATACTCTAGTAGGTTTTCAAGCTAAAGAAGTAATACTTGAAGAAATAGAAAAACTTAAATAATGGATTATGATTTAATAATAATAGGATTTGGGCCTGCAGGAATTTCTGCAGGTCTAAATGCTAGTATAAGAGGAAAAAAAGTTTTAATTATCGGAAAAAAATCAAAAGCCTTGGAAAAAAGTCCCTCAATAAAAAATTATTTGGGATTTAGTGATATAAAAGGTTTGGACTTATACAATAATTTTATACACCATATAAAAAATTATCCTGTGGATATAATGGATAGGAAAATAAAGGCAGTTTATGCCATGGGAGAATATTTTTCAATAGATTTGGGCGAAAAAATGCTCACATCAAAAGCTTGCATAATTGCAACAGGAATTGATATGGGAAAAAGCATTGAAAGAGAAGATGAATTTTTTGCCAAAGGAATTTCTTATTGTGCAACTTGTGATGCCAGCCTATATAAAGGAAAAAAAGTAGTCTTGGTTGGATATAATGAAGAAGCTATTGAAGAAGCAAATTTTATAAATAAAATGGCAAGCCAAACAATTTTTGTAAATCCTAGTAAAAAACCTATAGAACTTGACGATGGAATTAGAATTATAAACAAAAAGCCAAAAAAATTTCAAGGAGCTTTGAAGGCCGAAAGTCTTATATTAGAAGATGGGGAAGAATTGAAGGCTGATGGATTTTTTGTAATAAAAAATTCTTCAAAACCAAAAAGTCTTGTTCCATCAGTAAAAATTGAAAATAGTCATATAAAAGTAGACTTAGATATGAAAACAAACATAAAAGGTCTATTTGCCTGTGGAGATATAGTTGGAACACCTTATCAAATAAATAAGGCGGTAGGCCAAGGACAAATTGCTGGATTAAATGCGGCAAGTTATATAAGTAAAAATAAATAAAATGTTTCACGTGAAACAATTAATGTCATGCAATGAAGTGTGGCATTATTTTTTTGTTTAAAGAATTTTTTAAAAAAATTCATTTATAACTTATTTTTTTATGCTTGGAGATTTTTTGATTTCAAAAAAATTTATCATAATGTTAGCTATAATAATATAAAAATTGTAAAAAACATAATTAATACATAATTAAAATTAATTATCAAAAATATTCTTTCTTTTTACTTGAAAATTGTCGTATTATATGTAGAATAATATTTAAGTAGATTATTCTATTCTAGATTACAGTCTATAAATTGTAAGGAGGTTTATATGACAAGAAAACACATAGAATTTTTTGAATTTAATAACTCTATATTTTCAATGATTAGGGAAATATCACATAAGATAGATTTGCTTTTACAAGAAACAGCTCAAGAAATGGGCGTTACAACTCTTCAACTTAAAATGATTATGACTCTATCAGCATCTGATGAATCAGTTTCTATAGGAAATCTTGGTAAATCAATTGGAGTAAATGGCGGAAATATTTCTAATATTTGCAAAAAATTGGAAAAACAAGGATTTGTTGATAGAAATAGATCTGATGAAGATGAAAGAGTTGTTAATGTAAAATTAACACAAAAGGGTTTTGATGCTGCTGAAAAGGTAAGCAAATATTTTGATAAAATTAGACCTAAAGAAGATGAAAAAAGAATAAATTCTAATTTAAAAACAATAATTAATGAATTAGATTCACTAGATAATTTATTAGACGATTACATTGTTAGGAGTGGTTTATAGATGCCATCATTTAAAAAAGGCAAAAGGCCTCTAGTCTATTATTGGATTATTGCCATTGTGGCCTTTTTGGTTATTCAACAAATTTTGCAACCAATTAGGGCTGAGGGAAAACCAAAAGAGATAACTTATTCTCAATTTGTATCAATGATTGATAATGGACAAGTTAGAGAAGTTACAAAAGATGATTATAATTACACTTTCACAGCGGTAGTTGATGGAGATAAGCAAAAATTTATCACAGGCTTGTGGCCTGATACTGACCTTACTGAAAGACTTCTTGAGGCTAGCAAAAAACACAAAAACTTGACCTTTACCAAGGAAGTTGAAACAAAGATGAGCCCATGGCTTACCTTGTTTGTTACAAGTATTTTGCCATTGTTGTTTTTACTTTTAATATTTTATATGGCAAATAGGTCTTTATCAAAGACTATGGGAGGCCGTGGCGGCGGAGACTTTATGAATTTTGGTAAATCAAACGCCAAAATTTATATGGAAAATAAAACCGGCAAGACCTTTGCAGATGTAGCAGGTCAAGAAGAAGCAAAAGATAGCTTAAATGAAGTAGTAGATTTCTTGCATGGACCACAAAAATACAAGGAAATAGGTGCGGTTTTACCAAAAGGAGTACTTCTTGTAGGCCCTCCAGGAACTGGTAAAACACTTCTTGCAAAAGCAGTTGCAGGAGAGGCAAATGTTCCATTTTTCTCAATTTCAGGTTCTGAATTTGTAGAAATGTTTGTAGGAATGGGTGCTAGCAAGGTTCGTGATCTTTTCAAACAAGCAAAGGAAAAAGCTCCTTGTATAGTATTTATTGACGAGATAGATGCCATTGGTAAAAAACGTGATGTTTCAGGATATTCTGGAAATGACGAACGTGAGCAAACACTTAACCAATTGCTAAACGAAATGGATGGATTTGATGCGACTGAGGGAGTAGTTTTATTATCTGCAACCAACAGACCAGAAATTCTAGATCCAGCCCTAACAAGACCAGGACGTTTTGATAGAAGGGTTCAAGTAGAATTACCAGACCTAAAAGGCCGTGAAGATATATTAAAAGTTCATGCAAAAAAAATTAAGCGTGAAGATGAAATTGATTATGAAGAAATAGCAAAAAGAACTGCAGGAACAAGCGGAGCTGACCTTGCAAATATTGTAAACGAAGGAGCTTTGAGAGCTGTTAGAGAAGGACGTAAAAAACTAACCCAAACAGACCTTGAAGAATCAATCGAAACAGTTATAGCAGGAGCTCAAAAGAAAAATGCAGTTATTTCAGATGATCAAAAGAAAATTATTGCTTATCACGAAGTAGGACATGCTCTTGTTGCAGCAATTCAAACACAAAAAACACCAGTAACCAAAATTACAATTGTACCAAGAACTGGTGGAGCTTTGGGTTATACAATGACTGTCGACAAAGATGAGAAATTTATAATGACAAAACAAGAGCTATTTGATGAAATAGTAACCTTGGCAGGTGGAAGAAGTGCAGAAGAATTAATATTTAATGCAAAAACCACTGGAGCAAGCAACGACATAGAAAAAGCCACAGCCATAGCAAGAAATATGGTAACAATTTATGGTATGGATGATGACTTTGACTTTATGCAACTTGAACAAATCCAAGGAAGATACCTTGGCGGTCAAAGATCAATGATAGTTTCAAATGGAACAGGAGATAAGATTGACCAAAAGGTAGGAAAAATTATTGCGCAAGCTCACATGAGAGCTATAGAAATTTTAAAAGATAATTTAGAAAAACTTCATGAAATTTCAGATTTCCTTTTAAAAGAAGAAACAATTACAGGCGAGCAATTTATGGAAATATTAAATAAAAAACCTGTAGAAAATAAAGAAAATCCTAAAGAAGAACCTTCAAATGAAAATAAATTAGAAGAAAAAGCAATCGAAGATGAAATAAAAACATCATATGACAAAAAAGAAAATTCTAGCGAAATTTCAAATGAAGATTTGAAAAAGGAATTGGAAGAAACTTTGAAAGAAAATGAAGAAAAATCTTCAGATAAAGATTTAGATGATACAATAGCCTTAGGCTCAAGTGAACAATCAAATCAAGAAGATGAATAATAAAAGAGCCTTAGTGGCTCTTTTTGTTTTAAGTGAAAAAGATTAAAAATAGAAAATAAAAATTAACTTCAAATTAATTTTTTTGGAGTTTTGAGGTTTATATGGAATATATAATTAGAATTGAAGATAAAAAAGATAGTTTTACTCAGACAGATAAAAATATTGCAACTTATATATTAAACAACAAGGATTTGATAATAAAACAATCGAGCATTGATCTTGCAAAAAACACAAAATCATCTCAGGCTGCTGTTACAAGATTTGTAAAAAAAATCGGCTATAATTCCTTTGTGGATATGAAAATATCAATTGCAAAAGCCTTTGAAGAAGAAAGTGATTTTATAGAAGATGAAATAAAAAAATCTGACAAAACAAAGGATATAATAAATAAGTCTAAGGCAAATATACAAAAAACAATAGAAAAAACTTATGCATTAATAGATGAAGAAAAAATTGAAAAGGCGTGCCAAATTTTAAATAAGGCTAAAAAAATTTATCTTTCAGGAGTGGCAGGTTCTGGACTTATATGCGAAGATTTTTATTATAAATTATTAAGGGCAGGGGCAGATGTGTATTATGAAAAAGACGCCCATACAAATCTTTCAAGAATTTCTCATATAGGAAAAAATGATCTTTTAATCGCTATAACTTATGGGGCAAAAACAAAAGAAGTCATGGAATCATTTAATTATGCAAAAATTAAGGGAGCATCTCTTATAAGTATAAGTAAAAATGAAAATTCAAAACTTGCAAAAGATTCTGACGTTTTTATAAAAATTCCATCAAGTGAAAAAGAAATTAGGTATGGAGCGATTGCGTCAAGATTTTCATCTTTAATCATAACGGATATTTTATATTTTTCTTATATAGGATTGAACTATGATTATGTAGTTGATAATTTAAAAGTAACCAAAGAATTTACAGACAAACTTAAAATTTAATTTTAAAAATATAAAGAAACACTTGAAATTTTATTTCAAGTGTTTTATAATGTAAATGTGAAAAGCTTTTCTAGGAGAAAAAGGAAGTATTTATGTTAGGTTTTAGTTTGTATCTCAATCAAAATAAAGATGAAATTATAAAAAAGCTAGAAGAATTTAAAAATTATGATTTTTTGTTTACATCTATGCACTATCCTCTGGAAGATGAGAATATGGATAAATTATTGTGGCTTTTGAATATGTTAAATAATTCAAAAACGAAAGTTTGTGTAGATTTAAATGGAGAAGTTTTGGAAAAATTTCCCAAACTTTTAGATTTAAACATAATAATAAGGCTAGATTTTGGATTTAATAATGAACTTATAGCAAAATTATCTAAAAAAAATAAATTGGCTATAAATGCATCGACCATAGATTATAACAATCTAATGGATTTGAAAGAAAAAAATTCAAATTTTTCAAATATTAGTGCTTGGCATAATTATTATCCTCTTTCTTATTCAGGACTTGGAAGTGATGACTTTATTAAAAAAAATCAAATGTTAAAAGCTTTTGGTATTGATATTTTTGCATTTTTTCAAGGAGATATGAATTTTAGGGGACCAATGTTTGAAAGCCTTCCAACTTTGGAAGAAGATAGGTGGGAAAATCCTTATTATTCTTATTTAAAACTTAAAAGAAAATACAAAATTAAAAATCTTTTATTATCCGAAGGAATCTCACAAAAAAATAAAAAATATATAGAAGATTATGAGAAAAATAAGCTAATAAATTTAGATGTTTTTTTGGAAGATGATTATAAAGATTTGAAAAATTTTGAAGTAAGAGAGGATATAAGCGGTTATTTGATAAGAAATAAAAGGTCCTATAAATTGATTGAAAAAATCGATGATAGAGAAATAAAAAAGGGCGATTTAGTAATTTTAAATAAAAATGCCAAAAGATATTCTGGAGAGCTTGAAATAATTATAAAAGATATAGGAGAAGATAAGATGAGAAATATCATTGGACATGTAGATAAGTCTCATCTTGGAATATTAGATTTGATAGGAGGAAGTGATAGGCTTGTCATCAACAGAATCAAGAAATAACAAGAGCAAGGGCTTGGACACCAAGTCAACTCTAGAAATTTTAAAAATAATTAATAATGAAGATATGACAATAGCTAAAAAAGTTGGCGAAAAAATCCCAGATATTGAAAAATTAACAGATGCTATTGTAGATGTATTTAAAAAGGGCGGTCATTTATATTATATTGGCGCAGGAACTAGCGGAAGACTTGGAGTTTTGGATGCGTCCGAGGCATTTCCAACTTTTTCCGTAGATAAAAATATGATAAAAGGAATTATTGCAGGAGGAGATAAGGCACTAAGAAATCCAATTGAAAACGCAGAAGATGATGAAAATTTGGCAAAAAAAGATTTGGAAGACTATGGATTTACAAAAGATGATTTGCTTGTAGGAATAGCAAGCAGTGGAAGAACGCCTTATGTTATTGGGGCATTAAAATATGCAAAAAAACTTGGAGCAAAAACAGGTTCGATAACTTGTAACATAGGTTCTGAAATTTCAAAATTTGCAGATTATCCAATAGAAATAGATACAGGAAGTGAAGTTTTGACAGGTTCTACTAGAATGAAAGCAGGAACTGCAACAAAAATGGTTTTGAATATGATTTCAACAACTTCAATGGTAAGAATTGGAAAAGTTTACGATAATCTTATGGTTGATCTTAGGGTATCAAATGAGAAATTAAAAAATAGGGCTTTGAAAATGATTGAAGATATTTGCAATATTGATAAAAATCATGCAGAAAAATTACTAGATGATGCAGATGGCAGGGTAAAATGTGCAATTTTAATGGAAAAAAAATCAATTAGCAAAAAAGAAGCGCTTGAATTGTTAGAAGAAAACGAAGGATTTTTAAGAAAGGGAATACAATGAAACAAGATAACAAAAAAATCGCCACAGACCTTATAGAAAATTTTGGTGGAAAAGATAATATAACAGAAGTTATAAATTGTATGACAAGAGTAAGGGTAAAAGTTGTAGATGAAAGCAAGGTAAATTTCAAAGAAATTGAAAAAATTGATGGAGTTTTGGGAGTTTTAAAAGGCGAACAAATTCAAATAGTTACAGGCCCTGGCAAAAGTGAAAAAATAGCAAAAGAAATGTCAAATATGGCAAATGCAAAATTTTCTGAAGAAATGGAAAGCGATATTGAAAAAAGAACTAGAGAAAATAAAGCAAAAGTAAAAGAAAAACAAAATAAATCAAAATTTAAATCATTTTCAGCAACAATAGCATCAATTTTCGTTCCATTAATACCAGCTTTTGTAGGAGCAGGACTAATAGGTGGAATTGCCTCAGTTATGCAAAATATGATAACAGCAGGTTCACTTTCACAAGAAAATTTTGGAGCAGTACTTCAAGTTTTAAATATAATAAAAACCGGACTTTATGGATATTTGAATATATTTATAGGAATAAATGCAGCAAGAGTCTTTAAAGGAAACGAAGGCTTGGGTGGAGTAATTGGAGGAATGGTATATCTTTCAGCAATGAATCCAGACGAGCCATTAAAAAATATGTTTTTAGATTCAGCCCTACTACCAGGACAAGGTGGAGTAATTGGAGTAATTCTTGCAGTATTTATACTTGTAAAAATTGAAAATGCTCTTCACAATATAATTCCAGATTCACTAGATATAATTATTGTTCCAACAATATCCTTATTAATTACAGGAATTTTGACAATATTTATAATAATGCCAATAGCAGGATTAATATCAAATGGACTTATAGGAATAATTAATTCTGTAATAGAATTAGGCGGAGCAGTTGCAGGATTTATTCTTGGCGCAGTATTTTTACCAATGGTAATGCTAGGACTACATCAAATTTTAACACCAATCCACATTGCAATGATTGAACAACAAGGCGCAACATATTTATTGCCAATTCTTGCCATGGCAGGAGCAGGACAAGTAGGAGCTGCAATAGCAATACTTGTAAAATGTAGAAAAAATAAAAGATTAACAGAAATAGCAAAAGGTGGATTGCCAGTTGGAATTTTGGGAATTGGAGAACCATTAATTTATGCCCTAACCCTACCAATGGGAAAAGCATTTATAACAGCATGTCTTGGTGGAGGAGTAGGAGGAGCAATAATTGGCGCAATAGGATCAATAGGAGCAACAGCAGTTGGACCAAGTGGACTTGCACTAATTCCACTAATTTATAATGGAAAAGCCCTAGGATATATATTTGGACTTATCGGTGGATATGTTGGAGGATTTATACTAACATATTTATTTGGAATAGATAAAAAATATATAGACGGAGAAGACTTAGTAGATAGTATAGATTTTAAATTTTAATTAAATAAAAAAATAATCTTGCCTTAGGGCAGGGTTTTTTTTGCAAAAATTTCTTTGAAATAAAAATTATTTTAAAGAAAAATTAATAAATTTTTAAAAACATACAAAAAAATGGACTTTTACCTTTTGATTTTTGGTAAAAATCCTTTATGTAAATAGTCTCAATTAAGAGACTATACAAAAACAATTTCTCTTAGTGTCAACGATAATTGTCTTGCCTTTTCATTGTACTCAATTGTTAAAAAAAATCAAAACTTATTTTCTTATCCTTGATTCTTTAAATTTAGAATAATATAGTGTTATTATAAAATATAAAATTAAAGGAGTTAATATGAAAAAAAACAATGGCAAAAGATGGATAGCTGTGGCTATTGCTCTACTTTTGTTTGTAGCATCTTCTATTGTATCAAATAGGAGCGATAAAATATCTGAAAAACAGGCAGATAAATTGAAAAATGAATATTTAAATCAGTTTAATCCTTTTTCAGCTACTGCAAATAAAAATATTGTAGAAGATGGGGATAAGAAAAATAAAATTGCTCTTATTTCTTATGAGGGAGCAATTGGAGATGGAGAAGTTTATGATTCTTTTATGGAACAACTTGATGATATATACAAGGATGATTCTGTAAAAGGTGTTATTATGCAAGTAAATTCTCCAGGTGGAGCTGTTTATAATTCTGAACAAATTGCAAATAAGATAAAAGAAATTCAAACTGACAAAAAAATCCCAGTATTTACAGTTATGAAGACAATGGCTGCAAGTGGTGGTTATTATATTTCTGCCCCAACTGATAAAATTTATGCTTCAAATGAAACCTTAACTGGTTCTATTGGTGTAATTATGTCATCAAGATCTTTCCAAGGTTTGTTTGAAAAATATGGAATTAAAGAACAAAATATTACAACAGGCAAGATGAAAGATGCAGGATCTCTTGGAAAAGATATGACAGATGAGCAAAAAAAATATTTCCAAGACCTTATAAATTCGTCATTTGATAGGTTTATAAAAATTGTTTCTCAAGGGAGATCTATGAAAGAAGATCAAGTTAGAAAACTTGCAGACGGCAGGGTTTATGATGGTGCTCAAGCTAAAAATAATGGTCTTGTAGATAAAATTGGAAATCTTGATGATGCAATTGAAGATATGAAAAAAGATTATAAATTAAATAATCCAGAAGTTTTTGAATATGAAGGAAGTGATTATTCATTAAAAAAATTATTTTCAAAAGCTCAAAATTTAGTAGAAAAAAATTCTTCATCTGATCTTAGTGTTTTGAAAGAATTAATGGAAAAAGAATCTCCGCTACCAATGTATTATTATGGGAAATAGGTGAAATTATGGAAAATATGGAAACAATAGAAAACAACTCTTTGAATGTACAAAAGACAATATCCATACCTCAATTTGCCTATGCTGGTTTTTTCCTTAGACTTGTGGCTTTTACAATAGACTCTATAGTTGCCTATTCTTTTTCAAATATTATTATGAAAATTTTTCAAATAAAAACGGATTTAACAATTATGAATATAGAAATAAATCCTTTAATTGAAACAGGAATTTGTTTGTTATATTTTTTCATCTTAACTTATTTGAACAACGGCCAAACTTTAGGAAAAATGGCAATGGGAATTAGGGTTATTTCTTTAAATGATGAAAAACTTAGTTTTTTTGATTGTTTGGTAAGAGAAGTTTTCGCAAGATATATTCAAAATTTTATAAAAATTTTGTACCTAATTATAGGATTTAGCCCAAACAAACAATCTTTGGCAGATATGTTAGTTGATACTGTAGTTATAAAAGATGATGTGGTAGATTATCTTTTTGAAAATTAAATAAAGATTTTAAGATATATTTTGAATTTCAAGATATATCTTTTTTGTGGGAAATTTTAAATTTAAATTATTTAATAATTATAATTAGAAATTATTTATTTTGTAAGTATTTTTAAATTTTCAAAAATTATAAGTACTTTATACTTTTTAAAATTCCTATCTTGTGATATGATTGTTAGGTAGAAATTTCGGAATTACCACTATATATAGTGGATTAAATATAAAAATAACAATATTTAGGGGTGGATATGGAAGTTAAAAAAAGAGATGGTCAAGTTGTTGACTTTGAAAGGGAGAAGATTAATCGTGCAATCTTTAAATCTTTTAGGTCTGTTGATTCTGTTATTAGCGATGAAAATTTGGATAGAATTTCTCTTAATATAGAAAAAACAATCAAGGAAAGATACCCAAAAGACCATGTAGTTACTGTTGAAGAAATTCAAGATTTGGTTGAGCTTGAGCTTATTGAAAATAATTACTATAAGGAAGTTAAATCCTATATTCTTTATAGGGCAAAACACAATATGGACAGGAAAGTTCTTACCGATTTTGAAGCTTTTATTGATGATGAATATACTCTTTCTATAATCAAAGATATTAACGATGAGTATGACAATCAAAGATATCCAATTGAGTCTTTGTATTTAAAATTTGAATCTTTTACCAAGAAAAATATGACCAAGGAAGCCTTGTTAAACGCCCTTATCAAGGCTGCAAGTGAGCTTACAAGCAAGGAAGCTCCTGATTGGGAATTTATTGCTGCAAGGTTTATGATTCATTTGATTAATTTAAAAATTAGTCTTAGCGAAGAAAAATATGGGATTGTTGATTTTAGGTCAAAAGTTCAATACCTAACATCAGCCGGTCTTTACGGGAAATATATTTTAGAATCCTACACAAATAAAGATTTGGAAGAATTGGGAGCATATTTAAAAGAAGATAGGAATAAATTATTTACCTATTCAGGCCTTGATTTAGTTGCTAAAAGATATTTGATTAAAACATTTGAAGGTGAATATATCGAAAGTGTTCAAGAAATGTTTATGGGAATTTCTATGCACCTTGCAATTGGAGAGAAAGATCAAGTTTCTTTTGCCAAAAAATTATATGATATTTTATCACAATTAAAGGCAACTATGGCAACTCCAACAATGACTAATGCGAGAAAGCCATTTAACCAACTTTCTTCATGTTTTATAGATACAGTTCCAGATACTTTAAAAGGAATCTACCGTTCAATTACAAACTTCGCCCAAGTTTCAAAACACGGTGGTGGAATGGGTCTTTATTTTGGAAAAGTTAGGGCCCAAGGTTCTGATATTAGAGGAATTAGAAATGTGGCAGGTGGAGTTATAAGATGGATAAAACTTGCCAATGACACAGCAGTTGCCGTTGACCAACTTGGAGTAAGACAAGGTGCAGTTGCTTGTTATTTGGATATTTGGCACAAGGATATACCAGAATTTTTATCTTTAAAAACAAATAATGGCGATGATAGGATGAAGGCCCACGATATTTTCCCAGCAGTTTGTGTGCCAGATTTATTCTGGAAAGAATGTAGGGATAATATTGGTGGCGATTGGTATATGTTTGATCCTCACGAAGTTTTGGTAAAATATGGCAAATCAATTGAAGATACCTACGGGGAAGAATTTGAAGAATTTTATCATAAGCTTGTAAATGACAAGGAAATTTCAAAAAGAGTAATTGCCATAAAAGATTTGATTAGGCTTTTGATAAAATCATGGACAGAAACGGGAACACCTTTTGTATTTAATAGAGATGCAGTAAACAAGGCAAATCCAAACAAACACAAGGGAATTATCTATTCCTCAAATCTTTGTACAGAAATCGCTCAAAATATGAGCCCATCTGAGACAGTTAGCGAAGAAATTAAAACTGTTGATGGGGAAACAGTAATTGTAAATACAACCAAACCTGGAGATTTTGTAGAATGTAATTTAGCAAGTCTTACCCTTGGAAATATTGATGTAAATGACAAAGAAGAACTAGAAGAAGTTGTATCTACAATTGTAAGAGCTCTTGATAATGTAATAGACTTAAATTATTACCCAACTCCTTATGCAAAAGTAACCAACAAAAAATACAGGGCAATAGGACTTGGAACAAGCGGTTACCATCACATGTTGGTAAAAAATGATATAAAATGGTCAGAAGAAGATGCCCATCTTGATTTTGTAGACAAGGTTTATGAAGATATAAACTATTTTGCAATCAAAGCATCAAATGAAATTGCAAAAGAAAAGGGATCATATTCTTGTTTTGATGGAAGTGATTGGGATAATGGAGATTATTTCAAACAAAGAGGATATGAAAGCGAAAGATGGGAAAAATTAAAGGATCAAGTTCACAAAAATGGACTAAGAAATGGATATTTATTGGCAGTAGCTCCAACAGGATCAACCTCAATAATTTCAGGAACATCAGCAGGAGTTGACCCAATAATGAACAAATATTTCCTAGAAGAAAAAAAGGGAGCAATAGTACCAAGAGTTGCTCCGGGACTAAATACAAAAACCTTCTGGCTATACGAAAATGCCTATAATATTGACCAAAATATTTCAATGAGAGCATGCGGAGTAAGACAAAGACACATAGACCAAGCCCAATCAGTAAATGTTTATATAACAACAGAATACACAATGAGACAAATTTTAAATATATACCTAACAGCATGGGAAGTAGGAGTAAAATCTCTCTATTATGTAAGAGGAAAATCACTTGAAGTAGAAGATTGTGATTCATGTGCGTCATAAATTTATTAAAAAACTAATATAAAGTAATCACTTCGGATTTGGGGAGTTTTTTCAATTTGAAATCAAATTAAATTTTTCCGTATCATATTCTTTGCTTTAGGATTTATCGCCCTTAGGAAAACACTGAAAGAAGCGAAGCTTCTTACAAATTTAGCCCGCGCAGCGGTCGTTTGCAGGGGGGTAAAAAAATGGGGTTTTAGGGGATATAATTAGCTTGAAATTGTGCCAGTGGTACAATTTCAATAATTATACCGCGGCGTTTATTCGTAGTTTTATTTTAAAATTAAATTTTAATTTAAGATTTTGTTAAATTTTAAAATTAAGTTAGCGTGGAAAAAGGGGGGAGAATTCGAAACTCCCCCATTTCCTCCGCCCTAACTTAACGAAGTATTATATTAATTGAGATAAAATATTTAGCTAATAAAAATGAATTTAATTATTTTAATTCTCTAAAGGTAAAAGAATAAGTTCAATATTAAAAATAGGGTATAAAAATAAAAATATTAGTTTTAAAAAAATTATTTCCCATAAGATAGGAGGCAAAAACATGGAAAAAAAATATAAGGAAGAAGTTTCTAAAAGAGGAATTTTTAATGAAGAAGGGGATATTGATCTTTCTAAAAGAAGAATAATAAATGGAAATACAACCAATCTTAATGATTTTAACAATGTAAAATACACATGGACAAGCGATTGGTACCGCCAAGCCATGAATAACTTTTGGATTCCTGAAGAAATCAATTTAAACCAAGATATAAAAGATTATAGAAATTTATCTAAGGCTGAAAAAAAGGCTTATGATAGGATTTTGTCATTTTTGACCTATCTTGATTCAATTCAAACTGCAAATTTGCCAAATCTTCAAACCTATATAACAGCAAACGAGATAAATCTTTGCCTTGCTATTCAAACCTACCAAGAGGCAATCCACTCCCAATCTTATTCCTACATACTTGATACAATTTGCTCTCCTGATGAGAGAACAAGAATTTTGTATTTGTGGAAGGAAGATGACCATCTTTTAAAAAGAAATAAATTTATTGGCGACCAATACAATGAATTTATCAAAGATGATAGTGAATTTAATTTGATGAGAGTTTTGATTGCAAATTATATACTAGAAGGAATTTATTTCTATTCAGGATTTTCATTTTTCTACAATCTTGGAAGAAATGGAAAAATGCCAGGAACTGTCCAAGAAATTAGATATATCAATAGGGATGAAAACACACATTTATGGCTATTTAGGTCAATGATAAATGACTTAAAAGAAGAAAGACCAGATTTATTTACTGATGAATTAAAAGAATTCTACTTATCACTATTAAAAGAAGGAGTAGAACAAGAAATTGCCTGGGGAAAATATGCAATTGGAGATGAAATCCAAGGATTAAATTCACAAATGATTGAAGATTATATAAAATATTTGGGAAATCTAAGAGCAAAAGGACTTGGTCTTGGAACAATTTATGAAGGATATGAAGACGAACCTCAATCAATGAAATGGGTAAGCGAATATTCAGATCCAAACCAAGTAAAAACAGATTTCTTTGAAGGAAAAGTTTCAGCTTATTCTAAATCTTCAGTTATTGAAGATGATTTATAAAATAAATTTTATAAACTGTTGTAGAATAGATATTTCTATTTTACAGCAGTTTTTTATTTGCAAAAAATCTAAGAAAATCAGATTTTTGTATTATAAAAATTTTTTGTAAAAATAGAAGATATTTAAAAATAATCCAAAGTTTCAATTAATTTAAAGAAAATGGCGTTTGATTTGAAATCTTTGAATTTTTTTGACATAAATTTAATATATTATACTTAGCTTTATTTAATTTATAGTAAAAATATTTTAAAGACTTGGATTTTGTTGGTTTTTTAGTTTTTTTAAAAATTTTTATATTTAACAAAAAAATAAATTGAAATATTGTGTTTTTTTCTACAATTTTGTATAATGGAACAGATAGTGATTATCACTATTAGAACTAACGGGTTTTTAAATAAAAAACTTGTAAGAATTTATAAATTTTTAGAAAGGGGGAAAAGTGAAAAAATAAAAATTGATATTGAAAAAATATAGCTAGATTATAAAGCGAATAAAGTAATCATATAAAGGTTTTAATTATAAAAATTTATAAGGATTTAGATTTGTATTTATTCGGCAAATTATTTGATTAGATAAAAATATTATGAAAAACTTTACTAAGAATATCAAATAAAAATTAGTTATTTTAAAAAATACTATAAAAATGAGAAAAGCAAAGTTATTTTTACCAATATCAAGACTTATAAACCGAATATTTTAGATAGAAAATAAAATTGATTTAAAAATTTTGAAAAATATCTAAAAATTCATCCTTGCACAATAGATTATTTAATTTATTTGCAATTTGGAGTTTATACTCCACAACTCAATAATTTTTAAAGATTTTTATGTAAATGAAAATCAAAAAGGTTTAGGTTACCTTTAATAGCCTAAATATATTTTGTAAAGAGGAAAGATGAAAAATACATTTTTAAAGAAAGTATTGACTTTTATTATTGTAGGATTAGCGTCTATGGCTATGATAAAATCGTCTATGTTTGTCTTAGAAAAAAATAAGCTTGCTGCTGAAAAAAAAGACAAAATAGTAAGCGATAGCGCTCGTCTTGCAACAGATTTAAAAGATGGTCAATACGAAGCAAGTTCTGAAGGTTATGGTGGTTTGTTGACTGTTAGAATAACTATTAAAAATGGAAAATTAACAGACATCAAGATTTTATCCCATAATGAAACTGAGGAATATTTTAAAAAGGCTTCAGCGATAATAAAAGAAATTTTAAGAACAGGAAAAGTAGATGTAGATTCTGTTACAGGAGCAACCATATCATCAAATGCTATAAAGGATGCTGTTTTAAAAGCTCTCCAAAAAGCTGGTTCGAAAGAAAAAATAAAAGAAAAAGCTAAAAAAGAAGATAAAAAACCAGTAGAAGGTTTAAAAGATGGAGAATATTTTGGTAGCGCAAATGGATATGGTGGAAATTTAACCGTAAAAGTAATCATAAAAAATGGAAAAATAAGTGGAATAGAAGTTGTTTCACAAAATGAAACACCAGAATATTTTAATAGGGCTTATGCTGTAATAAATAAAATTTTAAGTAGTGGAAGTGTAAATGTAGATTCAGTAACAGGAGCTACAGTATCATCAAATGCTATAAAAATGGCAGTAGCTGATGCCCTTCACAAAGCTGGCTCTAAGGAAAATGCAAAAGTGCAAGCTGTAAATAAAGCATCAAGCAATAATAAAAGAGCAAATGCAAAAGGGACAGTAGCAATTGGAAATAAAGACCTTAAAGATGGAGTTTACACAGGCTCAGGTCAAGGATTTAATGGACCAATAAGAGTTAGAGTAACAATATCAAAAGGCTCAATAACAAACGTAGAAATACTTTCACACAGCGATGACAATCCATATTTTGGTCGAGCAAGAGCAGTTATATCAAAAATTTTAGGAAAACCTAACAAAAGTGTTGATACAGTTTCTGGCGCAACATATTCAAGTAGAGGAATACTTGATGCAGTAAGAAATGCTCTATCAAAAGCAGGTGGAAGCAAAAATGTTGATAATAAAAATAAAAAACCATCAAATACAAATCAAGCAAAAAAACCAAATAAAAAACCAGAAAAACCAAGTAAAGATAATAAGATTTACAAACAATACAAAGATGGTGTCTACGAAGGAGTAGCAGAAGGGTTTAATGGTCCAATAAAAGTAAAAGTAACCATAGCAAAAGGTTCAATAACAAAAGTAGAAATACTTTCACACAAAGAAGATGATCCTTATTTTAGCAAATCAAAAGGAGTAATCTCAAAAATGCTTGGTAAGCCTGGCAAAAACGTGGATACAGTATCAGGAGCAACATTCTCAAGCAAAGGAATAATAGATGCTATAAATAATGCAGTATCAAAAGCTGGAATTGAAAATAGTCCATCAAAACCTGACAAAAAGCCAGACCAACAAAAACCAGAAGAAGATAAGAAACCAGAAAAACCAAGCGAAGAAAAAATAGATGAAGCCCTTAAAAAATATTATAACGATCAACCATTAAAAGACGGCGAATATACAGGATGGGGCATTGGATATATTAATACAAGAAAAATCAGAACATATATAAAAGTCGAAAATGGAGAAATTTCTGAAATAAGAGTAGGAGAAAATTCAGAATACGGCGATGATATGGGACCATTTAGACAAAAAGCAGAAAAAGTTTTATCCTTTATCAAAGGAAAAGATGCAAGACTAAATCTTGCAAAAATGGGATTATACAGAGAGTATTTTGAAACAATAAGAAAAAGTAGTAACCCAAAAGCAAAAGCATTAGAACTTTTTGGTGCAGAATATGCAAATAATCTTAACGGATATAGAAATGATAATTCAGAATCAGATTTAACACTAATTTCAAGAACAGTTAAAGCTTATATGTCCAAAAAATATAAGTCAAAAGAATTATTTGATAGCGTTACAGGTGCAACAGTTAGTGCTAGTGGAATATCATCAGCAGCAAGAGAGGCGACAAAAAAATCATCAAATGATTACATTACAAATTCAGATGTAAAAGAAATCACAATAACAGCTCCAAAAAATAAAAACATAGAAGTAAACAAAGGCGATGGAGTTGATTTTACAGAAATGAAAGTAAACTTAATCAAAAAAGATGGAAGTCAAAAAGAAGTAGAATGGAAAGATTTCAAAGAAAATGGAATTAGCATTACAGACGAAAATGGAAAAATAATAGAAAACGGAAGCGACTTAAAAAATTATGCTAACAAAAAAATTATAAAAGCAAAAGTAATGCACCAAAAATCACTATCCTATGATGACTTTAGAATTTTAATCGGAAAATATAGTAAAGATTATATAATCGGATTAGAATACAGCGCAGATGGAAATAAGTGGTACAAAGTCGATAAAGTTGAAATGGATTACGTAGATAAAAGAAATATTTCCGACCATCAAGTTATCGATGCACCAACATCATTTGAATTTGAAAAAGTAAAACTTAGAGCAGTATCAAAAAATGGTAATCGTTATGAGTACACAGGCGATAAATTGCCAGTAAATAGACAAGTAAAATATACATTGCTCAAAGAAGAAAATCCAAATACACCAAAGACAATATATGTAAACTTCCAATTATCAGGAGAAGAATCCGATAAAAATTTAGTAGAAGAAAAAGAAAAAGAAGAAAAGCCAAAACCACAAGAAGAAGAAATAGAAGTAGACCAAAAAGTAATAGATACAAGTCTAATGGAATCAAACGGTCAACAGTGGATAGAAGGCAAAGAAATAAGACCAGCAACAGTAACAAGTCTAGATAAAGACGCAGAAATATTAAAAGAAATAGATGGACTACCAAAAGGCTTAATCTTTGACGGAAAAACAATAACAGGAATCCCAGAACCAAGCAATGAAGGTTGGCCAGAAGACGGCAGTGGATTTAAAACAATAACACTAAAATTCAAAGCAAAGAAAAAAGGCAAACTCTTAGTAAGAAAAATCACATATTGGTTATACAGAGACAAAGATAGAGATGGCATATCCGATGACGAAGATAAAGATCATGGCGAAAAATTCACGCCACAAAGAAGCTCAAGCAAACCAATAATAGTAGAAGGGAAAGCCCCAAGCCTAGAAGAATACAAAGAAAGATTTTCAAACATACCAAAAGACGGTTCAGTAGAAGTAAGCTTTAAAAACGAACCAGACTACAGCAAAGTAAGCGAAACCCCACAAAGAGTGTATCTACAATTCAAAAGCAAAGGAACAAAAGAAGTAGGCGAAGCTTACGTGATGGTAATAGTGAAAAAAGCCGTTGAAAAAGAAGAAAAGCCAAAGCCACAAGAAGAAGAAATAGAAGTGGACCAAAAAGTAATAGACACAAGTCTAATGGAATCAAACGGTCAACAGTGGATAGAAGGCAAAGAAATAAGACCAGCAACAGTAACAAGTCTAGATAAAGACGCAGAAATATTAAAAGAAATAGATGGACTACCAAAAGGCTTAATCTTTGACGGAAAAACAATAACAGGAATCCCAGAACCAAGCAATGAAGGTTGGCCAGAAGACGGCAGTGGATTTAAAACAATAACACTAAAATTCAAAGCAAAGAAAAAAGGCAAACTCTTAGTAAGAAAAATCACATATTGGTTATACAGAGACAAAGATAGAGATGGCATATCCGATGACGAAGATAAAGATCATGGCGAAAAATTCACGCCACAAAGAAGCTCAAGCAAACCAATAATAGTAGAAGGGAAAGCCCCAAGCCTAGAAGAATACAAAGAAAGATTTTCAAACATACCAAAAGACGGTTCAGTAGAAGTAAGCTTTAAAAACGAACCAGACTACAGCAAAGTAAGCGAAGTCCCACAAAGAGTGTACCTACAATTCAAAAGCAAAGGAACAAAAGAAGTAGGTGAAGCTTACGTAATGGTAATAGTGAAAAAGGCTGTTAAAAAAGAAAATAGTCAAGATAAATCTTCTAGCAAAAAGGCTATAAAGAAAAAGGAAAATTCTAAAAATAAAATAGAGGAAAAACCTTCTTTAAAACCTTCTGTAAATGAGAAAAAATATCCTGATAAAAATGAATCGAATAAAGATTCTGGTAATAAAGAGTTAGAAAAAACTGAAAAAGAAAATAGTGAAAATGAAAAAGATTCTCTCAAAATTCAAAGCACAAAAAACTCTCAATTGCCCCCTTTAGAAAAAAATAAAGAGGAAATTATCATTGATGAAAGTAAAAATCCTACACAAAAGGAACAATAAGCTTATGAAAATAGAAAGGAGAATAAGATGACTTTAATTACTGGAATTTTGTTTACTATAATTTTTTATAGTTTAACTAAGGATTTGATTAAAAAATATCCTGTCATATTTTATCTAGGAATATATGCTTGGACAGGATTTGTAGTTTATTATTATAATATGGGCTTTGATAGAAATTTCCCTACTTGGTTTAATGAATATTTTATGAAGATATTTTCAAGGGGGATATTTGCTACAGCTTCATTTATGATAGTGATGTTTTTAGGGACTATTACAAAACATAATGATTTTTCAAAAAAATTGATGGCAATTCGTGGAGAAATGTCTATAATGGCAAGCTTATTAGTCTTTAGCCACAATATAATATTTGGTTTGCGTTATTTCCCAATTCTTTTTACAAATCCTAGCTCTATGCCTCAAAGACAATTAATAGCATCAATAATAACAATATTTTTATTGTTGATGCTGATTCCTCTTTTTGTAACTTCTTTTAAGACAGTTCGTCGCAAAATGAAAGCTAAAAGTTGGAAAAATTTGCAAAAAATGGCATATCCATTTTTCATAGGAATATATATCCATGTTATGGTGTTATATTCTTCAAATTGGAAAGAAAATATGTTAGGAGTGGTTATATATACGCTTATATATTTGGCTTATATAATCCTAAGATTAAGAAAAAGAAATATAAAAATGCAAAAATCATTGGCAAAATAAAAATAAAAAATCCTCAAAATGAATTTAATTTCATTTGAGGATTTTTTTGTCCTTATTTTATTTGGCACTTAATGAAAATTCTGCAAATTTTTCAAAGTTTCCATCACTTTCTTTGCCAGAATTTTCATTCATTTTTGAACGGCTTAGGATAAAATTAAAATTTCTTCCGTCTTTTATTTCATCTAGGCTTAGGTCTGAGAAATAATTATTGTAGATAAAGGTAGTTGAATTTTCATCTGCAACTCTTTCATCTAAAGAAATTTTATTTCCTTTTTCGTCAACTCCTTTTAGTTCATAAACATAGGCTTGATCAAGATTTTTTATTGTTGTTGTAAGGGTCATTGGATTTATTTTCATCAATGAAATTGTGGCGTTTGTTCCTTTTATTTTTAAATTTTCAGCGAAAATTTTGTTGTCTTCGTTTATTGTATTCATTGGGGATTCTATTGAAATTATTTGGCTTTTATTTGCATCTGCAAAATATAAATCTACGCTTGCCTTATCTTTTTTTGGAAAAGATTTGTCAAAACTTATCATAAGATTTTCTGAGGATGTTTTTTTATCTTCTAATAGGCCTTCTTCTCCTGATGAGCCAATAGCTTTATAAGTTTTTCCATCAACAACTACTTTGTACAAATATGAATTGTTTTTTGTATTTTCCTCTAAATTTTTTCCATTTCTTAGGGTATTTATAAATATTTTATTATCTTCAAAGGCTATATTTCCTATTACAAATGAATCTTCTCCAACTGTTACTGGTTTATTAATTTCTGCCATATATTTGTAGGAATCAGGACTTGCACCAAAGGCTTCCATCATAGTTACTTTTATGTCTGTTGTAAATTTTGAAACTTCTGCTTTTACAATTGGAATATTAAGTCCAGCTACTAGGATTAATGCAGCTGCTATTGGCAAAAATTTTTTTGATTTTTTATTTTTTTTGTAGGATTTTGCAGTTTTTATTAATTTTTCTTTTTCAAAGTCGTTTAATTCGATTTTTTCAATTTCAAAATCCATATCATTTATTTTGTCATAGATATTTTTCATAATTTGCTCCTTAAAGTTTTTTTGGCACGGCTTACTTTGTTATAGAGTCTGTCTCTTGGAATTTTTGTGATTTTTTCTAAATCATCGTATGAATATCCTTCTATAAATAATTTTTTAAAAATCTCCCTGTCTTTTTTTGACAACATTTCAAGAATTTTTTCGCTTTCATCATAATTTTCTAAATTTTTATCATAAATAAAACCAGAAACATCATCAAGATCAAGGCAGTCGTGTTTTGCTTCTTTTCTAATGGCATCAATTGCCTTGTATTTGGCAACTCCTGCACACCAATTTTTAAAAGATGACCTAGTAGGATCATAAGAATTTATATTATCCCAAATTCCAAGGAGAGCATCATTTAAAATTTCGTCTAAAATATTTCTCCTATTTCCTATAGTTTTTACAATAACTCCTTTTAATATAGGCCCATAAAGGTTAATGAATTCAATCAAATATTTTTCATCTTTGTTTTTAATTCCTTTTATTAAATTTTTATCATCCATTATTTCCTCCTTTGCCTATATATTCGTGTAAAGTTGAGCAAATCTATCCTTACTTTAAATTATATCTTTAATTTTTTATAAAAAAACCACCTCGATTTTTTCGAGATGGTTTATAGGTTTTAAAATTTTATTTAAATAAAAGATTAATATCAAAATCTTTTTCTATCATTTTATTATCTAGCATAAATTTTTTGGTTCTTTCGAATCCTTTTTTATCTTCTTCTGTGATTTTTGTTGAAAAATCATACATTGGATACATATAATCGTAGGCTTTATCGTCAAGGTCTAACTCTTTTTTTACAATTTCTTTTGTTTGGTCTTTATTTTTTTCCATAAATTCTGCTATTTCTTTTTGGGCATCGTTTATTGCTTTTATTACGTCTGGATGTTCTTTGGCAAATTTTTCTGAACTTGCCACGCAAATTATAGCGTCAATTAAATCTTCGCCGTTTGTAATTTCATAAAGTCCTGCTTCTTTTGCCTTATAAGCTGCAGGTCCTCCCAAAAGTGCTACGTCTAAATTTCCTGAATCAAGGGCAGCTGCTGCATCTGGAATTGACATATTTGAAAATTCTACGTCTTTTTCAGTCAAATTTTCTTTTTCTAAATATGCTAGAAGTTCTTGGTGTAAGTTTGTTCCTGCAGGGCCTCCGATTTTTTTGCCTTTTAAATCTGATGGATTTTTTATTGAATCATCTTTGGCAAAAAGTGAAAATGCCTTTGGTGCTTTTGAATACATATTTAAAACTTTTAAATCTTGACCATTTGCCTTTGCAAGAATTGCAGAAGAACCGCCAAGTCCATAAAGCAAATCAACATCTCCGCTTGCAAGGGCAGCCGTTTGGTCTGCGCCGCTTGTGATTTCCTTGTAATTAATTTTTACATTTGGAAGATGTTTTGCAAAAATTTCCTTATTTTTTTCGATAATTGATGGAACATTTAAAGGCGATGTTACATAAGTCACATTTAATTCGTCGATTGACAATTTTTCCTTGCTATTTGAGGAAGGATTTGACATATTAGCATTTGAAATATTTTCGTTTGATGCATTGTCTTTGTTTGAGCATGATGTAATTGCAAAAACTAAGGCAAAAATTGATAAAATTTTTAAAAATTTATTTTTCATTTTCTTCTCCTATTATTTTTTTAAAATTTTCTCTCAAAATTTCCTTGGAGATTTTTTTATCTTCAAGATTAAAATCAGAAACTATTTTTCCCCTTTTCATTACTATAATTCTTTGGCCCAAATTGAGAGCTTCTTCAAGGTCGTGGCTTACAAATAAAAATCCAGAATTTTTGATTTTCATATAAGAAATTAATTCTTTTTCAAGCCTTTCTTTGCTAATCTCATCAACAGATGCAAAAGGCTCATCCAAAAGCATAAAATTATTTGGAAAAATAAGAGCACGAGCAAGGGAAACTCTTGCTTTCATACCACCAGAAAGCTGAGAAGGGTAGGCGTTTTCAAAGCCCTCAAGCCCAATTATCTTAATCCACTTTTTGCAAAGATTTTCGTTTTGATTTGAAAATAGAATATTTTCTTTGACATTTAGCCATGGCAAAAGTCTTGGATTTTGAAAAACTATGGAAGTTTTTATATCATTTTTAATAATTTTTCCAGAGTCGATTTCCAAAAGTCCGCCAATAGCCTTGATTAAAGTTGATTTTCCACAACCAGAAGGGCCGATTAGGATATTTCTTTTTTGAGGATCTAAAGTTAAATTTATTTTATCCAAAGCCTTTATATTTTTATCGTCGATATTATAAGTTTTACAAAGGTCAATTAGACTTATACCATTCATTTTTAAGATCTCCCTTCAAAAAAAAGCTTGCAAATTTAACAAAAATTTTGTCAGAAATCATTCCAACAAAGCCTATTAGAAAAATCCCAACAAGAACTTTATCAGTCCTAGACATAAGCCTTGAAAAATTTATAAGATAACCAAGACCTTTTGATGCGGCTATCATTTCCGCTGCAATAATTGACCTATAAGCATAGCCAAGACCAATTCTTGCGCCAACAAAAATATCTTTCAAACTTGATGGCAGGATAATTTTTTTAAAAATTTCCTTATTGTTATAAGAAAAAGCACGGGCCATTTCAATTAAATCAGGCTCTGCTACCATAAAACCCTTTTGAATATTTAAAAAAATAGGAAAAAATGACGCCAAAAAAACTATGGCGATTTTGCTGATTTCTCCAATTCCAAGCCACAAAATCAAGAGGGGAACAAGACCAAGAGGCGGAATACTCTTAAAAAAATTCAAAATATTTGAAAAATATGGGTAGGTTTTAGGTTTTAAATAAAAAATCAAAGCCAAAAAAAAGCTTACAAGAAAAGCCAAAAAATATCCAACAAATACTCTAAAAAGGCTTGCAAAAAGATTAGCAAAAATCGAACCATCAACAAGCATAGCACAAAAAGTTTCAAAAACTTTAAAAGGCCCAGGCAAATAAATTGGCGAAAAAAGTCCGATTTTATAAATAAATTGCCAAAAAATCAAAATAAGTATAAGTATTGAAAGATTTTTAAAATTAAAGTTAAATTTTTTCATAAAAACTCCCCTAATATTTTACCAGAAAATGAGAAAGTTTATAAATAATAATTTGGAAAAAATTGTAAGAGTATTGATTTTTTTAAAAATTGATATCATGAATTATCAAAAAAATAAAGTAAAGAAAAAACCCATACCGACTAATAATCGATATGGGTTAAGTATCGTTTAGTTTATTTATGAAAAATTATCATAAAAATTTATTATTCAAATTTTAAAGAATTTATAATATTTTCATTTAAAAGTTGGGTTTTATTTGTATTTTTTAATGGACCTGCAAGGATAATATTTACAAAATAATCTTTGGTTTCAAAGGCTATTTTTTCTCCTTCTAGTGAAAATTGCTCGGTATAAATTCTTACTTTTGATTTTAAAAACAATTTTTCTTTTACCATTTCTTCTTTTACTTCTCCCATTGGACTTATAAAGGCTGGTGGAATTTGACTGCCTTCACTTTGGGCAAAAGAATTTTTCAAATCAATTGCCTTATCTTTTTTTATTTTTGAAATTATAATTTGATTTATTGTTTTTCCTGAAACTTGATTTTCATAAACGGTCAAAGCTTCGCTTTCTTGGATATTTTTCATATCTTGAGGAATATTAAAAGAAAAATCTCCCATATCAATTTTTTCTGTTGCGTAAAGATTTATATATTTGTCAAAAGATTTGAATGATTTGGCAACCATATTGAAATCTTCGCTTTCTGGATAGGTTGTCGACAATAAATCTGCCATTATATAAGGAGAGACTTGGGATTTTTCCTTATCTTCTATAATTTGAAATTGAATAATATTTGTAGGCGTTGCCATAAATATATTTGTGTAAGAAAATTGATTATCTTCAACAATTGAATAATAAGTTTTCTTATAGTCGCTTTCAAGTCCAACAGGTTTTTGAACTACATTTGCATTTTCAATTTCCGAATTATATGTTTCTTTGTCAGAAATTTTATAAAGCTCATTTTTTATTTCGTCTTCTGATTTTTTTCCTTCTTCTAATAATTTTTTTATATTAATTGAAATGTCATAATCATCAGATTTTGGAAAATCAATCACATAGGTATTTTTACTAGAAGTATTAGAATAAACTTTGCACCTGTTTGGTATCCTTATATTAAAAGCTTCCAAGAAAATATTTTTGTCGTAATCAAGATTTTTAAGCTCATCTTTTGTATAAGGCTCATTGGAAGAAGTGGAAATATCATTTGGATAATCTCCCATCATTCTTTCAACGAACAAGGAATTATCTCTTTGAAATCCTTCAATATTTTCGTGCTTATATTCTAATCTTTTCTTTTTTTCTTTTTCGCTTGAAATACTATTTGCTGATATTTTTTCTTTTATTGTGCTGTCATTAGATTTATTTATACTTTCATCGAAATTTATGCAAGATGAAAAAAGTAATATAAATAAAACAATCAAAAATTTTTTCATACGATCTCCAAATTTTATTTTACCTATTGATTATATCATAAATCCTTAAAAATTAAACAAATAAAAAGATTTTTACAAAAAATTAAAAATTTTAAAAAGGTCTTTAAAAAAGTTCCACTTCTTGGTATGATAAAAATGTAGGAAACGGTTTATTTCCTATTAACTTTAACAAGAGGATTTAAAGGAGAAAAAATGAATAGAGATTTAGGTATCAACTTATGTAGAGTAACAGAGGCAGCAGCTCTTGCAAGCGGAAAATATTTAGGCAAGGGTAAGAAAAACGATTCTGACAATATTGCAGTAGACCAAATGAGAGCAATGTTTAATTATTTGGGAATAAACGGCAGGGTTGTAATCGGAGAAGGGGAAATCGACGAAGCTCCTATGTTATATATAGGTGAAGAAATTGGCGATATGAGCCAAGATGATGTTGTAGATATAGCTGTAGACCCAATAGATGGAACAGCATCTCTTGCAAATGGAACTAGCAATTCAATCTCAGTAATTGCAGTTGCACCACAAGGTTGCTTACTAAATGCTCCAGATGTTTATATGAATAAAATTGCCACAGGAAGCAAGGCAAAAGGCGTAATAGATATAAAAAAATCAACCAAAGAAAATATAGAAAATGTAGCAAAAGCTTTGAACAAAAAAGTTTCAGATATTACAGTTTCAGTTTTGCACAGACCAAGACACGAAAAATTAGTTGAAGAAATAAGAGAAGCAGGGGCTAGAATTTCTATGGTAGAAGACGGTGATGTTTTGACAGCCATAGCCACAGAATTATCAGATGGAAAAATTGATTTGATAATGGGTATAGGCGGAGCACCAGAAGGTGTTATAGCAGCCGCAGCCCTTAAATGTTTGGGAGGAGATTTCCAAGGAGTATTTGCCCCATCAGATTCAAAACAAGTAAAAAGATGCCTAAAAATGGGAGTAGATTTCGACAAAGTTTACACAATAGACGATTTGGTAAAAGGCGATGACGTATTATTTGCAGCAACAGGAATAACCGATGGAACTTTCCTAAAAGGCGTATCCTACACAAAAAATAATATGGCAAAAACCCAATCACTATTATTAAGACTTCCATCAGGAACAATTAGATACATTGACTCTGTCCACAAACTAAATCAAAAACTAGACCAAAAATAAAGACAAAAACGACAAGCTTATAAAAATAATAAGGATAGATTTTAAAATAAATTGAGATTTCTTGGGGATTATGTAAGTTTTATTTAAAAAAAATAGACTCATAATCCCCAAAAAAATACACAAAATTTTGGATAAAACAAAATCCTTAATTATTAAATAATTAAAAGCCATAGAAAAATATGTAAAGACAAACAAAGAAAAGTATAGAGCTTTTCTATTATTTTTTATTATATTGAAAATTTTTTTATTAAAAATTTTTGATTTATTAAAAGATTTCATAAAAACTCCTCAAAGTTATTGATAACTGTTATCAATTTTATTATATAAAATCAGAAATTTTTGTCAACAAAGTACATAAAAAAAATAAATTTTTAAAATAGAATAAAAAACAAAGCAAAATTTTATAGAAAATTTTAAATTCAAAAGAATGTATTTAAAAAATTATTTGAAAATAATTATTTAATCTTTTCGAATTTTTCTATAAAAATTGATTAAAATGGGTAATATACATCTATATGGTCAATATGCTATAATTAAACTATATATAGTAGGAGGTGAAGGATGGCAAGCGATGTAATAAATCAAGTTAAAGATGCAGAAATTGCAGCTGATAAACTTGTAGACGATGCCAAAATAAAAGCCAAGGAAATAATCGAATCATCAAAAATCGAAGCAAGCAATTCTTACAAAGAAAAAATCGAAAAGGCAAAAAAAGATGCCAATGATTTAATCGAAAAAGCAAAGAAAGAAGCAAGCGAAGAAAAGATTCCACTTATTGACAAGGCAAAAGATGAAAGCAAAGATATTTTAGACCAAGATGAGGTAAAAATTGAGGGGCTTTTAAATCTTTTAACAGAAAGGATTGTAAATAATGGCAATAGTTAAAATGGATAAGTTTAATCTTTTCTCTTTTGAAAATAATAGAAAAAGCCTTCTAGATATTTTACAAAAGTTTAACTATGTTCATTTTAACGATCTTGTGGTCGACGAAAAGGAAGACTACCTCAAAAAGGTATCTAACCAAGATAATCTTACAAGAATTGATGAAAAAAGATCAAAGCTAGAATATGCAATAAATTCTATAGAGAAGTTTTTGGATAAGGAAGAAAAATCTTCCTTAACAAAAAAGGACATGAGTCTTGATAATCTCTATAAAGAAGGCGAAAATTTTAGATTTGATGAAATATATCCTCAACTAAAAGAATACATTGATATAAGGGATAAAAGTCAAGATAAGATTAAAAATTTAAAAGCAGCAAATGAAGAACTAGAAAGCTTTAAGGCTTTGGATTTGGATATAAATTCTATTGAAAACTCACACAGATTTTTCGTAGAAATTGGCTCAATTGCAGATCAGTTTTATAAAGATTTTGACCAAGATTTAGTCAAAAAAGATTTTAAAACTGCCCTAGTTGTAGATCTTTCCAAAAAAGATAGCCTAAATTATCTAATAGCCATATCAAGTCTTGAAGAAGCAAAAGATTTTAGAGAATTTCTAAGAGATCATGGTTTTTCAAAAGCAAATATTAAGACCAAAAAGAAAGTTAGTGAAAAAATAGCTTTAAATCTAGAAGAAATTGAAAATTTAGACAAAAAGCTTAAAGATAGTGAAGAAAAAATTAAGCAAATGAAAATATTTTTGCCAGATTTTTACCTTTACCAAACTTATCTAGAAAATTTAAGAAAAAAAGAAGCAAGTAGCGAATTTTTCATCAAAACAAAAAGAATAGACTTCGTTGAAGGCTATATTCCTCACAATCTAAACGACAAGTTCAAAAAAGATTTGAAGGAAGTTTTGGGAGAAGATTTTGTACTTGATATAAAAGAAGCAGACAAAGATGATCCAGACGTTCCAGTAATTCTTGATAACAACAAGCTTATCAAACCTTACGAATCAGTAGTAGAAACCTACTCACTACCAAAATATAACGAAGTTGATCCTACACTTTTGGTTTCAATTTTTTATACAATATTTACAGGTTTTATGCTTGGGGATTTGGGATATGGATTAATACTTTTTATTGGAACAATTTTACTTAGAAAATACAAAGATTTGCCAGAGTCAACTGACAAAATGGCAAGACTTTTTACAAGAGTTGGTCTTTCAGGATGTGTATTTGGACTAATATTCGGTTCATTTTTTGGAGGAATTATTCCACTACCAGGTCTAATTGATACACAAAAAGATTTCAACACCCTAATGGTTATTTCACTTATAATCGGTGGCATATCATTATTTACAGCTTTAGGCGTAAAAGCCTATATGCTAATTCGTGATGGCGATCCACTAGGTGCAATATTTGATGTATTATTGTGGTATATGGCAGTAGGTGGAGCTATAGCCTTATATTTACTTGATGGATCAGGAAAAAATGTTGCAAAAATAATAATGATTATAGGAATGATAGGCATAGTTCTTACAGGAGGACGTGAAAATAAATCTGTTGGAGGAAAAGTTGCAGGAGGTTTATATTCTTTATATGGTATGAGTTCTTGGATTGGAGATTTTGTATCATTTTTAAGACTTATGGCGCTTGTTCTTTCAGGAGGATTTGTAGCTTATTCAGTAAACTTGATTGTAGGAATGTTGTGGCCAGCGGGAATTTTAGGAAAGATAGGAGCTATTATAGTTTTTGTAATTTTCCAATTATTTAACTTATTCCTATCAACCCTATCAGCATACGTTCACTCACTAAGACTTGTTTATGTAGAAATGTTTAACAAGTTCTATGAAGGTGGCGGCAAGAAATTTAGACAAATGATAGAAAATAGCAAATTTATAAATATAATCACAGGAGGATACAATGGTTGATTTTTTAGTTGAAAATGGTGGAAAGATAATGGGAGCAGTTGCTGTTGCTATAGCAGTATTCTTATCAGGAATGGGATCTGCCAAAGGAACAGGAATGACAGGAGAAGCAGCTGCGGGCTTAACTGTAGAAGAACCACAAAAATTTGGTAAGGCACTTGTACTACAACTTTTACCAGGTACACAAGGACTTTACGGATTCGTAATAGGATTTATGATTTTAGGAAAATTAGGTGGAGATCTTAATTTCCAACAAGGACTTTATTATATCTTCGCAGCTCTTCCAATTGGAGTAGTAGGATATTTCTCAGCAATAGCTCAAGCAAAAGTAGCAGTATCAGGTATGAATATACTTGCAAAAAACGAAGATAATTTCGTACAAGGAATAGTTTATGCAGTAATGGTTGAGTTATATGCAATCTTAGGATTTGTAATTTCCCTACTTCTAGTAAACAATATATAAGGCTTTATTATGAACAATCTTGATTTATTATTAGATAGAATAAAAGAAGACGGCAAAAAAGAAGCCGATCATATCCTATCTAATGGTCAAAAAAGAAAAGAAGAAATAATAAAAGAATCAGAAGAAAAAGCCCAAAAAGAAGTTTCAAAAATTATAGAAAATGCCAAAAAAGAAGCAAAAAGAATAAAAGAAAATTCAAAAGTAACTGCAAATAGACAGGCAAGAGATATAAAAATTGAAGCAAAAAATCAAGTTGTAGAAGATATTTTAGAAAAATTAATTGAAAAATTAGAAAAACTTGGACCAAATTCTTACAAAGATTTTGTCCTAAATAGACTCAAAGATTCAAAAATCGAAAAAGGCGAAATACTTTTACAAAAAGATATGAAATTTCATTTCAAAGAAGAAGATTTTAATGGGCTTAAAGTATCAAATGAAAGCGTAGAAGGTGGATTTGTTGTAAAAAATGGAAAAATTTCCTACGATAACACCTACAAGTCTTTGGTAAACTTTGAAAAAGATTCTTTAGAAAAAATTATAGTTGATGAAATATTTAAGTGAGGTGATTTAGATGGATAGAGAAAAATTTATCCGCCCATCCATTACTACAAGAGTATACGAAAAAAATCTCCTTACTTCAGAAAATTTGAAAAGGCTAATAGATACAGACAACCTAAATGAGGCTATATCATCCTTAAACGATACAAAATATGGCGAGCTTTTACAAAAATTAGATAGAGCTGAAGATTATGAAAAAGTCCTATCTCAAATGCTTTTAAATTCATACAAGGATATGATAAAAATAAGTCCTGATGAAAACTTAGTAAAATATTTGGAAGAAAAATATAACTTCCATAATTTGAAAGTTTTATTAAAAGAGCTTATCCAAGATGAGGACTACAAATCTATTTATATTGATATAGGAAAAATTGACATTGTAAAGATAAAGAGAAATCTAAAAGAAGATATAAATCAAAATGACAAGTATTTTTCTTATGCAAAAAAAGCCCTAGACCTTTATAAAGAAAATAAGGATCCTCAAGATATAGATTTGTCTTTGGACAAAGATTTTTATGAAAAACTTTTAGAAGATAGCGAAAATCTAAGTTATGAAAGTTTAATAAAATTTACCAAAGAAAGAATTGACCTTACAAACTTAAAAACACTTTTAAGAATAAAAGGTCAAGACCAAAGTGTAGACTTATTAGAAAAAGCCCTAATAGATGGAGGAAACATTGAAAAAAATCTATTTAGAGATTCACTAAATGCAGAAAAAACTTCATATTCAAATCTATTTTTCAAAGAAAAAATTTACCCACAAGTAAAAAATGCTTTGGAAGAAGATGATTTGTATAAGGCTATGCAAAAAATAGAAAAAATAATCGATAATCACTTGATGGATTTTGCAAAAGAAAGCAAAAAAGTAAGTTATGGTCCAGAAGTAATTATGGGTTATCTTATAAGTCGTGAAATGGAAATTAAAAACTTGAGAATTATCCTAACAGCCAAATTAAATTCACTTTCTCGTGAATTTATGGAAGAAAGGTTGCGTGATTTGTATGTATAGGGTAGCCGTAATAGGAGATAAAGATTCTGTCCTAATGTTTAAAGCATTGGGAGTTGACGTATATACAGCAGTAGATGGAGAAGATGCAAAAAAACTTGTAAATAAACTTGCCCAAGAAGATGTGGGAATAATTTTTATTACAGAAGATTTTGCAGAAAAAATCCAAGATACTATAGACAAATACAGAGAAAAAATGACTCCAGCAATTATACTTATACCATCCAACAAAGAAGATCTTGGACTTGGAATGGCAGATATAAATAAGAGTGTAGAAAAAGCTGTTGGAGCTAACATTTTGAACTAAAAGGAGACCAAATTTGAATAAAGGTAAAATCACAAGAGTATCAGGTCCACTTGTAGAAGCAAAGGGATTATCTGATGCTAATATCTATGATGTGGTCGAAGTTTCAAAAGATAAGCTCATCGGAGAAATTATAGAGATGAGAGGGGATGTTGCAAATATTCAAGTTTACGAAGAAACAACTGGAATTGGACCTGGAGACGAAGTAGTTTCAACAGGAGCTCCACTATCAGTTGAACTTGGACCTGGATTACTTGAAAGAATGTATGACGGAATCCAAAGACCACTTGAAAAACTTGAATTATTGGCAGGAGAATTTCTAAAAAGAGGAGTTACAGCCCCACCACTAAATAGAGAAAAATTATGGGAATTTAAAAAAGAAAAAGAAGTTGGCGATGAAGTTATCCCTGGAGATATTCTAGGAAGTGTTGATGAAACTTCAGTAATTAACCATAAAATTATGGTGCCAAATGGCGTTAAAGGAAAAGTTAAAGAAATAAAGGACGGAGAATTTACAGTTGATCAAACAGTTGCTGTAATTGAAACAGAAAATGGCGATAAAGAATTAAATATGATTCAAAAATGGCCAGTAAGATCTCCAAGACCATTTAATAGAAAACTTGATCCAGACACACCACTTATAACAGGACAAAGAGTTATTGATACATTTTTCCCAGTTGCAAAGGGAGGAGCTGCATCAATTCCAGGACCATTTGGTTCAGGAAAAACAGTTATCCAACACCAAATTGCAAAATATGCCGATGCTGATGTTGTAATTTATGTAGGTTGTGGAGAACGTGGAAACGAAATGACCGATGTACTTGATGAATTTCCAGAACTAATTGATCCAAAAACTGGCGAATCAATTATGAAAAGAACTGTACTTATAGCAAACACTTCAAATATGCCAGTAGCAGCCAGAGAAGCAAGTGTTTATACAGGAATTACCATGGCAGAATATTACAGAGATATGGGATATTCAGTTGCCCTAATGGCAGATTCTACATCAAGATGGGCAGAGGCCCTTCGTGAAATGAGTGGACGTTTGGAAGAGATGCCAGGAGACGAAGGATTCCCAGCTTATCTTGCAAGCCGTATAGCAGATTTCTACGAAAGAAGTGGAAAAGTTATTGTAAATGGACAAGTAGAAAAAGAAGGATCACTTTCAGTAATAGGAGCAGTTTCTCCTCCAGGTGGAGATTTGTCTGAGCCTGTAACCCAAGCAACCCTTCGTATAGTAAAAGTATTCTGGGGACTTGATTATGATTTGTCTTACCAAAGACACTTCCCAGCTATAAACTGGCTAAATTCTTACTCACTCTACCAAGACAAGATGGATTCATATATAGATAAAACTGTTGATGAAAAATTCTCAAAAAACAGGATGAGAGCAATGAGCCTTCTTCAACAAGAATCATCCCTACAAGAAATTGTAAGATTAATCGGTCGTGATGGATTAAGTGATGATGATAAATTAAAACTTGATGTAACAAAATCATTAAGAGAAGATTTCTTGCAACAAAATGCCTTCCACGAAACAGATGCTTTCTGTCCAATGGAAAAACAAGATTTAATGCTTGATACAATTCTATATTTCTATGACAAAAGTTTAGAAGCTCTATCTGATGGGGCAAATCTTGATAGGCTTGAAGAGCTTGAAGTAAAAGAAAAAATCACAAGATTAAAATTGATAAAAGATGAAAACTTGGAAGAATTCGACCAAGTTAAAGAACAAATAGACAAAGAATGCAAAGAAGCTGTAGCAAAGGGGGAGGATGAATAATGCTAAAAGAATATAAAAGCGTATCAGAAGTAGTTGGTCCCCTAATGCTTGTCGAAGATGTTAGTGGAGTTGATTATGAAGAGCTAGTTGATATAGAGCTTCAAACAGGAGAAAGAAGAAGAGGAAGAGTAATAGAAATTGACGAAAACAATGCTGTTGTCCAACTTTTCGAAGGTTCTTCTGGAATTAACTTAAAATCAACATCAGTAAGATTTTTAGGTAGACCACTAGAACTTGGCGTAAGCGAAGATATGATTGGAAGAACTTTTGATGGACTAGGAAGACCAATAGATGATGGCCCATCAATTATTCCTGAAGAAAAAAGAGATGTAAACGGAGTTGCAATAAATCCTGTAAGCCGTGATTACCCATCAGAATTTATTCAAACAGGAGTATCAACAATCGATGGATTGAACACCCTTGTTCGTGGGCAAAAACTTCCAATATTTTCAGGCTCAGGACTTCCACACAATAAATTTGCAGCCCAAATTGCAAGACAAGCAAAAGTTTTAAATGATAGCGAAGACTTTGCCGTTGTTTTTGCAGCTATAGGAATTACATTCGAAGAAGCTCAATTTTTTAGACAAGACTTTGAAAAAACAGGAGCTTTGGACAGATCAGTAATGTTTATAAATCTTGCAGATGACCCTGCAATCGAACGTTTATCAACACCAAAAATGGCACTAACAGCAGCAGAATATTTGGCATTTGAAAAAAATATGCAAGTTTTGGTTATCATGACAGATATGACAAACTATGCAGAAGCTCTTCGTGAGGTTTCAGCTGCAAGAAAAGAAGTTCCAGGCCGTCGTGGATATCCAGGATATCTTTATACAGACCTTGCAACTTTATATGAAAGAGCTGGAAAATTAAAAGGAAAACCAGGTACAATTACCCAAATTCCAATTTTAACCATGCCAGAAAATGATATAACCCACCCAATCCCAGATTTGACAGGCTATATCACAGAAGGACAAATTATTTTATCAAACGAATTGTATAACCAAGGAGTAAACCCACCAGTTTCAATTCTTCCATCCCTATCAAGGCTTAAGGATAAGGGAATTGGTGAAGGAAAAACAAGAGAAGACCATGCAGATACCATGAACCAAATTTATGCAGCTTATGCATCCGGAGTTGACGCAAGAGAGCTTCAAAAAATCCTTGGAGATTCTGCCCTATCAAAAGCAGACCTTGCCTTTGCAGAATTTGCAAAACAATTTGAAGAAAAATATATAAATCAAGGATTCTACACAAATAGGTCCATTGAAGATACCCTAAATCTTGGTTGGGAATTATTAAAAATAATACCAAAATCTGAACTAAAGAGAATCGATGACGAATTAATCGATAAATATTTGGATAAAGACGAAAACAAAAAGGAGTCTTAGGCTATGACAAGGCTTAATGTAACTCCAACCAGGATGAATTTAAATACCCTAAAGAAAAGACTTGCCACATCCAAAAGAGGCTACAAACTTTTAAAAGACAAACAAGATGAGCTAATGAGACAATTTCTTGAAAAAATCAGAGAAAACAAAAGACTTCGTGAAGAAGTTGAAGCTGATTTGAAAGATTCATCAAAAGGATTTTTGATGGCTTCATCTTTTATGAGCCCAGAATTTTTGGAAGAAGCAGTTAGTTTTCCAACACAAAAAATTGGGGTAGATATAAAGGTAAAAAATGTCATGAGTGTTAGAATTCCACAAATGGAATTTAAAATTGACAAGGGAGGAAACGAAAATGCCTCCATGTATCCTTACGGACTTGCCCAAACATCAGCTGATTTGGACCTTGCCATAAAAGGATTAAATAAGGTTATGGATAAACTATTAACTTTGGCAGAACTTGAAAAATCAACTCAACTTATGGCAGATGAAATTGAAGGAACAAGAAGAAGGGTAAACGCCCTAGAATATAGGACAATTCCAGATTTGGAAGAAACAATTAAATATATTAGAGCTAAGCTAGAAGAAAATGAAAGAGCAACTATATCAAGACTTATGAAAGTTAAAGATATTATATCAGAGGCCTAAGTCTTGAAAAGAGAAAATTTCATAGTTTAGTAATAAAGAAAAAAGGGACGTGTTAAACGTCCTTTTAATAAATAAATTTTGAAGGAGAAACAAATGGATACGGAAGGACCCTACGCGAATTTAATAATTTTTTTAATAGTTTTGGCACTTATTTTATTAAATGCCTTGGTTAATATGATTTTTTCATCTTTAACTTCCCTAAATCATCAAAAATTAAGAGAGATGGTAGAAAATGGAGATAGTAAAGCTAAAGATGTTTTGATTTTATCTCAAGACCAACAAAGACTTATGCAAAGTCAAAATTTTCAAGATGGAGTTTTGTCAATAATTACAATTGCTTTTCTTTTATTAAATATAAAAGATTCTTTGAAAAATTTTTTAAATAGAGAATCAGATTTTATGCAAATGCTTATAATGATTCTTATGGTAATTGTTTTTGTAGTTATAAAAAGAATTTTTGCCAATATGATTCCTCAAAGAATTGGAATTAGAAATCCCTATACTATTTCCAAAAAGACAAGAGGATTTGCAAAATTGATTTTATTTTTGACAAGGCCCTTTGTAAGTTTTATAAATAAAATTACAAATATCATTATGAATATTTTTGGAATTGAGTCTAAGGCTATTGAAAAAGAAGTTACGGCAGAGCAAATAAAATCCATTGTCCAAGTTGGAGAAGACCAAGGAGTTTTAAGACCATTAGAATCAAAAATGATTCATTCGATTATGGAATTTGACGACGTGTGGGCAGAGGAGATAATGACTGCAAGGCCTGAAGTATTTATGATCGATATAAAAGATAGGGAAAGAAAATACTTGGATGAATTTATTAAATTAAAACATTCAAGAATTCCAGTCTACGATGAAGAAGTCGATAATATTTTGGGGATAATTTATACCAAAGATTATCTCTTAGAGGCACTTGATGTGGGAATTGCAAGTGTTGATATTAGAAAATTAATAAAACCAGCCTTTTTTGTGCCAGAAAAAATTGAAATTGATAAATTATTTTCTCAAATGCAAAAAGATCACACTCACATGGCGATTTTGATAGATGAGTACGGTGGATTTTCGGGACTTGTTACTATGGAAGATTTGGTTGAAGAAATTGTTGGAGATATGGACGATACATTTGACAAGGACCTACCAGATATTAGAAGTTCAACCAAGGGTTCTTATATAGTAAAAGGTTCGACATCAATAAAAGATTTAAATGAATTTTTGGGACTAGATATAGATGAAGAAAACGACCAATACGACACAGTAGGTGGTTTTATAATCGATAAACTTGGCTTTATTCCAGATGAAGGCTGCGAAAAAGCAGTAATCTACAAAGATTACGAATTTAAGATTTTATATATTGAAGAAACTCGAATTAAAATTGTAAGAATTAAAAAAATAAAAAATCCTGAAAAAATTTCGGATTAAAATAAAAATAAATGAACCTATACAAGGCTAAGAAGTCTTTTGTATAGGTTCATTTTTTTGTGTTAAAATAAAGTTATTATATTTTTGATAACAAAGTATTGTCAAAGAAAAACTAATATGCTATAATACAAAAGTAATTTTATATGATGGAGAAAAGCTCAGATTTGTTTCTGGGTTTTTTGCGTCTATAAGGAGGTTTTATGTTAAATTATGCACACAGGGGCTTTAAGGCAAAGTATCCAGAAAATACTATGCTTGCTTTTAGAAAAGCTCTAGATGCGGGAGCAGATGGCATTGAGCTTGATGTTCATTTATCAAAAGATGGACATTTGGTTATAATACACGATGAAAATCTGCTGAGAACTTGTGGCTGTGACGTTTTTGTTAAGGATTTAAATTTAGAAGAATTAAAAAAACTAAATGCAGCCTATGGATATGACGGAATTGATGAGAAAATTCCTACTCTTCGAGAATATTTTGATTTTGTGAAGGATACTAATCTTATTACAAATATTGAAATTAAAAATGGCTTGATAGCTTATGATGGAATTGAAGAAAAATTATATGAGCTTATGAAAGAATATGAAATTTGTGATAGGATAATTATTTCATCTTTTAATCATGAATCTGTTCTTAAAATGAAGGAAATCGATAGCACATTAAAATTGGGATTTTTGGAAGAATCTGTTTTAGCTAATCCTGTGAAATATTTAAAAGATAATGGGATTTTTTATTTCCACCCTTTGGTAAATACTGTTGACAAAGATCTTGTTTCAAAGCTTCATGATGAAGGAATTTTTGTAAATGCATGGCTTTCTTCAAAACTTTCTTATAATTTGGAAGATTTTGTTGAAATGGGTTTTGATGGTCTTATTACTGACTTCCCTGATAGGGTTGATGAATTATTAAAAAAATAAATAAGGAGATTTTATGCAGAATTTAGAACTATTTTTAGAAAAATTTAATAAGATATTGTGGGGAAATTGGCTTGTATTTGTATTGTTAGGCCTTGGTATACTTTATTCAATAGCAACTGGGTTTGTACAAGTTAGACATTTTAAATTTATTATTCATAATACTTTGGTAAAAAGTTTTAAGGAAAGAAATATTGAAAAAAGAGAAGGTTCTTTGTCTACATTTCAAGCTATGATGGTAACTTTAGCTGGAAATATTGGTGGAGGAAATGTAGTTGGAGTAGCGACAGCAATTGTTGCTGGTGGATATGGTGCTATATTTTGGATGTGGCTTGCTGCATTTTTTGGAATGGCACTAAAATACGGAGAAATCGTTCTTTCACAAATTTATAGAGGAGAAGACGAAGACGGAAATATCTTATCAGGTCCAATGTATTACATAAGAGATGGATTAAAAGCTCCCGCTTTAGGAATTGTAATAGCAGTTTTGATGACTATAAAAATGATGGGAGCAAATCTTGTTCAATCAAATACAATTGCTACAATCCTTGCAGATAATTTTAAAGTCAATAATCTATTAACAGGAATTATTTTAACAATTTTATTATTTATGATAGCAATTGGGGGACTTAAAAGATTAGCAAAAGTTGCAACAAGCCTTGTACCTATTATGTCTATTCTTTATGTTGTATTATGTTTATTAGTTATAATTGTAAATATTAAAAACGTTCCTTTAGTTTTTAAGGCGATTTTTGATGGAGCATTTTCTTTTAAAGCTGCCGCAGGTGGTGTAGGCGGACTTGTTATAGCAAGAGCTATGCAATACGGTATAGCAAGAGGAATGTATTCAAACGAGGCAGGAGAAGGAACAGCACCATTTGCTCACGGTACAGCTATTGTAGATCATCCAGTAGAAGAAGGAATTACTGGAGTTACAGAAGTATTTTTAGATACAATAATTATTTGCTCACTTACAGCAATAACAATAGGAGTATCACAAATACCAATAGACGGAGAAACAATACAAGCATCAAACATGGCAATTAGTGCAATAGGAACAGTATTTAAACCCCTATCTTATGTAGCAATATTTGCACTATTGATATTTTGCTTTACAACCCTTATGGGACAATGGTTTAATGCCGCAAAATCATTTACCTATGCCTACGGAGAAAAATTTACAAGCAAAGTTAAATTTATTTATCCATTTCTTTGCATAGTAGGTTGTTTAGGAAAAATAACAATGGTTTGGACAATTCAAGATATAGCCATGGGACTTGTAATAATTCCAAATATCCTTGCCCTATTAGTTTTAGTAAAAGAAGTAAGAAAACAAACAAAAGATTTTTTCGAAAACAAGTAGGAAAAGCTAAATGGAAGACTTAGAATTTATAAAAATACTAATATTAAGATTATTTTTAGCTTGTTTAGTTGGTGTAATAATAGGTCTTGAGAGAGAATTTAAAGGAAAATTTGCAGGAATAAGAACACATACAATAGTAGCTTTGGGAGCAGCCCTTGCAATGATAGTTTCAAAATATGGTTTTTCAGATTCAAGCCATTACGATGCAGAAAGAATTGCAGCACAAATAGTATCAGGTATAGGATTTCTTGGGGGAGGTCTTATATTTATAAAAAAAGATTATATATCAGGACTTACCACAGCGGCAGGAATTTGGACTACAGCAATAATAGCCATGAGCATAGGTGCTGGAATGTATATAATAGGAATATGCTCAAGCATATTAATATTAATTTTACAATTGTTTTTAAAAGAAGAATTTGGGATTTTTAGTTTTATAAAAAGGCCCTATACCATAGATATAGTTTTAGATAATCCTATGAGCATAGAAAAAATATATAAGTACTTCAAAAAAGAAAATATAAAATTCAGCGAAAAATCCATAAATTATAGAGATGATAAGCTGATATTAGAAGTACAATATCACAATAAAAACGAAAATGAACTAATAGGAATTATAAATTTTTTGAGAGAAAACAGAAGAGTTTTTAAGTTTAGTTTGGATTAAACAAATTAATAAAGTAGATGAAAAATTCTAAAAAAACCATAAGATGAAAAGTTTACAAAAACACTACTAATTAATAGTAGTGTTTTTTCTTTTAGTTTTTATTGTTTCTAATATTTTTTAATAATAAAGCTATAAAATACATTTCAAACAATTTCTTTCGTTTTATTTTTTTGTTAAATCGCTTATAATATTAGTAAAAGATTTAGAAATTAGGGATAGGTGGTTTATGGTAATTAATAGGTATATAGTTTTTTATTTTTTCTTTGCCATTTTGGGTTGGGTTTGGGAAAGTATTTATTGCACTGCTCAAAATCAAAAATGGCAAAATAGGGGGTTTTTGTATGGACCTCTTTGTCCGATTTATGGTTTTGGATCGATTTTTGCTCTTTTTGCTTATGATTTGGTAAATGGTGGAGTCTTGGAAAGACTTTCGTCGCTTCAAATTTTTGTTGTGGGATTTGTGGTTTCCATGATTTTGGAATATCCTACTTCCTATATTCTTGAAAAATTATTTCATGCAAGATGGTGGGATTATACGGATGTGCCTTTGAATTTAAATGGAAGAACTTCTGTTCCAACTTCTGTTGGTTTTGGTCTTGCTGGAATTTTGGTTATGAATTATTTGATTCCTATGGCAGAGAATTTGTACTTGCTCTTGCCAGAAATTTTTGTAATAATTTTGCCTTTTATTTTGATTGGAATTCATTCATCAGATTTAACTCTCACAGTAATAAACTTAACTAACTTCCAAAAAGAATTAGATGAAATTGAAGAAAACTTCCAAGAAAAAATGACTCAAAGAGTGGATAGTTTCTACAGAAAGAAAAAAATGTACAGCCCAAAAGCTCTTAGAAGGGTTGTTTCCTTTAGGATGAGTGAATCAAGAAATAAAATTGCTGAAAGAATTTTAAAGGGAATAGAAAAAATCGAAGAGGAAAGAAAAAAATCATAGAATATTTTTAAAAAAACAGGTGGATTTGACCTATCCCATATAATTTGGGAGTAAGCTAAGATCAGCCTGTTTTTTATTTCTTTTCAATGTTGATTAGGAAAAATTAAATTTATATGATTTTTTATAGTTAATAAAAACTAGCTATCTTGATAAATGTCTGCCCTCTTTGATGGTTTTGCCAGAAAGAGGGCATTTTATGGGTAATAGATATAATTTTAAATATGGACAAGTGTATTAACAAAATCAAGCTAGATAAGTTTTATATTTTTATAGCTTAAATTTTCCTAAGAATTTTAATGGTTATTTTCGCTACTGGTTGGATTTTCTTTTTTTATTTCTTCTGTTGGATTTATCTCTTTTGATTGATTTGTATTTGTTTGGTCTTTTTCCTTTTTGTTTTCTGGGGTATTTGACTTATCCTTGTTATTTTTTTCTTTTTTGCTATTTTCGTTTTTTTCAATATTTTCTATTTTTTTATTTTCGGTAATTTCTTTTGTTTCAATTTCTTCTTTATTTTCTTCTTCTATTGTTTCTTTTTTGATTGAAACTTTTGGTAAATCTTTTTTGTAGGTAATTTTTCCATTTTTCATTTCAAAATCTCTTGTATAGAAGTTTAGAGTTTGATCTTGTATGAATACTTGAACCATTGAATCTCCTATATTTAAAATATCTGCTGAGTCTACTTTATAGTGGTTTTTCAAGAATTCTTTTATATCTTCGATTTTTATTTTTGATTTGTATTCTAGGTTTGTGTTTGGGTTTTCTATTTTGTATTTTATTGTTTTTACAACGTCTTTGGCTGTGTATGGACCAAATTTTTTGTCTTTTTGCATTTGGATGATTTGTTTTATTGTTTTTGCATGATAATGGTTTAGATGGTACCAATAAAAAATATTTTCTCTTACTCCGTTTGACCCATATACTGCTTCATTTTCTGGAAGATTTCCAAAATGTGTAAATTTTGATAGGTCGCCTTCAAGGTATGGAATTACTCCTTCTATTAATTCGGCTCTTATATCTTTATATTCGAAAATTTCATCGTCTGATACGGCAATATCATCGCTTTCGTTTTTTTCTACTATATATTCTGCGTCTGGATAAATATGTCTTGGATTTTCTTTTACTACTCCAACTTCTTCATCGCCTCTGTACAAATGCCAGTGATCTTTGTGATCGATTATTTTGGTAATTCCTTTTGGCCATTTTTCATCTTTTTTATCTTTTGGTGGCTTAACTTCGGGATTATTTTTTTCTGGTTTTTTGTTTTCTGAATGATTTTTATTTCCATATTCGCCAAAGTATGCCTTAGGGAATAAATCTTTTGGATTTGTGTAGGTTATTGCCTCTCTATTTTTTGAATCATAAACGTGGTAGTGGTCATTGTGAACAAGAATTTTTACTATGTCATACCTGTTTATAGTTCCCTTTCCTAAGATTGGAATTAATTTTAAATTTTTTATTTTCTCAAGTCTTTCTTTTTCCTTGCTTGATGAATTTTCGTTTTTATTATTTTTATTTTTTCTATTGTTTTTCGAATTGTTTCCTGCATTTGCAAGTTTTTTATTTGTTTTGGTATTTTGATTTGAATGATTTCCAGTATATATTCCAATTTTTATGTGTGGATAAGAAGTGCTTGGATTTGAATATGAAATATATTCATTTCCATTTGCTGTATAGATATGCCAATGGTCGCCGTGTTGTAATATTTTTACAACCTTATCTCCTGATAGTTTTTTCGAATTATTTGTTTTGTTTTTTGCTTGACTTGTAGGATTTGTCCTATGGTTTCCTGTGTATGTTCCAATTTTTATATTTGGGAAAAGCCCTGATGGATTTTCGTATGTTAAATATTCGCCACCATCTTTTGTATAAACGTGCCAATGATCGCCGTGTTTTTTTATGGCAATAACATTTTTGTTTTTTAATTTGTTTGTATCGACTACATCTACAAGATCAACGCCTCCATCTTTTCCAAAATCTTTTGGATCTTTGTAAGAGATGTGTTCTTTGCCGTCTTTTGTAAAAATATGCCAATGGTCTCCGTGTTTTACAACTTTGACTATGTCATCTTTTTTAATTTCTGAATCGACTAAAACTTCCGTAGTATTGTCTTCTTTTATTTTTTGTTCTGTTTTTACGCTTGCTTTTTTTTCTTTTTTGTCTTGGATTTTTTCGTTATTTTTATTAAAACATGAAGTCAAAACGAAAGATGTTGCCAAAGCAAGGGCAATTATTTTTTTATTTTTCATATAATCTCCTATTTTTTTATTAAAAGTACTAAAATCAAACTAAATACCGCTATTAAAACTACAACTGAACCAGGTCTTAGGTTAAAAATATAAGAAAGCATAAGTCCTGCAAATACAAAAACCAAAGAAAAAATTATGGAAAGGATTAAGCTATTTTTGTAAGATTTGCAAATTTGTATTGCAATAATTGATGGAATAACCAAAAGTGAGGAAACTATCAAAGAGCCAATTGTTTTTGCAGAAATTGCTACAGCTATCGCTGTCAAAAAACTTATTGTAAAATTCAATAGCTTAACTCTAAGGCCCAAAATTTGAGAAGAATTTGGATCAAAAAGCAAAAGGTAAAAATCGTTGTAAAAATGAAAATAAATTATTAAAAAACAAAGACTTAAACCGATTAACAAATAAAATTCTTCTTGAGAAATTGTAACAATTGAGCCAAATAAATAAGAACAAATAGCATTTGCACTTGCGGATAAATCAGCCATAATTCCAGCAATTCCAATTGATGCTGCTAGTATAATTACTGTTGAAACTTCTTGGTAATTTTTTAATTTATTTCTAATAATTTCTATAGAAAAAGCAGCAAATATACAAAAAATCATAGCCGAAAGAATTGGGCTTATGCCAAATGCAAGACCTATGCTAAGACCTGCCAAAGATGAATGGGATAGAGTATCCCCAATCATCGAAAGTCTTTTTATCAGAACTAATTGACCAATACAAGGAAGGATAATAGCAATTAAAGCTCCAGACACAAAGGCCTTTTGCATAAAATCATATTCAAAAATATTAAACATAAAAATCTCCCAAACTTTCCTTTAATTTATTTTTGTCGATTTTCCTAATTTTCTTATCAGACAAATGAAAAACTTCATCAGAAAAAATAGATGCAAGTTTATAATCGTGGCTAATCATCAAAATAGTTTTTCCATTGTTTGTTAAATTTTTCAAACGCTCATAAAAATCCCTAGAAAATTTCATATCTATAGCAGCCGTAGGCTCATCCAAAATAAGTAGCTTTGCATCTTTTATAAAAGCTAAAATCAAAGCAAGTCGTTGGATTTGTCCTCCAGACAAATCACAAAGAGCGTGGTTTTTTACATCAAGCAAATCAAAATCTTTCAAGAGCTTATCAATATCGTAAGATTTATTCAAAAATTTTATGTGGTTTTGAATAACTTCCTTAACATTCGTTGGAAAAAGTTTATAAGATTGAACAGAAGTTTGAGAAATGTAAGCTAAATCTTTGTAGTGATTAGACTTTTCTATCAAATCAGAAAAAATTTTAATCTCACCCCTATAATCCTTTAATTGATTTAAAATTAAACGAATAAGAGTTGTTTTTCCAGCACCATTTTCACCAATTATCAAGGCGAATTTTCCTTTTTCAACCTGCATAGATAAATTTTCCAAAATATTTTCCTGTTCATAAGAAAAACTTAAATTATTAATCTCTATTGCAAACTTACTCATAAAAAGACTCTTTCAAGGCTTCCAAATTTTTTTCCATCAATTTTAAATATCCCATATCAGCTTCCTCTTTAGTCAAATTTTCCATAGTATATAAAGTCGATGTTTTTGTATTCGTAGATTTTGCCAAAGTTTCAGCAACTTTTGGGGTAGCCTTTCCTTCAAAAAATATTGTAGAAATATCATGTTTTTTCACAAAATCAGCTATAGTTTTAAGTTGTTTAGCAGAAGGCTCATCCTCAGGAGATATTCCTGTAACAGCGACTTGTTTTAAATTATAATCATCAGCCAAATAATTAAAAGCGGCATGAGAAACAACAAAATATCTTTTATTCTCATCAACATTTTTAAGCTCATCAGCAAATTTTTTGTCTAATTGCTTGAATTTTGCAATATTTTCATCAAGATTTTTCTTGTAATAATCTTTATTTTTAGGATCAATTTCAACAACTTTTTCATAAATATCCTCAAGCTCAGTAATTGCATTTTTTATAGAAAGCCAAGTGTGAGGATTTACCTTATCCTTTGAAACTTTTCCATCCTTTGCTGAAGAAAGTAAAGTTAAATTTTTAGAAAGATCAACAAATTTTTCCTTATTATCAGAAGAATTTTTTAAATCATCAATGAAAGTTTCCATAGAAGCACCGTTATAAATTACCAAATCAGCCTTGATAATATTTTTAATATCGTCAGTTTTTAGCTCAAAAGAATGAGGCTCTTGGCTTTTATCAATAATAGATTTGACAATAAACTTATCGCCAACAATTCTTTTTGTAAGCTCCTCCACAGGAAAAAAGCTTGTATAAATTAATTTCTTATTAGAAGAATCTTCTTTTTTTGAAATATTTTCTTTTTGACATCCCCCAAATAAAAAAATAAATCCAAAAATTAAAAAAACCGCTAATAAATTTGTTTTTTTGTGTTTCATATAATCTCCTTTGTTGCGAATGATTCGCATTATAATATTTTTAATTCTACTACAGAAAAAAAATAAATGCAAATGATTTGCAACAAAAATATTAAGTATTTGATTTAAAATTTACAAATTTTTTTCAAAATTTATCAAAAAAATTTTCATGATATTTTTGACAAGTTTTTTGTAAAACTTATAAAAAAATAAATTGAAAAAATTATTCATTTCGGTATTGTAAAAGTAGAAAAGAAAAGGAGAATTTATGATTTACAAAGCAGATTACGTAATACTAGAAGACAAAATTGAAAAAGATTTATTTGTAGAAGTGGAAGATGGAAAGGTAAAATCACTTTCCAAAAATGAGCCAGAAAATTTTACTTATTTGGAAGGAATTTTGGCTCCAGGACTTGTGGATACCCACATTCACGGCTACAAAAATGAGGATATAATGAATGCCAAAAAAGGAGCTTTGGATATAATTTCAAAAGGCTTGCTTGAAACAGGTGTTACATCATTTTTGCCAACAACTCTTACAGATTCAACTGAAAGATTAAATGAAGCTGTAAAAGTTGTGGGAGAAGAATACAAAGATGTAAAGGGTGCAAAAGTTAGGGGAATATTTTTGGAAGGCCCATTTTTTACAGAAAAATATAAGGGAGCCCAAAATGAAAAATATATGTCCGATCCTGATATAGAAAAATTGAAAAAATGGAAAGAATTATCAGATGGACTTGTAAATAAAATTGCCATAGCTCCAGAAAGAGCTGGATCACAAGAATTTATAAAAAAAGCAAATGCCATGGGAGTTTATGTTGCCCTAGGTCACTCCGATGCATCTTATGATGAGGCCATAAAAGCTGTAGAAGATGGAGCAAATATTTTTGTTCACACTTTTAACGGAATGAGCGGACTTCATCACAGAAATCCTGGTATGGTAGGAGCTGCTATGAATTCAGATGCAATATCAGAATTAATTTGTGATGGTCATCACGTAAATCCAGCAGCAGCAGAAATTTTGATAAATAAAAAAGGCTATGACAAAATTGCCCTAATAACAGATTGTATGATGGCAGGAGGAATGCCAGAAGGATCATATAAATTGGGAGAGTTTCCAGTAAAAGTAGAAAATGGAACAGCAAGATTAGAATCAGGATCATTAGCAGGCTCAATTTTAAAATTAAAAGAAGCAGTTCAAAATGTAGTAAATTGGGATATAGTAGATGTGTTTGAAGCAGTACAAATGGCATCATTAGTACCAGCAAAATCCGTAGGAATAGATAATGTATGCGGAAAAATAAAACAAGGCTACGATGCAGATTTTATATTATTAGATTACGATTTAAATTTAAAAGCAACCTATCTAAATGGGGAGAAAAAATACCAAAGATAAATTATCAAAAAACAGGTGTTAGCAAAATAAAATGCTAACACCTGTTTTTTGAAAATATTTTAATACAATATTATAACTAGGTTTTAAATTATTAATTAGAGTTGATGTAATTTTTATATTCCATCTTCAAAATTATCGTCTTCAATTTCGTTTTCGTTTTTGTATTGTATTACTGATTCTTTTCCGATATTAATTATTTCTTCAACGCTTTCATCAAGATCTCCAGAAGAATTTAAAGCTTGATAAAGGCTTGCAAAATTTAAACCAGCTATAACTCTTACGTTTGGAAGATCTCCCAAAGTCATTACAGCTCTATTAAATGGAGTTCCTCCTGCAAGATCGGCAAGGACTATAACATTATCATAATCTTTTAATGATTTGTAATTTTCTTTTAATTTTTGGTCAAATTCATCAAGATTATCATTTTCTTTAAATTCTTGTATTTTTAAATTTTCAAATTCTCCTGCAATCATCTTAACAGCGGAATAAACTCCGCTGGCAAGAGATGCATGACTTGTTGCTATAACTGCATTAGCCATTAAAATACTCCAATATAGGCACCAGCTACACCGAGGATTAATAAGAAGGCAATACATTTAATTGGAGTCCATTTTTTCTTTGTCAATAAGAAAAATAGCAACAAAGTTATAGCTAGTGGTACTAGATCTGGAATTATTCCATCTAAAACTTCTTGAATTTTAACTTTAACAGGTTGTTCTTCGTAAGTGTTAAATTCGATTTCAGATTTTCCGTTTCCTAAATCTCTTATAACTGCTCCATCGTTTAATTCTTTTTTATCTTTGTCTTTATATAATAATTCATCATATTCTGATAATTCATCATTATTAACGACTGTATCTACTAGAACAGGTGCATTTGTTGTACCATTATCTACTTCAAGTGCTATTGATGTATCTCCATATACGCTTACTAAAGCTCCTACAACCAATACTCCAAGAATTGATGCTGCTCTAGTAAATTCTTTTGCGTTTTGCGTCAAAACATCGATAGCAGATTCGCCCATCCTATATGACCAATTCATCAACCAAAATCTTATTGCAAATTGGCATATATTAAATACTACAAAGAAAAGTATAGGACCTGCAATTGAGCCCTGCAAGGCCATGTTTGAAGAAATACCTGCAACGATTGGTACAAGGGTAAACCAGAATAAGGCATCTCCAATTCCTCCCAAAGGTCCCATGGCTGCAACTCTTACGGCTCTTATTGTTGGGATTTCTACTTTATTTTCTTCTAATGAAAGGATAATTCCCATAACAAATGTTATAAGGAAAGGATGTGTGTTAAAAAATTCTAGGTTGTGAGCCATTGATTTAGAAAGGTCATCCTTATTTGTGTGAATTTTTTCAAGACCTGGCAAGATTGAATATAACCATCCACCAGCTTGCATTCTTTCGTAGTTAAAAGATGCTTGAAGAAATAATGATCTCCATACCATCTTATTTAATGTTTTTTGATCTAGTTTTTGACTAGGATTGGTATCTTTATAAGAATTCATATCATTATATTCCATCTTCTTCTCCTCCTTCAAAATTTGCAGATGCACTTACATTTTTTAATCCTACATGAACTTGGTAATCCCAGAAAGCAAGTGCAAATCCTATTAATGAAATTATTAATAGAGCTGAACCAGATAGGGATTCGTTAGCCATTACTATAACTGCAAGGGCAAATCCGATAAAGAAAAATCCCCAAAGATCTCTTGAAACCATAAGTCTTAATAAAACTGCAAAACCTACAAATTTCATCATTCCACCAGCAACTCCAAGTCCGTGCATTAGAGTTTCTGGAATCATAGCTGCAAGTTTAGCACCGAATGAAGATCCTGCTATGAAGAATAAAACTACTATAATACCAAAAATACTTCCCAAAAGAATCATTGCGAAATAATTGATTTTTTCGATTCCTTTAGGATCTGCATCTTTTGCATATTGATCAGCTTTTGCCATAACTGGACTCATCAAAGTAAATATAATTGTAACGCCATATTGACCTAAAAGTGCAAAAGGAATTGCTGCAGCTACTGCTGCATTAGGTTCAAGACCTGATGTTACTGCAAAAATAACAGAAACTATTCCGCCTATAACTGCATTTGGAGGTTGAGCTCCACCTACAGGCATATTTCCTATTGTCATTAATTGATAAGTTGCCCCAACTATAAGTCCTGTGTGCATATCTCCCAAGATAGCTCCTATAACAGGACCTGTAATTATAGGTTGATATAATGATTCTAGGAAAGAGAATTGGTCAATAGCTACTACAAAAGTAACTAGAAAAATTAAAATTATTTGTAATATATTAAAGTTCATACAATCCTCCTAGATATTTTATGAAAATAATTTATTAATGTCTTCTGCTGATTCAGTAGGTACCTTTCTAATTTCTAGATTGACACCTTTTTCTTTAAGTTTTTTAAAAGCTTCAACGTCGTTGTCGTCAACAGCAACAACTCCTGCAACTTGTCTTTTACCTTCAGCCATGTGCATATTTCCTATATTAAGATCTTTAATAGGAACACCGCCTTCAACAAGTGTTAGAACGTCTTTTGGGCTTTCACATATTATGAAAATTTTTTGCCTATCAGCAGCCTTGTGTATAGTATCAATTGTCTTTTGAAGAGTCCAAAACCTAGTAGCAACACCATTAGGAGCAGCCATAGTCATAAGATTTTGTCTCATTTTATTATTTGCTACATCATCATTTGCAACAAGAATAAGATTTGCGCCAATAACCTTTGTCCATTGAGTAGCAACTTGTCCGTGTAATAGTCTATTGTCTATTCTAGTTAGAACAATATTAGGCATAATAAAACTTCCTTTCAAATTAATTTAGTATTTCACTAATAGAGTAACGGCTAACTTTAATTTCAACATCCTTGGCAATTTTGATGATAGCATAATCTTCTTTCAAAGAAACAATTTTTCCATAAATACCATCAGTCAACATAACTTCCTTGCCAGGTTTAAGATTTTTGTGTAAGCTTTCAAAATATTTCTTTTTCTTTTTTAGATTTCTGTGGCTTAATATTTGACTAATTAGTACAAAAATAGCTATAAAAATCAATAAAACCAAGGATGTCCTTGCTATTTCACCTAACATAATCCTCCTTTCCTAAATTATCGAAATAATTTTAAAAATTTTTAGAAACATTTTCCCGAATTTTAAAAAAATTATTCTCTAAATTTGAAATATAATTGCCAAAATTTTAAAGTGAGAAAAATTTTATAAAAATAGGATATTTTCTAGAAACCAGAAAAATAAAAATATTTATCTGGTAATTACCATTATTTTATATAAAATTAATTGATATGTCAAGAATTAATTAAAAAAATAATTTTAAAAGCTCATTTAAGCATAAAAAAGTCAAAGCAAACTAATAAAAAAACAAATTACAATAATAAAAATCCAATCAAAAATTATTCTTGCAAGAAAAATAAATTTTGCAAAGTAAAGAAAACGATACATTAAAAAAAAGAAATTATAAAAAATTTTAAAGCTTAGAAAATTTTAATTTGAGATTTTTAAAATTAAAAATTATTTTTAAATCCTGAATTTAAATTTATTTCCTTGACCTTGGTCTTTATTTTATATATACTAATATTAGTAATGGTAGTTACCAATGAAAAACTTTTAAAAAGGATGGTATCGTATGAGAGAAGTTTTTTTGGGAATTGATGGCGGTGGAACAAAAACGGCTTTTGTTCTTGAAGTTAATAAAAAATTATATGAGCACAAGGAAAAAACTATTCACTTAAAGCAAATTTCTAGAGATAAATTTTTTAAAAGATTAAAAAATGGAATTGAAATTTTAGTAAAAAAGGCTGGAATAGAAATTTCTGATATTGATTTTACTTTTTTGGCTATGCCGGGCTTTGGGCAATTTAAGGAAGATGAATCTTTTATTCTTGAAAGTCTTGAAAAAATTTTGGGATCAAAAAATTTCAAAGTTGGAAATGATTGTTTAAATGGTTGGGCAGGCTCTTTGAATGCGAATGCTGGTATTAATTTGGTTCTTGGAACTGGCTCAATTGGTTTTGGTGTTGATAATAATGGAAATAGTATGATGTGTGGAGGCTGGGGACCTTTGCTTGGAGATGAGGCTAGTGGGTATTATATTGGTCTTAAAATTTTAAATATTTTTACAAAAATTTCTGATGGTAGATATGAAAAAAGTCCGATTTATGATCTATTGAAAAATGAATTGGAAATCTCTGATGATTTTGAAATAATTACTTTGGCAAATAATATGCAAAGAGATGAGCTTGCAAGTCTTTCAAAAATTTTTTCTAAGGCAATTGATGAAAATGATACTTATGCTTTAAATCTTTTGGATGATGTTGCAAAAGAGGCTAGTCTTGTTATAAATACTCTTATCAAAAAACTGTATTTTAAAGGTGCTGTTAAGGTTTCATATTCTGGTGGAGTTTTTAATTTGGGTCAAAGATTGATTGATAAGATTGAACAATATGCTGATGATAGAGTAGAAATTGTAAAGCCTTTTGCAAATCCTTCTATTGGTTCTTTGATTTTGGCAAAAAAATTTTATGAAAAAGGAGAGATGATTTGATTTTAAGTATAACGGCAAATCCTTCTGTTGATATTTCATATAATATTGAAAATCTCAAAATTGATGATGTTAATAGGGTAGAGCTTGTAAATAAAGATGCAGGTGGCAAGGGCATTCATGTTTCTTATGTTTTGAATGAATTGGGAGAAAAAGTAATAAATTCTGGTTTTGTTGGTGGAAAACTTGGGGAATTTATTGAAAAAAGGCTTGATGAAAGAAAAATATCCCATGATTTTATTAAACTTGAAGATGAAACTAGAAATTGTATTGCAATAATTCATGATAATAATCAAACAGAAATTCTAGAAAAAGGTCCAAAGATTGGCTTGAAAAAGGAAAAAGAATTTTTGGCTCATCTGGAAAAAATATCAAAAAATATTGAAATAATTAATATATCAGGCTCTTTGCCAAAAGGTCTTGATGCAAGTTTTTATCAAAAAATTATAAAATTTGCAAAAGAAAATAAAATATTTGTATCTCTTGATACATCTGGAAATACTTTGAAAGAAATTGTTAAAGGAAAAATCAAACCTGATTTGATAAAACCAAATGAAACAGAAATAAAAGATATTATTGAAAAAGAATTTCCAGAAAATGAAGAGGAAATAAGAAAAATATTTGAAAAAGCTCCCCTTAAAGATATTCCTTATGTAATTATTTCTCAAGGAAAAGATGGAGCTATATTTAAAATAAAAAATAAAATTTACAAAGCGAAAGTTCCAAAGGTTAAAGCTATAAATCCTGTTGGAAGTGGCGATTCGACCTTGGCTGGAGCCTTATCTGCAATTTTTAATAAGGAAGATGATGAAGATTTTATAAAAAAATCAATGACTTGTGGACTTTTGAATGTTCTTAATGAGGAAATTGCCCACATAAATATAAATGATTTTGATAAATACAAAGAAAAAATAGAAATAAAGGAGTTAATATGAAAATTTCAAAAGAAAAATTAGAAAATCTAAAAAAATTAGCAAATGAAGACGGAGTAATTGCAGCTCTTGCCATAGACCAAAGAGGTTCTATGGAAAAAATGATGAAAAAAGCAAACGAATCTTTGAATAATGTTGAAGGAATTTCTGAATTTAAAAGACAAGTTTCAAAAGAGCTTACACCTTTTTCATCATCAATTTTGTTAGATCCAATTTATGGAAAAACTGCTATTGATGCAAAAAATGAAAATGCAGGCTTAATTATAAGCTATGAGCAAACTGGATATGATGAATATGAAGTAGGCAGACTTCCTAAATTAATTGATTTTATGTCAGGACTTAGGGCAAAAGAAATGGGAGCAAACGCATTAAAAGTTCTCTTGTATTATGATGTTGACGAAGATGAGAAAATAAATGATGTAAAAAAAGCTTGGGTTGAAAGAGTTGGCTATGAGGCAGAAGGCTTAGGACTTCCATATTTTTTGGAAATTGTAACTTATGATTATACACTTGATAGCGAAAAAGATGAAAAATATGCAAAAGTTAGACCAAAAAAAGTAATTGAAGCTATGAAAGAATTTGATAATCCTAAGTACAAGGTTGATGTTTTGAAAGTAGAAACACCAGTTAATATGAATTTTGTAGAAGGCTATGGGGAAAATTTTGTTTATAGCAAAGACCAAGCTAAGAAATCTTTCAAAGATCAAGCTGATGCTACAAATATTCCATTTATATTCTTATCAGGTGGTGTAAGTGCAGAACTTTTCAAAGAAACTTTAATACTTGCAAAAGAAGCAGGGTCAAATTTCAATGGGGTTTTGTGTGGTAGGGCTACATGGAAAGATTGCGTTGATATATATGCAAAAGATACAGAAAAATCAAAACAATGGCTTAAAGAACAAGGAAAAGAAAATATTCAAAGCTTAAATGAAGTTTTAAAAGAAACTGCTGTTTCAATATTTGAAAAAATTGAAAAATAAAAAATTTAAAAAATAAATCAAGATAATTATTAATAAATCAATCAAATTGGTCTTGAATAAAGTACCAAAGAAGATATAATATTATTTATATGATGGTTACTACCAATGAAGGAGGGCGTAATGCTTTTAGATGAAAGTAAGTTGGAAGAAAAAGATTTTAAATACACTTACACAGAAATTTTAAATCAAGCAGATACATGGCTTGAAGTTTATAATTTATACGAAAAAAGAAAAAATGATATAGAAAATTTTTTAAAAAAAGTTGGCAAAGATTGTAAGGTTATTTTTACAGGGGCAGGAACAAGTGAATACGTTGGAAACATTGCCCTTGATTATTTGAAAACTCATGGAGAATTTGAATTCGAATCAGTTGCAACAACAGATTTGGTTTCAGCTCCTTACCTACATTTTGAAAAAAATCAAAAAACACTTTTGGTTTCTTTTGCAAGAAGTGGAAATTCCCCAGAATCTCTTGCGGCTGTAAAACTTGGCAAGCAAATTGTGGATGATTTTTATAATTTGCCTATAACATGTGCAAAAGAAGGAAAACTTGCTCAAGCTTTGAAAGATGATGAAAATTCTTATGTATTTTTGGAGCCGGAAATAACAAATGATAAAGGATTTGCTATGACAAATTCATTTTCATCAATGTTGCTTGCGACTTTATTGATTTTTGATACAAAAACAAAAAATAAAAAAGGAATCGTAGAAAAAATTTCAAAACTTGGAAAAGAAATTTATAATAACTTGGAAGAAATTGAAAATTTAGTAAATTTTGATTTTAATAGGGTTGTATATCTTGGATCAGGTCCTTTGGGAAAATTGACAAAAGAAGCAAGATTAAAAATTCTAGAATTAACAGCTGGAGAAGTTGCAACGATTTGGGAATCATCAATGGGATTTAGGCACGGTCCAAAATCATTTGTTGATGAAAATACTCTTGTAATTTCTTTTGTTTCATCAAATCCTTACACAAGATTATATGATTTAGATATTTTAGATGAAATAGCAAATGATAAAATAGCAAAAAAAATAATAGGAATTTCAAATTCAAAATTAGATAGGGATTATGAATTGATATTTGAAGAAGATGGATTAGATGATGTATATCTTTGCCCTGCCTATATAATTATTGGACAAATAATTGCCTTAGTAACCAGCCTTAGAGTAGGAAATACTCCAGACAATCCATCAAGAACACACACAGTAAACAGGGTTGTAAAGGGCGTTACAATCCACGATTATAAAAATTAAGGAGAATAAAAAATTATGTCAGCTCTTTACTCAAAACTCATAGATGAGTTGATCACAAAAATTTCCTTTATGGAAAAAGGAGACAAGCTCCCATCAGAAAGGCAACTTTGTAAAGACTACAATGTATCAAGAACAACTGTAAGAAATGCGGTTGGCTCTTTGGTAAATTCTGGCATGCTTTATCAAATTCAAGGAAAAGGAACTTTTGTTAGAGAACAAAATAGGCAAAATCTTTCAAATTATTATTCCTTTACCGAACAAACAAAAAGAAATGGCAAAAAGCCAAAATCAATCGTTATAAATTTTGAAATAAAAGAAGCAAATAGCGAGCTAAAAAAATTGTTAAAGTTGGAAAAAGATGACAAGATAATTCAATTTGATAGGCTTAGGCTTGCTGATGACATAGCGATGATGTATGAAACAACAATTATTCCTTACAAGAGATTTTCAAAAATAAATAAACAATTATTATCAAAAAAAGCCCTTTATGATATATTTGATGAATTATTTAATACAAAAATTTACCAAGTTAAGGAAAGTTTTTCAGTATCAAGCGTAGAAAATGAAAAGGCAAAAGCTTTAAATATTAAAAGCCAGAGTCCTTGTTTAAAAATTCAAAGAGAAAGTTTTGATATAGAAAATATAATGATAGAATATACAATTTCTTATGCGAGAGCAGATAAATTTTATTATGAAACATCTTATAATCCCCAATCATTAATTAAGTAGGTCAAAATGACCTGCTTTTTTATTTTCTAAAATAAAAATCAATAAAATAGAAAAGCAAATAAACATTATTAAAAAAATATCAAAACTTGTTTAATTTTTTAAAAGCAGTATATTAAGACTGTATAAATTTTAAAATATGGAGGAAAAAATGAAATTTAATAAAAATTTAAAATATGGAGCATCTGCTCTTGCCCTTGCTCTTTTACTTTCAGCTTGTTCTGGAGAAAATGCAAAAAATGCAAAGGAAGATGCAAAAGATGCTGTAAGCAATACAAAAGCAGCAGTTTCAGAAGAAGTAAATTCAGTTAAAGACAAGGCTGAAGACAAAAAAGATGAGATGACAACAGGAATTGAAGATAAAGAATTTAAAATATCACTTGATGATGCTGTTAAAAAATTTAAAGAAGAATTTAAGGCAGATGAAATAGAAGTTTCATCTCTTGAATTTGATGAAGATAATGGAAAATATGCTTATGACATCAAAGGATTTAATGGAAATGATGAATATGAAGCAAAAATAGATGCTGATAGCGGAGAAATTTTGTCAAAAGAACAAGACAAAGAAGATGATTCTAGTGATAAAAAAGCTATCGACTTTACAAAAATAAAAGATGCAAAAGAAGCTATTAAAAAAGCTCTTGAAAACAACAAAGGATTTGTAAAATCCTATGAATTAGATGTAAATGATGAAGGAAAAACTATTTACGAAATCGACGTTGTTGGCGGAGACGATGTAGAACTTGACGCTGAAACTTTGGATATAATTCAAAAATAATTGTTGAAAATTAAAAAAAATTTGATTTTAAATGCTTAGCTTGTATAATGAAAGTGTATAGAAGTTAACAAGTTATATGCATTTAAAAAGACAGGAATTGCAGTTCCTGTCTTTTTTTGTGGTTTAATGTTTTGCTTTATTCTTAAATTCAAACCACATTTTAATGCAATCGTAAATTACATTTGCAAATAAATTAAGAATAATAGTTGTTAACAAGTCTTCTATATGCATTTTACTCACCTCCTTTTTAAATTATGGAGATGTTAGCAAAACATCATTTATATTTTATCACAAGAATTATTTAAAAAATAGGAAATTTTAAAATGGATTTTTTGATTTTAACTTGTATAATGAAAGTGTAAAGAAACTAATGTATAAGATGCATAAAAAAAGACAGGAATTGCATTTCCTGTCTTTTTTGCTTTAATCTTTGCATAAATTTCTATAAACTTAGGAATAATATAAAGAAACTTATTCCTAATATTAATTCAATCAATCCTACTTTTTTTGCATAATTTTCATCTTTTAATCCGTTTTTATAATCTTTTTCAAAGTTATTTATAAAATTATATTTTTTCTTAAAATAAATATTGAATCCAAAAAATATAAAGGCTATTGCCAATATCAAACTTATTATTTTAAATAATTTCATAAATTTCTCCTAGTAAGGAGCATTTTCTGGTTGTGCTCCCAATTTTTTTATCTCTATTCGTAAAATTTTTGCAAGTTTTGGCAAAATTATTAACAAAACTATGGTGTGAAATACGAAATTTATTGCCATCGTTGGAACTCTCATTGCAAATTGTGCCATAAATGGATTGCCAGTAAGTTGGCTAGTCCAAAGGGTATTTAAAAATAAACTTGTTATAAGAGAGTTTAAAATCGTAGCAAATATGATATTTTTTCTTGTGATTTCTTTTCTATAAAAAAAGAAAGTATAGATTAGGGCTGTGGCAATTTTTGTTGTAACAAAGGGTAAATAAAATCCTCCAGCCGTTGGGAAAATTAAATTCGAAATTACATCAATAATTATTGATGCAAAAACAGCAAGTGATGGATTAAAAATCGAGCACATAGCTGACGTTACAATAAAGCCTAGTCCAACTTTTTGACTTACTGTAGTTATAGAAAAAAATCTTGAAACTACAATTGATAATGCCATAAAAAATGATAGCAAAATCAAAGTTCTGATGTTCTTTAAATTTTTCATTTTTTCCTCCTATTTGGTAGTCTGCCATCATAGGAAATGATGTAGCGGATGCAGGTTAAAATCTTTCGTCTAGAAACAACATCCCATTTTCTAGCACTTAACGCCTTAACCCTACTCTACCTATTTTATTTTCTATATAATTATATCACTTAAAAATTTAAATAGAAATTATCTTTAATTTTCATTCTCACGCCTAAGTTTATTTGCAAATTTTCCCATAATAAAAGGAGTAAAAAAACTTGTAAGCAAAACGCCAAGAGCGATTTGAGCCGTTGCAGTTTGACAAAGAGATGCAAGAGTTTGGTCGCTATTAGCCAAAATTTCTGGAACAGAAGTTGAAAGACCAGCAATAGATGAAATTCCTATACTTGTTACGCCATTTTCCTTTAAAATTTTTCTTTCATAGAAAAATAATATAGGCAAGGTTAAAATATAAAATAAAATACTTATAAAAATCCCTTGAAAACTAGCCTTGAAAGCACTAATTAAATTTATACCAGAACCAAAAGACCAACCCATAAAAGGAGTCAAAATATTAATAGCAGGATAAAAAAATTCAGCCATTTCACGGTCAAAATTTCCGATAATTATACCAAAAATCAAAGGAATTAAAATCGAAATAAGAGGAGTCCAATCAATTACAGAACTTTTTGAAATTGAAAAAATTAAAATAGGAAAAGCAGGCATACACAAAATTTCTGCAAGAGAAAAAGCTGCAATATCATCCTTATCCCCATAATCATAAGAAAGAGCAAGATATAAAGCAGGATTTAAAGAACAAATACAAGTGATAAAAGCAAGAGCAGAAATTCCAAAAATTCCATCAAGTCCAAAAAATTTAACAAATAAAATTCCAAAAATCAAAGAAATAATGAATTTTAATAAAAGGATAGAGCCTTGTTTTTTGATGATATTTTTCAAATTTTTCAAATCAAGAGAAGTTGCCGATAAAAAACAAATCAAACCGAGAATATAATTTATCCCCTTTTTTGTAAAAAAAGTCCCAGAAACTGTACCAACATTAAAAAAATTTGGGAAAAAAGTATAAAAAATTGCAGAAATCAACATAGGAATAAGCAAAAGCCCTCCCGGGATTTTTTTCATAAATTTTAACATAAAAACTCCTTTTATCATTATAAAAAAAGAATTTTCCTAAAAATTTAAGAAAATTCTAATTTTTTTAATTATTTTCAATATCAAGTTTTAATTGAATATTGTATTCGTCCTTGATTTTTTCAATTAGTCTTTGAGCAAGATCCTCAATATTTTCATCAGGAAAAATTTCCTCTTTTTTAACTTCCTTGTAAGGAAGGACAATATATTTAATCTTGTTATTTTTCAAAATTACAGCAGAACCTTTTTTGTCAGCAAGCCTTGCAATTTTTGAAAAATTTTTGTTAGCAGTGGATATAGAAACTAAATTGTCGCCATTAATTTTCATACAAGCCTCCTATCCTATTTATAGCCATTTTACAAAAATTTAAAACAAAAATAAGAAAAAGCAATATGTAAAATTAAAAATTCTATAATATTTTTAAAACATAAATCCATAAAAATTAAATTATATCAATTAATTAAAATGAAAAAAATAATTTAGAACAGCTCCTCATCTTCATCATTTGAAAAATCAATATCTTCAAGACTTGACATAGTAGTTGCCCAGTTTTTTTCGAGCGCTTTTAAAGCCTTATCCAAATCTCTTTTTTTCAAAAATTTGATAATTTCTGCGTGCTCATCAAAACTTGACATCTTGTGGCTATCATCCTCAAAAAAATAAATATCCACCCTAGAAACTTTTCTTTTTAAACCATCAAGCAAAGATTCAATTTCTTTGTTTTGTGCAAGATCAATAATTTCTTTGTGAAAAGCTTGGTCTAATTCTAAAATTTTTATATGATTTTTTTTGTCTTGAACTTTTTTAATATTTTCATTAATATATTCAAGATTTTCTATCATTTCATCATTAATATTTTCAAATCCAAGCTCCAAAGCAAGTTTTTCCAAACTAGAAATTATAGGATAAATATTTAAAGTTTCATCAACATCGATAGGAGCAACCATTGTCCATCTGTTTGCCTTTGACAAAATAAGCCCTTCATCTTCAAGCCTTAAAATAGCCTCTCTAACAGGAGTTCTAGAAATCCCCAGGGCCTCAGACAATTCATTTATACGAATTTTTGATTTAGGTTTTAATTCGCCAGAAATGATTTTTTTTGAAATAAGGTCATAGGCTTCATCTTTTATAAATTTTCTTTTAATTGGAGAAGGTGTAAAATCCATAATAATTCCTTTCTTATTTCTTATAAGTATTATATCACATATTAGAAAATTTTAACAATTTTCTCTAGATTTTTAAATAAAAATTCATAGGCAAGTAAAAATCATTTTGCTTTTATTGAAAAAATCTGAAAAAATTTTTAAAAGAATTTAAAAATAAAATTTTTTAAAAATAAATTTGCAAAAAAATATTTTGCTAGTAACATAGATTTATAAGAAAAAATAGATAGATGACGGGAAGAGTAAGGATTTTACTTTTTTTACAGAGAAAAAGTGTTTGCTGAGAGCTTTTGATTAAGATTATCCCCAAGACCACCCCTGATATTTTCGCTAATACGGAAGGCATGACCTGCCTTAAAACATTAATGAGTATAAATTAAGGTGGAACCACGACACATCGTCCTTTGGGATGGTGTGTCTTTTTTATTTTAAAATTCTTAAATTCTATCTTATAAATTTATTTAATGGTTGTGCTTTATTTGAAATTTGTTACTAAATCTTTCTGAAATTTAAGAAAGTGTGGATAAAAATTTTTAAGGAGTGAGAAAATGATAAAAATTAAATTACCTGATGAAAGTGTAAAAGAATATGAAAAAGGCGTAAGTGTTGGAGATGTTACAAAAGATATTTCTGAAGGCTTATTCAGATCAGCTTTGGGCGCTGTAGTTAATGGAAAAGTTATGGGCTATGCTGAACCTATTAATGAAGACTCTGATTTTAAGGTTATAAAATTTGAAGACAAAGAAGGAAAAGAAATTTTTTGGCATACAACAAGTCATTTGATGGCTGCTGCTATTAAAGAGATTTGGCCTGATGCAAAATTTGCAATTGGACCTGCAATTGAAAGTGGATTTTATTATGATATAGATCTTGAACACAGATTTGTTCCAGAAGATCTTCCAAAAATTGAAGAAAAAATGAAAGAAATTGCCAAAAAAGATTTGAAAATGGTAAGAAAAGAAATTTCAAGAAATGAGGCTTTGGAATATTTCAAAAAAGAAAATCAAGAATACAAGGTTGAATTAATTGAAGATTTGCCAGAAGACGAAATTATTACTCTTTATGAAATGGGCGATAATGTATTTGTTGATCTTTGCAAGGGAGCTCATCTTCTTTCAACAAAATCAATCAAGGCAATCAAATTAAATTCTATAGCTGGAGCTTATTGGAGAGGCGATTCTGATAGAAAAATGCTTCAAAGAATTTATGGTATAAGCTTTGAAAAGAAAAAACAATTAGATGAATACATTGAACTTCAAGAGGAAGCTAAAAGACGTGACCACAGAAAAATTGGTAAAGAAATGAATTTATTCTCTTTTCACGATGAAGCTCCAGGATTCCCATTCTTTAAAGAAAATGGAATGATTTTAAGACATGAGCTTTTAAATTGGTGGACAGATGTTTTGGCTGAAAATGGTTACGGCGAAATTCAAACTCCACTTATTATGAACGAAGAATTGTGGCACAGATCAGGTCACTGGGATCATTACAAGGAAAATATGTATTTTACAAAAATTGACGGGGAAAATTATGCAGTAAAACCAATGAACTGCCCTGGATCAGTTTTAGTTTATGGAGAAGAACCACATTCATACAGAGATCTTCCAATTAGACTTGCAGAATACGGCCAAGTTCACAGACACGAATTATCAGGAGCCCTTCATGGACTTTTCAGAGTAAGAACATTTACTCAAGACGATGCTCACGTTTATTGCTTGCCAAGCCAAGTAAAAGATGAAGTATTTAAAATGATAGATCTTGCCGATCTTCTATATTCAACATTTGGTTTTAAATATAAAATAGAATTATCAACAAGACCAGATGATTTTATGGGAAAAATTGAAGAATGGGATTTTGCAGAAAAAGCCCTAGAAGATGCTTTGATTGAAAGAGGAATTGATTATACAATAAATCCAAAAGACGGAGCATTTTACGGACCAAAAATTGACTTCCACTTGGAAGATGCAGCAAAAAGAACATGGCAATGTGGAACAATCCAACTAGATTTCCAATTACCACAAAACTTTGACCTAACATATATAGACGAAAACGGCGAAAAGAAAAGACCGGTAATGCTTCACAGAGCCCTTCTTGGATCAATCGAAAGATTTATTGGTTCAGTTACAGAACAATTTGCAGGAAGATTCCCACTTTGGATTAATCCAAAACAAGTTGAAATAATTCCAGTATCAGATAAATTTGCAGATTTCGCAGATGATTTAGCAGAAAAAATCAAAAAAGCAGGCTACAGAGTAGAAGTTGACCACAGAAGTGAGGGAGTAGGATACAAAATCAGACAAGCTCAACTTATGAGAACAAACTACATGCTAGTAGTAGGCGAAAATGAAGAAAAATCTGGAAAATTAACAGTAAGAAATAGAGACGGAGAAGAAACAAAAGATGTATCTTTCGAAGAATTTATTGAAAAATTAGATGAAGAAAGAGATAATAAATCTTTAGAGTCAATATTTTAAATAGATATTTTAGAAGATTAGGGTTATAATTTAATCATTGGATTTAAGTCTAATGACGATTATTTCCCTTATTTTCTTTGTATATTGAATAAAATATTTTAAAACTTTATGATTTAGGAGGTTTTTTATTAATAATGGAAAAATTTAATGCTTTAATCTTGGGAACAGATTCCAATTCTTACTCCGTAGCAAGAAGTTTCTATGAGGCTTTTTCAAAAAAAGCTATTGTAGCTGGTAGTGCAGTATTAGTACCTTTTGTAGATTCGAAAATAGCTGATATTAATATAAAAAAGAATTTTTCAACAGATGATGATGTCTTTGTAAAACTTTTAAATAAGATAGGTAATAAACACAAGGATGAAAAATTAGTTTTTTTTGTACCAACTGAAGAATATATGTCAATGCTTTTAAAAAATATAGACAGATTAGAATTTGATTACGAAATTCCATACCCTAACAAAGAAATGGGAGAAAAACTTATAGAAAAATCAAATTTTTATAAGTTATTAGATAAAAACAATATCATTTATCCAAAAACTCAACTAATAAATAAGGATAATTTGGATCAGTTGGATCTTGATGGCGACCTTTTTTTAAAAGCTGATGATTATTCACAATTTTTGGATTTAGACCTTAAAAATAAGAAAAAGGGTTATAAAATAAAATCAAAACAAGAGGCAATAGATATTTTAAAGGAAATATTTGAAAAAGGATACGATCATAATATGATAGTCCAAGAATATATAAATGGAGTAGATGGAAGCGAATATTCCCTCAATGGATATAGGGCTAATGATGGAAAAGTTTCAATGACTTTAGCTAGAAATTTATTATCAGATCATAGAGATATGTGGGTTGGCAATCATCTTGTTCAAATCGACTATGAAGATGAAGAATTTTATGAAATTGCAAAAAAAATAGTTGAAAAAATAGATTATTATGGTTTATTTAACCTTGACTTCAAAAAAGATTCTAAGACAGGAAAGATTTATTGTTTGGAAATGAATGTCAGACAAGGTAGAACTTTCTACTATACAAATCTTTCAGGTGTAAATTTAATAGAGCTTGCTATAAAAGATAAGGTATTTGGCGAATCTTATGAAAAAAGACCAGACAAAAAATTTATGCTAAAAGCCTTGTCAGATAGCTTTATAAGAGAAAATATTAATAAAGACTTGCTTGACGATTTTAACGAAAGATTAAGTTTTTCCCAAAATCCATTAATAAATGATCAAGATGATTCGAGAAAAAGAAGAAAAACAGTAGAAAAAAGTATAATAAGAAGAGAAAAGCAAATTGAAAATGAAGAATAAATAGCGGCTTTTGCCGTTATTTTTTCTGTTTTTTTGTTTAAAGAAAGGAGTTTTGATGGCAGAAGTAAAATCAGAAAAACTTGGGAAAATGCCTGAGGGAAAATTGTTGTTTGAAATGAGTCTTCCAATTATAATATCCATGCTTGTTCAAGCGATTTATAATATTGTCGATTCAATTTTTGTAGCTAGATTATCAGAAAAAGCTCTTACGGCTGTAACAATTTCTTTCCCGATTCAAAATATAATTATAGCCTTTAGTGTTGGCTTATCCATTGGTGTTTCGGCGCTTTTGTCTAGGTATTTGGGAATGAAAAATGAAAAAAAGGCCAGTAGCGTTGCGGTTCACGGTATAATTCTTGCAGGCTTGCTATCTTTGATTTTTGTTATGGTAGCAATATTTTTTGTTGAACCTTTTATAAAAATGCAGACAGATGATCCGACAATTATCTCATACGGAATTGATTATCTTAAAATAGTTTGCTCATTATCCCTGGGGGTATTTTTCCAAATATTTTTTGAAAAACTTCTCCAATCAACAGGACTTACAGTTTATACTATGGTAACCCAAGTTATTGGGGCGGTTATAAATATAATTTTAGATCCCATTTTTATCTTTGGACTTTTTGGATTTCCAAGACTTGAGGTAAAAGGTGCTGCCATTGCAACAGTTACTGGGCAAATTTTGGGAGCTTTGATAGGACTTTTATTAAATTTAGTAAAAAATAAGGAAGTAAAATTAACTTTCAAAGGATTTTCAATGTCCCATTTAATTTTTAAAGAAATTTTTTCAATAGGACTTCCGGCAGCTTTGATGAATGCAATCACATCCTTTGCAACATTTTTTATAAATACAATACTTGCAGGCTTTGGCCAATCAGCCATAGCAGTTTATGGGGTACTGTTTAAACTACAAAGTTTTGAATTTATGCCAGTTTTGGGCATATCAAACGCTATAGTTCCAATAATTTCTTACAATTTTGGGGCGGGAAACAAAGAGAGAATAAAAAAATCAATAGAATTATCGATCACGTGGGCAACCCTTATGATAATTTTTGGTATGATAATATTTATGGTATTTCCAGAGGCGATTTTAAATTTATTTTCAGCCACAGATAGAATGAAAGAAATAGGAATACCAATGATTAGAATTGTTGCGATTTCATATTTGCCAGTAGGTTTTTCCATAGTATGCGCATCAATTTTCCAATCCCTATCGAGTGCAGGTATAGCACTTTTTGAGCCATTTTTAAGACAATTTATAATTTTGTTGCCATTGATGTATCTTATTGGACAAAAAACTGGAGATATTGATAAAATCTGGTATTCATTTATAATAGCAGAATTTTTGGCAGGACTTTATTGCGCATATTTTTTAAGACGCGATTACAAAGAAAAAATAGAAATTTTATAATAAATTATTTTTTACCAGACTTATTTACTCAGGTCTGGTTTTTAATTTAAAAATTTTTAATATTAAGAATATTTACACCTAGGAAAATGTTTTGACAGCTTTGAGCAAATAGTGTATTATAAATTTGAAATGGTAATTACCAAAATGTATATTGAAAACGATTTATAAAAGGGAGAAGATTTATGAAGTCAAAAAACCATGCAAAAAATAAATTGCCTAAAAAAATACTAGCTTGCGCGATAAGTTTATCTGTGCTTACTATTGCGTCAAATGAGGCTTTTGCATCTGAAGAAAAACCTACAAATGAACTTGTTGAAAAAGAAAATTTTGAAAAAAATGATAAAAATGAAACTGAATTAAAAAATGACCAAATAAATAATGATGTTTCTAAAGAAGATGAAAACAAAAAAGCTTTAGAAAATGAAAATAATAAAGAAGTTGAAAAAGAAAAAACAAATTCTTTTGAAAATAATGAAAAGCCTAAATTAGAAGAAAACAAAAATGATTTGCCTAAAAAATCTCCAGCAAAAGAGAATGAACAAAAGGAAGTTATAGAATGGAATAAGGCTTCAAAAGAAGGAGAGGTTGAAGAAACTATAGTGGATAATACTCGCTATAATAATTTAAAATCAACTCAAAAAAATGATAATGGTCAAAATACTGCAAATTTTAAAAAAGAAGGCGTTGAATCAAATCCTTCTGGTAATACAAATGTAAATGTTGATTTTATAGATAATTCTAATGAAAACCAATCTAGATTTGGAGTGTTTTTATATCACAAAGATAATTCAAATAATATTTTCGTAGGCTATGATAGAGCAGGCTGGTTTTGGGAATATAAATTAAATGGAAAAGGCGATTATTATGGCGGAAAAAGAGTAGAAGCTCCTAAAAAAGGAGAGAAAAATTCTCTTTCAATTTCTATCAAAAGTGATGGTCAATTAAATGCAACTAATAATGGTAATGCTGTTTTTGATACAAAAGTTATTCCAAAAGAAATATTTGATGCTTTAATTAATAATAGGTCAGTATTATTAAAATTGGGTTCTTATGGAAATGAAACAACAAATATTTTAGTAAAAACTGACAATCAAGAAAATATTAAAGCTCAAGAAAAACCAATAGAAAAGGCAGATGAGGCTGATGATTCTAAGGCTGTTTATGACACCATAGAATCAAAAGAGATGAAAGCTACAATTGATACCTTATTTCCAAGAGTAAAAGAATATTCATATAAGGGAAAAACATTTAAGGCAAATGTAAATTTCACTGATACTCTAAATATAAATGGAATAAAAGTAAAACCAGATGTAAAATATGAAAAAATTTCAGCAAATGAAGCCAAATATACTCTAACAATAAAAGATGATGCAAATTATATAAATGCAATTCTTGATGTTAGAATGAAAATTCTAGATAATCAATTACATTTTAATATTGTGAATATAGTAAATAATAACAACATCAAAGGTGGCTCTACAATTGATAATCCAAAAAAATTGATAACTACGATTGATTTTAAAGATAATTTTTTAGCATCTGTTTCAAGCAGTGAAGAAAATGCAAAATTTGATGGGGCAAGAATGAGTGTAAATACTCATCAAAAAGGCGATGACCACATTGATGTTACAAATCCTATGGGAAAGATAGAAAACAAGGGTTATATGTATGGCTTTGTTTCTAATAAAAATATTTCAGTAGGAGTTTGGTCAAATTCACAATTTAATTATGGCGGTGGAGCAAATGATTACACTAGACTTACTGTAAACAAAAAAACTTATGGAAAAGAAAATTTTGTAGGAATTGGCTCATCAGCTTTTCTTTATCAGTTGGCTCACAAAAATGAAGATGGAACTTATAAAGTTTATGATGAGAGAACTTGGATAAAACCTGAAGCTAAAGTTATTTTAGCAGATGATTTAAATAATGATGGTAAAGTAGATTGGCAAGATGGAGCTATTGCATATAGAAATATAATGAACAATCCAAAAGGATCTGAATATGTAAAAGATTTGATTGGACAAAGAATAGCAATGAATTTTGGTTCCCAAGCTCAAAATCCATTCTTGGCAACTCTTGATGGAATTAAAAAAGTTTATCTAAACACAGATGGACTTGGACAAATGGTTTTATTAAAAGGATATGGCTCAGAAGGACATGATTCTGGTCACTTAAATTATGCAGATATAGGAAAAAGAATTGGTGGAGCAGAAGACTTTGTAAAATTATTAGAATTGGCAAAAAAATATGGAGCAAGAATAGGAATCCATGTAAATGCATCAGAAACTTATCCTGAAAGTAAATATTTTACACCAGATAGATTAAGAAAAGATGAAAATGGCAATTTTAAATATGGATGGAATTGGCTAGACCAAGGAATAAATATAGATGCGTCATACGATTTGGCAAATGGTAGATATAATAGATTCAAAGATTTATATGATATAGTTGGAGATAAATTAGATTTTGTTTATGTAGACGTTTGGGGCAATGGTCAATCAGGAGATAACAATGCTTGGCAAACTCATCAACTTGCAAAAGAATTAAATGATCTTGGCTGGAGAGCAGCTTTTGAGTGGGGATTTGCTGGAGAATATGATTCTACATTCCAACACTGGGCAGCAGATTTAACATACGGTGGTTATTCATTAAAAGGAATAAATTCTGATATAGTTAGATTTATTAGAAATCATCAAAAAGATTCATGGGTAGGAAATTATCCTAAATATGGTGGAGCGGCAGTTAATCCATTGCTTGGTGGCTATGACATGATTGATTTTGAAGGCTGGCAAGGAAGAAATGATTGGGATGGATTTATTAAAAATATTTTCAAAACAAATCTTCCAACCAAATTTATCCAACATTACAAGGTATATGAATGGAAAAATGGAAATCCGGTAAATATGTCTGATAATGGACAAAGCTATAAGTGGACTCCAGAAATGGAAATTAAATTAAGAAATGAAAAAGAAAATGGCAAATATGATGAGCTTATAATAACTAGAAAATCAAATGATGTAAATAATCCTTTGTACAAACAAAGAAAAATGACTTTAAATGGAAAAGTTGTGTTTGATGAAGGAAAATATTTGATTCCATGGACTCAAAATGGCGTTGAAAAACTCTACCATTTTAATCCACAAGCTGGAAAATCTACATGGGAAGTTTTAGATGGTTGGAGCGGAAAAGTTTACGTATATGAGCTTACAGATTTAGGAAAAACTAATGAGAAAATAGTAGAAATAGTAGATGGCAAATTGGAACTTGATGCAAAAGCAAATACAGCTTATGTAATCTACAAAGAAAAACAAGAAAAAGAAAATGTGAAATTTTCTGAAGGAATGGGAATTGAAGATGTAGGATTTAATTCAAAATCACTTGAACATTGGGATATAAAAGGAGATAAAAAATCCGCTGATGTATTCTTATCACAAGGTGCAAATCCAATGCTTAGAATAAATGATAATAAAGAAGAAGTAAGCCTTACACAAAAAATCACTGGACTAAAGAAAAATACTAAATACGCAATATATGTAGGAGTAGATAACAGATCAGATGCTAAGGCTTATTTGGAAATAAAATCTAATGGAAAAACTTATTCTAACTATACAGAAAAATCAATAGCAAAAAATTATGTAAAAGCAAATGCCCACAATACATGGCAAAAATCTGCAACTATTGATGACACATCTTATTTCCAAAATATGTATGTTTATTTTACAACTGGAGATAATCCAGAAGATGTAACAATAACATTAAAAAGAGAAAAAGGCGAAGGAGCAACTTATTTTGATGACTTGAGAGTTTTTGAAAATAAGTCACAAATGTATGAAAATAGTCACGATATTGGCGATGGAGAATTTTTCCAAAACTTTGAGCAAGTTGGACAAGGTATTTTCCCATTTGTAATAGGAAATGTTGAAGGAGTAGAAGATAATAGAACTCATCTTTCTGAAAAACACGATCCATACACACAAAAAGGGTGGAATGGAAAAGTTATTAATGATGTAATTGAAGGAAACTGGTCCTTAAAAACAAATGGACTTACAGGAAGAAATGCCCTAGTTTATCAAACAATTCCACAAAATTATAGGTTTGAAGAAGGAAAAACTTACCAAGTTGTATTTGATTACGAAGCAGGTAGTGATGGAACTTATGCATTTGTAATAGGAGAAGGAGAATATACAAATCCATCAAATTTAAAAGTGTATCATTTGCCAAAAACTTGGGAAGATGGAAATGATAAAAGTACAAAGAGAGTTAAATTTTTGGTAGAAGGAGCAAAAGGAAGATGGATTGGAATTTTGTCAACAACAAAAGCAGCTGATCTTCAAAAAACTTCAGGCTCAGTATCAGATTTTAGATCTTACAAAGATTTTGTTTTAGATAATCTTTTGATAAAACAAGTAGAAGTTACATCAAAAATATTAAAAGAAAATTTCTTGGAAAGTTTTGCCTCACAAAAAGATTTATCAAAATATAAGGAAGAATCAGTTAAAGATTACCAAGATGCTCTTGCAAAGGTAATATTGGCAGATGAAAATATGAAACCAGAAGATATGCAAAAATTGATAGATGATGTATATCAAAAACAATCCGAATTAGAGGCTGTAAAAGATTCAATAGGCCTTGAAGATATAGAAAGTCTTGATGCAGTTGCACAAGCTGGCGAAGAATTGGAAAAAGCCTTTGACAAAAACACATCTACCACATGGCATTCTCCTTGGTATGATAATTCAATTGGAAAAAGTGCAACAGTAGAATTAAAACAAGCAACCTTGATAAAAGATTTTATATACATTCCAAGACAAAGTGGACATAATGGAATAATAAAATCAGGAAAACTTGAAATAATTGACGATAAGGGAAATTCTACAATTATAGAATTTAAAAATTTTGCAAAAGATGCAAAAGCAAAAAAAGTAGAATTTGAAAAACCAATAAATGCCAAAAAAATCATAATCACACCAACCGAAACTTATGGAGATAATAATAACGTATTTTTATCAGCAGCAGAATTTATTTTCTCACTTCAAGATATAGGACAAGGACACGAAAAAATTGACTATGATAAATTAAAAGAGATTATAGATTCAGTAGATGATGAAAATTTAGATTCATTAAAAGAAAATTTTGAATTTATAAGAGAAAATGATTTGATAAGCAAAGATTCATACGAAAAAATCTTGGAATCTGTAGAAAAATACGAAAAACTAAGAAAAGCACAAGAAGATGCAATAAAAGAGCTAAATGATGCAGGAATAAAAGAAGATTTGTATTTGGAAAAAATAAGAAAGGCAAAAACAATAGAGGAAGTATAAAAAATAAAAGAAGAATTACTAAAATTAAATGAACAAAAACCAGACGAACAAACTCCTCAAAATCCATCAAATCCACAAAATCCAGATGATTCATCAAATCCAAAAGATTCATCAAAAAATCCTAAAGAAAAAAATAATTCTAATAAGGATGATGACAATAAAGCTCAAAGAAAATCTAAAAAAACTATTAAAAACGAATACAGTAAACAATCAAATAATGTAAAAACAGGAGTAGCAAGTTCTACAGGAGCTATACTAGCATTATTAGGTTCAGCTGTTGGTTTATTTAAAAGTAAAAAAAGAAAATGATTAAATAAAATAAGGGCGAATGCCCTTATTTTTTGTTTTTATGGATTCCCAAAAATATATAATCTAAAAAACCTAATCTTATTTGATAAAAAATAAGAGATAGGAAAAACACTACAAGTCCTGTTGCTATTTGTAGCAGTGGACTTGTTAGGTTTAGGAAGGAATTTAGGATTATTTTTGTAAAGGGGAATAAGTAGAGTAGTCCGCTCAAAAAATATTTTTCAAAATTCACTTCGTAAATATTTGTTTTTAGTATTAAATAAATTATCAAAACTGCTGAAATGTGAAAGCCTATAAAAATTTTATATTTGTCTATGGCAAGGATTTCTATAAAAAATATCAATAGTGTTATTATATAAAGGTACTTATTTACTTCTTTTGCTGGAAGAATTCTTGCAAAGGAGAAATAAATAAAAATATAAAATAAGTATTTTTGATATTTTCCGATAGCTTCTAGATATTTTGTGTTATAGGAAAGTAAAAATAAAATTAGACTAATTATTCCAACTGCCATGGAAAAATAGGAGCCAAATATTTTGGTTGAGCATCTTTCTATAATATATAAAAAGAAAATTCCTAGTAAAATTCTGTAATTTTTATTAATTATAGTCAAAAAATTTTTTCTTACTACATTTATGTTGTAAATATCTACTTTATCTAATAAAATAAGTATAAGGCTTAGTGTCAAAAGGGGAATAAAAAAATAAAATACTTTTTTATCCTTTTGATTTGAAAATATTACTGAAAAATATGCGCAAATATACAAAAAATATATTTGTGTAAAGGTTATTTTATTTGTAAATAAGGGTAAGTATATTGTAATTAAGGTAAAAATAATTGCTATAAGATCTGCTATTATTATTTTTTGTTTTTTCATAGTATCACCACTATGATTATATAATAATATCGGCTTAAAAGAAAATTATTTAGGGGAAATTATGACAAGGAAAAAAAGAAGTGAGGCTTTTTTGGAAAAAAGCCAGACAAACAGACAAAACACAAATAAATACAATAATAAAAAAATCCAAGATAAGAAAAGAAATAGAAGAAAAAGAAAACAGAGGGATAGCTTAATCAAACTCTTACTTGTTTTTATAATTTTAATGATACCACTGTTTTTATATCAAAAATTTATAAATACGCCTCAAAGGACTATAAATAAGGCTGTTTCTTCAATTAAAAATTTGGATTATGAAAAACAAGAAAAATATTTTGATAAGATTACCAATGTAGAGGACATTTTGAAAAAATCTTATTCATCTGATAAAAAAGAACAAGAAGAATTTTTGAAGGCGAACTTTGCCAATTTAAAAGTCGATGTAAAAGGCAAAAAAAAGACAAAAGATGGATTGGAAGTTGAGGTTGATGTAACAAATATATCCTATGTCGATGTATACGATAATTTAAAAAATAAAGACACCAACGTCCATGCAACTTATATAAAAAATTTATCCAATGATAAGCAAAACAAACTAACGATAAGGGCAAAACTTCTTCTTGAAAAGAAATTTACCTACTACAAAGTATACGAATCTAGAGATTTTGTAAATGGACTTTTGGGTGGAGCATTGAAATATTCTGATAAATAATAATATAAAAAGCTGTAGATTAGATTACTACAGCTTTTTTTGTAAAACACATTATAAAATTTTTAAATTTTTTTAATATCCTGGTTTTCCTAATAATTTGAACATTTGAGATTTATATTCTTCAACTCCTGGTTGATTAAATGGATTTACTCCTAGCATATATCCACTTACTCCAACAACTATTTCAAAGAAATAGAATAATTCTCCCAAACTTTCAGCTGAAACATCATCAATTGTCAATAAAATATTTGGAACATTTCCCTTAATATGGGCAATTATAGTTCCTTCCATTGCTTTTTCATTTACAAAAGACATTTTTTTGCCAGCAAGATAATTTAGACCATCAAGATTTTCCTCATCTTCCATAATAGTAAGGTCCTTATTGGCATTTTGAACTTTCAAAACAGTTTCAAATAAATTTCTCTTGCCTTCTTGAATCATTTGACCAACAGAGTGAAGATCAGTTGTATTATTTACAGAAACTGGGAAAATTCCCTTACCATCTTTTCCTTCACTTTCAGCAAATAATTGCTTCCACCATTCAGAAACATATTTTAATTTTGGCTCATAATTTACCAAAACTTCAAGGTCTTTGCCATCTTCATTTAACATATTTCTAATAGCCGCATATTGGATAGCCTTATTTTCTTCAAAAGAATCTACAGTATAATTTTCAATTCCTTTTTTAAATCCAGCGACAAATTTATCAATGTCAATTCCGGCAACACACAAAGGCAAAAGACCAACCGCAGAAATTACAGAAAATCTTCCCCCAATATCATCAGGAACTACAAAAGTTTCATAGCCTTCCTTATTAGCCAAATCTTTTAAAGCTCCCTTTTGCCTATCAGTTGTAACAAATATTCTTTCTTTAGCCTCTTCTTTTCCATATTTTTCTTCCAAAAGCTCCTTAACAAATCTAAAGGCAATAGCAGGTTCAGTAGTAGTACCTGATTTTGAAATTACATTAATAGAAAATTCTTTTTCCTTTAGATAATCAAGAAGTTCATGCAAATATTCCCCAGAAATTTGATGACCTGCATAAATTAATTCAGTCTTATCATTTTTAGGAAAATATCCTTTCATAGCATAGTCAACCGCCTTAGTACCAAGATAAGATCCACCTATACCAATAGTTACCAAACAATCAGAATTGTTTTGGATTTTTTTGCTAGCTACTTTAATTCTTTCATATTCTTCCATATCTAGGTTATTTGGCCTATCAATCCAACCCAAAAAGTCATTGCCTTCTCCGTCTTTGTTCATTAAAGAAGAAAAAGCATCAAGACTTTTTTCCTTATAAGAATTGAGATTTGATAAGTCGACATTATTAAAATCAATTTTCATTACAAATCCTCCTTTGGATAAATTATACCCAAAAAGGAATAATATGGGAAATTTATTTTGCTAATATAGTTAATAAATAAAGTAAATAATTAATTAAATAAAATTAAAAAGCAAAAAATTATAAAACTAAAAGCTTATCTTTAATCCTTAACTAGCTAAATATAATTTTATAATTTGCTTACAAAATATTTTGAAATCTAAATAAGTCAAAACTTTAAAAGTAATAAAATATAAATTCTCAATAATAGAAAACATTTCTAAATTGATAATGATAATAAAAATCACTATTTAGAATGATTAAAACTTTAGAATCATTCTTGACAAATCAAAATAAAAAGATATACTATAAAGTGTAAAGACGAAACGGTAAAAAAATACGTAGAAAGGAAGTACATATATGCCAGAATTAAAAGGAACAAAAACAGCTAGCAATTTAATTACATCATTTGCAGGTGAATCTCAAGCAACAATGAGATACACAATCGCAGCTAAACTTGCTAAAAAAGAAGGATATGTTCAAATCAAAGAAATTTTTGAAGAAACAGCAAGAAACGAACAAGAACACGCTAAAGTATTCTATAAATATTTAAAAGAAGAATTTAAATTAGATGCAATCGAATTAAATCCAGAATATACAGCATTCCCAGTTGTATATCATGATACATTAACAAATCTTGAAGGTGCAATCGGCGGAGAAAATGAAGAAGCTGAAGATATGTATCCATCATTTGCAGAAGTTGCAAGAGAAGAAGGATTTGAAGAAATCGCAAGAAGCTGGGAACAAATCGCAAAAGTTGAAGCAGCTCACAGAGATAGATACCAAAAATTACATGACAATATAGAAAATGGAAAAGTATTTGAAAAAGAAGAAACAGTTAAATGGAAATGTCTAAACTGTGGATATATCTACGAAGGCAAAAAAGCTCCAAAACTTTGTCCAGCATGTAAACATCCACAAGAATACTTTGAAGTTGCAAACTTTAACTATTAATAAGTAAAAAATAAACACGAAAATATAAAAAAAAACAAAAATTAGAATCTTTCAAAAAAAGTCCTGCATAAAAGCAGGATTTTTTTTGTCCAAAATTATCTTATTTTAAATTTTGTTTCGATAAATTTTTAAAAAATTAAAAGTGCAAGTTAAAATTTTCTAGATTTTATTTTTAGTCCTTATTTTTTTGAAATTATTTTCAAAAATTATAAATAAATTTCAATATTTTCGCTAATGTGCTAAAATATTTGTAAGAAAATAAAAGGAGATTTTTATGAAAGCAATTTTAACCATAATTGGAAACGACAAACCTGGCATAGTGTATAGGGTAAGCGAATTACTTTATAAATATAATATGAATATTTTAGATTTTAACCAAACTATAATGGAGAAAAATTTTGTGGGAATCATTAATGTTGATTTGACTAATGCCAATGAATCTTTTGAAAAAATAAAGGATGATTTGACAAAATTGGGCGAAGAAATTGGTCTTGAACTAAGACTTCAAAACGAAGACCTTTTTGATAAGATGGCAAGGATTTAATATGGATACAAAGCAAATTATTGAAACTATAAAAATGCTCGATCAAGAACACCTTGATATTAGAACAATAACCATGGGCATATCTCTTCTTGATTGTGCAGATAGTGATTACAAAAAATCTTGTCAAAAAATTTATGACAAGATGATGAAAGAAACTGAAAATTTCATCAAAACCACAAAACTTGTCCAAGAAATTTATGGGGTGCCTATAATTAATAATAGGATTTCCGTAACACCAATTTCTTTGGTTGCGGCAAGCTCAAAAATTGATGATTATACGCCTTATGCAGAAGTTTTGGACAAGGTTGCTAAGGAAGTTGGCGTTGATTTTATTGGGGGATTTTCTGCCCTTGTTCACAAATCTATGACAAAATCTGACGAAATTTTAATAAATTCAATTCCTAATGCCTTATCTACAACTGATTATGTTTGTTCATCTGTAAATGTTGGTTCAACAAGATCAGGAATTAATCTTGATGCGGTAAAACTTTTGGGAGAAAAAATCAAAGAATTGGCAAAATTAACCAAGGATCAAGATTCACTTGGCTGTGCAAAATTTGTTGCCTTTGCAAATGCGGTCGAAGACAATCCTTTTATGGCGGGATCTTTTCTTGGAGTAGGTGAAGGCGATACAGTTATAAACGTAGGAGTTTCAGGTCCTGGCGTTGTAAAATCTGCCCTTGAAAAAGATAGGGGAAAACCAATCAATGAAGTATATGAAACAATCAAAAAAACAGCTTTCAAAATCACAAGAATGGGAGATTTGATAGGTCGTGATGTTGCAAAAAGACTTGGCAAAGAATTTGGAATTTTGGATTTATCACTTGCCCCAACTCCAGCAATTGGCGATAGCGTTGGAAGAATTTTAGAAGAAATTGGAATTGAAAATGTTGGAGGACACGGAACAACAGCTGCTCTTGCTATGTTAAATGATGCAGTCAAAAAGGGAGGTCTTATGGCATCATCATCAGTCGGCGGACTTTCTGGAGCATTTATTCCAGTAAGCGAAGATGAGGGAATGATAAAAGCTGCAGAAGCTGGACACTTAACTTTTGATAAACTTGAAGCTATGACTTCAGTTTGTTCAGTTGGACTTGATATGATTGCAATTCCTGGAGATACACCAGCATCAACAATTTCTGCTATGATTTTGGATGAAGCTGCAATTGGAGTTATTAATCAAAAAACAACAGCTGTTAGGGTTATACCAGTTTATGGCAAGAAAAAAGGAGAATTTGCAGAATTTGGAGGACTTTTGGGTTATGCTCCAATTATGGAAATAAATAATTCAAGCGCAGAAAAATTTGTAAATAGGGGAGGAAGAATCCCAGCTCCAGTCCATTCATTTAAAAATTAGAACAAGGAAAAATCTTTTAAAAATCTAAAAGTCCAGTAAAATACTAATATCAAAGCTTAGGCAAAATAAATTTTACCCAATGCCTAAGAGCAAAAAATATAGCATAAAAAATAAAAAGGAGAAAAAATGAAAGTAATAGTTTCAGAATCATACGAAGAATTATCACGAAAAGCAGCCGATCTTTTTATAAGCATTTTGCAAGAAAAACCTCAATCAAAATTGGGACTTGCAACAGGCTCATCCCCAATCGGATTATATAAAAACCTAATAAAAGCTCAAAAAGAAGGAGAAATTTCTTTTCATTGGGCAAAAACAATAAATTTAGACGAATACGTAGGAATTAGTCCGGAAAATGAACAATCTTACCAATATTTTATGAATGAAAATTTATTTAACCACGTAAATATCAAAAAAGAAAATACCCACCTACCAAAAGCAGACACAAACGATGAAAAATACGCAGAAGAATACAATAAATTATTAGACGATTTTGGAACAAGAGATTTGCAAGTTCTAGGGCTTGGACCAAATGGCCACCTAGCTTTCAACGAACCAGGAGAATTTTTAAATAAAAGAACATCAATAGTAAAATTAGCAGATGCAACCATAGAAGCAAACTCAAGATTTTTCGAATCAAAAGATGATGTTCCAAAATACGCAATTTCAATGGGAATGGCAGATGCTTTTAATGCCAAAACCCTAATAGTTGTAGCAAGCGGTAAAAATAAAAAAGATGTAGTAAAAAAATTAATAGAAGGCAAAGAAATTTCTCCATCTTTCCCAGCATCCTTCTTATCACTTCATCCAAACTGCTACCTATTTGTAGACAAAGAGGCAATGGGAGAATAAAAAAATAAGAGGCTGTTGCAAAAATGACTTATTCATTTTTGCAACAGCCCTTTTTTTACGCGAATTTTTAAATTCCATAATAAGAAAATCACAAAGCAATTTCATCAATGAAATCCATAGATCTTCTCATCTTTGCCATATCTCTTGCAAATTTCATATACATAATTTTGCTTGCGTTGTTGAAATTATTTTTAAGCGCCCTGTCCCTATTTAGGCTTGAAAGAGTCATTCCATTTTTAAGAATTATAGTTGAGTTTTTAATATCCCTTACATAATAACAATTCACAAAACCACGCCTAAAATCGTCATTTTCGGTTTGGTTGATCTTAAAAGGAAAAAACACATTAAAAGCATCGATGCAATAAGGTAAATTTCTAGAAACCTTTAAAATTTCCCTGATATTTTTGTGCATAAGTTTAACAGAAATAGACCTTTCACAAGCCATGTGTTTCAAAAAAACTTCGCAAGATCTCCTATCAACAAAAACTTTTTTGTTGGTATAAACTTCACATCCAATCCCAACTCCCTTAATTATAGTTGGAAGAATTGCAACAACCTTGTCCATAAATCCTCCTTTCTTTAAAGAAGAAAGACTTCTCTAGACATTAAGTGTACAATAAATTAATGATTTAGTCAATAACAGACTAAACCAAATCCTCTTTCTCAAAATATTTCCTAAGCTTTTTAATAATAAGGTAGTGATAATTAGTAATAGATTTAGGAGAAAGATTCAAAAGCCTTGCAATTTCCTTGTGAGAAAAATTCTTATCATATTTTAAATACAAAATTTCTCTCTCTTGCTTTTTTAAAGATTTAATAGCATTTTCCAATTCATTTATTTCGATTTTTCTTACAAAATCATCCTCAATCGAAATATCATCATCTATTTTTTCTATAATTTCCACACCTTGCATGTCCTTAGAATTTAAAGAATAAATTTTTTCCCTCTTACACTCATTCAAAAAATAAAAATACAGCCTATATTTCAAATATCCACCAAAAGACCCCTTCTTAGCATCAAAATCTTCTACAATTTCAAATACCATATCCCTTGCCATAATATAAGCCTCATTTTTGTCAAAAATATCAAATCTATTTGCCATAGAAAGCAAAAGAGGTTGGTATTTTTCAATAATCGCATCCAAATTTTCTATACATATTTTCATTAAATTTTCCTAACTGCGATCGCCTGTATTTGTCGACACCATAATTCTAGTAAAAATTTTGGAAAAAGTTTAATCGAATAAAATGCAAAAAAATAAAAAAAATTCGCCTAAAAGAGATTTGGCGATAGAAAAATTAAAGTAAAAGGAATTTAATATAAAAATTATTATAAAAAAGAGCAAAAGAAAAGACGGGAAAACCCGTCTTTTATCTTAAGCTAGTGTAAAATCATCTCTTGAAATATTTTCCATATAGGCTTTGTTCATAGTTGTGATTTTACCTTCTTTTGTTTGGAGAACTTTTGAATTTATCATCTCTCCCATTTGTGCTTTTACAATTTCGTCATTCAAATTTGCCTTTGGATAGTCAACACTTACCATTTTTGTTTTGCCCAAGGCATCTTTGAAAGATAGTTTTAGTTTTTTTGTTTGCATATTATCTCCTTTCTTTTAATTAAATAACTTCTTCAGTGATTTTTTCAAAACTATATGAATCTGTTTCGCTTAGCTTTATATAAGCATTGGCAAAATTTTTAAGCTCGTCATTAGTTAGAGCATCATCTAGATTTGAAAATGTTCTAGAAACTTTCTTTACTTCTTGTCCTTCGTTTACATCGAATTTAATTTTTAGCTTCATATTATCGCTCCTTTCATATATAGATAATCAAAATTGAGAAAATGTCCATAAAAATTTTATAGATTTTCAAATTTCTAGAAAAAGGCCTTTATTAATAAGTATTTTTGGTGTAAGATTAAATCTAGTAAGAAAGATTTATAAAAAATTTATGGTGATAAAATGGAAAATAAAAAGAAAAAATCAAAAAAAACGAATATAGTGTGGAAATTAATATTTTTAATAGGAATATTAATTTTATTGTATCCTATTATATCCAGATTTTATTATAGGATTGAATCGAACAATCAAGTTGAAGTTTTTAATCAAGGAAAATCAAAACTTGATAAAGAAGAAATCCAAAGAAGAATGGGACTTGCCAAAGCCTATAATGACTCCTTGTCAGGAGGTCCTACAAATGATCCTTTCACTGAAAAAAGATACAAAGAAGGTAGAAAAGAATATGCTAGGATGCTTGAAGTTGAAGAAATGATTGGTCATATTGAAATTCCAAAAATAAACCAAGACTTGCCAATCTATGCAGGAACCAGCGAAGATGTTTTGCAAAAAGGAGTAGGGCATTTGGAAGGAACATCTCTTCCAATCGGTGGAAATAATACCCACACAGTCCTAACAGCACATCGTGGTCTTCCAGAAAAAACTTTGTTTACAAATTTAAATGAGCTTGAAGTAGGAGATAAATTTTATATTCATAATATAGAAAAAACTATAGCTTACCAAGTTGACCAAATTAAAGTCATAGAGCCAAGCAATTTTGAAGATTTAATGATAGCACCAGGCCACGATTATGCAACCCTTTTGACCTGCACACCTTTTATGATAAATTCCCACAGACTTTTAGTAAGAGGACACAGAGTAGAATACGTAGAAAGTGTAGATGAAGAATTGATAAAAGAAAATAAAACAAATTGGATATTTAGAATTTTATTCTTCATAACCCTAATTATAATAATCATACTTTTATGGAGAATTAGAAAACTAAGGAAAGAAAACAAAAAAACATCAAGTAAAATTGACCAAATCAAAGAAAAATTAGACAAGATAGGTGAAGATAATGAAAAGAAAGATTAATATAAAGAAAAATCTTCCCTTTTTACTAATATTTCTAGTAGGCTTTTTGATTTTTTCCTATCCTTTTATAAGCCAAAAATTTTATGAAATAAAAGCCAATGATGAGATTGTTATTTTTAATAAAGAAAAAGAACAAATCGACAAAAAAGAATTAGAAAGAAGGATGGAGCTTGCAAGAATTTATAACCAAACTCTTGATCCATCAAAACTTGTAGACCCATACGATGAAAAAGTAAAAGACGCCAAAGCAGAATACGCAAAAATGCTAGAAGTTCACGAAATGTTGGGACATATAGAAATCCCAAAAATCGCAGTCGATCTTCCAGTCTATGCAGGAACAAGCGATGACGTTTTGGAAAAAGGAGCGGGCCATTTGGAAGGAACATCCCTTCCAATAGGAGGCGAATCAACCCACACAGTTATAACAGCCCACAGAGGACTACCAAACGCACTTTTATTTAGAAATTTAAATCAAATGACAGAAGGCGATATATTTTATATCCATAATATAAAAGAAACCTTGGCATACAAAGTCGACAAAATTCAAGTTGTCGAACCATCAAACTTCGAACCGATTTTAGTTTCAGAAAAAAAAGATTATGCGACCCTTTTAACCTGTACACCATACATGATAAATTCCCACAGACTTTTGGTAAGAGGATATAGGATTCCATATACTCAAGCTATAGACGACGGAAAAGCAAACACACCAAGACTAAAACCAAATTTCTTCCAATTATTCTTAGTACTCTTGCCAATACTATTATTTACAATAATGGTATATCTAAGAGAAAAAAGATATTCAAAGAAAATCAAAATGGAGGTAATAGACATTGAAAGAAAACTCAGCGAAAAAGAAAATTAAAATCTTTGGCTATATATTAATACTTTTTGGACTGATAACACTTGCCTTTCCATTTTCAAAAAGAATCTACTCAAACATAGAAAACAAATATAAAATAGAAAAAATAATAAAAGCCCAAAAAGAAGACGAAAAATTTGACCAAATAGAAGAAAAAGCCAAAGAATATAACGAAATAGTAAAAAAATCCGATATATCTATGGTTGATCCGTTTACAAGCAAAAATCTAGGCTCAGTAAATATTTTAAATAACCAAGATGATATATTTGCCTACATTGAAATACCAAAATTAAACAAAAAAATTCCAATTTATCTTGATGCAAGCTATGAGCATATAGCTTGGGGACTTGGACAAGTTTCAGGAACATCAATTCCAATTGGAGGCAAATCTACAAGAAGTGTCCTTGCAGGTCACAGAGGCTGGTGGGGAGATACTATGCTTTTGTACGCAGATGACTTAGTACAAGGCGATAAAATTTATATAAAAAGAGCAGAAAAAACCCTTACTTACGAAGTTTCATCAAAAGAAGTAATAGGACCTTACGATTGGGAAAAATTAAAAGTTGTAGAAGGAGAAGACATTATTACCCTTCTAACTTGCCATCCATTTAGATGGCCAAGGCCAAAAAGACTTCTAGTAAACGCAAAAAGACTAGAAGAAAAAGAAGAACTAGCGCAAGATGAAATCCAAACTACCACAATAAGTAAAAATGTAAAAATCACAAATTATTTGTACGTAGGATTTTTGATAATAGATTTTCTTTTGATTTTATTCGTAATATCAAAAATAATAAAAACAATAAGGAAATAAAAATAAAGAAAAATCAAAAAACTTGGAAGAAATTTCCAAGTTTTTTTTTGTGCCTAAAATTAATTTTTTATATTTGGAAAATTTTTTTCCGTAAATAAATTCACTATCATTCATTTTCTGTTGAAAAAATATTTAAGAAATATTTTTACACTACTTATAAAAAATTAGAAATTTTCAACGATAAGCTAATAATTTTATAAGAATAAATAAACAAAAAAATTTAAAATTATTTGTAGAAAATTGAGCTTTCAAATATTTTTAAATATATATTAAGTTTTTAAAAATATGTAAAAAATGTGTTGACTAAAAATTTTTTTTAAGATATAATTAAGAAAACTTAGAATTGTCTAAATTCTAAATAAATATTTTAGGACGATTTAAAATTTAAATTAATTTTTTGAAATAAGATGATTTCAAAGAAATTTTTCCATGCTTAAATCAAAATCCTAAAGACATACTAATTTATTTAAGAAAAAATGTAGGCTGATACTTTAGCAATGCACAGGAAAAAAATGTGGCAATAATTTTACTACTTAAAAATCATGTGCTATTTATGGCTAAAAAACTAGACTTGTGGATAACAAGTCATAATTATTTAGGTAATTTTCAAAAAAAAAAAAACATAAAATTGCCCTTGAGGAGTTCTTATGAAAAGGTTATTAAGAAAATTGACATCATTTGCAATCGCACTTTTTATGGTATTGCAAGTTATGCTACCAGCTTTTGCTACGAGGTCGAAGGCTGAAGAGCTTGAACCAAATACTATAAAAAACATTGAAAATCTTGAAACGAACGAAGATGCTTACTTATCTATCACAAATTCCCAAAAAATTTATGATAAGAAAAAGGTAGATAAGGATGAAAGCAAATTTTCTATTGCAGTAGGTCTTCCTTCTACAAGTTCAAGCTTTAGACTTGTAAAAAGAAATGACCTCAAGCTTTATGAGGATAAAATTTTCCAAACAAATGAAGATGCCAGCAAGGAATATTGGCGTATAAAAGATATGCTAAACTTGCAAGGTCTTGATCTTGATCTTGAAATCATCAAAGAAGACCAAGGATATAAAATCCTTACAAAAAATGAGATGGAAAATCTTGAACAAGGCAAAAAAGATAATTTTTATGGAGAAAATTATTCATACATAGACTTTAAAATATTAGACGATTTCGATTTTAATGAAAATGGAAATCAAAAATTACTTAACCAAGATAAATTAGTATTCAATTTAGAATTTTTTAAAAATATATCCCCTGACCCTAATTACAATTTGTTTGAAAAGGATGAACAAGGAAATTGGAATATAAAAAATGAGGGAGATATATTTGCCCTTATTAATGAAGATAAGAAAAATCTTTATGACACCAATTCTTTGACAAACGATTTAAATAGCTTGAATGCTTATAAAGAAGAAAGAAAACAAGCTGAAGAAGAAAAGGCACAAAAAGAGGCTGAAAAAAAAGCTGAAGAAGAAAGAAAAGCCGAAGAAGAAAAAAAGCAAGCCGAAGAAAAAGCAGAAGAAGAAAAGAAAAAGGCAGAAGAAGAAAAGAAAGCCCAAGAAGAAAAACAAAAAGAAGAAAATGCAAATTTTGAAAAAGCCAACAAAGAATTAAAAGAGGCTTTGGAAGATGAAAATAATTCAATCGAAGATATACAAAAACTTCTTACAGAACTTGGCGAAAAATATAATTTGTCATCAGCTAATCAAGAAAAATTAATGACAGAAAATGATTCTGCAATAAAAGCTCTCGTAGAAAAGGACAGAAAAGAGAACTTTAGACCACTAAATTTAGCTGTATCTAATTCATGGGGCGACAAAGTCTTCAACTTAAAAACTCAAATGCAAGTAAAGGCAAGTCCTACTTTGCCAATACCAGAAGGTTGGTATTTTGATATCAAATTAGGACCTTATTTAAAAGAAAATCCTAAGGATCCTGTAAAAGATCTTTATGATAATGGAAATCTTATAGCAAGAGCAACATATGATCAAAAAGGTCACTATATTAGATATAAATTCGTATCAAAAGTAACAACAGATAAGACTTTAAATATAGAACAAAATCTTGCTTTTGATGAAGATGGCATAGGAACTAGAAATCCAATTACTGTACAAATTCAAGCAGCACCAAAAAATAATCCAGTTCAAAATGCAAAACCAGTTACAGTTTATAGAAATAGTCCAACTCCAGTTTCTTCAAACTTTGTAATAGAAGGAGAAGGAAAAACTGAAGAAGGAACCTATCCTTACCAACTAGATTGGAAGACAACTTCTCAAAAATTAAAAAATAAAAATGGAGAAGATATAACCAATAACCTTGCAGCAGATCTAAGCGGTGCTTTTGTAGAATGGAATATTGAAGTTGATACTTCAACCCTTGTTGATAAAAATAATAAATTAGATTTCAAAAAATTAAACCTAACAGTTTTTGGATCTGATAAACAAGGACTTACAAATATTTCATATAGATTTTCAAGTAATCCAGATGATATAGATACAAAACCTTATCAATCAACATCAAGTCTAGGAGAATTAAGAAGTGGCAATTCAGAAATAAGTAAGACTGAACTAGGAAAAAAATTATATATCAAGGTAAAAGGGGACATTGATCCAAACCAACTTCACGAATCTTATTCAATTGGTTTTAGGATAAATCCAGACCAAAACTATATCAACAAAATGCTCCAAGATATTATTAATAAATATAATAGCATTCCTCTACCTCCACCACTAAAATGGCTAAAAGGAGCAGAAGATGCACGTAGATTTGCAGAAGTTCCATTCAACCTTGTAGAAACAAATATCCCAGCAACCTTCCTTGGATTAAGAGATAAATTCAACAACGAAAGATTCTACTACGATAATACAAGAACTATAGTTGCACAAAGACTTTCAGATACTAGAGTTGATTGGTACGCCCTAGATTTAATCAGACGTGGAGAAAACCAAGACACATATCTGGATGATCCTGATTTCGATATAAATATCAGAGGACAAAGAAAACAAAACATTAGACCTAAAAAAATCTTCTATGTACCACTAAAACAAGGTGGATACAGAAGAACTGACCAAGCAGGTGACGTTGTATTAGAAAATGGACAATATTATCCAGGAACAATAGTATCATATGAATACCAAAAAGAAAAAGCTGGAAGAAATGACGTCTATTACTTTAGGGCAGACCTAAAAAATAAAAAGAAATACAATGTCGATAACGCTTACGAAACAGAAGGTGGACACGTAGATCTTTTTACTGAAAGAGTTTCAGACCAAGCACTAGAAAATGGTTACCTTGCCTACGTAGAAAATCCATACACAGTTATGCGTATCAATAGAAACTTCGATATGGTTTCTTGTTTCAATGACCGTATAGATGCGCCAGTTTACCAAGGTAGTAGTGGAATTTTCCTAGATATACACGAAGATCCATCAGGAGATTACCTAATAAGTAGATTGAACGAATCTCTACCTGGTAATAAAACAGGCTCAACTTATCAGCTAAGACCATACTTAGCAAAAAATGCAAGATATGATGGAGTTTACCTAAATAATGGCAATATGAGTGAAGGTCAAGCCATGGAAGAATTGATGAAAAAAATCTATTTCTATGGTGAAGAAGTTAAAAAAGAATACGCAAAAGAACACAATGGAAAAGAGATGCACAGACTTATCGAAGCATCCATGTTCCAAAGAGTTATCCACCACTTCACAGACGGAAAGTCCCTAGCAGATGATTATTTCGATGCTCCATCAGATTACAATATAGATGATTGGAAAATTGATGTTACCTTAACAGGTAAAAGAAGACCATCTCCATATAATGGATGGGAAGGACAATTTGAAGGTACTTTACCAGATAGAACCAGTCCTGATGGAGCAAGAAAGCTAAAAGATAATGAAGAAAGAATAAAAAATAGTCCACCAGTTCAAAAAACTGAATATGACCTAGCAAACAAGCTATATAATAAGATAATAAAATCTTATGGAAATGGAAGTGACTGGAACTCTGACAAAGCAGATTCAGTAAAAGTAGTTTTCTACAGCCATACTAGAGAAGGAGATTACCAAGAGCTAATCGCAGGTCGTGTAATCGAACCAATCGAAATTGATAAATTCAAAAAAGATGGAACAAAACTAGAAGGCGCAGAATTTAGATTTACAAATATTAACACAGGTCAAAGTAAAACATGGACATCAAAAGCTGATGACCAAAGCCATAAACTTTACCTAAGATCAGGTACCTACAGAGTTCAAGAAATAACAACTCCAAAAGGATACGAAAAAATCAAAGACTTCAATATTACAGTAACAAGAAAAGAAATCAATGGCGACGATGGTCCATACAGATTTAAAAAATTACCAAGAATCCACGTAAACGATGGATTTGTAACAGAAGTAAGCATCGGTAAAGATGTACCAAAATCACCAGAAGGTAAAGACCTCGTAAAAATTACTGGCAAAAATATTAAAGTCGAAGTAACAAATGTCGAAGATAATCTAGGTAAATTAGAATTTGTAAAGAAAAATGAATTTGCAAAACTAAATGGAGCAGAATTTACATTAAGAAAAGTAACAGCAGCTTCCCTAGATGATTTAAAAAATCAAATAAAAGATCCGGCTACAATTAAATACGATGATACTTACAAGCAAACATCAAAAGGATATTATGGAGAATTCAAATTTGAACAAATTCCAGAAGGCTACTATGTTTTGGAAGAAACAAAAGCACCAGCAGGCTACCAAAAAGCCCCACTTTATATTCTAGAAGCAAAAGAAGAAACAGTTGCTGGAAAAAATAAAGTAGTTTTACATTTTGTAGGCGATAATATTCCAACACAAAAGGAAAATGATAAAACAGTTATCCAAAATAAAGTAAAAGAAACAGAAATTAAAATTAGAAAAGTAAGAGAAGAAAATCTAGATACAAAGACCGAACATTTAGGTTTGAGTAATGCTAAATTTACCCTTACATCACTAAGAGTAATTGATGGAGATTTTTACAAAAAAGAAGCCTACACCGACAAAACAAAACCTACTGATTCTAGTAAGCCAAAAGTTGATGGTCAACAAGCAGAAGGCGGTGGATATATAAGTTTCAATAACCTAAAAGTTGGAGAATATATCCTACAAGAAAATGAAGCACCAAAAGGCTACGCCAAGACCAAACTATATGGCTGGAAGCTAGTAGTAAAAGAACAAGAAAAAAATGATCCTAAAACAGGCAAGAAAAAAGGCGATCTTATTTACAAATTATACGAAGTAGATAAAAAAGAAAATATCAACTCCGATAATTTGAAAGAAATTAACCTTGATGACATCAAAAAAGGCGATGAAATTGTAAAGGCATTCCAAATAGGAAACGCACCAAGAACAATCGATATTCCTTTTGACAAATACACATCAGCAGGTGGCACTGACGAAAAGCCAGAAAAGCAAAACGTATTGTTAAAAGATAATGAAGACAATCCACTAGAATTTGATCTTTATAAGGCAGACTATTATGGAGCTATCATAAGTGATAAGCCTATAAACAAACATCCAATAGTTCAAAATAAAGCAAAACAAGATGGAAATCCTAGAAAATTTACTGATGGTATGTACGATTATTCTTTCGAGCTACACGATTTGGAATTTGGTGGCTACTATGTTCTAAGAGAAAGAAAAGCACTAAAAGGCTACAGAAAAGCAGGAGATATTCTTCTAAAAGTTGAGGCTGAGGCTATAGCTAACGAAGGACACATGAAAGTTATAGTTAGAAACCCTAGCGTAAATGCTCACACAGGAGCTCATTCAATTTTTGAAGGAATAATAAACTACGAACAAGGCGCAAAACTTGGAGAATTTTCAATCAAAAAAGTTGGTAACGCAATAGGCGATTATTACGACGAAAATGGAAATAAAATCAAAGTTGGACTAAGACGTGCTTACTTTAGACTTTATACAGCCGATGAAAATTACGAAATACTAAAAAATGGAAATTTCCCTAAGGAATATATCCAAAAAGTTACACCAGGAAAGCCAATAACTAAAGATGACGGTAAGGGTGGACAAATAGGAGTAAATCCAGACGAATTGCCTCCTGAACAAGGTATTGTAACTTTCGACCAATTAAAACCAGGTCATTATGTTCTAGAAGAATATAGAGGACCAGCAGGTTATGAAAAAGATCCTAGTAAATGGTATATTTTAGTAGATAAAAACGGAATAGTAACAAAATATAAAGAAAATCCAACAAAAAATAAAAATGCAAATCAAGTTGATTATTCTGCACAAAGTCTAAGATACAAAATGTCAGGACTTGATGTATCAGGCCAATTGCCAATAAACAGACTTCTTGCTCCAAGCTTGGAAGAAGATTTACAAGAAATAAAATACGATTCAAGCACTGACGATTTAAATGTCACAGTAAAGGCAAGCAAAGTTGATACAACAAATGGAGAAAGAACAATAAACTTTTCAATTAGCCCTAAAGAAAAACAAATTTCTGGAGAAGAAACTATAATTGGAAATAATATCCAATTAGTATTTGTTATTGATAGATCAAAAGATGTATCAGAATTCACAAATAAGAGTAATCCTAATGGACCAACCCTAGATAAAAATATCAATAAGTTGATAACAGACATAGTTGAAAAGGCTAAAAAATCAAATGCAAACATAGATGTAACCTTTATCCAATATGATAATGCAACTAATGGAATAGTAGGAGGAGTAAATCAAGACTTACTAGCACTTGATAAGTCAATTACAGATACTCAAACTTACAAAATGACAACTCCGTCAAATCCAAATGGAGAAGATGTTACAATTAAAGACTATCTTGGAAAAGTTGGAATCAAAAAAAGAGTTACAAATAATATTGACGGAAATGATAGATTAGCAAAAAATAGAGATGTTTATTATAACCAAATTACAAATACAACAAAGGCTTATGATAAGAGGATATTTATTGATATATCTAACTTTCTATCTACTGATGCAAAAACTTTTCGTGATAAAAACGATGGAAATCGTAAAAAGTTCCAAGCAGCAGAAATAATTTGGCAATTTAGAAATAAAGCTAAACCAGTTCATTTTGATACTTGGATGACACACGTAGACTTTTATTCTGGATTAAATAATGAATATATTACTTATATGTCAAATAACACTGCCAATGATATAAAAGGTAATGTACAAAGTGATCATTTTAAATTTTTCCAAAATGATGTTGACAATAACAACAGTAAAGGATTATATGTAAATAAAGATTTCTTTGATAAAAACATTTTAACTGATGATAATTTTATTAAAGAAAGAATACAAAATCCAACAGATGGTTATTTAGTAAAAGATGGAAAACTTGATATAGGATTAAGACCATCAATAAATCTATTAAGTACCAGTGCAAAACTTGGAACAAATGATATTTCTAATAACATTGTAAAAGATAGCACAAATAATACCATAAGCCTTGATGGAATTAATCTTAAAAAAGGCGAAAGTTTAGAATTTTCTTACACAATTGATTTAAAAGAAGGCACCGACTTTGGTAAAAATTATCCTATCAATAAATCTGATATAGATAAAGGTGTTAAATTTACAAATAATGGAAAAGAAAATCTAATAAGCAGTACTTATCCAAAAAGTAATGGGGAACTTTACACTAAAAAAATAAAAGAAACACCACCAGCACCAAACACTTACAAAATAACAATAAATCCAAGTGAAAATGGAAGTGTTACTGCAAGTAAATCAACAAATATTAATAAAGATGAAGAAATAACTCTTACAGTTACTCCATCTAATGGATTTAGATTAAAAGAATTAAAAGTAACAGATGCTAATGGAAAAGAAATCACTCTTAATGGCAATAAGTTCAAAATGTCAGCATCAAATGTAACAGTAAATGCTACTTTTGAACAAATTCCTCAACAAGGAGATATAGATCTTACAACAATCTTTACTTACACAAACCAAACTCATGGTAAGGATGACAGTAAAAATGTTCCTTTAGGAAATGCAGGAAGAATTACTTTACAAGTAAAACAACCTGCCCAAGGATCAAATCCAGAAAGCTGGCAAGATCTAAAAACTTTAGTTGCTCCTTATAAGGGAAAAATAGATTTTCCTGATAAGCTTGATAAATCAAAAGAATACAGATTAAAATATGTAAGAGATGAAAATATTGCATCAGTTTGGGGTTCAGAAGTTACAACTTACATTAATATTAATCCTGATAATGCAAAAAATAATAAACTAACAGTTACAATTTCAAATGGTAACCTTACAGAAATCTTCAACCACGACGAAACTGGATTTAGAATTCCTCTAAGAATTACCAAAGTAAATGAAAACAAAGCTGCTCTTACAGGTTCACAATTCCAAGCCAAAAAAATCTTAAACGGCGATAGGAAACTTTATGTAGATATTTTAGATGGAAAAGGACATAAAACCGGAAAAGTTAAAGAAGCTGGCACTGCGGATAAAGACCCAGTTTATCACGATGAAAAATTCGATGGAGTTTCAGAAGCTACAGGGGAACCAGGAGATAACTATTTCAGAGAATTGACTCCAGGTATCTATGAACTTACTGAGATAAAGACCCCAGATGGTACCTACAGAAAACCAGTAGATGATAAGGGCAATCCAATGAAGTGGTACTTCAAAGTCTTTGTCTACAAAGACAGACAACCAAATGGTGCTGACTACATGGGTGTAGACTTCTACTTTGAACATAAATTTAGCGAAAATGATGATTGGAACAAAGATTATCAAATCACTGATAAAGAAAAACAAGCCTTGATTGGTAAAACTATCAAAGGTTTGGGAGCAGAAGATTCTAAATTTAATAAGTATATCCAAGTAATTCCAGATGATGGACGTTCAAATCCAGCAAGACCAGACGCCCCATACAAAGGAATCAACGATGCCGAAGTAACAAACTACAAAAATAAAACCAAACTTAACTTCTTCAAAAAGGACAAAGAAAACCACCAAAACTTAGAAGGTGCAGAATTTAGCCTAAGAAAAGTTAAGATGGAAACTGTAGAAGAAAATGGCAAAAAGGTTCAAAAAATCGTAAAGGATAAAAATAACAAACCTGTAATCGATGAAACAGAAAGCAAAGAAGAAGGCAAAAGAATTGAGCCATTTGATGAAAAATCACAATTTGCTAAGGCGATTTCAGACAAAGACCTTGGCGTAAACTTCACAGATATACCAGAAGGAACCTATATCCTAGAAGAAATAAAACCAGTTGATGGCTACAAAAAAATTGATTCTTTCTTGCTAATCAAATTTACAGAAAACGAAGATGGTTCTTGGAAACAAATTGTAAAAGCTTATGAAAAAGGCCCTGATGGTAAATATATTGAAATGGAAAAACCAAACATCAATATAAACAGCGAAGGCAAATTCGTAAGTGTATATAATGAGAAAAACTATATCGACCTTAAATTCCAAAAAATTAGGGCGGAAAAAGATAAAGAAGGAAATGACATTCCAGTAAATACATCAACCTTTAAACTAACCCAAGTTGATAAAAATGGAAAGCCACTTGCTAATGTAAAAACATGGCAAGCCCAAGAACATTTCTCAAATAGTAGATTTATATTTAAAGAACTTGGAGTAGGTCGCTACAAACTTGAAGAAACTAAGGCAATAGATCAATTTGAAAAACCAGATCCTTGGTACTTTAATGTAGTCCAAGATCCTAAAACTTATAAGCTAAAAATAGTATTTGAAAAACCAAATGGAGAAGTTTATAAATCTATAGGCTTTACTCCAGATGCCGATGGAAATCCAAAACTTGATGACCAAGGAAATCCACTAGACATAAAGGTTAAAAACTATACTAAAATTGACGTAAGTTTACAAAAATTATCAAGTGAAACTGATAAGGAAACTGGAAAAAAACTTCCACTAAAAGATGCCTTATTCGGAATCAAAAAAGTTAGATATTCAATGGATGAAAATTCCAAATCTTATGAATACTATAAATACGAAAAAGACAAACTCAAAAAATATACAAATGGAAACAGAATAACCGAATTTTATGAGTCAGGAGCAGTTAAAAAGTTCACATTAAATGGCAAGGTTTACGAATTTGATGAGCAAAGAAACCTTACAAAAGTTGACGGACAAGCTCCAAGCGAAGCTGACAAGGCAGATATTGAAAATGATAGGGTAAAACCTGATTCAATATCATCAGCTACAGGAAGATACGCAACAACTACTCGTTCACAATCTGATGGTGAAATAAAATTTGAAAACTTGTCAGAAGGTATATACGAAGTAGAAGAGATTAAAATTCCAGAAGGCTACCAAGGCTCAAATAAGCAATTCAGGTGGATATTTGAAGTCAAAAAGACAGAAAAAGGTCTAGTAGTAGAACACGACGCCGCAAGAGAAAAAGCTTACTATGAAAAATATGATCAAGAATATTATAAGAATAACTACGAAAAATATAATTTCGAAAATAATCATAATGTAGAAAAATCTACGGACAATAAGTTTTCATATAATATAACAAACACCAAAACAACCTTTGACCTAAAATGGAAGAAGGTAAAAAATAGGAGTAAGACAGATCCGATAAAAAGTAAGACCAAGTTCTCCTTGTATAAGGCATCACATGATCCAAATGATGTAAAAGGAGCCTTATCAGGCGACGGAATACCTGGCTACCTACCTCATGATGTAGAAAGCACAGACGGTACTTTCTCAGTAGAAGGCCTAACAAAAGGTGTCTATGTCCTCTACGAAGAAATAGCTCCAGATGGCTATGAAAAGATGAAGAGATTAATTGTCATTCAAATCTATGAAGATGAGAAAGATGGTTATAAGCTAAAACAAAAATTCTATGAATTAGAATATGATAAAAAACAAGGAAAAAATACCTTAATAGAAGTAAACGACTTTGGATACCTCTTGACAAAAGGAAGAACTGGAGCTAAACAAGCCGATGTAGATAAAGATGGTACATTCTATGTAAACAATGAATCAAAACCATATTTCTTCTACCTATCCAAAGGCTTTATGGATAGCGGTAAATTTAAAGATATTACCGATGGCGAGCTAAGAATTAAAATTTACGCCGATCCAAAAGATACAACAAATACAGATAAAAAAGTTTATGAACAAACCATAAAATTATCTGATGCTAAATCTTATAAGATAAATGTAGACGGAGTACAACTTGGAAAAGACTATCTCTTAGAAGAAGTAGATTCCCCAGATGGATATGCTAAAACTAAGTATAAGTACAGACTAAGATTTGCCTACAACACAGCTTGGGATACACCATTCGTAGCAACACTAGTGGCAGTCTTAGATGAAAATGGCGAACCACTAAAAAATGACAGAGGAAATATATCAGATTCTGGACAATATCTAGGAAATGGTCAATCCATAAACCCAGGATTCCAATTTAGAATTGTAAACAAGAAAACTGAAATGGAATTTACCAAGGTAGGAAAAGAAGGCGACAAAGAAACACCATTAAAAGATGTAGAATTCTACCTAGAAAAACAAGATCCATACGATGCTCAATACTATCCACTAACCGAAAATGGAGAATTTATCAAATCCCAAACAAATAGAAAGGGAGATGGATTAGACTACTATGTCGAAAGAATAGTTAATGGAAAAGTTGAAAAACTATTCGCCATAAACTTTAGAATAGTAACTATAGATGGCTTTGCTAAAAAATATCATTCTGATGCAGATGGTAAATTCAAAATAACCGACCTAAAAGACGGTTACTACAGAATTATAGAACCAAAAGCAGCCAAAGACGCAAATGGCGATGAGTACATGAAAGTCAATGGCCCAGTAAAAAGATTTAGAGTTGTAGATGGCGTAGTAAGAATAATTTCCAAAGATGAAACCAGCGGAAAGTTAGTAGAAAAAGAAGTAAACGATAAAAATGCCAAAGAATTAGGAAAAATAATCAACCAAAAATCAGGTTTCGGCGAATTTAAATTAAATAAATACGACGATAATGAAAATCCTATGGCAAATGTTGAATTCGATCTAGTATCAGCCGATGCAGATGAAAGGGTAGTCCAATCTGGAACAACAGATGAAAAAGGACAAATCCACTTCAAAAATCTTCCATATGGATACTATTGGTTAGTTGAAAAGAAAACCGTTGATGGTTATATAGTTGACACCAAGAAGAAATTTATAAGTCTTGGAGGAGATAAAAAATGGAATGTTCCAGAAAAAAATACTGACGTTTCAAACTCAATATTATTTGATGGAGTTCAACCAGACCTAGAATCAACAAGTGGAGATGAAAATATAGTTTATCCAAACAAGGAAGAAGCAATAGTTACACGATTTAAACTAAAATTTACCGATCCAAGCAAAATTGCACCAGGAAATCACTTCACTATCAAACTTACAGAAGATGTAGATATAGATGGTATAGTAAAGGATAATAATGGCGAAGGAAAGTCAGAGACATCCTTGTTGAATATCATAGGACCTGCGGGAGTTCTTGCAGAAGCAGAAGTTGATAAGAATAGGAGAACAATAACCTATACTTTCACAGACTATGTCAAAGATTACACACCAATAGATATGAATTTGTTCCTACAATTATATCCAAATAGGTACAGTCTAACCCATAATCAACAATTAAACTTGACAGCAGATATTGGAGAAAATAAAAATACAACCGATACAAGCAAGCATTTTGAAAAATCAATATATATAGATTATAGGTCACAAGAAGGCTATCAAGATCCAGATATTGATGTATCATCCTACATGCTAAGACTTGAACCAGATGGAAAGACATTTACAGCAGTAATTTATTATAACCAATGGAATAGGTTACTTGAAGATAAAAATATAGAGTTTCTAACTGACAAGAAAATAGATACTGATTCTTTATCAGTAAAAACTTACAAGAAAGTTGATCCGGCTACAGGCGAAAGAGAAGAAGGAAGTCATGCTGACACTTGGCAACAAGGAGACTTGCCAGATTCTTATGGTATAGATCCACAAAAAGATCACCTAGAACTAATAGGTGAAAAGAAAATAATTACTAGAAAAAGTCTTTACAATCTATTTGGTAATAATGGTTGGAAAGACTATGATTCAATATCCATTCCTAAAGGTTACCTAAATTGGAATTGGTATATAGATGAAACGATCGATAACAAAGTAAATAAGGATCCGATGTCCACAACTTATGTAGTGGAGATAAAAGGTAAATTAGCTGATTCAGTTACTGATCCAAAATCATTCAAAACTCATGTCCAATACTATCACAAGGTAAATAAGTATAAGACCAAATATGATTACTGGGGAAGCCCATACCAAGAACTTGTAGGAAAATACGAAGGTGGAGCTTTCAAAACCTGGTCACAATTCTATAAACCTGAAGCAAGCGGTTCAGCTGAAAAGCAAATGCAACTGATAAACTTCAAAAATAGAATAGACTTTGTGAAAGTAGACGGAGGAGTTAAGGGAGAAGTAGCAGATACCATCCCTGACGAAGATGGAAATACTCATCCAAGCTCAATATTTACAAACGAAAATCTAGGAAATGCCCTAAAAGGAGCTAAGTTCAAACTCAAAAAAGATGGTTCTGCAGATTTTCTAGCAAATAGTGAAGTAGAATCAGATGAAAATGGAAGATTTTCTTGGATTGGACTAGCAAAAGGTCACTATGAAGTTTGGGAAACACAAGCACCACAAGGCTATAAGCTACCAAAAGATAAAGTAGCAGCCTTTACAGTTGACGAAAAAGGCAATATAAACCTTGATGTTTCTTATAAAGAAATTGTCGAAAACTACAAGACAGCAAAAATAAAAATCAAAAAAGTAGACCAAGATGGAAATCCAATAGACGGAAGTAAAGAAGGCAAATCAGCAGGATTTACTTTAGAAGGAAATAAAGTCAAAGGATGGCAAAGTCCAACTAAATATACAGGAGCTGATGGCTACGCAGTCTTTGAAGATATACCATTTGGTAACTTCGAATTAAAAGAAACACAAACGCCAGAAGGCTATAAAAAATCAGACAAAACTTGGAAACTAAGCGTATCAAGAGATGGAAGAATAGCTTGGACAAATTCTTTTGATGATACAAAAGATCAATTAAAAGAAATAACCTACACAAGTACAGGAACACCAAGCACAAATCTTGATACAAAAATAGTAGCAATTGACAAAGGTAAAAAAGTATTCAGACAATACAACCTTATCAAAGCAAACATAGACGATTTGAAAAATAATAAAATTAAAATTTCAAGTCCAGACGCTACTATAAAATTAAACCAAGATAATACAAAAATTAGATTAGTAGCCTTAGACAAAAATTCAACTATTGATAACCAAACACCAACAAAAGATGACGCAGAATATCTTGTAGAATACAATAACAATTCTATGGACGTTTCAATAAAACTGCCAGAAGAAAAGAAAATCAATGGTCCAGTAGGAAGCGCTCCAGGAGAAGAAGATAAAAAACAAAAGACTTATCTGTTGATTGTAGACCTACCATATACTGAAAACTCAAAAGTTGGAGCAAGCCTAGGATATAAAGATGAAAGAGTAGACAAATTAGTAGAAAATGATAAAGCTATTACAGAAAAAACATCAAATCAAAGTCTAGACAAGTTTAAAGAGTTCTATAGATTAAGATTAGTAACAGATTTAGATTTTGTAATAGAAAATATCAAAAATCCAAATATCTACTTCAAAAAAGTTGACTCTGAAAATAAGAATCCATTAAAAGGCGCAGAATTTGAAATTCAAAGAAAAATCAATGAAGATGGAAAAGAAATATACCGTGCTCTTGATACTAAGGGAAATGTATTTTTACCTAGCGGTACAAATACAAAATGGATAGCAAGGTCAGACGAAAATGGAAACTTTGCATTTGAAAATATTCCAATAGATGGCGAATACCAAATTGTTGAAACAAAAGCGCCAGAAGGTTACGCACTTGTTGAAAAAATAGTCTTCAAATTTGTTGTGAGAAATGGTAAGATATATTATATAGATAGTCAAAAAAATAATAATACTAAAATAGTTTGGAATAAAGGTGAAGAAATAAAAGAAAATACAAAAGACAATCCGATTTTAGTAACAAACAAAAAGGCAGAATATCCTCACACAGGAGGCCCTGGAGTTTGGATAGGATACACAATCCTAGGACTAATAATAATGTTTGTCGCAGTATTGACCTATTCAAAAAGAAAAGATAAACTTATAGTATAAGATGTCTAAAAATTTTCGGTAATAAACCTAATAATAACTTGCAAGAAAAATAAAATTTTCTTGCAAGCTTGGGTTATTATAAATGTAGGAATGTTTCTAGTATAAATCTTGAAATACAGATTATACATAATTGATAAGGCGAAAGCCAAAACATATCAAGGCAAATTGACAAAAAAATAAAAAGGAGAAAATTATGAAACACAAAATTTTGTCATTTTTAACAGCATTCGCAATGGTGTTCGGTATAGTTGCAGCACCTTTTGTAAATGCTAATGCGGCTGATGATGAAAAAACAGAAACCGTAACAGTTCATAAAATCTTAATGGACAAAACATCATTTAACGCATTTGATGTAGGAACAACAGGTAAAGATGGTACCAAATATGATGGTAACAAAATAACAAATGTAAAAGATTTCTTTGTTGCCAAAGAAAATACAGAAGGTACAGCTACTGAAATAGAAGGAGCATATTTCGTAGTTAAAAATGCAGATGGTACTAAATTCATCAAAGAAGACGGTACAGAAACTGACAAAGAAGAAGAAGCTCTAAAAGGTAAAACAACAAAAGATGGTTTAGTATTAAATACATCCAATCTAAAAAAAGGAACTTATAAAATTTATGAAGATCAATCTAAATCTTCTTATAAGAATGCAGATGGTCAATCAGTTTTAGCAGATGCTAAAGCAGTTCCTATAGAAATTGCACTTCCATTAGTTAATGATAATGGCGTTGTGAAAAATGCTCACGTTTATCCAAAGAATACTGAAGATAAACCATTAATTGACAAGAACTTCAAATATGAACAAGGAAAATCAAAAGTAGCAGAAGGATATAAAGCTGCAGATGAAGGTGCAGGTGCAGAAGTTGGAGCAAAATATGAAAACTCTGATAAAACTAAAGCTACAGTAACTTCAGAACTTGGAAAGAAGATTCCATTCGAAGTTAAAACAAAAATCCCAGCAAAAGCTAAATATAAAAAATTAGTTTGGGATGACCAAATGGAAAAAGGTCTTGTTTATAATAAAGACTTAACAATTTCTGGTCTTAATTTAGAAAAAGGAACAGATTATAAAGTATACGAAACAAACAGAGGATTTAGACTTGTAATGCAAGATTCAGGTCTTAAAAAAGTTGAAGAAGCTGCAGAAAAAGGTGAAGTTGAATTAACATTAACATATTCTGCACATCTTGATGGAACAGTTAAACCAGATCAAGTAAAAGAAAACAATGTAACATTCGATTACAGTAACAAACCAGGTAATGAAAATGAACCACCAGAAACAAAACCTGCTGAACAAAAAATAAAAGTTTCTAAAACATGGGCAGCAGATGGTCCTGAAATAACAGAAGCTGATAGACACGTTAAAGCAGTATTTACACTTCAAGAAAAACAAGATGACGGAAGCTGGAAAGACGTAGCAGAATACGAATCAAATTATAAAGAAAACTTTGAACATGAATTTACTGGTCTAGATAATGCTAAAACATATAGAGTAGTAGAATCTGTGTCAGGTTATGAACCACAATATCAAAAAACTACTGAAGATGGCAAAGTTGTAATAGTAGATAAAATTGACAACGATAATCCAAAAACATTAAAACCAACTACTCCAAAGGTTGTTAATGGTGGTAGAAGATTTGTAAAAACTGATAGCGAAGACACACCAAACAGACTTGCAGGTGCTGAATTCTACGTTAAAGATTCTACTGGTAAAAAATATCTAGTAGCTAAATCATCAACAAAAGCTGATGCTGAATCTATTGATGTATCTGAAAAGAAAACAGCACTAGATAATGCGGTAAAAGCTTATAATGAACTTTCAGCTGAACAACAAAAAGGCGAAGCTGGAAAAGAGAAAAAAGCAGCTATAGATAAAGCTCAAAAAGAATACAATGAAGCATTTGTAAAAGCAGCACAAGCTTATGAATGGAAAGAAGCTACTACAGCTCCAACTGATGCAGTTGTATTAGTATCCGATTCTGAAGGTAGACTAGAAATTACTGGTCTTGAATATGGCGATTATAAACTTGAAGAAAAACAAGCTCCAAAAGGATTCGCTAAACTTAACGGAACAGTTGACTTTAAAGTAGAAAAAGGTTCATACGATAGCAAACAAGCAGAAGGAGAACTAGACTACAAACAAGAAGGTACTCAAGTATTTGGTAAACAAATCAAAAATAAATTAGTATCAATCCCACAAACAGGTGGAATCGGATCAATCATCTTTGTAGTAGCTGGTCTTATGATTATGGGACTTGCAGCTTACAAAATGAAAGCTAACAAAGAACAAGCATAATATTAACTAAATAGAGGAGTTACTATGAAAAAGTTCAATAAAAATTTAATATCTTCCATATTTCTTATGGTAATATTACAGCTAGTTGCTCCTCTTTTGGCTTATGCTGAAAGCGGAAATAGCCTAAGAATTAATACAAATTATACCGATGAAAATTCCAAACAAATCGTAGTTGACTATGTTGATTATTGGAAAGTACCTGATGGTAAAATCGAAAATATCGAAAAACCAGAAAAACAACTTGAGCTTATAAATTCTTATAAGGACAAGTATGATGAGGAAATTTCAAAAGATTTGGGAGAGATGAAATCTTCTAACAAGTTAGAAAAAAATAATGGGATGGTTTTTGCTTTAATTGAAGGCTTGGAAAAGGGCGTATATCTTTTAAGATATAGATCAAATGATCCATCAAGACCATACATTCCTTTCCTAGCAATCATAGACGAAAACACTGAAAATCCTCTCACAATTTATCCAAAAAAAGCTCCTGATACCTTAACTCTTACAAAAAGGGACAAGGATGACACAACAAAAGTCCTTCCTGGAGTTGGTTTTAATGTGATAAATAAAAAGGGAGAGATTCTTAAATTTAATAAAGTTAAGGACGACAAGGGCAACGAACAATTGACCTACTCCCCAAATGGGAAGATAACAGAAGTTTTCACAGACCAAAAAGGACAAATTAAATTATTTGGCTTAGAAGAAGAGGTAAAGTTCAAAGAAACAAAACCTCTAGAAGGTTATGAAAAAAACGTCGGAAAAGAAAGTGAATTTAAAAGATCAGGAAGTATTGAGCTTTTAAACGAAAAAGACAAACCAGAAAATTATTTCTCATTCCAAAAAATCGACGGAACTAACAACGATCCACTTAAAGGTGCTATCTTTAAAGTTCAAGAAAAAACCAAAGATGGCTACAAAGACTTGGAAGAAAATGGAAAAGTCTACACCCTAACAAGTGGCGAAAACGGAGAATTTAAAACAAAAAATCTCCCTTACGGCGACTACAGACTAATAGAAACAAAAGCCCCACAAGGCTACGTTCCAGAATTAGACGCAGTAGATTTTACAATTGGAGAAACTTCATCAAACAAAACAATAAAAGTTAAAAACTACAAACCAACAACCCCAGGCCCAAAAGGAGGAAACAACAGATTAAGCAAAAGAGTAGACGCCATGGCAAAAACCGGCGACGCAACAATCTACCTAATCCTACTACTAGGCCTACTAATGATAGGAGTTGGTGTAAAATTTGTAAGGGCTAAAGAATAATATATAATAAGAAAAAACAAACTACCTTGCTTGGCAGGGTAGTTTTTTTGTGGAATTTAATATAATATTATAAATTATTTTTCTTCTACATATTTTATTGATAATTTGTATTTATTTTATATATAAAATTAAATTAAATAAAGGAGATTTTTATGAGATTATTTAATGAAATATCAATGGAAAAATATAAAATAAGTAATTCTATAATTGGAATGATTTTACTAATTATTAGAATAATAATTTGGAAGATTGGCTCATATAATTTAAATTTGATTAAATATTATATAATAATCTTTATTATATTATTGATTTTGAAACTATTTATAGATATAAAGGCTAAGAAATCTATAAATTTAAAAAATAATATGGATTTTATGAGATTAAAGAGTTTAACTCATATTATTTTGATATTTATACTAATTATATATTTAAAATTTATTATAAGGTTAATTAATAATTGTATAAAAATAGAGAAAGTAAGTGAATATATTTATTTAATACTAATTATTTTATTTTATTTTAAACTATTTGATTTTATTAGAAAATATATTTTATGCATATCTTACAAAAAATTAATAATATTCGGTTCCTTGATTTTTTTAGCTGGAATAATAAGTATTAATAGTTGGCAAATAATATCTTTGTTATTCGCCTTTATTTCTTTATGTATTAATTATGATAACTATAGTTCAATTTATAAATACATATTTAAAGAAACATTGATTATAAATTCAATAAGAAAGCAAGAACTAAAGGATAAATTTGCATTTATGAGAATAATACTAGCTTTTCTTAATTTATTTATTTATATATTAATCATACTTACACAAAACTCTAAAATTAATCTTGCTATATATAGTTTTTTATCTAAAGTTGATATAAATAAGTTTCCAAATTTTGTAAAAATATTTTTCCTCGGTGTTGATAGATTTTTAATAATATTATTTATTTATTGTCTTTTTGTGTTCCGTTATAAAGATAAATTTAAAAATATATTAAAAAAACTAATGAATTCTGATAGTTTTTTAGATTTTCCTTTTAACTTACTGTTTCTTAATTAATATAGAATAAAATTTTAATCTATAGTATATTTAATATAAGATAGGTAATGGTCAAAGATAAATAAAAAATTAATATAATAATTAATTCGATACTTTATAATATAATATAATATCCAAAACCAGTATTGGATTGTATTTGAAATAAATTTAATTAGATCTTTTATTTAGTAAAACATAGTTTTTGAGTCAGGAGAATTTAATAATGAATTTTGATAAGTTTTTAGATAAGGCAATTAAAAATGGTGAAGATGAACATATAGAATTTAAAGAAGCAAAAAATGATTTTCCTAAAGATGCATTGGAAACTATAAGTGCTTTTGCTAATACTGATGGAGGATATTTAATTTTAGGCGTTAAAGAAATTGAAGACGGCAAATTCGAAGCGGTGGGTGTTAAAAATATAGATAAAGTAAAAAGTAGAATTATGACTTATTACTGCAACCAAAAGCTATAAATTATAATCCCATTGATTTTAATGATGTAAAAGAAATAAAATATAAAAATAAGGATATAGATTTATTGATAGTTCCTATACCTAAGATGAGTTATTCTGAAATGCCAATATTTTTAAAAGATAATGATAGATATACTTATAGAAGAATTGGAAGAGATGATTATTTATGTGATAGAAAGACTATAGAGATGATGATAAGAGACTCTCTCGAAATATCTTTTGATAGCAAAATTATAAAAGGCTATTCTATAAATGATTTTGATATTGATACTATTAATGAATATAGGTATAAGTTTGAGAAAGGAAAACCTGAACATCCTTTTAATAAACTAAGCAATATCGACTTTCTCATTAAAATTAATGCTTTAAGACAATCAAGACAGAATAGTGATATTGAACCTACAGTGGCAGGTCTATTAGTTTTTGGAAAGCATACTTCTATTAAAGAATATTTACCTCACTATAATGTTGAATATATTAGTAAAAAAGGTAATAACAAGAATTACGGTTTTATTGACAGATTGATATATGATGGAACATGGGGAGAGGATAATTTATATAATTTTTTTAATAAAACGGCAGACAAATTGTATCTTACTGTAAACGAATCTTCAGAGATATTGTCTGATTCTATAACTAGAAAATCATCTTCTAAATTTAAAATTGCAATTAGAGAGGCTTTAGTAAACTCTATAATACATTGTGATTATCAAGTTGATTTAGGTATAGTTATAACTAGATATTCTGATAATATAACATTTAAGAATGGTGGCTCTCTTAGAATAAGTAAACTTGATTTTTTCAAAGGGGAGCATTCTAAACCTAGAAATTATTATATACAGGAAATATTTAGATTGGTAAATTTATGTGAAAAGGCTGGATCTGGGGTGCCTAAAATAATGGAAGCTGTAGAATATAATAAATATAGATATCCATCTTTAATTACTGAAATTGATAAGTTTGAATTTACTCTTTGGGATACTTCCATTATTGATAGCTTTGATATAAAAAATGAAATAGAAAGGAATATACTTGAATTCATTTTAGCACACAAAACAGCTACAGTTAATGAAATTGTAAATAATTTAAATATTCATAGAAATACATCTTATAAATATTTGAATGGACTCAAAGATAAAGGGATATTATATCAATCCAAAATAGGAAATAAATATATGTACATGATAAATATTAATAAGGATTTTGCTAAATATAGTGTTATTGAAGTAATGTATTCTATGATTGACGTATTAAAAAATCATATGTAATTATATAACTTTTATTGGATTAATAAATTTATAGTAAAATTATATAATTAAATTAGCTTTATGTTTTTAAAAATGATTAATGTTAATACAAATGTGAAGATATATTATAACAATTAGCTATTTTAAAATTTAAATAAAGATTGATATTTCAATATTCATTTATTAATTAAATATTGAAAATAAAATTAATGTTAATACAGATGTGAAGACAGATGTGAAGACATATAATTATGATTGTTTGCTCAATAAATTAATAGAACATTAATATTTCAATGTTTTATTAAAAATAGCTGTATATAGATGTGAATTAAAATGAAATCTGTGTGAAGATAGATGTGAAGTAATAATGGAATATATATTTACTTAAAAGTGCCAATAAATATGAAAAATTCAACAATATCATAAATTGTATTTGATTCTAATTATTTTAAAAGAAGATTATTGTGAAAATAGATGTGATGGTATTTATAAGTCAATTTAGAAAAAACTTATGTATTTATTTATTTATGAACTAAGATAGATAATTATAGAAAATAATTGTTATTTTATTTTTTAGCGAAAATAAAATATTTAAATATAAATTTACCCTAGATTTATTAAGGATAAATTTATATTTATAAAATATCTACAAGCCAAACAAAAACCTACAAATCCCAAGTATCAACAAATGCACCGGATAGAACAAATAATTAAACCATTTATTTTGCTTTCCTTTTTCTCCGTTATAAAAATTAATGGTTGCAAATCCTAATATTGAGTAGATTTCTTTTATTATTACAAGGTATGCCAAAAGGCTTCCAACTAATCTTTTGTCGTAGAAAAGGTAGAGGATAAAAATTATTATTATGGAATAATAATCGTAGTCAAATGATAGCAAGGTTGCTGATATTGTGCTTATTGCAACGATTAGTATTGAAAGAAAAATCCAGATATATTTGTTTTTGATTTTTTCTTTTAATTTGTCAACAATAATCAAGGTAAAAAGTCCAAGGGCAAGAGCCCACATTATATTTTGTGACCTGTTATTTATAAAAACTTTTGATTGGAACATATCGTAAGGTATTTCTGAAATTAAGGCGAAAATCAATAGATTTCTTAGATATTTGAATCTTGATTTTGTTTTATAAAAGCCTTCTACAATCATAAAGGCAAAAATCGGAAAGGCGATTCTGCCTAGTATATCAAAAATCATTGATATTGTAACTAGTGGTTGTTGGTAATTTAGTTTTGGTGTAATGATTGCCTTGTTAAAATGGTCGATAAACATTGAAATAAAAGCAATATATTTCATCTGGGCACCGTTTAATTGAAATTTTTTCTGTATTTGTTTAAATTTTTCCATTTTCTATTCCTTTCTATTTTTAAATTGTATATTTTTATAATTAAGTTTTTTATATTATACTATATTTTTTCTTGAAAATAAATATAGTATTTTTTATTGCTTATGTTGGGGATTCAAATATATAAACTTGTGATTTGTAATGGAAAATATAAATATTAATTATCAAAGTCTTAAATTAAAATTTCAAAAAAGGGATTAGTTTGCACTTAAAGCTAATAAAAAAGATTTTAAAAGAAAGAATAAATTGTAATATAAATTTAATTCAAGAGCTATCTCTATTCATTATATTCGATTGAGATGGGTAATAGTTAGTTTTGTTTTTTAGAATATTAAGTAATCATAAAATCTCCATTAGATTTAATAAAAAAATGGAAAAAAATAAGCTGCTACAAAATACTTACATTTCGTAACAGCTTTTATTTTTATATTAGATAAATAATCCTGCACATACTACAGATACTACTGTAATAAGTTTTACTAGGATATTAAGTGATGGGCCGGATGTATCTTTGAATGGATCTCCTACTGTATCACCTACTACTGCAGCGTGATGGGCTGGTGAGTTTTTGCCGCCTTCTGCTCCAGTTTCTATAAATTTCTTTGCATTATCCCAAGCTCCACCTGCGTTTGACATAAATATTGCCATTAATACGCCTGTTACTAGGGCTCCTGCTAATAGTCCTCCTAGGGTTTCAGGTCCAAATGCTTTTCCTATAAATAATGGTACTACTATTGCTAATGCTCCTGGTATTACCATTTCTTTTAGGGATGCTCTTGTTGAGATGTCTACGCATGATGCGTAATCTGGATTTTCTGTTCCTTCTAGGATACCTGGTTTTTCTCTAAATTGTTTTCTTACTTCGTTAATCATTTCTGTTGCAGCTTTTCCTACTGAATTCATTGTCAAAGCTGAGAATAAAAATGGTAACATTCCTCCTACAAACATTCCTGCTACTACTTTTGAATCTAGTAATGATAGGTTGTCAAGGTTTAATGTGTCTGTGTAGGTTACGAATAGTGAAAGTGCTGTTAATGCTGCAGATCCAATTGCAAATCCTTTACCTATTGCTGCTGTTGTGTTTCCTACTGAATCAAGGCTGTCTGTGATTTCACGAACTGATTCGTCTAGTCCACTCATTTCTGCGATTCCACCGGCATTGTCTGAGATTGGACCGTAAGCGTCAACTGTTACTGTTGTTGCTGTGATTGATAACATTCCTACTGCTGCAAGGGCAATTCCGTACATTTGCATTGTGTGGAATGAAACCAAAATTCCTATTGCTATAAGAACAATTGGTCCTACTGTTGAAAGCATACCACTTGATAATCCTGCGATTATATTTGTAGCTGCTCCTGTTTGACTTTCTTCTGCTATTCTTTTTACTTGGCTATATTTTTCAGATGTAAATACTTCTGATAAAAATCCGATTGCAATTCCTACAAGTATTCCCACAATTATACAAATTGCTGCTTTCATATTTCCAAAAAATATTGGTGAAAGGATAAATGATGCTACAAGAACAATTGCTCCTGATAGATAAATTGTCATCATTAGGGCAGATTGTGGGGATTTTTGTTTCTTTCTTAGGAATAAGAATGCTGCAAGAACTGATGCAAGTATTCCTATTGATGAAAGTACAAGTGGAAATCTAATTCCAGCATCTCCAAAGATTGAAAAACCTAAAACCATTGATGAAAGGATTGCTCCTGCATAAGATTCAAAAAGGTCAGCTCCCATTCCTGCAACGTCCCCTACGTTATCTCCTACGTTATCGGCAATAACTGCTGGGTTTCTTGGATCGTCTTCTGGAATTCCTTTTTCAACTTTTCCTACAAGGTCAGCTCCAACGTCTGCAGCTTTTGTGTAGATTCCTCCACCAACTCTTGCGAAAAGTGCAACTGAACTTGCTCCAAAAGAATATCCCATAAGGATTGTTGGGTCTCTAAAGATCAAATAAACAATTCCAACTCCCAAAAGTCCAAATCCTGTTACTGCAAATCCCATAACAGATCCACCAGCAAAGGCAACTTTAAGGGCAGATGGAAGTCCACTTTCCATAGCTTCGTTTGTACATCTAGCATTTGAGGCTGTAGAAATTCTCATACCTACATAACCTGCTGCCATTGATAATAAAGAGCCAAGGATATAACAAATCATGGTATTAATGTTAATAAAAATTGCTATAAGAATTGAAACAATAATTACAAAGATAACAACGTATTTATACTCACGAGATATAAATGCCATAGCTCCTTCTTTAATATTTCCTGATATAGTTCTCATTCTATCGTTTCCTTCGCTAACTGGAAGTATATTTGTTTTAATTTGAAGTCCCATAAAACAAATAGCGATAACTGCCACTATAACAGGTAGTAAATCAGATAACATAAATTCCTCCTATTATTAAATTTTACTCTTACTATTATATAACATAATATTGATATAAACAATCATTTTTGAAAGAAACTTGGAAAAAAAGTAAAAAATTCTTGAGATTTATGAAAAAATTTGAAAATTTATGGGAAAATTAGAACTTCAGCAATAAAATAAAGAAAACCCAAACCCATCTAGATCAGATAAACAACCGCCCGTTTCGGTTGTTTATCCCGATTTATCGTCAAGGGGGGGAGAGATCTCATTAATTAAAAAAATCTAGGATAAAAGTGTGTATATAAAGAAAAAAATAAGAAAAGTCCTTGCGAAAGATAAATTTATATAAAAAAGGATATTTCAAAATACTTTATACTTTGAAATATCCTTTTTAAATTAAGATTTTGCATGATTTAAATTTCCTTGGCATACTTGCCAGGCTGGAATTTCCATTTTTAATTCGAATTGTCCTATCAAAAATGACGAGATAATTGTTGTCAAAAATGAATATATTAGGTGGTTCATTGGGATGTATATTAAAGAAAGGGCAAGAACTACGTAATCTGTAAATAGGTAAGCTCTTGATATTGGCCATTTTGTTTTTTTGGAAATTGTCATTGCCAAGGCGTCATCGCCTCCTGCACATCCTCCGGCTGTAACTGCTATTCCGCAGCCACATCCTATAAATATTCCACCAAATATTGCTGCCATTAATGGCATATCGTAAAGACTTGGAATTATTGGTCCAATAAAATCAAATATCCAATAAAATACTGCAAACATTATTGTTGCCACAATGGATTTTTTTAAAAATATTCTTCCAAGCATTGAAAAGCCTAAAAGATAGCATAAGCCATCCAAAATTGGTGTGGTGTAGGCAAGATTCATATTTAAAGCTTTTTTCAAAAATAAGCCAAGTCCCAAAACTCCACCCTCGGTTATTTGTGCTTGTTCGTGGACATTTATTACTCCAAATGACATAATTGCACAACCAAGGGAAATAATCAAAAATTCTTTTTTCGTAACTTCTAAACTTCTCAGAAATTTTCTGAGCATAAATTTTCACTCCTAATCTGGCGATTAGCAAAACAAAAAAGACTGCTGTCTTAGTAATAACTAATCGCGCAATCTTCGGCTGGTGTTGATGCTTTTTTGTTTAGATTATTTTTTCTTGTAAAAACTCTGAGCTTATAGAAGAATTTAAGGTCAAATAAATCCCACATCAGGCACTTATTTGGCAAGGTTCAACTTCCACGAATCAGATAAAAACTACCGACAAAAAATCGGCAACCACCGTTTTACAACAGTTCTTCGTATATTATAATACCTTGTTTTTGTAAATTGTAAAGTTTTAGGGTTTTTGCTTAGAATTTAAAATAAAATAATAAACAAAATGATATAATAAAGATGTTATCGTACCCAAACTGGTAACGGTTGGGAGGTGAGGTCATGAATGTTCTCGAATCTATAATAATATCTGTCGCAGCTAACATATTAGCTCATTATGTTATCAAATGGCTAGATAGATATTCAAAAATGCGATAATTAGCCTAAAAAAGACAGGAGTGGCTGCTCCTGTCTTTTTTGTGTGCCATGGTATAATTCTCGAATCCATGCTCAATAATATTATATAAGTTTTTATAATATTTTCAATTTAATATTTTATGATTTTTCAAAATGATAAATAAAGACCTTATTGTACCCAAACTGGTAACAGTTGGGAGGTGAAGTTATGGAAAAATTCGACTCCATGATTATATCTATTGTAGCTAGTATAATAGCTCATTATATTAGCAAGTGGCTAGATAGATATATAACAAACGATAATTAGCACATAAAAAGACAGGAGTGGCCGCTCCTGTCTTTTTAATTAGTCATGGCTATATTCGACTCCATGTTTAATATTATTTTACATCTTCTCATTTTATTTTCAATATCTTCTCATTATATAATTTATAAAATTCTAGCTTATATATAATTTTATTCATACATTAAAATGAGATCTCACGACTACTAAAACTCATTGCTTTCATTAGTTTTAGGAATAAATATGCCAAATCAAGGCATATTTATCGGCTCGAGATGGGTAAATATGGTATTTATTTTATTGCTAAAGTTTGTATTTTAGATTGAAATATTTGCTTAATAAAAGTGTTAAGTTTAATAAAATAAAATTAAATTATACTAAAATAATGATAGACAATGAGCCGTTTCATATATTGATGTGAAAATATTCGATATATCAAAAAAATGATAGTATATGAAAATATTTAAAGACTTAAAAACTGATGGGTATAATGATTATAAGATGATATTTTCTATTTTAAATTGAGATAAAATTTTAATTTTTGGAGGAGGGTATTTACATATGAATTTAGCAGATCCTAAAGATATTGCTGTTAAAATATTTTTATTGATTCCAATTATTTTATGCTTATTTTCTTCATATATGATAGATAAGACTAATGGAAATATTATAGCAGGATTTAATACTATGGAAGAAGACAAGAAAGAAGAGCTAATAAGAAAAGGATATCTATCTAAAGTCAAAAAAATGACTTTTATAATGAGCATACCTTTAGTTATTGCCTTTTTGTCTAGTTTTTTTGTTAAGAATATTAAGCTCTATAATGATATTCTTATGGGAGCATGGGGGTTATTTGGAATAATTACGATTTTAGGAATTGTAGTTGTTAATTATTCTATAAGAAAATAATGCCTAGAAGCTTTGAAATTTTTTGTGTATAAGACCTCCTGATTAGGGTAGATAAAAACTAATCAGGAGGAATTTTTACAACCTATATTTTAAAAATAGGTTATTATTTTTTATTTATTTTTAAAAATTAAATTTAAAAACAAACGAAGGCAAAACCATCTCGAGCTTGCCGAGAGATCTCTTTATTAATTTTAGAATATAATTTACTTTTTCTTTGTCTAATAATCTAAAAATCTATTTAAATTAAATTACTTAAAAAATATTTTACGCCCAATTTCCATCAACAAAGACATCAAATTCTTCCCCGTCTTTGTAGGCTTTTATTGTTAAATCTTTTGCTCCTACCATAAAATCTTCGTGGATTAGGGAATCATTTAGACCGATTTTGTGAAGGTCCTTGTCTTCAACTTCTGTTCCGCCTTTTATAGTTGTTGGGTAGGCTTTTCCAAGGGCGAAGTGGCATGATGCGTTTTCGTCAAATAGGGTGTTAAAAAATAGGATATTTGATTTTGAAATTGGAGATTCGTAAGGAACTAGGGCAATTTCTCCTAAATATTTTGCATTTTCGTCTGATTCTAGCATTTCTTTTAGGGTATCGTAGCCTTCTTCTGCCTTAAAATCTACAACTTTTCCATTTTCAAATGTAAATTCAAAATTATTTATTATAACTCCATTGTAAACAAGGGGTTTTACTGCAACGAGCCTTCCGTCAACTCCGTCAAATTGAGGGGAAGTGAAAACTTCTTCTGTTGGAATGTTTGGCAAAAACAAGTCGCCTTTTTCATTTTTTGATGAAGCTGACATCCAAATGTGATTTTTTGGCAATTTTACTCTCAAATCTGTTCCATTTTTTGATGAGTAATGAACTTCATCAAATTGGTGAGAATTTAAAAACTCTGCCTTTTCATTTAATAAACTAACATGATCATTCCAATTTTTCTTTGTTTTTTCCCAATCTTCATCAACACGGCTCACATCAAAAATTACTTCCCATAATTTGTCGATTGCTTTTTTTTCATCAAGGTCTGGGAAAATTTTCTTTGCCCATTTTTTTGTTGGATAGGCAATTACAAGCCATGAAACCATATCGTTCATGGTATATTTTACAAAATCTTTTAATTTCAAAGAATTTTCTCTAACAGCTTCTGCTATCTTTTTTTGGTCCAAATCTTTTAATAAATCTGGGTCATCGCCAATTATTGAAATCCTATTTGACCTGTGTTTTTCAAGTTGGTAGATATTTTTTTCTATTATATAATCAGGAACTTCATTCAATGTTTCTTGATCTTCGTAGGTGTATTTTAATTTTGTTAGCTCTTCGTCCTTCCAATTGATACTTACAAGTCTTGCGCCTTTTTCGTAGGCATATTTTGCAATAAGTCTTGCAAGAGTAGGATCTTCCAAGGAAGAATTTATCAAAACATCTTCATTTTTTTGTACATTTACACCAAATTCTACTGCAAGTTTGGCATAATTTTCTAATTTATTTTTGTTTACTGTCATATTTTCCTCCGTTTTTTTCATTATACTATATTGTGATGGTATAATAAAATTTAGAAATGGAGGATATTATGGTAAAAAGAAATGAAGTTGATATAAAAGAAACATGGAAATTGGAAGATTTATTTGAAAATGATGAGAAATTTTATGAAGAACTTGATAAAACAATTAAGGCAAGTGAAAATTTTAAAAAATCTTATAGTCAAATAGATTCTTCTGATAAATTATATAAGGCCTTAAAAGATTTGTCTGAAATTTATGGTGCCATGCATAGGTTGGGATCTTTTGCTGGAATTTCTACAGAAGTTGACGCCAACGATCCACATCCACAAAAAAGATATGCAAATTTTGGGGCAAAGGCAAGTGGAATTTATGCAAATTTAGCTTTTTTTGATGGGCTTTTGACAAAAATTGATGAAAAAATTATAAATGAAGTGAGAGAAAATCACAAAGATTATGATTATTTTCTAAAAAGAGCCTTGGACAAAAAAGATCATATTTTGGGAGATAGTGCTGAGGAAGTTATTTCAAAATTATCTCCAACTTTTGATGCACCTTACGGAGAATATGCGTCTTTGCGTTATGGGGATATAAAAGTTGATGATATAGAAATTGATGGGAAAAATATTCCATTAAATCACAATACTTTTGAAGAATATTATGAAAGTGATAAAAATACAGAAATTAGGAGGGCAGCTTTCAAAAATTATCATAAGGCACTTTCTCGCTATGAATCAGGAAATGGGGCAATTTATAATACCCACATAAATAATGAAAAAATTCTTGCAAATTTAAGGGGATTTGATTCAGTAATTGATATGCTTTTGTCCTACCAAGATATTCCAAGAGAAATTTATGACAATCATATCAATACAATAATGGAAAAACTTCCACAACACATGAGAAAATATGCAAATATTTTGAAAAAAGTTTACAAACTTGACGAGATGACTTATGCGGATTTGAAACTTTCAATTGATTCTGGTTTTTCAAAAGAAATTGAAATCGAAGAAGCTAGAGATTATATAGTAGATGGGCTAAAAGTTTTGGGAGATGATTATGTAGAAATGCTCAAAAAAGCCTTTAGCGATAGGTGGATTGATTATGCGCAAAACGAAGGAAAAAGAACCGGAGCATTTTGCGATACACCTTACGGCTGCCATTCCTATATAATGACAACCTACAACAAGGACATGAGTCAAGTTATGACCCTTGCTCACGAATTGGGACACGCTGGACATTTTGAAAATACAAATAAAAATCAAGATGCAATAAATACTGACGTTTCCATGTATTTTGTAGAAAGTCCATCAACAGCAAACGAAATCACCATGGAAAGATATTTACTAAAAAATGCCAAGGACGATAGGGAAAAATTGTGGGTTTTGGATACAATGATTTCAAAAACCTACTACCATAATTTCGTAACCCATTTTCTAGAGGCAGCTTTCCAAAGAGAAGTTTACGAAAGAATCGATAAGGGAGAAAGCCTAACAGCAGGAGATTTCAAAGAAATTTTTAATAAAAAATTAAAAGAATTCTGGGGAGATGATGTGAAACTTGTAGAAGGAGCTGACCTAACATGGATGCGCCAACCACATTATTACATGGGACTTTATCCATACACCTATTCAGCAGGACTTACAATAGGAACAAAAGTTTCCGACAAAATAATAAACGGAAACGAAGAAGATATTAAAAATTGGAGAGAAGTTTTAAACCTAGGCTCAACCCTAAGCCCAATGGATCTTGCAAAAAAAGCTGGAGTAGATATGACAAATACAAAAGCCTTAGAAGAAACCATTGAATTTATAGGAGAAATAATTGACCAAATAGATGAGCTTTGTGAGAAGCTTGGCTTGTATAAATAAAATAATTTAAAAAATCAGAAAAAAAGACTGTTGTAAAATGATGATTATTCACAATTTTACAACAGTTTTTTTGTGAAAACTTGGGTAGATATAAAGTAAGAATTATAAAATATTTGGGAGGGAATATGGCTAAGAAAATTGTTAAATTTAATGAAATAGAAGATGCTTTAAAAGATTTTGCAAAAAATGAGAAGAAGTTAAAAGATAGAAATCCTTATTTAGAAAATGAGGGGAAAAAATTTAATGATATAGTTAAGGAATTTTGTATATCTTTGAAGTCTGAAAATTCAAATGAGGACTTTTCATGGATAGAAAAATTTGGTGTTATCTCAGAAAGGGAAAAATACAAATCCAATGTAAATTATGCTATGCCAACACATGTACATGGAGATTATAAAAATGGATTAATATATCTTTGTTTACTAAATCCAGGTATGCAAATAGGCGATAAAGAGTCTTACAATAATATAAAATATTATTATGATAATTTAGCTAATAAGATAGAAAAATCATTATCAACAGAAGGTGTAAAATCAGATTATTATTTTTATGAACAAATGGATTTGGAAATAAAAAATAACTATAAAAATTTAGATAAAGAAATGGTTAAAGAGTACATATACGATGAAAATACTTCTATACTAACTAAGGAATTAGTAAAGATAAAACATTATCTAAAAACACATGAATTTGATAAAAAATGGAATAAGCTAGAGAAAAAAGATGAATTGACCAGAAATATTTATTATATATGGACTTATTTTAAACCGCTATTAGAAATTACTGACGAAAAAATAAAAAATTCTAATTATTTGAATAACCATAATTTGTCAGATGACTATAAATTATATGGAGAAGGTAAAGATAAAGCTGAAATAGTTACTACAAATAAAGTTGTAAATATTGAATTATGTCCTTTTAGGTCGGAAAAAGCAGGAGCTTTAACAAATGAGATTTTAAATACACAGTTTAGTGAATTTTCTGCTTATATAATTTGGTATAGAATTGGTAAGTATTTAAATGATTTAGAAAATTATAGAAAAAACATAGTAAGACAAATAGAAAAACCATTATTTATATTTAGGTCTTATAGCAAATGGCAAGACAAACTAGTTGCTACATTGCATAAAATACATAATGAAGAGATAGATAATGAAATTATAGAAGGATATATTGAAAAAATTAATTTGGAATTTTTTTACCATTTCCCAAATCAAAGTGGTATGATAAGCCAAAATAATTTAAAAAAATTTGTAAGCAAAGATGAATTTGATGGTATAAAAGGACTAATTAGTATACAAAACTGAAAAAATAAATATATTTTGAGTTTTTTAAAACTTTAGCAATTAAATTAAGATAGTCAGTACCCATCCTGACCGAAGTGGAGGGATCTCTTTGGATTGGTACGCATAGAGAAATATTTCTCACTTGATGAGTTTTTATTTCTTCCTTATTGTAAATTTTAAATTCCTATTATTTTGGGTAAAAATATTCATACATAGAAACAGAAAGGAATTTTATGAAATATTTATCTAAAAGATTTACTGGAAATTATGGGATAATTAAATTTATTTTTTTGTTATTATTGACTTTGTTTGGAGCTTTGCCTGCAAGTTATAGTATTTTGATTAGGGGCGTGGACAAGTCTTTGCTTTATATTATTACTGGGGCTTATCTTCTTGCGGCTTTTTTATTTTTTCTTATTTTTTATAGGAAATTTGAATTGTCTGGGGGATTTTTTGCAAATTTAAAATTGATTTTAATTTCTCTTGTGGCAATTTATACTTTGTCTTTTTTGATTGAATTAGCTTTTGGGGAAAATATTTCAAATCCTCAAAATCAAGAGGCGATTGAGTCTATGCTTAGGAGAAATTTTTCTCCAGCTCTTCTTGCTCATATAGTTTTTTTGGGACCTATTGTTGAAGAATATACTTTTAGGGAATATCTTCCTGGTGTTTTTAGAAATATTTTCAAAAGACGTGATCAGGATTTTAAGGATTTTTTCGCTCTTATTTTGGCGAATGTTTGTTTTTCTCTTGCCCATCTTCCAACTGATATTTATAGTTTTTTGGTATATTTTTCAATAGGTTTTGTACTTGTTATGGTAAGATTTTTGACAAATAATTTGAAATTATCGGCTTTTGTTCATATTTGTTGGAATTTATTGTCAAGTGTGATTTTATATTACGCTATTTAATTTTTAAAATATTAAATAAAAAAGGACGGTTGCAAGATTGAATGATTTTTTTATTCTGAAACAGTCCTTTTTTTGTAAATTTTTATTTATTATTTTCTTGTGGATTTTCTAGTTTTTATTCTTCGATATTATTTTTTTTGAAACCAGATGAAAAGTCGTAAGCGCCACGTTTGATTATTATGTCATCATTTTTTGATTTTGTATTTTTGTCTTTTTCTTGATTTTTCTTATCTTTTGTGGATTTATTTTTATTTTCTTTTTCTTTTGTATCTTTGGCTAAATCAGATTTTTCAGAAATTTTTTCTTTTTTACTCTTGTTTTCTTCTTCTTTTATATTTTCATTTGTTTTTTCACATTTAACTTCTTCTTTTAATTCTTCGCTTGGTTTTGTTTGGTTTTGTTTGTCATTTTCTAAAGAATTGTTAGGATTATTTTTTGCGTCTGTATTTAAATCTGAAAGATTATCATATTCTTTATTTTTAATTGCAAGAGCAAAGGATACTATTGAAACAACAAATAAAATTATTGCCAAAATTACCAAAAATTTAGCAAATTTTGCTTTTTGTGGGTCAAAATCATTGGCTAAATTTTGTAAAGCTTGACTAATGTTTGCAAAACTTCCTTCGATTGCTCCCAAGTCTGGATTTGAGAAATTAATTGCCATAATATTTGCTTTAACTACTTTAACAAATTCCATCAATGGAGAAATTGTAATAAAAGATATTAATAAAACCAATGTTCCAGCAGCTGAGAAAATATATTTTTTAATTTGTTCTTTAAAAATAAAAATTCCAGCAATCAACAAAACTAGATTTACAAAAAATAAAAATTTGATAAATCCTATGTATTGAATTATATTTTTGAATTTTCCAAGATATTCAAAAATAGCAAATTCCATTTGGCTTAAAAAATCTTCAATATTGCCTGCGCCGTTTTCAATTGATTCGTAAATGTCTGAAAATGATTTCATATTTGCCAAAATCATTCCCAAATAAAGTACCAATAATGAATTAGTAATAATTTGTCCAATATAGACAGCAAGTTTTCCCTGTTTTTTTGTCATAACTTCCTCCTTAATAATAAAATATAACGGGAAAATATCCACATAATTTATACATATTATTATATCATAATTCAAGAAATTTTTCTGAAATTTTTTATCTTATAATTTATTGAAAGAATTTCTTACAGAAAACAATCAAATAATCATATAAAATAAATATTGGAATTTAAAAGAAAAATGAGGTAAAATAAATTTCGGAAAATTTAAAATAATTTTGAAAAATTTTAAATTGTTTGAAATGAGCGATTTTAAAATATTTTTCAAAGCTTTAATAATTATATAATAATTGTGAATATTTATATTGATATTTGCAAGAATTTTCTATATAATAGTAATGAGTGAAATTATTACAAATTAACGTGATAATATTTAAAAGTTAGGAGATCTTATGAAAATTGCATCGATGGAATACAAAAATGGGATTTCTAACTTGCTCAACTCTAAATTTGATGAGAACGAAGTTGTTGTAAAAAAATATGAGAATTTTGAAGACATTATTCTTGAAGATGATTTGTCGGAATTTGATTTAATTTTAGTGGATATGACTCATACTAGGTGTATTGAGCTTATCCAGTACATAAAACAAACTACAAATATTCCGGTAATTTATCTTACAGATAGGTACAAAAAAAGTCCCTATGAAGCAAAAATTGACGACAAGGATTTTGTAATTCATTCTTATTCAAGAGATGAATTTATAAAATATACTTTGAAAAAGGTCGAAGAAATTAACAATTCCAAAATTATTTCTTTTGGTTTTTGTTCAATTGAAGTGGACAATGGGATTTTTAGGATAGGAAATGAAATTTTAGATCTTACAAAATCTGAAATTAGTCTTTGTACAATTCTAATAAAAAATATGAACAGACCAGTTTCAAAAGAAATTATTGTAAAAGAAATGTCTAAAATGGGAATTGAAACAACAGACAGATCAGTTAGAGAGCATGTTAGAAAAATCAGAAAAGAATTTAAAAAAGCAAAACTTGAACCAATTAAAACAGTAAGAGGACAAGGATACGAATGGATTTTAGAATCTTGTGAAATAGGAAATTAGCCCGATTTATACAATGATTTTTATAATATAGAATATGAATAATTTAAAATAACCCAAATCTAACTAGCGGGAGAGGTATAAAAATTTTAAAATTAGAAAATTTTGGCATTTTTATACTTTGTTAGATGGGTTATTTTTTTGAAAAAATTTAGAGATTTTCAAATTCAAATAAAAAAATAAAATTGATATTGATTATCTTGTGCCACAAATTATTTTGTGATATTATATAAATATCTTCAGGGTGAGGTTTGATTCCTAACCGGCAGTTAAAGTCTGCGAGTTTTTTACTGAATGGGCGAAATTCCCATACCGACAGTTATAGTCTGGATGAGAGAAGATATTCTTTTTTATGAGAAATTATTTAGCCCTGAAAGGGCATTTTTTTATGCCGAATTTTAGGAGGATTTTATGAGTCATGATCAAAAAAAATTAAGAAATTTAGTAAAAGTTGGAATACTTTCAGCCATGAGTTTCATACTTATGTTTATTCAATTTCCAATTCCAGTTGCACCACCTTTTATGAAAGTTGACCTTGCAGATGTGCCAGCTCTTATTGGTGGATTTTCGATGGGGCCTTTGTATGGAGTCTTAATTCAACTTATTAAAAATATTTTGAATTTGAGCAAGACAAGCACAGGTGGCGTTGGAGAAATTTCCAATTTTATAGTCGGAGGACTTTTTGTATTTGTATCAGCAAGTATATATAAAAGGAAAAAAACCAAAAAAAATGCAACTATAGCTATGATTTGCGGAATGTTAATTATGACACTTACAGCAACTTTATCAAATGCTTTTGTAATTTTTCCACTTTACGGAAAAGCAATGGGAGTAGAAATGAGCGCCTTTGTAGCTATGGCACACAAAACAAATACTTTAGTAAATTCTTATTTTACTATGATGATTTTTGCTATTGTTCCATTTAATTTGATAAAAGGTTCAATAGAAATTTTAGTAACAAAATTATTATACAAACACGTTTCGGGAATTTTGCACGATAGAAAATAATTATTTTAAATTTTAAAAACAGACTTTGAGGTCTGTTTTTTTGATTTTTTTGAAAGCTGAAATTTATTACTTTATAAATTTAATAAAAGAGATCTCTATTATTATTTTTGAAGATAGATAGAATTTGATTTTTACCTTAAAAATCATTGGAATTTTTTTATTTTAGACTATAATATATCTTACAAAAAGCTTCAAATTAAACTTTTGTAGTATAATAGATTAGAAGGAGTTTTTATGAGAATTAATTCTTTAAAGGAAATGGAAGATTTTGCTTTTGATTTTTCTAAAAAATTGAAAAAGGGCCAAGTTGTAAATTTAATTGGAGAAATGGGTAGTGGCAAAACTACTTTTACTTCTTTTGTTTGCAAATATTTTGGGATTTCTAATACTTCTTCTCCAACTTTTGCTCTTGTAAATATTTATAATGGAGAAAAGCAAGGGGAAGATTTTCCGATTTATCATCTAGATCTTTACAGGTTTGAAAGTCCTGATGAAATTTTAGACATAGATTTTGAAAATTATTTTTACCCAGAAGATGCTGTAACATTTTTGGAATGGGCTAACAAGGCAGAAGGCTATCTTCCAGATGATATGATTGAAGTTAATATAGAAAAAATTGATGAAAACGCTAGGGAAATTAGCGTGAAATTTTTAGATTAGGAGATTTTAATGAGAGTTTTAGGAATTGATACATCAACTATGATTTCTACTGTAACTGTTGTAGAAGATGAAAAAATCATTGGGGATTTTAATGTAAATCAAGAAAAAACTCATTCGGAATCGCTTGTGCCAATGATTGAAACTTTATTAAATCTTTTGGGACTAAAGCTTTCTGATATTGATATTTTTGCAATTAGCCAAGGGCCGGGATCTTTTACGGGTTTAAGAATTGGAATGACAATTGCAAAGACTTTTGCCCAAGTTGGAAATAAAAAATTGATTCCAGTTTCAACTTTGAAGGCTCTTGCCTTAAATTCTTCTTCGAATTCTTTTAAGGCTTCTATGCTTGATGCAAGGGGAAAAAGAGTTTATGGGGCAATGTATGATGAAAATATGAATGAAATTGTTAAGGAAGATTTATATAATATTGATGATTTTTCGAAACTTTGTAATGAAAAAAATGTAGATTTTGATTTGGTTTCGGAAGTTGGCGAAAAATATAAGGACAAATTTCCTATGGCAAGAATTTTGGATTTTTCTTATAATTCTTGTATTGGAAAAAATTTGTGTAAGCTTGCTCTTTTGAAAAAAGATGAGGACTATGATCTTTATAAGCTTGTGCCAAATTATTTGAGAAAATCGCAAGCGGAAAGGGATAGAGAAAAGAAAAATGATTAGGACAATGACTGTAGGAGATACGGATAAGGTTTATAAAATCGAATCTAGTGCTTTTTATAGACCCATGCCTAAAAAAGATCTTATAAATGATATTGAAAAAAATAAGCACAAAGAGTGTTTTGTATATGAAAAAAATGGAGAAACTCTAGGCTTTTATATAATTTCAAAAATTTTGGATGAAATTGAAATTTATACAATAGCAGTTGATGAATTATATCGTGGGCAAAATATTGGTTCATTTATGCTTGAGCACATGATAAATTTTGCAAAGAGTTTAAAAGTTTCAAAAATTTGGCTAGAAGTTTCTACAAAAAATTTTCCAGCTATTAATCTCTACCAAAAATTTGGTTTTGAAAAAATTAGACTTAGGGAAAATTATTATGCCAGAGTTCACGAAGATGCTTATATAATGTTAAAGGAATTGGATTAGATGAAAGATTTTTATACAATGGGGATTGAAACTTCTTGTGACGATTCTTCAGTTGCTATTTTGAAAAATGACAGGGAAGTTTTGATTAATTTAATATCATCACAAATTGATATACATAAAATATTTGGAGGAGTTGTGCCAGAAATTGCATCAAGAAAACATCTTGAGGCAATCAATCCTTTGATTGAAAAGGCGCTTTTGGATACAAATTTATCTTATAGCGATATTGATTTGATTTCTGTTACCAAAGGTCCTGGACTTATTGGCTCACTTTTGGTAGGAATTTCTGCCGCAAAAGCTCTTTCTTTGTCAGCAAATATTCCAATGATTGGAACAAATCACATGCAAGGACATATTTGTGCAAATTATTTGTCAAATAAAGACCTAGAACCACCATTTATTTCTTTGGTTGTAAGTGGGGGCCATACTTATCTTGTAAAAGTAAATGGCTATACAGATTATGAAATAATTGGGACAACAAGAGATGATGCTGCTGGAGAATCTTACGATAAAATTGCAAGGTCAATCGGACTTGGCTATCCAGGTGGACCAAAAATTGATAAACTTTCAAAAGAGGGAAGAAAGGATGCCATAGATTTTCCAAGAATTATGCTTGAAAAAGATTCTTACGATTTTTCATTTTCAGGTTTAAAAACTTCAGTTTTAAATTATATGAACCACCAAAACCAAAAAAATCTAGAAATAAACAAGGCAGATTTGGCAGCAAGTTTTCAAGAAGCCGTTGTAGATGTTTTGGTAGAAAAATCTATGCGATTGATAGATGAAACAGGATTAAAGACATTTGCAGTATCAGGAGGAGTTGCTGCAAATTCTAGATTAAAAGAAAGACTAAAAGAAGAATGTGAAAAAATGGGAGTCAAATTTTATTATCCAGATATAATTTTGTGCACAGATAATGCGGCAATGATTGCTATGGCAGGATATTTAAATTACAAAGCTGGAGCAAGGTCTGATAATTATTTGAAAGTGTATCCAAATTTAGGACTTTAATTTGATATAATAGACTTATGAGTAGAGAAATTACAAAATTAAAAATATACAATACAAAAAATAAAATAGCATACTTTCTTTACTTTTTGTCTGCAATTTGCGTTTTCGCTTTTGGCATATACTATAAAGAAGGTTTTGAAATTGCTGGTGGAATATTTTTGCTTTTAAGAGGAATATATTTAATAAAAACCAACAACAAAAGCACAGCTTCTATTTTGAGAAATGAAAAAAAAGGAATTTACTTTAAACTTTTGATGATAATGGCTTTTTCATTAATAAATCCAATAGGCATTCTTCCCTTTTTATACGAAATAAAAAAAAGAGATTGGGTTATAAATGGAGGACTTGATGAAGAAAAAAAGTAAAATAAGCATTTTATTTTTGGCGATTATTATTTTATTTTCATCATGTGCTCAAAGGAGAATAAACTATCTAGAAAAAAGAAGAGATAGTTTGATTTCAGAAAAAAAGCCAAAAGAGAAGAAAATAATAAAAATAAATCCAGATAAAATTGATGAATTTAAATCAATAGAAGCCTATATGGCATGGTATAAAAAATTAGATGGACCATGCAAATTAGTTTTTGAAAATAAGGTAGAAAAAAAAGAATTAAGCCAAGAAGAAATGGTAGAAGATTTTAATTATCTTTTTAATGAAATTAGAGATAATTACCCATTTTTTGGAGTTTTGAAAAGGCAATACGGAGTTGACTTTTTGGCAAATTATTCAAAATATTTAAGCGAAATAAAATTTTGCAAAAACGACCAAGAATTTACAAACACCATGGAAAAAATAATGGAAGATTTGCACAATGACCACGCAACAATTGCACAAAAAGATTATGTAGAAGAAACCTTAGAATACTATTCGCATTTTTGGACAGATCCGTCAATGTATTACGAATTTTTAACGCTGAACAAAGAAAGCGTAAGAGATAGATACGGAGTTGATGGAGTCCAATCAAATAAGGCTGATAGGAAAAAAATCAGGAGAAGATCCCTATACACAGAAAATTCCGGCGAAAATATGGAAGTAAAAATGCTAGCACCAAGTTTGGGACTAATAAAAATAAAAGAAATGCTAGCAGAATATGAACTTTCAGAAGATATGAAAAAATTAGACAAATTTTTAGAAGAAAATCAAGATTTAAAAACAATAATAATAGACATCAGAGAAAATTCCGGTGGAAATATAGAATATTGGCAAGAATATCTTTTGCCAAGACTCATAGACAAAAAAATTTCCGTAAACAACCACATGTTTTTTAAAGATGGAATGAGAACAAAATTATTATTAGAAAGCGAAGAGCTTGGATTTGAAGATATTTCAAATGTAAATATAGAAAAAATGGAGCTTGAACACAAAGAAGATTTAAAAGATTTTTCATATTATAGCAAAGACAAAATAGAAATCACTCCAACGAAAAAAAATAAATTTAAAGGAGATTTGTATTTATTAGTTGACGAAGGAGTATATTCAGCAGCCGAAGGAATGGCAAATTTTTGCAAAAACGCAAAAATTGCAAAATTAGTAGGCAAAAAAACAGGAGGCGATGGAGTAACACTTGGCTTAATAAATGACGTATGCCCAAATTCCGGCTTAGTTTTCACCTACACAAACACCCTAGGCTACACCCCAGACGGAAAAATAAACGAAGAAGAAAAAACAAATCCAGACATAAACACAGAAAGTTTAAACGAATCAATAGATACAATAAAAAAATTAGAAAAAATTGAGGAATAAATAAAAAATAGATAAAATAAAGTAAACCCCAAAGTCCAAAAAATGGATAGAGGGGTTTTTGCTTTTAAATATAAAATAATAGATAGATTTTTATGAAGAAGAAATGATTAAAAATATATTTGTATTTATATATTAACGGCAATTAAATCTTTGGCTATTTTGATATTTTTAAAAGCCTAATTTAGATTATATCCATATTTATGAAAAATATCTTTTGTATCTTTAACGGATTCACTTATCTTATCATAATCTTTCAAAGCTAGGGAAAGAAAAATTGTTTCTATAATTAAATTTTGAACAATGAATGATGCTTGAGTTGCAAGTCTTAGATTATTTTCTATTGCGGAAGTATAGATAACTATATCTGATGACTTATTTATTTTATTTACTCCAAATTGAGTAATAAGAATTACCTTTACTCCTTTGTCTTTAGCTAAATTTATAAAATCATGATTTTCTTTGGATTTTCCAAGGGTAGTAAAGCATATTAGTAAATCATCTTTTTTTAAGTTTGAGCAAGCTTCTAATCTTAAATGGATATCTGAATAAAATATTGAATCTATATCTAATCTCATTAATTTTATTTGTAAAGATTCTGCCAATATCGATGAAACCCCCATACCAGTTAAAAAAATTTTTTTGTTATTTTTATGAGTGTTGTAAATCAAATCTATTGCTTTTTCAAATGATTTTTTATCTAAGGTATTATGCCATGTGCTTCTAATAGATTTTATTGTGTATTCTGATAAGGATCTATAAATTTCGTAAGCATCATCGCCTTTATTTAATTTTATATCTAAATTTTTTAATTCTTTACTATCGTTTATTGAATTATTTATAGACAATTTTAATTTTAAATCTGAGTATCCGTTTAGCCCGATTGATCTTGAAAATCTTATTATTGTTGGTTCACTAACTTTGATTTTTTTTGCAAGTGTAGATAGACTACAGTTAATTGTATTATTAGAATTTAGAATATATTCTGCTACTTTTAGTTCTGATTTAGTAAAATAAGGTAGCATAGCTTCAATTTTATCCAGAATTAATTCATCAGACATAATATCACCTCTGCTTTTATCTTACTATATATAAATACAAGTAGCAAAACTACATAAAAAAAATAAATATTGTAATTTTAATAAAATTATGTTACAATACTTTTAAAAGAATGGAACATCAAGATAAATCATTTTTATATTAAAGGAAAGGAAAAATTTATGGAGAAACTAAATGTAGCAGTAATTGGTGCGGGCATTTATGGTATTCATCATGTAGATGTATATTATCAAAATCCTTATGTTAATTTAATTGCTGTTTGCGATCAAAGTGAAAAAATAAGAGAAAACATTGAAAAAAATTATGGCTTAAAAACTTACAATAATGTAGAAGATATGTTAGAAAATGAAAAAATTGATGCTGCATCAATTGTAACGCCTGATCATCTTCATGTAGAGCCTGCTTTGGCTTGTATTGAAAAGGGCGTAGATTTACTTATTGAAAAGCCTCTGGCAACAAGCGTGGATGATTGTAAAAAAATATATGAGGCTGCTAAGAAAAATAAAGTTAGAGTTGCGGTAGATTTTCATAAGAGGTGGGATCCTGCTGCTATATTTATTTATAATAAATTAAAATCAAGCAAAGGTTATCCAATAAGAGCTTATATGAATATGGATGATATTATTGATGTGCCGACTGAATGGTTTAAATGGGGAGGCTCTTCTGATCCTGTAGATTTTTTGGGCGTTCATTGTGTAGATTTGATGAGATGGTATATGGATTGTGAAGCAGTTGATGTGTATGCTGTTGGTTCAAAAAAACTTTTGCCTAGCATGGGAGTAGATACTTATGATAGTGTAACTTCAATTATAAAGTTTGAAAATGGATGTATATGTACTTTAGAAAATTCGTGGATTCTGCCAAAAGGTTTTGCAAAAAATAATGATGGAAAAACATCAATAATAACGAGTGAAGAATTGATTAGAATTGATAATCAAAACAGGGGTGTTGAAATTTTTGATAAAAATAAATTGCATACACCTAATGTTTTTTTCTTTAATGATTTTCATGGAAAAGTTATAGGCTTTGGTGCAGATCCGATTAATTTTTTTGTAGATGCTTTAATTAATAATAAAGAATTCGTAGCTGATGTTTATGATGGTCTCCAAGCTGCTAAACTAACAGAAGCTATCCATAGAAGCTTAGAGTCTGGTAAAATTGAAAAAATATAAGGAGTATTTATGGCGAAAATAAAAATGACGCGTATTGATTATAGACTCATACACGGTCAAGTTGTTGCTAAGTGGATAAAATATAATCCTGTAGACAGAATAATTCTTGCTGATGATGAACTTGTTGATGATGAGTTTATGGCAGATATATACAAAATGGCAGCAGCTGACAAAAAAGTTGATATTGTATCTATAAAAAATCTAAATAAATGTTTAGAATCTAGTGACGATAATGTAATGCTTATTTTTAAAAATGTAGATAATTGCTATAAAGCTGTTGAAAATGGATTAATATTGGAAGAAATAAATGTTGGTGCTTCTGAAAGTACATCAGAAAGAAAGCAAATTATTCAAGGAGTTTCTTTATCTGAAAAAGAAATTGAAAAACTTGATATTTTAGGAAAAAAGGAAATAGATGTTTATTCTCAATCTATACCTGAAAATTCTAAAATAAGTTTAGAAAATATGAAGAAAAAAATATAAGGAGAATCGTATGGAAAATGCTTTAATAATGGCTATTGCTATGGGTCTAATTTATTGGATTTCAAGAAGTATGTTGGGTGGATATTTTGCTTTATTTTTTATAGGAAATGCTATATTCGTAGGGGTTGTCGCCGGTATAATAAGCGGAAATTTGACTCAAGGTTTGATTTTAGGAGGAGGTATTTCTGCTGTTTTTGCTGGAATTATTGCTCCTGGTGGTAATATGCCAACTGATCAAACTATGGCGGCAACCACTATGATTCCTTTAGCTTTATCAGCTAATTTAAATGTTGATCAAGCGATTGCTCTCGCAGTTCCTTTGGGATTACTTGGAGCACAATTAATGAGTTTAAGAAAAATTATTAATGTACGTTTTGCACACGGAGCAGATAAGGCGGTAGAAGAAGTAGATACTAAAAAATTAGAAAAAAATGCGATTTTGTATCCAGCTTTATTAGCTTTTCCTTTATTGTTTTTGCCAGTTTTTTTAGTGGTTTTATTAGGACAAAATGTAATGCTAGATTTGTTAGCTTTTATACCAGAATGGATGCTTCATGGATTAGAAGTTGCAGGAAATGTTATGCCTGCTGTAGGATTTGCTCTTATAATGAATTCTATTGGTAAGCCAAAATTAATTCCTTATACAATAATTGGCTTTATTTTGGTAAAAGCTCTAGGATTAAATAATTTAGTTGCTGGTGCAATTTTAATAAGTGTTGCTTTTATACTAGTCTATAATAAAAAGGAAGTAGATGAAAAATTGGAGGCTAAAAATGAGTGAAAATAAAGAAATAAGTATAAGTCAAAAAGATATAAATAGGGTTATGAGAAGGTGGTATTTTGCTACTGAATTATCTCTTAATTTTGAGAGAATGCAAGCTTTAGCTTTTACCTATGCTTTTTTGCCGATATTAAAAAAATTGTATACAGAAAAAAGTGAATTAAAAGAAGCGCTTGTTCGTCATATGAAGTTATTTAATACAAATGCTACAGCTGGTGGATTGATTGTAGGATTGACAATTGCCATGGAGGAAGAAAAAGCTAGAACAGGAAAAATTTCAAGTGATGCAATAGTGGCTATTAAAACTGGTCTTATGGGACCGGTTGCTGCTTTCGGAGATTCCTTTAGTGCTGGAACATTTCAAACACTTTGCATATTAGCTGCAAGTACTATGGCTGTAAAAGGTTCCTTTTTTGCTCTACCAATGTTATTTTTGGGAAATGCTATTTTGATGGCAGAGTTGGTTATTACAACAAATTTAACTTATAAAAAAGGTCGTGATGCCATAAAAGATGTTTTATCTTCAAAGCAAATGAGATATGTATTGTATGGAGCAAATATTCTTGGTATGGGAATGATGGGGGCTTTATCAGCTAATATGGTTAATTTACAAAGCAAATTAAATTTTGGATTTGGGAAGGCTGCTATAAACGTTCAAGAAAATTTAGATAAAATTTTTCCAGGAATATTAACAATCTTGGTTTTATTCTTATTTTACTATTTGATAGGCAAGAAAAACTTCAGCATAAGTAAACTAATTTTTTCAACAATAGCTGTAAGTCTTGTCTTGTCATTTTTTGGAATATTTTAGGATGTAAGAATATGAGAGGAATTATAATTGCAAGTCATGGGAAATTTGCAGAAGGAATGTATGATGCTATAAAAATGTTTTCTGGAGAGCTGGAAAATTTTTCATACATTTCACTACTACCAGATCAAGACTTAAAGAGTTTTATTGAAGAATTAAAAAATAAAATTGACAAAGTGGACACTGGTGATGGTGTAGTTGTTTTTTGTGACTTACTATATGGAACTCCTAGCAACATAGTTTCAAGTTTACTAAAGGAAGAGATTTATAAAGGAAAATTAGAAATAATATCTGGAATAAATCTTGCTACTGTTTTGGAATATACAAACACAAGAAATGAAATATTTGATAGAAATAAACTTTTGGAGGTTGGGAAATCAAGTATTGCATCTGTGAATGATATAATTGAAAAATAAATTACCTTTTAAGATTATAAAAATTGAGAATGAAATTTTAATAAATAAAAATCCTAGTATAAATTTCTTTATTTCTAGGATTTTTATTATTCTAATTATAAAAATACGCCATAAAACATTTCGGGAAAAATCGTTTCCGCTTGCTTTTTCGATTTGCTGAGGTATAATTTTTTACAAGAAGTAATACTACTTTTGTAAATTTTATAAAGTTGAACTTTGTTTAATCCCGGACTTATTTATTTTATACCGTATAACGTTCTTCTTTATTTTCCCAGCTTAGGCTGGGTTTTTTATTTGTATTAAGCCCAGCTTTGTAAATTTATTTTTCAAAGATTTTATTTTATATTTTTTAGCATTTTATACATCGGGTCAAACTCATCATAATAGATTTTTTCCTTATCAAAGGCAGACAAAACTTTTTTGGTTAAATATTTTTTGTCGACTATTAACTCGAAAGTATTTTCCCTAAACCATTTGTCAGTCATAGAAAAATATCCATCGTGTCCATTATCTTCTCCCCATGAATTTTCAATTTTCCAAAATTTCACGTCTTTATCTTTTTTGTCAAATCCTGTAAGATTCATAGCGTGGCAAGCTGAAGAATATCTAGAATCAATTCTTTGAGCTTTTGTCATTTTTTCAAAATTGGTAAAAGTTTGGTCAAAATTAAATAAATTTTCATCCATAACTCCGCTTTCTCTGTCTTTATCTATGTCAACATCGCAAGCAAACCACATTGTTTCGTTATTTTTTATAGATTTTTGAGCAGATTTACTCATTGTATCCATGTCAACATTAATTCCAACAAGATCTGGCAAATCTACTGCATTTTTTGCGTTTTTATCAACCAAAATCCTATTGTAAGGATGTCTCGGATCATTTAATAATTTTATTTTTCCATCAAAAAAATCTCCTACATATTTGTCAAAAAATTTCTTTGGCGTCATATCTTTTTCGATTTTGTAATTGTTGTCCTTGTCATAGTATTTAAAATCAAAATTTTCAACGGGTTTTCCAATGGATTTTACAAAAATATTGTAGGCATAAGATAGACCTTTTTTTCTTAAAATTTCAATTTCTTTTTCGTCATCCGTAGCTCTAATATCCATAGCGATTTTTTTGAGGGCATTTTCCAAAGTATAAAACATAAAAGAAGATTCCTCTGTATGGAAAAGTTCGCCCATATTTGTCTTTGGAACAATTCCATATTTTTTTATCAAATAATAGAAAAATTCAAAATAGCCACCATCTTCTGGAGTGGAATAAAAAACATCTTCAACTTTTCTATCTTTAATATCCAAGTCTTTTGTATCAATTACCCTTTGCAAGAACAAATTTGCCTTTTCCATATTGTCATAAAAATACAAAAAAGATTCAGAAAGCTCAAATTTTTCCATATTAAGTTTTTTGGCAATATGCATTCTAATCATATTAAGACCAGCAAACATCCAACATCTGCCAGTTTTTCTTTGATTAGTAACATCTTTAGTTTCAACTTCGTTAGAAAAAATAAAATCATGTTTGTTGATAATATTTTTATTTAAAGAAGCCTCCATTATCCCCATATTTGAAATGGCATTTTCAATAACTTTATTTTTAGGATCATTTTCATAATTTTTTTCTAATTCTTTAAATGTTTTTTTATCTAATATCATAGGTCACCTCTTTCTTTGGTAATATTATACTTTCAACAAAGCAAAAAACGAAACAACTTGTTTTTATAATAATAGTAAGAAGTTTTATTTGTTAATTTAAAAAATTATAAAAGAACTTTTAAAAATCAATTTTAAAAGTTATGAAAATCGCAAAATTTAAATGTTTGAAGTGCTTTATTATTGACAAATGCTACAAGTTGTTATATCATTATTTGAGAATAATTACAAATTTTAAATGTAAGGAGAATTTTCCGAAGATATGTTTAAAAACTTAATATCTAAAATTTCGATTTTTTTATCAACTATTGTATACATAATATTTTTTTATTTTTTAAATAAATATAGCATTTTGCCAGTGAAATATAGGTTTATAGTTTTGGGACTTATATTTTTACTTATTTTTGGATTTTCTTTATTGATTTTCAAAAGAAAAAAGGCTGGCAAACCGATTAAAGCCTTTTTTATAATTGTGCTTTTGTTTGTAAGTGCAGTGGAAGGCTTATTTATTTCTTACGCAAGTACTTCAATACAAACTGTTCAAAAAATCAATCAAAAAAAAGAAGTGAATAAAACAAAAATGTCTTTCGTTGTTTTGAAAGAATCTCCAATTGAAACATTGGATGATTTGAATGAAAATCAGGTTGCCATAGCTAAGCAAGTGGACAAAGAAAATGTTAAACAAGCTTTAGAAAAATTCAAAAAAGAAAAAGGCGATGATTTAAATGTTGAAGACTTAGGAGATTATTTAACTTTAGGTAACAGTTTAATTAATGGAAATGTTCAAGCTGTTTTATTAAATGAAGGCTTTAGGGAAATGTTAGATGATAATATTGAAGGATTTAGCCAAAAAACTAGAGTTTTAAAATCTTATTCTGTTAAGGGAGATCAAAAATTAAATCAAAACAATGAAGTTGAAAAAGATCAAAGTTTTAATGTATATATTTCAGGAATAGACACTTATGGAGATCTTGCAACGGTATCAAGATCTGACGTGAATTTGATAGTAAGTGTAAATCCTAAAAAAGGAAAAATTTTAATAACAACAATTCCAAGGGATACTTATGTAAATATAGCTGGAATGGGAGAGTATGCAAATGATAAATTAACTCACGCAGGTTTATTTGGAGTAGACACATCTATAAAAACTTTGGAAAATTTCCTTGATATAAATATAGACTATTATGCAAAAGTAAATTTCACAACTCTTATACAACTTATAGATTTATTGGGTGGAGTAGATGTTGAAAATCCTGTTGCTTTTGAAACCAATGGTGGCAAATATTTCCCACAAGGTACAATTCACATGGATGGAGATATGGCTTTGGCATATTCAAGAGAAAGGTACCACCTTGCAGAGGGAGATTTTGATAGAGGAAAAAATCAAGTGAGAGTAATGACAGGAATTATAAGAAAATTATTGTCAACAGAAACACTTTTGAATTTCAATTCGATTGCAGAAGTTGCACTTGATTCAGTAAATACAAATATGCCTTATGATAAAATGATAGAATTAGTAAATGGGCAAATAGATGATGCCAAAGACTGGAAAATAAAAAGCCAAGCAGTAACAGGAACAAGCGAACCAGGACTACCATCATACCTAATGCCTGGAAGTAATTTATACATGATGAGAGCGGATGAAGAATCTATTGACCAAGTTCATGATGGGATTTTGAAAAATAATAAAAATAAGTAGTAATAAATAGAGAGTTATTCTCTATTTATTAGATTGGGGAAATAAATGGGTCAAACAACCATATTAATAATGATTTTAACTTTAATATCTAAAATATTTGGTTTTGCAAGGGAAGCTGTCATGGCGGCTTTCATTGGCGCTGGAGATTTAAAATCAATTTATACAACTGCAACAACAATACCAACTGTAATATTTAGTATAGTTGCCTCTGGAATACTTTCTGTATATATTCCTACATTTAATAAAGCTAAAAATGAAGGAGGAGAAGAAGAGGCTAACAAATTTACTAATGATTTGGTAAATGTTTTAATGTTTTATGGACTAATTTCTTTCCTTATAATAATTGTTTTAGCTAAGCCAGTATCAAAAATTTTATCTCCAGATTTGAGTGGTGAATGGCTAGATATGGCTGCGAATTTCACTATTATTATGATGTTTTCAACTTTTGCTTATCTCTATGGTGGAGTTATAAGGGGATATTTGAACATAAATAATAATTTTGTAGATCCAGTTTTAATAGCTATAATTATGAATGTTTTTATAATTGCAGCAACAGTATTGACAGGGATATTTGGTAATCCGTATATTCTAATTGTTGGTGCCTTGTTGGGAAATGTTTTACAATTTGCAAGATTCCCATTTGCTGCAAAAAAATTAGGATTCAAATATAAATTAGGATTAAATTTCAAAAATAAATATGTAAAATATTTTATGGTTTTATTATTGCCTATAATATTATCAAATGCTGCAAGCCAAGTTTCTTTAATAGTAGATAATTCTATGGCTTCAGCAATTTTTGGAAAAGTAAGTATATCTAAATTGTTTTATGCTAAAACTATGCTTGGATTTATAACAGGTGTAGTTACTACAACTATTGCTACTATGTCTTTTCCTGAAATAGCTAGACTTGCTCAAAAGGGACAAATGTTAGAAATGAATAATAAAATAAAGTCAGCTATTATTTTTACTTTGATTTTAATATTGCCAGCTACATTTGGAATGATAAGCCTTTCAAATCCAATTATTAAATTGGTTTTTGAAAGAAATGCTTTTACAAGTGAGGATACAAAAATAGTTGCATCACTTTTAGTATCCTATGCTCCTTTTGTGATTTTTGCTGCGATTACAGAAATTGTTTCTAAAGGATTTTATTCTTTAGGAGATTCAAAAACCCCTGTAATAATAATTTTATTACAACAATTAATTAATATTTTTCTAAATGTGGTCCTATCAAAATTAATAGGATTAAATGGATTAGCATTATCAACCACAATTTCTACTGCTATTGGAAGTATAATTATTATATATATTTTTGAAAGAAAATATGGGAATAATGATAGTAAATATAATATAGGTTCTATAATTAAATTAATAATAATCTCAATTATTATGAGTGTAATTGCAAGATTGGCTTATAATGTGTCTATAAAAGTATTGCCTTTAATTTTAAGCGTTGGCTTATCAGTTTTACTTGGTGGTTTAGTTTATTTTATAGGTATAATAATAATTAAAGTTCCTGAATTCGAAGAAATTATCAATTCTTTTAAAAATAGAAAATTGAAGAAATAGTTTATAAAAGAGGTTAAAATGAGTTTTGAAAAACTATTGAATAAAAAAACCGTAACGTTATTAATATTTGACATTGCTATAATAAATTTATCTTATCTTTTTGCATTAATTTTTAGATTTGATGCAAGTATTACAAATATTCCTTTAGAATATTTAAAAAATTTTGAAAATTATGCAATTATTAATACACTAATCACAATTGCGATTTATTCATTTTTTAGGATGTACAAATCCATTCTAGAATATATATCATATAATGAATTAATTAGAATTACTCAAGCTGTTATCCTATCAGGACTAATCCATATTTTAGGAATCACTAAATTATTTGGAAGAATGCCTATATCATATTTTGTTTTTGGATTATTAATTCAATACACAATGACAGTGGCATTAAGATTTTCAAAAAAAATGTTCATACAAGGAAAATATAATCTATTAGACAAAAATCCAGAATTTAAAAAAGCAATAATAATTGGGGCAGGATCAGCTGGTCAGACAATAAAAGAAGATATAAACAAATCAAACAGACAGGAAAATACAAGCATAAAAGTAGTTGCATTTATTGACGATAATTCAGAAAAAAAAGGTCAATACATTGACGGAACGGTTATTTATGGGGGAAGAGAGTCAATAAATGAATTAGTAAATAAGGAAGACATAGATCTAATATTAGTAGCACTTCCATCAGCCCAAGAAAACCAAAAAAGAGAAATTTTACAAATATGCAATGACACAAAGTGCGAAGTAAAAGTTCTACCTGGAATATACCAATTAGTTTCAGGAAGTGTTTCTATGTCAGGAATGAAAGATGTCCAAATAGAAGATTTATTAGGACGTGATCCAGTAAAAATATTTTCAAACGAAACTTTTGATTACCTAAATGACAAGGTTGTTCTTGTTACAGGCGGTGGAGGTTCAATTGGATCAGAGCTTTGTAGACAAATCGCCCAATACGGACCAAAACTTTTGATAATATTTGATATATACGAAAACAACGCCTATGAAATTGAACAAGAGCTAAAAAGAAATAATAAAGATTTAAAATTCATTACCCTAATAGGATCAGTAAGAGACTATGCAAGAGTAAAAAAAGTATTCGAAACCTACAAACCAGAAATAATATTTCACGCAGCAGCTCATAAACACGTACCATTAATGGAGGTAAGTCCAGTAGAAGCAATAAAAAATAACGTAAGAGGAACCTACATAGTAGCTCTACTTTCATTAATCTACGATGCAAAAAGATTTGTTCTAATCTCAACAGACAAGGCAGTAAATCCAACATCAGTAATGGGAGCAACAAAAAGAGTTTGCGAGAAAATAATCCAAGGAATAAATGACATTAGAGCAAACAAAGAATATGAAAAACTTGCAAAAGTAACAATAAACGATGGAGATAGAATAATCACCATAAATCCAAAAGATTACTTACAAGAAAAAAATCCGAAAACAGAATTTGTAGCAGTAAGATTTGGAAATGTCCTAGGTTCAAACGGATCAGTAATTCCACTTTTCAAAGAACAAATAGCATCAGGTGGACCAGTAACGGTAACCCACCCAGAAATAATCCGCTATTTCATGACCATAAAAGAAGCAGTAAAATTAGTATTACAAGCAGGCTCAATGGCACAAGGCGGAGAAATATTTGTACTAGATATGGGAGAGCCAGTAAAAATAGATTACTTGGCAAGACAATTAATAAAACTATCAGGATATAAACCAGATATAGATATGCCAATAGTATACACAGGCCTAAGACCAGGAGAAAAATTATACGAAGAAAGACTAATGGACGAAGAACTTTTATCAGATACAAAAGTAGAAGGAATATCCGTAGGAAGACCATTAGAATTTTCAAGAGAAGAATTTTTCCAAAAATTGGATAAAGTAATAAACCAAGAAAATATAGACGAATTAGACATAGTTGTTACGATAAATAATTTAATAAGTACGTTTATAGGAAAGGGTAATAAATAATGACAAAAAAAATGAACATACCATTCTCACCACCAGACATTAGCGAAGAAGAAATTAATGAAGTAATAGATGCTTTAAAATCTGGTTGGATAACAACAGGACCAAAAACCAAAAAATTAGAAAAAGATTTGCTAGAATTTACAGGAACAAATATAGGAGTTTGCCTAAATTCTCAAACAGCAGCGGCAGAAATGACTCTTAGAGTTTTAGGAATTGGAGAAGGCGATGAAGTGATAACAAGCGCCTACACTTACACAGCGACAGCCTCAGTAGTAGAGCACGTTGGAGCAAAATTGGTTTTAGTAGATACCCAAGAAGAAAATTTAGAAATGGACTACGAAAAATTAAAAGAAGCCATAAACGAAAAAACAAAAGTAATAATTCCTATAGATTTGGGAGGAGTTCCTTGCGATTACGATAAAATATTTGAAATTGTAGAAGAAAAGAAAAATTTATTTAAAGCAAACAACGAAATTCAAGAAGCCTACAACAGAATAATAGTAATGTCAGATGCAGCTCATGCTTTGGGAGCAGAGTATAAAGAAAAAAAAGTAGGATCAGTAGCAGATTTTTCAAATTTTTCCTTCCATGCAGTAAAAAATTTCACAACAGCAGAAGGTGGATATGCAACATGGAAAGACAAAGAAGGAATAGACAACGAAAAACTCTACAAAAAATATCAATTATTATCCCTTCATGGTCAATCAAAAGATGCCCTAAGCAAAACAAAGCTTGGATCATGGGAATATGATATAGTAGGACCCTGGTACAAATGCAATATGACAGACGTATTAGCAGGAATAGGACTTGCCCAAGTAAAAAGGTATCCAACACTTTTAAAAAGAAGAAAAGAAATAATAGAAAAATACGACAAAGCCTTTAGACCGTTAGGAATAAAAACTCTAAACCACTTTGACCAAAATCATAAATCATCAGGACATCTTTATATAACACAAGTTCCAGGAATAGATACAGAACAAAGAAACAAAATAATAGAAGAAATGGCAGAAAAAGGAATAGCATGTAATGTTCACTACAAGCCACTTCCATTACTAACAGCCTACAAAAATCTAGGATTTGATATAAAAGATTATCCAAACGCCTATAACCACTACAAAAACGAAATAACCTTACCTCTTCATACAAAACTTATTGATGAGGAAGTTGATTATATAATTGAAAATTATAGATTTATAACAAATAAATATATAAAAAGGTAAAATGATGTTGAAAAAATGGGATGATTTGCCTTTAGAAATGCGAAAAGATGAAATTCTATCATATTATAAAATTCTCAAAAAGAAACAAGTTAGTTTATTCTTGAAAAGAATATTTGATATAATTATGTCTTTAATATTGATAATAATACTATTTCCATTACTAATAATACTAGCTATTTTAATAAAAAAAGATTCTAAAGGAGAAATTATATATAAGTCTACTAGAATAACTCAGTATAATAAAGAATTTCAGATTTATAAATTTAGAACTATGGTAAAAGATGCAGATAAAATAGGTAGTCAAGTAACTGTAGGTAATGATAATAGGATAACAAAAATAGGAAAGACACTCAGGAAGTATCGACTTGATGAAATTCCTCAACTTTTTAATATTTTAAAAGGAGATATGAGTTTTGTAGGCACAAGACCTGAAAGTCCATATTATGTAAAGCATTATACAAATGAAATGTATGCAACCCTATTGCTAAAAGCAGGAGTAACATCAGAAACAAGCATAGAATATAAGGATGAAGCAAATTTGCTTAGAGATGAAACTGACACAGATAAAATATATATAGAAAAAATATTGCCAGAAAAAATGAAATATAATTTAAAAAGTGTTAGAGACTTTTCTCTTGCAAAAGATATAAAAACTATGATAAAAACAGTTATAGCTGTATCAAAATAGAAAAGGTAAAGCGAATGGAAAATTCAAAAGAAAATAAAAAATATAAAATATGGTTTTTTCATCATTATGCAACTCCACCAACGTCTACAGGACTTGCAAGACCATATTATTTTTCTAAATATTTAATAAGAGAAGGTCACGATCCTACAGTTTTTGCATCCTCATATCTTCACTATTCTAATGAACAGATTATTAATGATGGTAGTTTATACAAGAAAGACCAATCAAGCGGAGTGCCTTTTATTTATGTAAGAACTCACTCTGCCACAGGAAATGGCATAAATAGAGTTATAAATATGTTTGACTTTGCTAAGAATCTGTATAAGGTTGCTAAAAAAGAAGCTAGAGAAAAAGGTAAACCTGATGTAATAATTGCTTCCTCACCACATCCTTTAACAATGATTGTAGGAAACTATTTATCGAAAAAATTAAATGTACCGTGTATTTGTGAAGTCAGAGATTTATGGCCAGAAAGTTTAATAGAATATGGATATGTTAAAAGAAATTCTTTGTTAGAAAAAATTTTATACAAAGGAGAAAGATGGATATATAAAAAATCATCTGCTTTAATATTCACAATGCCAGGCGGTCCAAAATATATCGAAGATATGGGGTGGATTGATTATATTGGTTCTGAAAAAATTCATTATGTTAATAATGGAGTTGAGCTGGAAAAATTTGATGTAAGTGCAAAAAAAGATATTCTCAATGACAAAATACTAGAAGATAAGAATTTTATAAATATAGTATATACAGGCTCAATTAGAAAAGTTAATGATTTAGATTTCATTTTGGAAACTGCTAAAATTATAAAAAATAATAAAATTAGATTTATAATATATGGAGATGGAAATGAAAAGGAAAATCTAGAGAAAAAGTGCAAAAATGAGAATATAAATAATGTTAAATTTATGGGAAGAGTAGAAAAAAAATACATACCTTATATTTTAACAAAATCTACATTTAATTTATTGCATTATAAATCGTCAGGTATAATGAAATATGGTGGAAGTCAAAATAAATTATTTGAGTATCTAGCATCTGGTAAGCCTACAATTCAAACTTTTCCAGGTAAATTTTTAATAATAGAAAAATATGATTGTGGTTATGTTCTCAATGAGCAAAAGCCAGATGAATTAGCAAAACTAATAGAAAAAATTTCTGATAATGAGGATATACGTATCAAAAAAGGTTTAAATGCAAGAAAAGCTTCAATAAATTATGATTATGTTAATTTAACAAATAAATTATTAGGTGTAATTGGAAATGTAACAAAAAAGGAGAATAAAAATGGACAAAAACAAAATTTTAGAAAAAATTAAAGACAAATCATTAAAAATAGGCGTAGTAGGATTAGGATATGTTGGTTTGCCACTTGCTGTAGAAAAAGCAGGGGCTGGATTTGAAACAACAGGATTTGATGTTCAAGCTGAAAAGGTAGAAAAAGTAAATAATGGAATTAATTATATAGGCGATGTAATTCCTGAAAAAATGAAACAATTAGTTGATGAAGGCAAATTAAAGGCGACAACAGATTATTCATTTATAAAAGATATGGATTTTATAGCTATCTGCGTACCTACTCCTTTAAATGCGCATCAAGCACCAGAGTTAGATTATGTTAAATCAAGTGCTACAGAGATCGGAAAACACATGAGCAAAGATACAATGATTGTATTAGAATCAACAACTTATCCAGGTACAACAGAAGAATTAATTAAACCAATTCTTGAAAAAGAATCAGGATTAAAATGTGAAGAAGATTTCTATCTAGGTTTTTCACCTGAAAGAGTAGATCCAGGTAATGCGGTTTATAAAACTAAGAATACTCCAAAAGTAGTTGGTGCTATAGGCCAAGATGCACTAGATTCAATAGCGGCAGTATATAATGAAGTACTAGAGGGAGACGTTTATAAAGTTACAAGTCCTGCAGTTGCAGAGATGGAAAAAATTCTTGAAAACACATTTAGAAATGTAAATATAGGACTTGTAAATGAGTTAGCAATTTTATGTCATGAAATGGATATAGATATATGGGAAGTTATTAAAGCAGCATCAACAAAACCATACGGCTTTATGCCATTTTATCCAGGTCCTGGTCTAGGTGGACATTGTATACCTTTAGATCCATATTATTTAACATGGAAAGCAAAAGAATATAAATTCCACACATCTATGATTGAAAGTTCTATGATTATAAATGATAAAATGCCACAATATGTAATTGATAGAAGTATGGAAATACTAAATAAAGATAAAAAATCTCTCAATGGAGCTAATGTTTTAGTTTTAGGAATTGCATATAAAGCAGATATTGATGATTATAGAGAAAGCCCATCATTAGAAGTAATCGACAAATTAAAAGCTTATGGAGCTAATGTAAAATTCTATGATCCATATATTACAGAATATAAGTACAAAGGAAAACTATATTCAGATGGACTTAAAGAATTAAGCGATGAAACAATCAAAGAATCAGATCTAATTGTAGTAACAACAAATCACTCAAAAGTAGATTACGAAAGAATTTGTAAGTTATCTAAACGTGTATTTGATACAAAAAATGCTTTAGTAAATGTAAAAAATAGAGATAAAATAGATGTCCTTTAGAAATAATAGGGAGATAATATGAAAATATTAACTGTTGTTGGAGCAAGGCCTCAATTTATAAAAGCTGCAGTAGTATCACATGAGCTTAGAAAAAAATATACAGAAATTCTTGTCCATACTGGTCAACATTATGACTACAATATGTCAGAAAAATTTTTTGAAGAATTAGATATACCTAAGCCAAATTATAATTTAGGAATATCTGGTGGGAGTCATGCTGAAATGACAGGAAAAATGATGATCGAAATTGAAAAAGTATTGGAAAAAGAATCTCCTGATTATCTATTGGTTTATGGAGATACAAATTCTACTCTTGCAGCAGCATTATCAGCAGCAAAACTTCATATTCCAGTTTGTCATGTTGAAGCAGGTGCAAGAACTCATTCTATGACAAATCCAGAAGAAATAAATAGGATATGTACAGATCATGTATCAAGTCTTTTGCTTGCTAGTACAAAAAGTGGATACGATGAATTAAAAAAAGAGGGACTATCCAATAATAGTTTCTTAGTAGGGGATCCAATGTATGATGCATTTGATAAATATAGTAAGATTTTAAATGTTAAAGATATTAAATTAAATACATTATTTGGAGAAGAAATAGATGTACCTAAGAAATTTTACTATCTAACTTGTCATAGAGAAGAAAATACGAAAGATGATCAAACTCTACTAGAAATATTTAAGGCAATGAATGATTTAGATTTCCCTACTATCTATCCGGTTCATCCTAGAAATAAAAAAAGAGCATTAAGACTTAACAATTTATACAATTTCAAAAATATAATATTGTGTGAACCAGTAGGATATTTAGAAAGCACTTGTTTAGTAAAAAATGCAGAAAAAATTGTAACAGATTCTGGTGGTCTACAAAGAGAAGCTTTCTTTGCAAATAAAAAATGTGTAACACTTCTTGACTTTGAGTGTTGGCCAGAAACAATGGTTGAAAATAGGAATAATTTATCAAAGCCTATTAAAAGTGAGATTTTAAATAATTTAAATAAAATTCAAAAAATAAATGATAATTATAGACCATTTGGAGATGGCAACTCAGCAATGAAAATAGTTGATTTATTATATAAATCATATTCAGAAAGGAAATAATAAATGAAATATGCACTAATTGGATGTGGACGTATAGCAGTAAATCATATCAAAGCAGTTGTAGAAAACAATATAGATATGGTTGCAGCTTGTGATATAAAACTTGAAAAAATTGATCAGCTAGTAGAAAAAACAAAATACAATAAAGACTTCAAAAAATATAGTGATTACAAAAAAATGATAGATGAAAATCTAGATTTAGATTTTGTAAGCATTGCAACAGAAAGCGGAATTCATGCAGAAATAGCTTTATATTGTATTGAAAATGGAATTAATGTAATAATTGAAAAACCAATGGCAATGTCAATGGAAGATGCAAATAAAATTATAAATTTAAGTAAAGAAAAAAATGTAAAAGTATCAGTTTGTCATCAAAATAGATTTAACATAGCTGTTCATAAAACAAGACAAGCAATGGATGAAGGAAGATTTGGGAGATTATCTCATGGATCAATTCATGTTAGATGGAATAGAAATAAAAACTATTATGATCAAGCACCTTGGAGAGGAAAATGGGAATCTGATGGTGGTTGCTTAATGAACCAATGCATCCATGGAATAGATTTGTTAAGATGGATGCTTGGAGAAGAAGTTGAAGAAGTATATGGAGTAACAAAGCAACAATTTCATGACTACTTAGAATGTGAAGATATAGGAATGGCTGTACTCAAATTTAAAAACGGAGCCGTAGCTACAGTTGAAGGAACAGTTAATGTATATCCTCAAAATTTGGAAGAAACTTTATATTTATTTGGAGAAGACGGAACTGTAAAAATTGGTGGAAAATCTACAAATAATATTGACGTTTGGAATTTTAAAGATGAGGATGCTGATGATCAAAACAATATAGGCTTAAAAGAAGAAACAGAAAATGTGTATGGAAATGGACATACATCTTTATTTAAAGATATGATAGAAGCAATACAAGATGATAGAGATCCATATATAACAGCTGTAGATGGAAAAAATGCTTTGGAAATAGTATTGGCTATATATAAATCATCATTTACAGGAAAATCTGTGAAATTGCCATTAGAAAATTGTGCATCAACTGACTTTGAAGGAGAATTTTAGTGACTTATTATGTTCATGAAAGCTCTATAGTAGACGATGGTGTTGAAATAGGAGAAAATACTAAAATTTGGCATTTTTGTCATGTTTCTAAAGGGGCAAAAATTGGAAAAAATTGCTCCTTAGGTCAAAATGTTTTTATTGGAGAAAATGTAGTAATTGGGGATAATTGTAAAATACAAAATAATGTATCTATATATTCAGCAGTTACTTTAGAAGATGGTGTTTTTTGTGGACCATCTTGTGTTTTCACAAATGATTTGACACCAAGAGCAAGATATCCAAAGGGAAAAGATAATTACAAAAAAACTCTAGTGAAAGAGGGAGCAAGCATAGGTGCAAATGCAACTGTAGTTTGTGGAAATACATTAGGTAAAAATTCCATGGTTGCAGCAGGTGCATTAGTAACTTGTGATATTGATGATTATGAACTTGTAATGGGAATTCCTGCAAGATTTTATGCAAAAGTTGATGAGTATGGAAATATTTTAAAAAAAGGGGACGAATAAATGGAGTTTAGAGATTTAAAAACTCAATATTTAAATCATAAAGAAAATATAGATAAAGCAATAGAAAAAGTATTATTATCTTCTCAATTTATAGGTGGTAATCCAGTAAAAGAATTAGAAAAAAATCTGGCTGATTATGTAGGCAGAAAATATTGTATAACATGTGCAAATGGTACAGATGCATTGGAACTAGTTTTGTTAGCATGGGGAATAAAAGAAGGCGATGCAGTTTTTGTTCCTGATTTTACATTTTTTTCTACAGCAGAAGTTGTATCGAGGGTAGGAGCAACACCTGTTTTTGTAGATGTTAATACAGATACTTTTAATATTCATACATCATCATTAGAACAAGCAATTGAAAAAGTAATTGAAGATGGAAAATTATCAGCTAAAGCTATAATTCCTGTTGATTTATTTGGTCTACCAGCAGATTATCCAAAAATTTTACCTATAGCTAAAAAATATAATTTAAAAGTGTTAGAAGATGGAGCTCAAGGATTTGGTGGTCATATAGAAATTGATGGAAAAATAAATAGAGCTTGCTCTTTTGGAGATGCTTCAACAACATCATTTTTCCCTGCTAAACCTCTAGGATGTTATGGAGATGGTGGAGCTATATTTGTGGATGATGAAGATTTGAAAAATTTACTAGAATCTCTAAAAGTGCATGGAAAAGGAGATCATAAATATAACAATGTAAGAGTAGGTATGAACTCAAGATTAGATACAGTTCAAGCAGCAATTTTAAATGAAAAATTTAAATTTTTTGTAAGTGATGAACTTGATTTAGTAAATGAAGTTTATGATTATTATTCAAAAAGTTTGAAAGAAGTAATTGATGAAAATAATATAAATATTAAATTGCCAAAAATACCAGAAAACTTTTACTCTAGCTTTGCTCAATATACAGTAATTGCTGAGAACGAAGAACAAAGAGATAAACTAAGGGAAGACTTATCCAAAAAAGAAATTCCTACAAATATTTATTATCCAAGAGGATTAAGTCAACAAAAAGCATTTGAAAATAATAAGCTTACACCAGTATCACTTAAAAATTCAGAAAATCTTTGTAAGAGTGTATTTTCACTACCTATGCATCCATATTTGAGCAAAGAAGATTTAGATATAATCATTAAGTCATTCAAATAAAATTATTTTATAAGGAGATAATATGAAAATCTTAGTTTTAGTGCAAGGTTATCCGGATAATAATGGAAATGTAGCATCTATGTTCGTGCATAATAGAAATTTAACGTATATAAAAAATGGATATGATGTTACTGTTTTGAATTTTGCAACTAAAAATAAATATAAAAAAGATGGAATTGAGGTTTTAAGCGAAACTGATTATTATTCATCAGATAAAAAATTTGATTTGTTAATTATTCATGCATCTAATGTTAGAAATCATTATAGATTTCTACGAAAAAATAGCGATAAATTTAAAAAGATAATATTTTTCTATCATGGTCATGAGGTTTTAAAATTAAACGAAGCTTATCCTGATCCTTTTCCTTATATCAAAAGAAATAAAATTAAAGAAAATCTTCAAAATGCATACGATAATTTTAAACTTAAAATTTGGAGGAATTACTTACCAAAAATCAAAGATAAATCAAGCTTCGTTTTTGTAAGTAATTGGATAAAAGATGAATTTTTTAAAAACACAAAACTTAATCGTGATGAATTTGAAGATTCTTGTTATGTGATAAATAACTGCGTTGGAGAAGTTTTTGAAAGAGAAACATTTGATGATAAATGTGAAAAGAAATATGATTTTATAACAATAAGGTCGAATTTAGATGGTTCTAAATATTGTGTAGACCTTGTTAATGAACTTGCTAAAAATACTCCAGATGCAAAATTTCTTTTGGTTGGTAAGGGAGAGTATTTTAACCACTATAAAAAATCTGAAAATATTGAGTGGATAAATAATACTCTTAGTCATAATGATATGATAAATTACTTACAAAACTCCAAATTTGCTTTAATGCCTACAAGGGAAGATACACAAGGTTTAATGACTTGTGAGATGGCGGCATTTGGTATGCCAGTAATAACTTCTGATATAAAAGTGTGTAGGGAAATATTTGATGGGTTTAACAATGCTTATTTAATTGATAATGATAATATTGATACATTGGATAAATTTAAAGATTACGATTATCATACAGTTAAAGATACAAGATATTATAAAGAAAAAACTATGAAAAAAGAGTTGGATTTGATAGCAAAAAATATTAAATAGTAAGTTTGATATAAAGAAGGTGAGAATTTGGAAAATAAAAAAAGATGTATATTTCATATTCCTAATAAACTTGATGAAAAGTCATTGTCAGGTTCACAAGTTAGACCTAGGATGATGATACAAGCATTTAAAGATATTGGTTATGATGTTGATGTTGTAATGGGATATGGAAAAGAAAGAAAAAAATCCATAAATATAATTAAGAATAATATAAAAAGTGGAATTAAATATGATTTTTTATATTCAGAAAGCTCAACTATGCCAACATTATTGACAGAAAAAAATCACCTTCCTTTATATCCAAATCTAGATTTTGGTTTCTTTAAATTTTGCAAAAATCATGGAATAAAAATAGGTTTATTTTATAGAGATATGCATTGGAAATTTCCAGTTTATAATAAACAAGTTAATGGAATTAAGAAATTTTTTGCAAAAATATCTTATAGATATGATTTATTAAAATATAAAAGTCTTGTAGATAAGTTTTATCTTCCAAGCAATAAATTATCTAAATACATAAATAGTAAAAAATTAGAAAGTTTAACAGATATTTTACTTCCAGGTTCTTCCTATAGTGAAAATTTTATTATTTCAAAACAAAATTTTTATAAGAATCGTCTTGATAATTATGATGGGAAATTAAGAGTATTTTATGTGGGTGGAATTTTTGGAAATTATAATTTTATAGATTTTGTTAAAATGGTTTCTAAATTTGACAATATTTTATTAACAATATGTTGTAGAAAATCAGAATGGGAAAAATATAGCTATCTTTATAGAGATTATTTAAATGATAACATAAAAGTAATTCATAAGTCTGGTATTGAACTTGAGGATTATTATATGAAAACAGATTTATGTTTGGCATATTTTAAAGATAATGATTATATGAAATTAGCTGTGCCTATAAAGGTATTTGAATATATTGGGCATGTTTGCCCAATTATTTGTTCGGATAATATTGCTATAAGTGAAAGTATAAATGAAAGTAACATAGGATGGGTTATTGATTATAATGATATAAATCTAAACAATTTATTAAAAGATTTATTACTAAATTATGAGGATATTTATAATAAACATATAAATTGTATTGATTTTTTAAAAGAAAATACTTGGAGTAGTAGAGCGAGTAAAGTTGCGAAAGATTTAAGTAGGTAAATCTATGATTATATTTAGAATAATCTTGGTGATTATATTATTTTTATTTTTTATTTCATTATTTAAGATATCATCAGGATCTTTGTCTATAACAAAATTAAATATGAGTAGTTTATCATTTTATACGATACTAATGTATTGCTTTATTGGATCTTGCATGATATTTTTGGGGTTTAGAGATCATTATTTAGTAAAAAAAGCTTCTGAAGATGCAATTTCTAAGACATCAATTGCTCTATTTTATTCTTACTTAGCTTTGCCATTAGGAATGATAATAATTAATAGATTGATGGGGATAAAAAAATACAATAAATTTTATAATGATTACCTAGAAAGAGATATTGTAGATATAAAAACTCATCAAAAGAGTATATACAGTATTATTGTTGTCTTATCTTTTGTTGGATTTTTAGGATTGATTTATACTTTTTATAAAATAGGTTATATACCTATTATAAAAGTGATTACTGAAAAGGCTGATACAAGTGTATTGAGAATACAAATAGGTAGAGGTTTTAAAGGTAACCAATATATTAGAAATCTTTTGGTTTTAAATATGATTCCAAATTTATCTTATATATCCTATGTTTATTATCGAATATTACATACAAAAAGATGGAAATATCAATTTATATTTTTACTATTATTATCCATAATATGCAGGACCTTATCTTTTGAGAAATCACCAGTTGTTATATATTTATTTCAATTTTATTTGCTTGAGATATTTCTTGGTAATATTAAATCAATAAAAAAACCTTTATTTTATATGTGCATCTTGGGTACGGGATTTTTATTTGTTTATTATGCAACTACTAATTACAGTGGTGGATTATTTACATTAAAATCAGGACCTATACCTAGACTTATTTTAACACAAATTGCTACTTGTTATTTACACTTTCAAGCTTTTCCTAATATTCATTCTTATCTAAATGGAGCTAGTTTTCCTACTGCAATATCATGGATTTTTAATACAGATCAATCTTGGATAAGATCAGGAAGAGTAGTTATGGAAATTTTTAATAATTCTGGAGTTAAAGAAGGAACAGCGGGTGTAATGAATTCAATTTATTTGGCAGAAGCCTATGCTAATTTTGGAATTATAGGAATTTTAATATCTCCTTGGTTAGTTGCTTTTATTATGAGTATTGTTAGCAACTTTATACTAAAACAAAGAAAGACACCTATGAATATAGTCTTATATTTAATAGTAACTTATACTTTTAGCAATCTTTTGATAGGAGGATTTGTTGACTTTTTTTATAATATAGGATTAGTTTTTTCATTTATTCTTATAATAGGAATTGATTTGATTTATAGAAAGGGCAAAATATATGTTACTATTTGATAGTAATGGAGGTTTAAATGGGACTGTTTATAGGATTAAATATTAAAAAATTAAAAGAAACAAATAAGAAAAAAAATATAAATTGTATTAATCTAGATGAAAAATATTTTTGCTTAGCAAGTAATGGCAAGTTTTATAATGATAAATTTATAACAAGAATTGATGGAACAATTATCTTAGTTGATGGTGTAATTTTAAATAAAGAAAAAATCATTAATGAATATAATAAAAATGATTTTAAAGATTGTATAATATCAGAGTATAACAACGGAAAACTAGATGAATTTATAAATAAATTAAGAGGAAATTTTGTCATAGTATTATATGATTTAAAAAAAGATAAATTAGTAGCATATACTGATCACTGGTCTAACATTCCTTTGTTATATTACAAGAACAATGATGTTTTTTTGATTAGTACAAGGTTAAATGAATTAGTTGAAAATTTAAAACTTAATAATATTGATTATAAATTAAATATGGACGGAGCATATTCTTTAATATCTTATGCTTATATGTTAGAAGATAATACTTTGGTGGAAGATGTAAAGAGACTAGAAGCAGGTTCAAAGCTGGTTTATTCTAATAATATAGAAATAAGTTCATATCATGATTGGGTTTTTGAAGAGAAGAAAATTAATAAAGATGAAGCCATAAAAAAATTAGATTCTTTGTTTTTAAATGCTGTTGATATGCAAGTTAAGAAAAATAAAGAATATGGATATAGGAATATTGTACCATTAAGTGCAGGTTTGGATTGTAGAATAGTTGCTTATTCTTTAAGAAGACTGGGTGTAGAAAATGTATTGACATACACTTATTCTGATAGTAAATCAAATGATTATAAGTATTGTCCAAAAATGGCAAGTGATTTAAAATATGAGTGGTTATATAAAAATTTAGATAATGGATTGGATTTATTTAACCTTGATAGTTCTATAAAAATTGCAGATGGTTTAATTTATTATCCATGGGCATCACAATTTAATACTTTTTTAAATGCTATTAATACAAGTGAAATTGGAATAATACATACAGGTGTTATAGGTGATGTAATCCCAGGTAGCTTTAATAAATCTTTAGATTATAAAAATAAAAAATATGCTTTAGGCGATGGAGCTTATTCGACAAAATTACTTAACAGAATATCTTTTAATATAAAAGATACAAGTTATGAAGAAGGGATGTTTAGGAATAGAGCAATAAATGGTGCATGTTTAGGATATTCAACATCTATAAAAGAATATGGGGAAGGAATGTCTCCTTTCATGGATGTAGATTTTGCTGAATTTTGTTTTTCACTTCCTTTTGAATTTAGGTTTAAGCATAATATTTATTACTCTTGGGTAATAAGTAACTTTAAAGATGCAACCAAATATCCACACAATGGAGTAAAAATTTCATCTATGCGTGGAATAAAAATAAATGGGAAAGAATATAAGTTAGATACTATAAAAGGTTTGCTTATGAACAAAATTAAATCTAAGTATAGTAAAAGAAATGATATGAATCCATTTGACTATTGGTATGATAATAATCAAAAACTAAAAAGGTTTATGGATGATTATTTTGAATCAAATAAAGAGTGTTTGAAAAATTATGAGCAATTATATAAAGATATTAATTTTTTGTATAATTCGGGAAATACAATAGAAAAAACATTAGTTCTTAGTTTGATAGGTTCGTATAAATACCTATTTTAAATGTAAATCTTAATTTTTATAAAGTATTATAAAATATTATAGTATAGAAAGGAAAAATAAAATGAATGAAAAAGAAATAGATATTATAGAATTATGTAAGGGGATTATAAAAAATATTCATATAATATTTTTGGCTTGTCTAATTTTTGGTGCATCTTTTTTTGGAATAACTAAATTTATGTCAACTCCAACTTATGAAACATCAACTATGATTATGATATCAAAAGCAACTGATAGCAATTTAAATGCAACTTATGCAAATCTTACAAAATCTAATGTTTTTGTATCTGATATTATAAAAAAATTAGATTTAGACATGACTTATGATGAATATTTGAATAAGGTTATTGTTGAACCAGATCCTAGCTCTAGAATGATAAATATAAAAGTTAAAGATACAGTTCCAGAAAGAGCAGCTGATATTGCTAATCAAACTGCTATTGAATTAAAAAACACAATTGGAAAACTTAATAAAAATAAAATTTTAATTTCTGATAAGGCTAGAGTTCCTAAAAGCCCTATTTCATCAAACGTTAAAAAAAATACAGCTATTGGTATTTTTCTTGGATTTTTTATTAGTGTAATTTATGTAATAGTAAAAGATATAACTGATACAAGAATCAAAAGTGCTGATGAAATGAAAGAATATTATGATATTCCTTTGATAGGTATAGTTCCAGATAAGGCAAAAGGAGAATAAGATGATAGAAAATAATGGATATTTAAATAATTCATCTTTATATGATGAGTCTATTTATTCTATAAAAACTGCTATAAAATATAACAAGAATTATAGCAAATGTAAGGTTATTGGCATGACGTCTTCAAATCCAAATGAGGAAAATATTGAAATTTTATATGATCTTGCTAAAACTTTTGCCAAAGATTGTCTAAAAGTTGCTATTTTAGATTTTGATTTGAGAATGCCAAAATTAGGAAATATTATAAAAGCTGATAAAAATTTTGGACTTACAGATTATTTTAATGATAAAACTCCTGTTGAAAATTTATTGTTAAAAGATAAAACACAAGAAAATTTATTTATTTTATTGGCAGGTCAAAGACCAACAAATCCAACTCAAATACTAGATTCAAAAAAAATAAAAGAATTGATAGAAAATTTATCAAAAGAATTTGATTATATATTTATAAATGTGCCTCCGGTTGATTTATTGGCAGATGGATCAATAATTTCAACTTATTGTGATGGTATTATTGTGGCAGTAAAATACAATGATACAAAAAAAGAAGACCTTGACAAGGCAATTAAAAATTTACAAGAAGTTGATGCAAATATAATAGGTTTATTGATGACCCATGCGCAGGTAGATAAAAATCTATATAAGAGCTATCTTAATAAATAGTTTTTATTTATAGAAAAATAGCTATTAGAAACTTTGGAGGAAAAGATGAAAATCAAAAAAATTATATGTCTTCTTGTTCTTCTAATTAGTTTGAGTTCATGTAAAGAAGAAAAAGAAAATTATCAAAGTAAAAATGTAGATGTAGATACAATTTTTGATAGTGATTTTTCTTATGATTATTCAGATGATGAAGATGAGGAACTTGAAAAATTAACAAAATTGATTAAAAAAAGTGCAAATGAGCTATCAAGTACTGAAGAAATAAAAGAAAAAAAAGATAGCAATTTAGGAATGGGAAAAGAATTTATAATATCATCAAAAACTGATTTTAGAAAAGAACCTTTTGAAGATGAAGATAATATTATAGAAAAAATTCCAAAGAATTCAAAGGTAAATTTAATCAAAAATGTAAAAGTTGATGGACAAAAATGGTCAAAAATTTCTTTTGATGGAAAATTTGGTTATGTTAGAAGAAATGCTTTGAAAAATGAGAAGTAAATAGTGTTTTAAATTAAGATTTATAAATACTCTCTTTGTAGATTAAATCTGCAAAGGGGGTATTTTTTTGATAAATTTATTAATTTTTATAGTGTTTTGAATTTTGTGATATAATTTTAAAGTTTAATGTTCAATATTTTGTATTAAAAATTTAAAATGATTAATGGAATATTTTTAAATTGTGAAATAATATATCAAAAGTGTTTATGCAATGTTAAATGAAACAAATTGGCGTTTGTATTTGGCTAATAATTTTCTTGTTTTATTGATGAGAAATATTGTAATTACTTGTTATATTTTTTTATAATTATTTTACAAAATAAATCGGTATTGAAATTCGAAAAAACATTTTCTTTTTTAAAAAAATATGATATAATTTAAAAAAACATATTTCTGGATAGAAAATAATTGAATATAATTTCAGCATTACTATTACATATTAAATTTTTTATTGATTGGTGTTAGCATTTACACGTTTTGTTTGTTAATTTTGATAAGTATATTTTTATTTGATTATTTTTCTTGTCCTTAATTTATATTATTATTTATTATAAACCCAAACAGTTTAATATTGGTTAAATACCCAGGAAATCGATATCAAGAGTTTGGATTTTTTTAATTTTATTTTTGTTGCGGTGAAATTATATGGATCCTATAATTTTAATATTTTTGCGACAAATTACACATAAGCTATTTTTTTATATTAAACAATAGTTTTAGCTGTTGTTTATGGAAGGAAGTGGGAGTTTAAAAAGATATTTGGTAGTAAAAAAATATATATTTAGTTTATATATTTGTGCTTAGAGTTTATAGGGCTTTTAAAAGAAAAATGTATTTTTAGGAGATTTTATGAAATATGTTAAAGAATTTTGTTATTTGATTTTTTTCTTGCTACTAGGCTTTGTAGCTAAGAAATTAACTGGGCTACCAATACCTGAACCAGTTTTTGGTATGATTTTTTTGTTTGTTGCTTTGCTATTTAAGATTGTAAAGGTTGAGGATGTTGGAGAAACATCAGATTTTCTAACTTCTATTCTAGCTTTTACTTTTACTCCTCTTGGTGTTGGTCTTATGGTGCAATTTGATGTAATTAAAGATAATGCAATACAAATACTTGTGGTTATGACTATATCTTGCTTAATAACTATGGCAATAACTGCTAAAATTGTAGAAATAGTACAAAAAGTGAGGAAGTAATATGAGCGAATTTTTGAATACTTATATAGCTGATAATGATTTTTTTGGAATTGTTTTGAGCATAGTTATGTTTAGAATAGGAATGATGGTTAGTAAAAAAACTAAAATAGCGTTTTTTAATCCGTTATTGCTTGCTATAATATTTTGTATAGCTTTTTTGAAAATTACTGGTATTAGTTATGATAATTTTAATAAGGGTGGAAAGTACATATCATTTATGATAGCACCAATTACTGTTGCTTTAGTTGTAAGTTTGTATAGAAATATAGATAGATTAAAGGCAAATCTTGTTCCTATTTTAATAGGGGTAATAGTAGGGTCTATTGTTGCTATTTTGTCTGCTTATTTCCTATCAAAGATTTTTAAATTTGATAAGAATTTGACTTTGTCAATGATGCCTCAATCAGTAACTACTCCTATTGCAAAATCGTTGACTGAGGAATATATCGGTAAATTTGGGGCAGATGAAGTGACCATTAAGACTTATGCAGCAATTACTGCAATAACAGTTATACTTAGAGGAACTGTTGGAGCTATATTTGCACCTACAGTTATGAAAATCATGAGAGTAAAAGATTCTGTAGCTATTGGTATTGGTATCGGTACGGCAAGCCATGCAATGGGAACATCAAAAGCTATAGAAATGGGAGAAGTTGAAGGAGCTATGAGTGGATTATCTATTGCTATAGCTGGTATTTGTACAGTTATTTTGATGCCACTTTTTGTAATGCTTTTTATAAGTTAGATTTTTTTGAATTTTGAAATTAAATGAATAAAAAAATTTTTATGTACACAGGAAAAGGCGGTGTTGGTAAGTCTACTATATCAAGCGCTACTGCTATTATTTCTGCAAAAAAAAATATAAATACAATTTTAATCAGTATAGATCAAGCTCATAGTTTATCAGATATTTTTGGAATAAAAATAGGCGGAGAGATTACTAAAGTCTGTGATAATTTGTCTGTTGTTGAAATTGATAGCTCAAAAATTTTAGAGGAAAGATTTCCTGATATAAAGGCTGGTCTTGCAGATAGGTTTAGAAAAATAGATTTTTCAAAAGTATCTTATAATTCAAGTGTTGATATGCCATTTATTGCTAATATATTGTCATTGCTTAAAATATTGGATATATACGAACAGTTTGATTTTGAAAATATAATAGTGGACTGTCCAGCATCAGCATCTACATTTGCTTATCTAAAAATACCAGAAATGCTTTCGTGGTATTTGGAGAAATTTTTTGGAATAGGTAAGGGAATAATTAGAACTTTAAGGCCTGTATCTAAATACAAATATAAAATCAACTTGCCAGATAATCAATCTTTGGATGAAATTGAAATTATTTATAAAAGGCTTATAAAATTAGAGGGGATTTTAAAAGATAGTAGGATTTCAACGGTTAGATTAGTTGGATTGGCTGAGAAGATGGTTTTAGAAGAAAGTAAAAGAGATTTATCTTACCTAAATCTTTTTGATTATAATGTAGATGGATTTTTTGTTAATAGACTTTTTGATGACGATAAGAGTGATTTTGTAAGAAAGAGAATAGAAATACAGTCAAAGCATTTAAAAGAGATTGAAGATTGTTTTTATAATATGCCAGTCTATAAAATAAAATTGATGAAAAAAGATTTAATAAATCTAGAGGATATAGAAAAATTTGCAGAGGAATTATCTTTTAAAGATTCAATTTTAGATATAAAACCTATTTGTGAAAGTTATAGTTATGAAAAAATCGATGATGGATATATATTGAGGATAAATATTTCAAAAATTCATGATTATGATGTCTATAAAAAAGGGACAGATATAAATATTAGAGTGGATGATATGAAAAGAATTATTAGCTTGCCCAATATTTTGTTTGATTCTTATATTCACAAATGTGTCCGCAATAACGATGAGCTTTATATATATTTAAAAGTAAAACAGGATAAGATATGAGAATTATTATAAATACTGGCAAGGGTGGAGTTGGAAAAACTACAATTTCAGCGCTAACAGCTATAAATATTTCCAAAAGATATAAAACTTTAGTTATAAGTAGTGATCTTGCTCATAGTTTAAGTGATTTGTTTGAAGAAAAATTAAATGATAGTCCCAAGCAGATAGCAAATAATCTTTACGGACTTGAGATTAATCCCATCAAAGAAAGTAAAAAAGCGTGGGGAAATATAAGCTCTTATATGAGAGAGCTTGTAAAAGAAAGTGTAACAACAGAAATACAGCTAGATGAGTTGTCACTTCTTCCTGGATTTGATGATGTATTTTCTCTACTTAAAATTTTAGAAATTTATAAAGAAGGAAAGTTTGATATTTTGATTGTTGATTGTGGGCCCAGTGGTGAAACAATATCCCTGCTATCGACTGGAGAAAAGTTTAATAATTTGTCGGATTCATTAGTACCATTAGTTAAGAAGTTTAATAGTATTTTTGGGAGCTTTATTGAAAAAAGAACAGACGTTAAAAAACCAAAAGATATTGTATTTGATGAGTTTATAAGTTTATCAAAAAAATTATACGAACTTGAACGTATATTACAAAATCCAAATATAACAACAATCAGATTTATAAGCAAGGCAAATAAAGTTATAGCAAATGAAACTTTTAGATCTTATAGCCTTATAAATATGTATGGATTTTTATCGGATTGCGTGTTTATTAATATGATATATCCAGAAGAAATTCAACAATCTTCTTATGGAAATCTATTAGATGAAGATAAAACAAATATTATAAAAATAGAAGAATTTTTCAAAGAAAAAAAAGTTTTTAAGATTCACTTACAAGATTATGAAGTTATCGGGTTAAAAGCCTTAAATAAGTTGCATGATAAGATATTTAAAAATCTTAAACTAGAAGATATTTTCGTTAATGATAAAGCGTTTTATATCATAGAAGAAAAAGCTAGTAAGATTATTGTAATATATTTGAAATATGCTAAAGAAGAGGAGGTAGAAGTTAGAAAAATAGGAAATGATTTAGAAGTTTCTTACTTAAATTATAAAAGAAGATTTAAGTTGGCAGATAATATATCTTCAAGGAAAATAAGCTCATTTTCTTTGCAAGATAACAAGCTTAGAGTTGTAATGGACTATGACTAGAATATGTAAAAAATAAAAATGAGAGGTCGTAAATGATAGAAAATAAAATAGAATTATTTGACACTTTTGCAAAAAATTTAGAAAGTGTTAATGGTACTTGTTATAAAACAAGTAAGAATAATTTAGCAGAGACACTTGTAAATATTTACAAGGACAATGGAATAGAATCAACTTGTATGTTGGAAACAGAGCTTGCAAAAGAAGCAGGAGTAGTTGAAGCTTTTAGAAAAAATGATATTACAGTTTATACTGATCATATTAGACTAAACAGCGAAACAGCTAAAGGCGGAATAACAGAAGTTGCTTATGGCGTGGCTGAGCTTGGTTCTGTTGTACAAGCAAGTGATGAAGTAGATGCTAGGCTTATGGCTATTATGCCAGATTATTATATAGGAATAGTTAAAGGCTCAACAATTGTGGAAAGTTATGATGATATGTTTGACAAACTATCCGAATTAAAACCTTTCCCAAAATATGTAGGTTTTATAACAGGCCCTTCAAGGACAGCAGATATAGAGTGCGTAAGTACAGTTGGTGTTCATGGTCCTTTGCAAATGAGCATAGTGATAGTTACAGATCTATAGGTTTAAGATTATAAGAGGAGATTAATATGGTTGATAATATTAGTTTAAAAGAAGAGATAAAAGATGCGTTAGACAATGCAACTTTAGGTAGAACCCTCGGAAATTTTTGTAAGACTTATCCAAAAAGAAGACTAAATTCTTATCAAGGAATTGATTTTAAAGAAACTCAACAAGCTATAAAAAGAGTAAAAACATTTGCTGCCGAGCATGTTGATGAAATGATAAGTGAATTCAAAAAGAATTGCGAGGCAAGAGGCGGACACGTTGTTGTAGTAAAAAGCAAAGAAGAAGCTGAAAAATGGGTTGAAAACTTTTTAAAAGAAAAAGATATAAAAACAGCCGTAAAATCTAAATCAATGTGTTCTGAAGAAATTCATTTTAATAAGATACTAAAAGATAATGGTGTAGATTGCCAAGAAACTGATTTGGGAGAATTTATTATTTCACTTGAAGGAAATAGCCCAGTACATATGGTTATGCCAGCCTTGCATTTAAATAAGGAACAAGTTGCAGACTATTTTTCAGAATACACTAAAACTAAACACGAACCTATAATATCTGAAGAAGTAAAAACTTCAAGAAGAGTTATGAGAGATAAGTTTAAAAATGCAGATTTAGGAGTTTCAGGAGCAAATGTTGCCGTTGCTGAAACTGGAACAGTATTTACAATGACAAATGAAGGTAATGGTAGAATGGTAGGAACTCTTCCAAAAAATCATTTGTATATATTTGGAATAGAAAAATTTGTAAATTCAATTTCTGATGCTAGATGGATTTTTAAAGCTCTCCCTCGTAATGGTACTGCTCAAAGAATTACAGCTTACTTATCATTGTATACAGGTGCTTGTGAAGTAACTACTGACAAAGAAAGTGATACAAAAGAAGAAAAAGGATTCTATTGTTTGATTATAGATGATCCAGGCAGAAGAGAAATATTGGCTCAAGAGGGTTATAGAGAAATATTTAACTGTATTAGATGTGGAGCTTGTCTTGATGTATGTCCAGCCTTTGCTTTAGTAGGAGGACACGTATACGGTTCTAATGTTTATACTGGAGGAATAGGAACACTTTTAACTCACTTCTTAATTGATAAAGATAGAGCAAATGAAATAGAAAGTGTATGTCTACAATGTGGCAGATGTAATGAAGTTTGTGGTGGTGGACTTCCGATAGCTGAAATGATAATGAAAGTTAGAGAAGAACACGTTAAGGAAAATCCAGATCCAATAAAGAAATTTGCATTAGATGCAGTAACAGATAGGAAACTTTTCCATTCATTATTAAGAATTGCATCTATTGCTCAAGAGCCATTTACTAAGGGCGACACAATGATTAGACATCTTCCAGATTTCGTATCAGGAATGACTGGAGGAAAAGTTTTACCATCAATAGCAAAAGTTCCGCTTAGAGATATTTTTGATGAAATTGAACAAAATGTAGAAAATCAAAAAGGAACAGTGGCTTTATTTGCCGGTTGTTTACTTGATTTTGTATATGTTGATACAGCTAAATCTTTGATTAAAAATATGAACTCAATAGGATACAAAGTAGAGTTTCCTCTAGGTCAAGCTTGTTGTGGTTGTCCTGCAAGCAATATGGGTGATGTTGAAAATGCTAGAAAAGAAGCGGAAATAAATATAAAAGCCATGGATGCAGAGAAATACGATTATATTCTTCTTGCTTGCCCATCATGTACTCATCAACTTCAATCTTACAAAGATTTCTTTGAACAAGGAAGTGAAATGTATGAAAGAGCAAAAGTTTTGGGAGAAAAATGCGTAGATTTTTGTAAATTATTCCATGAAAAAGATGACAAAGTAAATGCAGGAGATGGAAAAGAAGTAAAAGTTACTTACCATGATTCATGCCATTTAAAGAGAACTTTGGGAGTTTATGAAGAACCTAGAGATTTACTTAAAAATACAGAAGGCGTAGAATTTGTTGAGATGGAAGATAGCGATAACTGCTGTGGATTTGCAGGCTCTTATAATGTTTTATATCCAGATATTTCATCAAAAATATTAAAAAACAAAATAGAAAATATCAAAAATTCTGGAGCAGATGTGGTTGCTGTGGATTGTCCAGGTTGTATGATGCAAATTAGAGGAGGACTTGAAGCAGAAGGTCTTGATATTAAGGTAAAACACACTTCAGAAATAATATCTGAAAAGAGAGGATTAATCTAAAAATGAATTTTGCAATAAGTGAATGTTTAGCAAAAGAATCAAAGCAAACTATTATAGATTATTTAATTGATAAAACACTTGTAGAAATGAGAGAAATCTTAGGAGATTACAAGCAAAGCCAAAAGCTCTATAATATTATTGAGAATACTTTGATTTCTAGCGGAAAGATGATTAGAACAAAGCTTTTGATTTATATAAGCCTGATGGGAGAAAACCAAATTTCAGATAAAATAATTAGTCAATGCGCTGCAGTAGAAATAACTCATCTTGCATCACTTATTCATGATGATATAATAGACGATTCGCTAATTAGAAGATCACATAGGTCAATCCAATCAAAATATGGCAAAGATGTAGCCGTATTTGCAGGCGACTATATGATATCTAAAGTATTTAGTTACTTGGCAAAAAAAGGACTTGTCGAAGAAATTTCTATAATATCTGACACTATTAGAGATATGTGCAATGGCGAAGTTGGTCAAAATTTAATAAAATACAGACTAGATATTAGTGAAAAAGAATATTTTGAAAATATTTGCGGAAAAACTGCTTCATTTTTTAAAACAGTTTGTTATTTTGGAGCGAAAAATGCTGGATTCAATCAAATTGATATTAATAAAATGGTTGAATTTGGAAAAAACTTAGGCTTGATGTTTCAATTGAGAGATGACATTTTAGATTTATTCTCAAGTAAAGATGAAACAGGAAAAGGAGAGTTTGTTGATGTAAAAGAAGGAGTATACACATATCCTATATTATCCAGCATAAATGATGACAAGTATGGAGATGAAATATATAAGTTGCTCAATAAAAACAAAGAAGTAAGTCTTAATTATGACGAATTGCTTACATTAAGGCAATTACTCATAGAATCAAAAGCTTGTATTTTAAGTTCAAAAAAAATCAAGGAGTTTGCCGATAAAAATAGGTTGATACTAGCAAGTCTTCCAATTAGAGAATCTGATTACTTATATAAGATTTTAGATAAGATAGAGAAGAACTAATGAAAACTTATCAAAAGATGACATTAAAAAACATAATTAATTTTGCAAATCCAAAATCATTTGTAGCATCTATTATTCCTTCGATTTTTGGGATTTTGATGCTGATAAAATCAGGATATTCCATAAGTTTATTAAGGTCTTTGGGTTTGGTTTTATCGTGTGTTTTCCTACAATCATCCGTAAATACTATAAATGATTATAGTGATTTCATAAATGGAGTAGATAGTAAGGAAGATAACTTAAAAGAATCTGATAATATTATGTTCTATAATTGTATTAGACCAGAAAGCGTTAGAAATTTAGGGCTATTTTTTCTAACGATTGGAATTGTGTTTGGACTTTTAACTTTAGAAAGTATAAATTATAAAAGTATCATCATAGGGATAATCGGAGTAATAACGGTTTTAAATTATTCAATGGGACCTTTACCTATTTCATATCTTCCAGTAGGAGAAGTATTTAGCGGAATAGTGATGGGAGGATTAATACCTATCGGTGTTTTTAGCGTAATTTCAGAAAAAACTGATTTTACAATTATGGGATATGCAATGCCTTTTATAATAGGGATTTCATTAATTATGATGAGTAACAATTCAAGTGATATAGAGAAAGATAAAAAATCAAATAGAAATACACTTGCTGTTGTTATGGGTAGGAAAAATATTAGAATTTTATATAAAATATTAATTATAGTGTGGTTTATATCACAATCCTATCTAGTCCTTTATTTTGGAGGGTATAAAGCTTTAATCATAGATTTAATCATATTCTTTTTAAAAAGAAAATTTATATTTAGAATTTTTACAGCAAGCCTACTTCCTCAAGATAGAGTTAGGCAAATGATGGATATAGGACTTACAAATATTTTATTAAATTTCAGTTATTTAGTAATAATAGTCATAAGTTTAATAGGAGAATAATATGGAGAAAAGCAAAAAAGTTTATGAAATATTTCAAAAAATTTCGCCATATTATGACAAGGCTAATGATAGGATAAGCCTAGGATTACAAAAAAGTTGGAAAGAAACATTAGTAAAGGATATTTTGAAAAATATCAAAAATGATGAAAAAGTATTGGATGTTTGCTGCGGAACAGGAGATATAGCAATAGAAATAGCTAAAAAGAGTGATGCAAAAGTTGTTGGTGTAGATTTTTCAGAAAATATGCTTAGGATATCAAAAGAAAAATCAAAAAAAATAAATAACATAACTTTATTAAAGGCAGATGCAAAAAATATTCCATACGAAAATTCAACATTTGATTATGTAACGATATCTTTTGGTTTAAGAAATACAGATGATTATGAAAAAGTAATAAACGAAATGGTTAGAGTAGGAAAAAAAGGAATATATATATTAGATTCCTTTCCAGTAGAAAATAAAATTATAAAACCGTTTTATAAATTATTTTTTAAATATCTAATGCCAGTCCTTGGTGGGGGTATTAGAAGATATAAAGATTATATGTGGCTATATGAATCAACGAAGAATTTTATCAGTCCAAATGAAATAATAAAAATCTGTGAAAGATTTGGAGTTGAGAATATTGAAGTAAAAAAAATGCTCTTTGGAGCTTGCGTAATGATCAAAGGGCAAAAATTATAATTCAACACATGGGGGAAACAATGAGTGAAGATAAATTTGATGTTATAATTGTAGGAGGCGGTGTTGCAGGATTATCTGCAGCTATAGTTTTAGCAGAAAATGATTTAGAAGTTATGTTGGTTGAAAGAGGAGACTATTGTGGAGCAAAAAATGTGACAGGAGGCAGGCTATATGGTCATAGTTTAGAAAAAATAATACCAAATTTTGCCGAAGAAGCTCCGATAGAAAGAAAAGTAGTAAAAGAAAAAATATCAATGATGAGTGAAAAATCATCTTTTGATATAGGATTTTCATCAAAAGCTCTTGGCAAAGATAAAGATTCATCCTATGTAGTATTACATAGTAAGTTTGACCAATACCTAGCAGATAAAGCAGAAGAAGCAGGAGTTTCAATAATAAGTGGAGTTTTAGTAGAAAAATTACTTGTAGAAGATGGAAAAGTAGTAGGTATTGATGCTACAGGAGAAGAAGTATTTGCTGATGTAGTAATAATAGCTGATGGAGTAAACTCATTACTTTCTCAACAATTAGGAATAAAAAAAGAACTAGAACCTCATCAAGTAGCAGTTGGAGCTAAAGAAGTTATTGAATTATCAGAAGAAATAATCAATGAAAGATTTAATCTAGAAAGCGATGAAGGTATGAGCTGGCTTTCATGTGGCGATCCAACTATAGGAGGATTTGGAGGAGGCTTTATTTATACAAATAAAGATTCCATATCTATCGGAGTAGTTGCAACATTATCAGATATAGGTTATGCAAATACAAAAATAAATGATTTGTTAGAAAGATTCAAAGAACACGATAATGTAGCACCATTTATAAAAGGTGGAAAAACAATAGAATATTCAGCACACCTTGTTCCAGAAGAAGGCATTCATATGATTCCAGAATTATATGGAGATGGTTTCCTTGTAGTAGGAGATGCAGCAGGTTTTTGCGTAAACCTAGGTTATACAGTAAGAGGAATGGATTTTGCAATTGAAAGTGGTAGACTTGCAGCACTATCAATAATAGCTAGCAAAGAAAAAGAAGATTTCAGTAAAGAAAGCTTATCAATTTATAAAAAACTTTTAGAAGACAGCTTCATAATGAAAGATTTAAATACTTTCAAGGCATTCCCAACAATATTAAGCAGAAGAGAAATTTTTAAAGACTTCCCAGAAATTATTAACGATGTAGCAGAAAGAGCTTTCAAAGTAAATGGCGAAGATTCCAAAGGATTTATAATGGGAACAGTAAACGACCTTGCAAGTAGAATGAGCGCAACACAATTATCAAACTTTATTTCCGCAGTAATGGAGGCACTATAAATGAAAAGAATGAGCATAGAAGATAAATTAGGTCTTGATATATACCATACAGATGAGCATAATTCACACATCGATGTAGATACAGACTACAAAGATGAAGAAGAAATAAATAAACTTTTAATGGCATGTCCAGCAGGTTGCTACACCTATGTAGATGGAGTTTTTGGTTTCAGTCACCTTGGATGCCTAGAATGTGGAACCTGTAGAATCCTATCACATGGAAAAATTGTAAAAGATTGGAAACATCCACAAGGAGAAGTAGGAGTAACTTTTAGACAAGGCTAAACTTAAGAAAATAAGAAAAAATTAAAATAATTAATCCACTAATCATAAAATTCGATATAAGACTAGAAATAAAAAACAGCATTGTAAAAAATCTGATATGTACCCTCTTTACTGGACAAACCAGTAAGGAGGGTATTTTTTATTAAATTTATAAAAGAATACATAATAAAGAAAAATTCCTAAATATAAAAGATGCTAGAGAAAGTAATTAAAAATTTATTTTGATGAAAAATTGCTTAGGCTAGAAAAATATTTTGCAAAATAAAAAGTAAATAGTTTTTTAAATAAAATTTTGTTTTGGATTTAGGTTTTTAAAATAAATGAAAAATCCTCATCAAAATAAATGAGGATTTAATATAAATTTATAATATAGATTTAAATATTGGAAAATTTTTGACTAATTTAACTATTATGCAAGATAAGAATAAGTTCGTTATTACCAAAACTGGGACTGTAAGTAAGATTGAATTACCTATAATTAGATTTTTTATTGTATCTATGCTTGTAAATATCCTAATTATAATGATATGGATTAAATATATCCCAAAAGAAAGGTTATCGATTTTTAAAAGAATACTAGAAAAAATATTTTCAGTATTTTTATAGGATTTTTTATTTTCTGATGTAACTTTTTCTATGGCTTGCCATTTTTGGCTTTTACTAATTCCCATAACAAAACTAAAAAAACCAATACTTTGAACAATAACAATTATTGAAGAATAGCTCCAGAAAATTTCAAAATTTTCATTGTTATTTACCCATCTGTAATATGTTAATATTGATATTAGTATGCTTGAAACTATAAATAAAATGGCTCCTTTATTTTTATCGATTTTTATTATTCCTTTGTGTAATGAGTAACCCATAAACAAATAAAAAGGATATATTGTTAGCTCATGAATATAAAATCCACTTTTAAATTTAAATGTTCCTATAGCAGGAATTATTGAAATAAAAATAATATAGACTAACATGATAAATTTTATTTCATTTTCTTTAGAAACTTTAACAAAAGCTCTATACATAGGCATCAATAAATATAAACCAATGAGCATGTATAAATACCACATTGGGCTATAAGTATTACCCGTATATAAATTTTTTAAATAAGTTAAAAACTCATTTAAATGTAAAGATCTCTTATCAATTATAATGTCAACGATTTGATATATAGCTACAAAAATTACTAATGAAAGAAGTATTCTTCCAATATATTTTTTAATTAGCTTTTTAAGAGTTAAATTTTTATTTTCATCTAAATTTAAAACTCCAGTTACCATCAAAAAAATTGGAACTGCCCACATAGAGCAGTTCACAAATAATCTCAAAATAATATTATCTTCTATATTAAAATGAAGATTTGTACTTAAAACAAATCCTGTATGCAAAATGATTATTGCAATAGTAGCAATAGCACGACAATAGGATAGCCCAAAATTCATTTTAGTTGAAGATTGCATCGCCATTTGTGCATCCTTCCTGATTTCCTCCTTGATCTGGTGTTTGTTGAGGAGCTGGGGCAGGTTCTGGTTGAGGTGCAGGTTGAGGGGCTGGTTGAGCTTTAGGAGCTGATTGTTGAGTGTTATTTTGAACAGGAGCTTGTTGATTTGTATTTTGTTGAGCAGCCGGTTCAGTTTTTTCAGCTTCTGTTTGAGGAGTGGTTTGTTCCTTTTCCTTATCTTCATTAGAAAGATTATCTTTATTTTTTGATTCTTCCTCATCATTTTTTTCTTCGCTTGATTTGCTTTCAAGTGATATATTGCTTTTTTCTATTTTATTATCTTCTTCATCTTTTTTACCACATGATATTAGTGAAAATGACAAAATGCATGTAATTAAAAGAAAAGAAAATTTTTTAAAATTAATTTTTAAATTATTCATTAATAATCTCCTTTATAGGTGCATATATACATTTCTAGACACTGCGTATTTCAATGAGCCTTTTTGACCATATTTCATTCCAAAAATTACGCTACGATCTTCTTGATATATGTTTGGATCATATACATAGATATTTCCATTATTATGGATTTCACACCATGAATGTGGCCATGATCTACTGTATCCTTGATTATATCCTGAAATTTGGTAAACATCATAACCTAAAGAACGTGCCATGTAATAGAAAGTTGCAGCCATTGTATAGCAATTTCCATTTCTTTGATTAAATCCAATATTTGCAAAATAAGATATACCATTATTTGCATTAGTAGTCATTTTTCGATAATTTATAGCAGATCCTGACCATTTGAAGGCTTCCCATAATGAATTTCCAACTTTTTTTAATATTGAATTAGCATATTTCATAGCGTCAATATGTGGCTTATTAGCATTGTATTCTGATATGCTTATTAACCCATTAGAATCAGGATGGAAAGTAGCAATTTTCATATAGGTAAATTGTGAAGTTTTCACAAGACCATCATTACCAACAAAATACATAACTTTAGGTCCAAAAGTTATAAATTGATTAGTATATAAGTAACCATT